>Ga0209212_1008561_pt1 | contig 10946 bp, 5 predicted proteins | sample RifGroC2_FD_183996 | JGI IMG/M metagenome (GOLD analysis project Ga0209212, IMG submission 183996) | Groundwater microbial communities from Rifle, Colorado, USA - Groundwater C2 (SPAdes) (version 2) | ecosystem: Environmental > Aquatic > Deep subsurface > Groundwater | place: Rifle, Colorado... | reverse complement strand
CGGTCCTGCTGATAATCCCGGTTACAATCAGTTTTACTGATGCGTCTTGCGTATTTTTGTCGATGAGCGTTCCGTTAATGCTGATCGACGTTCCTTCGGGCACTATATTTTTCACGTATATATCCTGTGATCTCACTGTGCGGATGAACGCCGAAAGTATTTCCGACGCGTTATTCGCCGAAGGAAGTATCTGCTTTTTGACGTCGTCTGAAACATCGGATGACGTGATAATATCGGCAATCAGTTTAACCGCGGCGGCGATTCCCGTTATATCCGAAGCCGGCGCGACGGCGTTCATAGAAACGCACGCCGGGATCGAAGCGAAAGCGATTTCGCCTGTCTGTCCGGATATAATGCCGGCGGACGGTATCAGTTTCTTTTCTATTAATAAAAGCGTCTTGGCCGTGGTTTCGGCATCAACGGATACGTTTTTTAATGTGACCGGGCTGCTGTCGGTTTCAGCGGGTTTGGGAAGCATGCCGATAAGCGTTTTGTATATGGCGCAGCCGGTCTTTTTATCGCGGACGATCAATATTCCATAAACGTCCGTTGAAAGTAAAGGAACGGAGATGCTGTATTTTCCGCTGGCGATCGATGCGGCAGAACCAATTATTTCAGGGCTTTCGATATATTGAGCGCTATTGGCTCCCGATATCGAATACAGGCCTATCGAATATTTATTAAACGCTCCAAAATCAGCGGCGCCGGCAGGGGCCGATGCAGTGCCCGCCGAAACGACGGGAAGCGTTCCTTCAATAATGAATCGGGGGCTGCTTGAAGTGCCGACTGATGCGGAGTTATCGCTGAAAATACATCCGTTAATTAATAGGGATAAACAAAGTACCATTATTAAGAAAAATTTGTTAAACAAAATAAACTGCCTCCAATAGTAATTTAAAAAATTAAGTTATGCGCCCGAAAAGCGCACAAAACCGTTAAGTAATTATTAGAAAAAAACATATAAGTAATATAGAATATTATTCACCGGCATACACTCTTGTGCGATAATTTGAAAGTGAAAAAAAAAGCAAAGGAGCGGTATCACTGCGGAATATAAAAATAACTCAAATCGAATCGGTTATAAATAAAAAAAACACCTGACTTAAAATCACCGCCATTATTTGTATTCATTCAAATATTTATAACACCGACTTTCATATAAATATATCATGAAATCAGAAGAATGTCAATTTTCACATCATAACAATTGATTACTTGACAGTATAACAATAGGTTACTTAACAGTTTTAAAATTTTTAAAAATCATTTTTAGATTTGAAACAAAAAAAATTGAAAAATTGAAAATTATAAAAAATGAACTTCATTTTACATAAAAAAAAGGCGGATACCCGCCTTTAAATTAGTTCGTTTTAATTTATCTGTTTTATCGCATTTCATCACTTTTCGCGATAAACCTGCGATTAATTTTTCCTATTTTACAGTTACCTTTGCGGTTTTCACGGTCGCGATAACTTCAGGATTGAATATGTGCCTGACCGTTACAAAACCGACGCTTTCACCTTTTCGAGCGCCTTCTACATGAAGCGTCATGGTGCTCGAGCCCCTGAACGGCGCCGTTAGCAATTGCATTCCCGCGCCACCGGACGATTTCTGGCCGTATAAAAGCTGCCCTTTATAATCGGATAATAAATCGTCGGTCTGGCGGATCGAAAGCGTCGAAGGCACGGCTATGATCGCGTAATATTCAGAAGGGTCTTTTCCTTTTTCCAGCTGGATAGTCAATTTACCTTCGTCGCCGATATTCATCATGTCGCGGTCGAATTCGGCCTTGAAAAATGTTGATTTTTCGAGGTGGCCGAAGAGGTCGACCTCGGCGGTCTCGTCTGAACGCAGGGCTGATAATTCAGGGACGTTAATGATCAAGCCGCCGTCCGGCGCTTCGAACGTCAGCGGTGAATCGGAAAGCTGAATCGTTTCTTTTATTCCGCCATTTTTAATTACTTCAACGGCCGCGTCGGTCCGGATCTTTTTTTCGCCGGCCATAAGAATCAGGAGCTCGATGAATTTTACCGCAGTCTGCGGCGAAGAATAAACGCCGCCCAGAAGAGCGGGCCCCTGTATAAGCCCCGGCTCGGATGTGTTGATGAGGCCGCGCGCCACTACAGCGAATAAAGGCGCGAAATTTTTATCGTTACGGATAAATAACGGTTTTAAATTAACAAGAATGTAATAAAGCGGCCCGGTCCTCTCGAACGCCCGCAGTAACCTGTATTTGTCATAACATTTGTTAAAAGCGGTTAAAACGTTTTTAGTGCCTTTTGAATTCGGCAGATCGAGCTCGGGTATAATTTTATCGACGAACCATCTAACGACCGCGTCATCGATGAGCGCCTGGTAGACAACCTTTCCGTCTATCTCGACGGGGATTACGTCTTCGCCCGTCTTCGGGTCGAACATGCCGAGTTCGTGAATTGAAACGCCGCGCCGCAGCAGTTCTGATATCATTTTTTCGGCCATCGCGGACGTCGCCAATATAACATCTGAAAATTCATTTTTCAATCTTTCGGAGCCTTTCAGCGAGTTTACGACTGAAATCAGATTTTTCGCTGACCATATCGTCCATGTTATGTCGACGGGCACATCAGGATAAGGATGAACTAGACCGGATTTTTCATCATAGAATTTTTCAGTGAAATCCTTGATCGACTTGACCAGGCCGGATTTTAAAATATCGCGCATGCCGTCGTCATCGATTATTTTTTCGTCGATGGCGCGCAGAAGCGTCGCACGGATCGCCGCCTGGGCCGTTATCGCTTCGGCGTGAGCGAACCATGAATACATGGTCGTCACGATATTTCTGACCAATCCACGGAGCATGGTCCCGGGATTCGAATAAATTTGGATATTTTCACCTTTTTTTAAATTTATGGGAGAGCCGTCCGATATTATAATATTCGAATATGTGATATTTGCCGAAGCTGAATTTTTAATATTCACGTCGCGGCGGTCGAGCAGATTGCCTGAATTATCGAATATTTCCATATGAAGCGCGCCGTAATTTTTTCCGACAAGCTCGAATTCGAAGTCATTTTTACCTTCAGGCATCTCGATTGAAACTTCTTTTTCAAGGCAGGCGCCTGAAAGTTTCAGCGTCATTTTTTCTCCGGGCCGGCCTGCGACATGAGCTTTGGCTATTATATGCGAGCCGGGTATAATGAACGCCGGAACGGAGGTTTCAACGTAAATTTCCTTGTTTACGTCGATGTCTTTGTTTTTTTCAAGATAATCAAAATTGTCTATAGCGACGAATCTGATATTGCAGCGCCCCATTTGCGGAGGAAGTTGAACGTTGACCCTGGCGCGGCCGTTTTTGTCAGTGACGACTGTCCCGCAAAATACGACCTTTTTTTCGCCTTCTCTGATTACGTCCGGAAGCCTGTCTTCAGTACCGGAGTTCGTTTCCATGTAATAAGCTCCGGCGGAAACGTTTTTCCATTCATGGTCGACATCGGAATTTGATCCGCGATAGTTTTTATTCGCCGCCGCACCGTCGGCTTCGTCGCCTAAGGTATACCCTTTGCCAACCGTGATCGTATAACGGCCTTGCTTAAAATTTTTGCCAATTTCGCTGCCGCCAATTTTTTTTGTGTCAATATAACCTAAAAAAAGGTCGCGGTTTGTGCCTGCCGCGGAACCTTTATAGCTACCGGTTCCGGTTACAGCTTTATTCTGAACGGCCTGTCCGTGGATTGTTGAATCCTGTGGCGAAGTGAATGTCGATACGTTATCGTCAATTTGGCCTTTGATATTCATACGAAGTCTGTTAACAAATCTCGAATTGCCAATATTGGAGCTGCCGGCGTTCAAGTTTTTATTATTTTCTTCGAATCTGATACGGTCTTCGAGTGTAATTTTAAATTTGCCGATGCCGCCTTTTTTTAGCATCTCGACATCTGATTTTAATGCGTCAACGACATTCCCGGCTTTAACTTCTTCTTCTAATGTCTGAACATTAACGCCAAGCAGCGTAAGCTCGTCTGCGAATTCAACGGCAAGTTTCTGAAGTATATTTAAATCCGCGCCGCCTGATTTATTATTGATAAGACGCGTAATTGCAAGCGCTATTTCATAGCGCGTCATCAATTTGCCTTTTTTTAGTTTTTGTGTGTCATAATAGGCGGATGAACTTTTATGCAAAAGTTTGTCGATCGCTTTATATGACCAGTGATTTTTTGGAACATCTGAAAATATACCGCGACCTGATTTATTTATATCCGTATTATTACGCTCTATATTCAAATTATTTGATATATTACCGCCGTCGCCGTAACCAGTAAGGTCGACCCAGTTTGAAGTATAGTCTGAAAGGCCTCGGTAAGAGTCGCCTATAGCGGAAACAAGCGGCTCTTTGGGGCTTTTTGATTCGACGCGGTTGTCGAACACTTCGAGGATGCCGCGGCATGGCATTCCACGGCCCGAACGCATGTCGGTACATTTCAGGTCGATATCGATCGAACTCAGCGGCATGCCGGCTTCGGGCGCGGTTATTTCAACGGAAATGCGCGACGGCGCAAATACGATCGCCCATGATTCGAAACAGTCCAACCTATCCGCGGCGCATCCGGCGAGCGCGACGAAACAATATGGAGGAAAGCATTCTAATTCTATCTTTTCGCCTTTTTTTATTCTTTTTGAAAGGACGATTTCGCGCGTCTTCAACTCGCAGTCATCGCCGAAATAAAAAATCACGGCTCTGGCATTCACAACATCTTTTCTGGCCAGGATCTCGATTTTATTAGATTCGTCGCAGACGGGCGAGGTGAGCTCAAACGCGTCGTTTTCATTCTTATTCCGGCCTTTTTCGATAAAGACGTCGCGGCCATATATCTGGCTGGTGCCTTCATAAGGGGCGAGAGTCGCGTTAAAATCGTTCGTCATATTATGGGTCAATTTCGTCGACTGGCGTTCGATATGGCCCGATTTCTGGAACAGATGCCGCACGCTTCCTTTCGGGGTCGTTACCTCGATTTCAAAAGGACCGGAGTGACCGCCGATATCAAGATCAACTTCAAGCGAGCCGTTTCTGATATCAATATCCTGCGACGGACCGGCTTCGCAGCCATTACAGCCCGGAAGATAGCACCGTGTTTTTACGGCCGCCTTGCCCGTGAACGGCTCGTTGAATTCGCGCACCTGGTTTTTGACGAAAAGCCCGTTTCCCCAGCGCATCCCGGCACCGCCCGGATTACCGAGGAACCAGCCGCCCCGGACATCCTTCAGCGCCTCGAAATTGGTCATCTGTTTGAATTCGTATGCGAATGAAACGGACGAAAGCGACCCTTCGATCACCGAAAATGTCGTAAAATCCTGTATATTTTTGTCGGTACGCTCGACGATTACCGTATATTCGCCCGGCTCGAGCCTCGATTCAGTGCCGCTCATTATCTTTTGGACGAGGATCCCGCCGTCGTCGAGTTTGAACTTTCCGAGTTCTTTTGAAATGGAATCTTTTTTTTGGAAAGTGATCTTAACCTCGCGCGAAGGCGCCATAGGCATGATTATTTTAAGAAATACGTCTTCGTCGGGCCAATATTCGGGCTGGTCGGTCGTTACCGAAATGAATTTCAGGTTTAAAAAATCGAAGACCTTATCGGAAGAATATTCAATTTTTTTGATTTTCGGATTGAATTTAAATATCTCGGTTTTGATGGCGTTTTCTTCGCCGGCGGCGAAAGCGTGAAAAGTCGGGTTAAAGTTAAATATCAATACAAACGCCAGATACAATAATACTCGTGGGAATTTTGACATTTTTACCTCCATTTAAATACAGGAGCAAAATCGTTGTTATTGTTTTGGAAAATCGTTTGGTATAATATAGTATCAACTACAACTTGACCTTCAATAAAAGATCGGGCGCGTTTTTTTTTCAAACTGATAATTTTTTCTCTGACGCATAAAAAATCACAACCGGATAAATCAATATATACTGTAATTCTCCTTTATTCCTTCCAAACGGTTATTTTACCGCTAAAAGCGCCGCCGAATCGAAAGAAACGATGATAAAAAATCATTTCCATATATTTTAATTGACTGGAAAATTTCTTCATGAAGATGAATTTAGCAATAAGGGTGCCAAGAAAATTGAAAAATTAGATGTGCTATTTATTGAAATTATATATTCAACTATTTCACCAAAATTATTAAACGTTATATTGTTGGTTTTAAATATATTTTCGTTAACCGTTCGATCGCATATCACTTCAGCATCTCATACTGACAATACAGCAGTTCACCGGTTTTCTCGTCGCGCAGGTGGAGGCCGTTTCCTTCGCACCAGTCGAATACCTCACATGTTGCGCATTTGCCGGTCTTCATCCACGACCTGTTTCGCATGACTTCGAAGCGATTATGCCAGCAGTCCATAAATTTATCCTTATAGATATTGCCTTGAATGTAATCGGCTCGCAGGCTCGGACACGCCGAAATAGAGCCGTCGGCTAGCACCGAAGCTACGTTGATGCCGGCGCGGCAGAACATGTAGCCCGGACGCGCGCGATTCTCGAGAGCGCCCAGAAAACCGTCGCAGCCGTAATCGACGGATATCCTGCCTTCTTTTTTGACGGCAAGAATGAAATCCATGATATATTTGAACTGGTTTGACGTTATTCGCAACAGGTCATTTCTTTGGGCGCGGCCTTTGGCAAATATATCAAAGATCCGCCAGCGTTTGATGCCAAGGCTTATAAGCAGTCTTTTTATCTCATCGAGCTCGGTTATGTTTTTCTGCGTAACGCAGGTTATCGCCTCGAGCGCCATGCGCGTAAAGCGCGTTCCATATCTGAGCGCGTTGACGGCCATCTTGAATGATCTATCATTCTGCCTGAGCCAGTTGTGGCTCTTTTCGAGCCCGTCGAGGCTGATGCTTATCGAATGCATTCCCGAATTAGCCAGACTGTCGAACCGGTCGTTCGTCAGATGCAGAGCGTTCGAAACTATGCCCCACGGATAGCCTCTTTTGAATAATTCGATTCCGCAGGTTTCGAGATCGTTTCTTAAAAGCGGCTCGCCGCCGGTTATGGCTATAAAAATATTGTTGGGATTCATTTCCAGGGCTATTTCGTCAACTACTTTTAGAAAATCCTGATAAGGCATATCCGGCACGCCAGATTCCTTCTGACAGTCGCTTCCACAATGCAGGCAGCCAAGCGAGCAGCGCAGCGTGCACTCCCAGAAAAGATAATTCAGCCGGTGCTTGATGGCTTCTGCTTTTTTAACGTAGCGAAACATTTCGAGCTGGATCTTTTTTTTGAATGGTATATCTGTATATTTATTGCACATGTATAATTACTCTCAATTATTAATATTTTTCATTCGATGCCAATATTATAAAAATATTTCCACGGTGGCCTCATCAATTTTAATCGAACAATCGCGATATTCATTTTTGAACTCGACATTTTTAGCCGCGACCTTATAACCTTTTTTGTCAAAAACTTCAAGTTCGAATTTTGGATAAAAATGATTATACATCTCAAAAATAAAAGAGCCATCTTCGGCTGAAACTGTTTTAAGATCAGGTCTTTTAAGTTTAATTAAATAATCCGAAACCGGTTCATTCGAACGGCCGGCCTTTAAATATCCATGAATTTTTAACACCGAAAGCCAGGTATGGTCGTATGGCGTGGGCGGACCGCCATATTTGTTGGATATAGATTTTTGAAAAGCCTCTTCTTCCTCTTCTTTTTCTTTGAGCAGCCGCTCTTTCTCGCACAATGCCAGATAATTCGTAATTATATAAGGAATCACCAGAATTGATGCCAATTATAACCTTTCACGTGATTTTAAAAAAACTTGCATTAGTTTAAGAATTTTTTCAAAACCTCTGAAAGAAATGATTGAATCATTCAACTTATAATATCATAAATATCTATAATAATAAAGAGCCCTTAAAAACTATTTAAAGGCTCTTTATTATATGATCATTAATCATAATAGATTAAACCAGAGTTTAAAACTCCTTATTTTCGATGCAAACTAACAGGCCTGGTCGCCGACGCCTCTTGATTATAAGGATTCTGATCTATGAATATTTCGGTTGTTGAAAGCGCAAATCCAACATAATAATTTGCGTTTTCGGTTGTTGAAAGCGCCCCAAAAATTAAATCGTAGTAATAAGCTGAGCCTGCCGTTAGCGATAAACCCGAATTCGTAATTTTAGTATATGGCTTTAAAATCGTAAAATAACCCAATTCTCCAATTTCTATTGGAGAATTGGCCATTGCAGGAAGAAAAACGCTCGCCCCCGCTGTCCATCCTGCCACCGCACTAGCGTAGTTATCTCCGTCCACATACATACAAACAAATGTTGAACCAAAGTCCATAGATGTCGCTTTTAAATAGGTTCCTACATCATAATTTGACAAAGCATATGCTAAGGCAGAAGTTACGTTAGTTGTTGTTGGATTATATGTACAAACCCTCCCGTCAATATAATCGTGTTTATAAAGAATGGTATAAGTTGTATCACTATTTCTTAACACGTTAATAAAAACAGCGGCAGCGTCTGTAAGACTGGTGGTTATATTTCCATTCGTTACCGTTGACACATATGTTACTACGCCAGTGGTCAAATAATATGGACTGGAACTATTATTATAAGCATACGCGGCGGCGGTATCGGTAAGTCTAACTAAATCGCCATGATCGGCATTTACGGTACCCAAAGATGTTGCACTATCAACAGAAATTGTCGTCCCGCTTAGGTTACAGCCATAACAATAATAATAGGAGGTCCCATAGCCAAGAGAAATAAGAAATCTGGTGGAAGTTAGAACTGCTACGGATATATTTTTGGCCACATTATATTCGCTAATATTGCTTCGAATGGTTCCACAGCCAATTGTTCCATCTCCCGTATTGTAAGTGCAGACGACACAATCTAAATACGAACTGGCTCCGGCATAGGCGATAACATATGACGTATCTGAAAATCTATCCATGCCTATGGCCGTTGCCGCTGAGGAATTTACAACTTTTATTGTTCCTTTTGAAACTGTATCTACGCCATTGAATACGCAAACAACAGTTTCTAAATAGTTTGATGTACCCATGTATGATATAGCGTAAGTAGTAGTTGTTAATTTAACAATAGAGGACACGCCGCCTGCCGTTCCAATTTCTAATCGGTTACTAATTACTGCCGTAGCTTTTGTCAATGAATTAAACGAACATACATAAGTATAGACCTTGCCACTATTCGTAAAAGTAGACGCAAATGTTGTAGGTGTTAACGACGCAACATCTGGGGCCGTATTTGTTCCGGTGAAAATATGCGTTGCCGTTCCAATGGAACACACTGTCCCTGGCAAAATTTTATTTAATTTATATGCCTTTATCCCATTTACATAAACAATCTTGCTTATGTCTCCAGCGGAAATTGCTTCGCCAGCCGTTGCCTGAACGCTTGTATTGGCAAATTGGTCTGGATTAATCAATCCGTTCTGCGCCAGAGCAACATTTGCAAATAGAAATATGCTTAAAAATACTATTAATAAAAACTTTTTCATTAGTCATTTCCTCCTATTTATTGCTGATTAGAATAATCTCGTCCGAATCGTTGACTACACTTATAAACGTTACTCTTGTTTTGCTTGATACATCGGCAGTGTTGAATAATCTTCGCGGTTGCATTACTCCATTTCTAAAAATAATTACCGCCGTGGTATCATAATCCATGCTGAACTCAAAAACATTTGAGCTTATAAACGTCGCGGTATCTTCGATTGCCGTTGCTAACGGTATGGCCGCGAATTTTGCGAGATGCGCATTCGAATCTTCGTTATGAACTGCAACCTCTTCAGAGACCTGCGCCTTGGTCGCGTAGTTTTTACTGGCGATATAGGCTTCCGTGGTTGCGTCGGCTGCTTCTTTTGTGTAAACATCGGCGGCGTTTGCCTTCATCGCTACTTCGCCCGTGGTGGCCGCATTCTGGTCAATCTGATCTAGAGCCATCTGCGCGAAAACAGCCGAACTATTTAATATTCTTGAAAATTGCGACGCATCGACATTGAGATCAATCGCGTTTGTGACGCCACCGCCCGCGGCCGCGACCGATGTCAGCATCCAGCCGCCGGCGCCGTCGGTGACTTCAAGTCGGTTAGCGATCTGACCGACGGGACTCTTGCGCCCGTGCGCCGAGACCTCCGCCGTATGCGCTGCCAGGTTGCCGGCCACGGCTGAAACGCTGGAAGTGTCGGCTTTATCGTCAAGCATTAAATTGATCTCGTCGGTGTCATAAACATCGGCGGCGTTTGCCTTCATCGCAACTTCGCCCGTGGTTGAAAAGTTTGTATCGACATAGGATTTATCGGCCTTGAGCGCGACCGCGGCCGTGGAAGCCTTATCTAATAAAAGTTGGTCTATGTCAGTTTTGTTGTAATATGAGGCAATTTCGGAAGCATCGAGCTTGAGTAATAACTTGGCGTCAACCTCGCCGGTAGTATAATAACCGGTGAATTTTAAGTCTATTTCGGCTTTCGTGTAATGGTTTAAAAATTTCAGATCGATCTCGCCGGTTGTGTAAACGTCGGCTGAATATGCCTTTAAAGCCACTTCGCCCGTCGGCGAAAAGTTCGCGTCAACATAGGATTTGTCGGCTTTGAGAGCGACCTCGGTCGTAGATGAATAATCGATGTATATCTGGTCGATCATCGCCTTAAGCGCGGTGAAGTTCGCCCGGATCATCGCCGGCGAATCTATAAGCCGTTCATTATCGCGCGGCAATGTAGGCTCGAAAGCTGCCGTATCGTCCGACGAACCCAGAAAGAACGCGGCCGAAGCTGTGAAAATGAGTGCTACCGATATAAAAATTAAAAACTTTTTCAAATGATTACCTCCTTTTCAATTTATTGTGAAAAAACTCTATCGCTTTTTCGATGAGAAAAATGGGCACTGCGATTGAAATAAATACAATGAATTTTATTAAT
>Ga0209212_1008558_pt1 | contig 10950 bp, 9 predicted proteins | sample RifGroC2_FD_183996 | JGI IMG/M metagenome (GOLD analysis project Ga0209212, IMG submission 183996) | Groundwater microbial communities from Rifle, Colorado, USA - Groundwater C2 (SPAdes) (version 2) | ecosystem: Environmental > Aquatic > Deep subsurface > Groundwater | place: Rifle, Colorado... | reverse complement strand
TTTATAAGTGTTGCGGTCCTCTTTATCCAAAGGCGTACCCGTAAAAGCGAAGAAGGCGGCATTCGGTAGGGCTTTGCGCAGATTGAAAGCGAAATTGCCGTACTGGGTACGATGGGCCTCATCGGTAAGCACAATAATATTATCCGCTGTGGAAAGCGGCTTATCCAGCGGCGTGCGGAATTTCTGCACGGTGGTCATTATGGTGCGACCTACACCTTCTGAAAGCATCTTATAAAGGTCCTGGCCGCTTTCAGCCCGCACAGGGTTAGGGAAGCCGCAGTCGCGGAAGGTTCCGGAGATTTGCTTATCAAGGTCGGTACGGTCGGTCACCACAAGAAAATAGGGATTCTTTAATTTAACATCTTCCCGCCTGAGTTTAAGGGCGGCAAAAAGCATTGTTAAAGATTTACCCGAACCCTGCCAATGCCAGATGATGCCTTTTTTATCTTTTTCGGTAAGCACTCTGGCGGCCAGTTTCTGCACCGCGGCAAACTGTTGGTAGCGGCAGATCTTCTTTTTAACCTTGCCGTCGCCGCTTTCGAAAACCGTGAAGTTGCGTATGATGTCCAGGAAATTGCGCTTGTTGAAAAGCGCGGCTATTGTAACATCCTGCGGCGCGGGGGTATGGGGCAAATCTTTCTCGTCCAGAAGACCGAGGGATTTCATCTCCAGTATGGTCGGATGCTGCGTGAGTATCGGGAGCTTTTCTTCCGGCTTGGCCTTCCATTCATGGAAGCTGTCGTAATCGGAGCCTATTACGCCGTACTTGGCGCCCAGCAGGTTGGCGCCCAGCAGTATCTGGTTGGTCCTGAACAGCGCGGGGATCTCCCTTTGGTAGCGGAGAAGCTGCTCTATAGCGTCGCCCACCCCTGTTTCACGGGCCACAGGGCTTTTACATTCAATAACGGCCAAGGGGATGCCGTTTACAAAAAGTATTATGTCGGGTCTGTCAGTAAACTTGGGGCCTTTAACCCAAAACTGGCTGACCGCCAGGAACTCATTATTCTTCGGTTCTTTAAAATCAATAAATTTAATCGTGATGGCTCTGCGTCCTGTGGGACCTTCCTGGTCTACGGAGATATTTGAGACAAGGTCCTTATGGAACTCCCGATTCTCGTCCATCAGGCTTGTACCCTGGATATTGGTTATCTGCCTTATGGCTTTCTCTATGGCTATTTCGCCGGCGTCTTCGTTTAATTCCTTAAGCTTGGCCCGTAGCCGCTCCACCAGAACAACATCACGCCGTGAAACACGCACACATTCTTCGGTTTCCTGCGGGTCCAGTTTGTCGCCGGTCAGGATTTCATACCCCATCCGACCTAACTGCTCAATAGCCGGTTTTTCAGAAAGAGTATCTTCGTTGAATTTTTGTGTGGTCATGTTATTTTTCAGGGAATACTTGCAAAATCACCTGCAAAATAGGATTTGCAGGAATACCATGCTGGATTAGTTGAATTCGGTTTAGGTAAACATTCCCACCCCTTAGCAGTAGTCATAAAAGCTGGCTTGTGCTCATAAACTGTGACTGACATATTGGTCTCACCTGGTTCCGCGATATCTTCGATTTTTGCAGCCCAGTTAGCAGCATCACCAAGAAAGACAAGTTTGTTGTTGTTCCTAATCCCCACCCTTGTAATAACCACGGGGCCATAATCAATTCCAATACCACAGGATATCTCAGGAAAACTCATACTCTTAAGGATGGGAGAAAGTCCTTTCTGAATTATTGTTTGCATCCAAAACGCGCAGGTTACGGATTTGTGTATGGGTTGGACGCTATAATCCCCATGTGGTTTTGAAAAGACGGCCATTATTCTATCTCCAGCGCAATCAACAACTGCGCCGCCAAAATCCGCAGCAATTCTTGTCATTTCGGTAACAAATGTATCTAGTATTAGAATTATCTTTTTTTTAGGGTGTTTGCTGACCAATGCCGAATATCCTCTCAAGTCGCAATAAAGGATACCCGCCTGTAAAGCCCTGCCGTCGGCTAATCCTATATCTTCCAGCTTTGGCAACTCTCTCCCCTTTGTGATATCACCATCGGCCGCTTTTTTAAAATTGGCGACCATTCTATTGTATGACTCTTTAATTGTTACGCTCTTGGGGGGCATTTGCGAATACAATTTCTGTAAAGCCCCCATCTGTAATCCCTGCTTTCGTTTTCTCTCTTCTTCAGCGGCACGGAGAGAGTTTAATAACCAGTTCGGCATATCAGTCATAACAATATCCTCCAGAAAAAGCGCCCCATAAACCCGAACAAAAGTGCCACAAAATAACTAATTAAAGTCCCCAATAGGACATATTCCGTAAAACTCTTGGGGTCCGGATGCTCTTTGACCCGGAAGTGCATTACCGCTACTTTTGCAGCAAAAACAAAGACAGTAGTTGGAATAGAACCAGCCAACACCAGTAAGGTTATAATTGCACGCTCGAAGACACCGATCCATTTTGATGCAGCCTCTCGTTTTATAACCAACGTCCGCTGTAGAATTAAAATCACTAAATAGTGCCCCAGAAAGGCTGAAGCCGATAACACAGCAACTGCAATAAGTGCCTTGAGTACTATTTCGTTGGCAAGAATATTGCTTATCACTTCACTATAAATTCCGCACATGCAACCTCCATTACCTTCCCAATGAAATAACTATTGAAATTATTGAAACCAGAAAAGCCATTGCAGCCAAGAAATAATTACTTTTTGCAAGTTCCCGCTGCAAAAGTTCTTGACTAGCTTTTTGAACCAGTTCGACAGCTTTAGTAGCGTTTTTTAAAGTATCCAGTGCCAATATGGGAAAATCATTTATAAAACTCGACCTGTGCTCATGCTTAATCTGTAATCCAGAGTTATCCATCAAATGAGGAACTCCTTCAAATTTCATATCCATCATTTCTTCTTGCAGTGAATATTCTCCCATCAGGCGATCCAAAAGAAACCGTGAGTTTGATGTTTCTTCATCAGATGAAAAGAAGGCAAATATTTTCCAAAGGAAGGACATTTTGTTCCGACATGCAAGTCCTCTCCATTTCTTTGCCGCATTACGCTGCAATCGTGCACCTAACACCAGGATAGTGAAGGAACGGACAAAACCATAAATCCAAGTATCCACTCTGTCAATTAACAAATATTCCTCTGGTGTTTCATTTTTATTTTTTATAGCCCTAGCATCATTTAGCAATATCTTGATTACGGGGTTTTCATTTACAGTATTAAGATACTCTGGCGGGAAGAAATTCACTGTGTTATACTCATTTGAATAGCCGCGCCCCCTCCGCATCCCCAAACTATTCCAAAAGCGGTTACGGCGTGATTCGTTTTTGTTTTCATATGGCATATGTCCGAATTCGCCGGCATGAAACAACTCGATAGACGGTGGCAAGGAATACCTTTCCCTTGAGAACTCCCCGAGTGCCGTATGACGCTGCAGGAATTTCTTTGTTTCCCATTTTAAATCCAGAAAAAGATCATCGATTAACAGATTCTTCGCATGTTCACGAGTAGAATACCTACAGCCCCAGAACCGTGTGATGTTTCGTATTTTGGGAATAGAAAGAGTGAATCCTGCAGGAGAGTCGTAGCCAGCTAGAAGCTTAAATGTTAATCTGAATAAATCACTTGGCCGCACCTCTACCAATAGCAAAAAGTGCGTTGGAAAACAGCGATAAACGCTAAGTTTAATCCAATCCACAAGCGGCATATTCGGATTGTTTACGTCAGGATTGGGGTCAAGCGCTCCGAGATTATGCCAACTTCTCATGCCTATTTCTTCCTCAAGGCGTGGCAATTTACGAATCTCGTCTAGGTGATCCAGAGCAATCCACTTTTCAGACCTATATTTCGTGTAAATCTCAAGCATATCCTCACTAAACGCCTGTATCTCCTCTATAGGAAGAAGGTCAACCATCCACACGTTAGTAATATTTATGGCCGTATTGTTTGGGGGGACAACTGTCTCGAAGCCATTAAAAGCAGGATTTGAGTATCTTTTAATTCCATTAAAGACTGAAGGCCATTTAAATGGATACTTTCCAGAAAGCTCAACAACTGAATCTGACAGATATTGCCAGACTCTTTCTTTTCTGGGAAGTCTCCGCTTACTTATTGGATTGCTTCCAGGCAAGAAACTTATTGGTTCCCTCTTGTTTTTCACCATAAGGTCCACTCTTACACACGCACTTTTCCGGTCAGAAGCATATTCATTAAACTCGTCTTGAGGTCTACGGTTTTTGCTAGCTTTACAGCGGCCTTCTCAATGGTTTCATCTAATCCCTGTAAAATTGCCGTAATCTTCTTCTGTTCCGGAAGCGGCGGGATAGAGATGTGGATATCTCGCAGATTCCCTTTTGAAATACTGTAAACTGAAACCCCGGTCCCTGCTTTGATTAGACCTTTGCGCACAATGGGCATATATTGGATATAGCCCCGGAAGCCATCAACAAATCTGTGGGCTTTATCTCGAAGCAACATTGTATGCAGACCGGCTACTATTTGCTGATTGGTAATATTTGATACCTCAACTGAAACCCCTATCCCGTCATAATCTTCAGAGGCATCAGCTAACACAAGATCACCATTTTGCAAGAACGGAATCCCCTCGACCTTCGCCGTATCTATTCTCGGTAAATCTACAGCATCGCAGTCGAGTTTAGTGCGCCACTTTGTATGAATATCGCCGTAATGTAAGTAACCGACTTCACCAACAGAGCCCAAGTCCTCCCGAGAATTATTTGCAGTTCGCAGAAAATCAAACACATCTTGAAAAGTTGCAACAGACCAATCTGCTGGTATTTCTCCGAATTCGGTTTTTCTAAACTTTTTATGGCCTATGCCGCCGGTGAGGAGCTGGCGCGTTAAGCGTTTTTTAAGTTCTTTGTTTTTTTCTATCCCCTCTGACATTTTAGATACAAGCGCATCAACTGATGATAGTATCCCGACTATTCGATCTTGCTCTTTAATAGGCGGTACTGGGAGAATAAGCCCTGAATATTCTGACCCATTAATATTGGGCTGAGCACCTGCTCTCAACATTCCTTTAACCCACTGATAGTAAAAGTTTGAATGTGTGAATTGAAAAAGAAACTCAGGTAACAAATAAGAAGAGTTTGGTTTAAATCGAATTGTATACCCAGCAAAAGCAGAAGGCCCATCTGATTTGCGGTATAGATATGTTTTTCCGACTGTTGCCCCACTTCGAGCGAAAATAATTTCCCCCTCACCCAATAGATACTCTTTAGCATCCTCTTTACGTATTGATTTAGCGCCAGTGGGTATTAATGTCCCATCATCCTTGATGTCTGTTATTCGCACATATCTAGGCATACCCTCCTGAAATTCAATAGCTGACACATTAGCCCCATACTCTGGGCTAGTTACACACAAATCACCCAACTCCCGTGCTTCCCAATCCACAGGAATTTCTCCAGCGGGTGTCTTTTTCAACTTCTGCCCCATCTTCAGGCTACCGATCTGGTTACTCATGGGAGTCTCCTAAAATCTTTTCAAGAAAAGCCAAAGACATTTTCTGGTGCTGTTCGGACTGCAGGCCGGGCGGGGGCGGGTTGCCAACATCAAAACCGGCGCGGGAAAACTCAGTGGACACTAATTCAAGGCTGTCCTGAAGGCGGGAGCTCTTCATATACTGCGAGGCGTCGCTTTCAGCCAGCGCGTCCATGGTCTGCCAAAGGTTTGAGAGCGCGGCATAAATAGCCGCCCAGTCCAGCCACTTGGGCCTGGCCTCGTCGGCCGCCGCCGGCGATACAAACTCCCACCATTTCCTATGGGAAAGCCAGTAATCCACTTTCTTGCCTTTGCGCCTTATAAGCACAAGGCCGGACTTGGACAGATCCAAAAGCGTTTGGTGAACGCCCAGCCAGAAAAGACCGATGGAGTCTGCAATCTCTTTGGGGCGCGCGCCCTCATGGGTCAGCAGATAAAGAATAATCTCGGACTTGCCGCCCACACCGAAAAGTGAACGCAGCAGAAAACGCAAATTGGCCTTGGCGTTTACCGGGGTTTCCTTGCCAGCCTTCTGTATTTTCAGGATTGGCCTATTGAAGCCGAATTTAAGAAAAGCCGGGTCCGCTTTTTCTTTTGAAGTGGCAGGATGAGCGCGCCCGGTTTTATCCCTAAACAGAGCTTCTTCCGCCCTACCGAAATCTTTCGGGCTAAGCTTATCGCAAAGGCTCACAAGGTTCTGCCATTTGCGCGAATCCCCGCCGTTATCCAGCAGATGCTGCAGCACGCCGCCCATAAGCCTTGCGGTATTGGCTCCGCGGGCCTCGATTATATTCCTTAGCCTCGGGGTATCCAGCCACTGACCGTTAACCTTAAGCCAGGCAAGAATTTCGTCAAACAGGCGGGGTTCGTAGCGGCTGATTTCAAGGGAAAACACCAGCAAAGACTCCGGGTCTATAACCCAGTCCTCTTCTCCGCCCGATTCTCCCAGCAAACCCAAAGCGGACCATTGCCGCCAGAGAAAGGTCAGCAGGCGGTTAAGTAGTTGTTCTCTATATTCTTTCAGCGACATCGTTATGCCCCATTCCTGTTAGTATTTTTTTAAGTTCACCTTTGTAGCCTTCGGAAACATCGTGCGTCATGCTCCACTTAGCGGCGGCGAACAACTCTTCCGCAGTGGCCTTAAGCTCAAGCAAATCCGCGTAATGCTTGCCGCCCTGGTCAACCGCGGCGTACAGTTTAAAGTGAATCTGGTCGTAGCGGCTAAAAAAACGCACGGTAAGAAGCGGTCCGTAATGCGACACTTCGGTCCTGGAAAGAACGCCTTCCGGGAGCCCCAAGTCCAAAGCAGAGGCCGGACCGGGATTAAACCAATCTTCCTTAAGGCCAAAATCCCTGCCAACCTTCTTAATCGCTCCATCAAGGACAGTTGAAAATGGATCCGGGCGGCGCATAACACTTTCATCAGCAGCACCGTCTACCCTGGCCACAACGTCGATATCTTTGGTGGTGCGCGAAACTAAATGCAAAGCATGAAGCGCCGAGCCGCCGCAGACCAGCAAATCCAGCCTTTCGCTGCCTGTAGCTGCAAGCTGGTCACCCAAGGCGGATAAAATCCGGTCTATTTCATCTTTGTTTTTAAAAGGCATAACCATCGCTCCAGCCAGTTTTGATTAACTTGGCTCTTTTCCAAGTTCCTCCTTTAGTTTTTTAAACATTTTCACAGTCTCTTTGGCGATACCATCTTGATCAAATGCAAACCTCGCACTCAAGGCTGCAACGAGATTTGACGCTGCAACAAGAATCTGCTCATCGCTCATATACATAACTCCCTCCATTATTTTCCACTGACATTCTTTATGACCTCAATTAAATTAACAGGGCTAGCCGGAGACTGAATATTCTCAGAGTATCCGGTAGGCTGTGTTGCATAGATGGCTTGACCAGCTTGCAGCAAAACAGCGTTTTTCACTGTCTGGTCAGAACCAGCAGCATCAATAAATGTTTGGAATGTTACAAGAGCATTTTGCCTGTGCTTATTAACTATATAATTATGGCGATGTGAACTATGGTTTTTAGCTGCCCAATAAATTGCAAATGAGATAACTGAAAAAGCCATCAATCTGGAGGCGACGGAATATATCGCTTCGCCCAATTGCAGATCTTTAATTTCCAATTTAAGGGGGCCAAGGAACAACAGCCAGATGGCAGATAAGCCTATGCCGATAAAAATTATTTCGGTCCAAAACCAACGATGCGCCGCCAGGTAGTGCTCATCGGCCTGCTGCTTAAAGTTTACAGAATGGTGGCCCACCCCAACTTCAGCAGAGGCATCTTGTAATTTCTGCAATATTTCCTTTGCCTCATTCCGGAATTCTTCTCCTTGTAGTTTTAGTTTTCCAGCAGATTCCTGCATACTGAGAACTGTCTCACGAGCATTACGCTCAAGTGTTTTAAAATCCATGCCCTTTCTTGTTGAATATGCCAGAACACCTGATAAAACCTTAAATTGCCCCTCATACTGATCACGCACATTATTAATAAGTTTCTCTCTATCGGAATTTGGATTTTGACTTTTCTTTGGATCGAATGCGTGGACTTGCTGGATACTCTTGTTAAAATCCCTGGCCATTCCGACTGAAGACGCCAAGACACTGTACGGAAGCCCTTCTAATTGTATAGCGGACAGTTCAGTGTAAAGGGACAGGATACGTTCAAAGAATGGGACACCTTCAGCAAAACTGAATTGCGTACCGAGATACGTTTCCCGCGCTAGGTCTTTCGCATTAATATCATTAATCTTTTTCAATTCCAGAACCAAAGCATCCCGCAAACTCTTTTCCTCTTCTAAAGTTGCCATAAAGCACTTCCTTTTATATTTTGTATCCAAGTTCCTTTAAATACCCTTCAACCTTAAGCTCAGCGGCCTGGCGCTCTTTTTTGAGCTTGGCCAGGTCGTTTATTACAGTCTGTACGTCTATCACTTCCTCTTCCTCGGCTATATCGATATAGCGCGGGATGTTCAGGTTGTAGTCGTTGCGACGGATCTCGTCCAGACCAACCTGCCGGGAGTATTTCTCGATATTGGAAGTTGAACGATAGGCGTTGATTATTTTATCGATGTCTTCCTGCCGCAGTCTGTTCTTGTTTTTAAGCTGCGCGAAATCTCGCGCGCCGTAGATGAAGAACACTTTGCCCTTTCTATCTGCGGGCTTGTTCTTGTTTATGATGAACAGGGCGGCGGGGATGCTGGCGCCGTAAAACAGGTTCTGCGGCAAACCGATGACGGCTTCCACAAGGTCCTCTTCAAGAATCCCCTGACGAATGCGGCAGAACTATGCCGGCCCGGCCGGAAGGCTTAAGCGTGGCGATCATGTGCTGAACAAAAGCGTAATCGCCGTAACTCTGGGGCGGAACGCCGTAGCGGAACCGGCCAAAGCCGTCGTTTTCGGCCGACTCTATCCCCCAGTTCTTGAGCGAAAAGGGCGGATTGGCGATAACAATGTCGTATTCAATAAGTTTACCCTTATTAAGAAGCTTGGGGTCGCGTATGGTGTCGCCTTTTTCTATGCGCGCGCCGGAAATGCCGTGCAGAAGCATATTCATCTTGCAGATAGCCCAAGTGCCGATGTTGCGCTCCTGGCCGTGCAGGACGATATTCTTGGGGTTCTGCTTTATGGATTTAAGGTGATGCACAGCCTGCACCAACATACCTCCGGAGCCGCAGGCGGGGTCACACACATACATGCCGGCCTTGGGGTCAAGAATCTCCGTAAGCAGGGTAACAACTTCTTTCGGCGTGTAAAATTCCCCGCCTTTCTTGCCGGCATCGTCGGCGAACTGGGCGATAAGATACTCGTAGGCGCGGCCAAGGATATCCGGCTCGGCCAGATTGTCATTGCGAAGGCTGAGCCCGGAGAAATGCAGGATAAGCCTGGAAAGAGTTTCATCCGACAGGCGCTCTTTATCGTTAAAGTCCGTGGCGGAAAGCACATCCTCAAGCACACGGTTTTCCTCTTCAAGAATATCGTTGGCCTTATTTATGGCGTCACCCAGGTTGTGGGTCAGGGAGGCAAGGTGTTTCCAGTTAGCCTTGGGAGTAACAAAGAACTCATGCTCATCCGGATCTTCGTAAGCGATCTTCTTGTTGCCGGTTTCCTTTATGATCTTTTCGGCTTCCTCCTCGAAAACGTCCGAGATTCGTTTAAGGAATAGCAGGCCGAAGATATAATTTTTGTAGTCCGAGGAATCTATGCTTCCGCGCAGGATATTGGCGGATTCCCATAGATGGGCTGTAAGTTTTTCAAGATCTAGTTTTTCCATATTGTAAAACCCCTTGTGCAAACCTGGGAGACCTCTATAGCATAACAGACCAAACCATATTTGTCAATAGTTGCGATACGATTATAGTTATACAATAGCGATACATATATTATAACACTTTGCACATACATATTTAGCTATACATTGCAAACCAAGGGAGCAGGATAATGGTATTGCTTCGCAATACCATTATCCTACTTGATATCCATATTATAGGACATGAACCCGACAACGGCATGTCGGGATGAAAAAGTTATTTTTACCCAAGAATTGCCGATAAATTGCCGTTAAAGTGCCGATAACATTATTCTCTCGGGTGGGCCATTATTATGCCGTATCATGAAGGGAGGGAACATTCTAAGGCGGGCTAGGCCGGGTGCGGCGGCCGCGTTGACCCCAGCCGGCATAATCTATACAATCTATCCATACCTGGCGCGGATAGTCGAGGATCGAGATTTGCCCTAATCCCCCAATGAAAAGTATTCACCATGAAATAAGTCTGCGTTTGGAGAAGCTGGATCTCAACAGCATCTACCCCGGATTCCACCCATTCCGCTTCGCTATCTACGATGACAAGAAAGTCTGTTTCGGGGAAAGTGAAATACCCTGGGACAACCGCTTTGTGGGTAACACAGCCATCGATTACAACGGTGAGATAATCGCTATATGGAACATGAACTGCGCAATCAAAGATATGGATATTTTTGCCTCATTGCTGGTGCACGAAATGCTGCACGCCTACCAGCGCGAGAGCAAAGTGACGGACTATCCCGACGATCTGGCCGGGGCTTTCTATCCGCGTGACCTACACAACTTCAGCCTGCGCTTTCAGAAAAACCAGCTCTTGGCCAGTCTGGCGGAGAAATTCGAGGCAACAGCATGGGGTGATTTTAAGGCCATGAGAGCATACCGGCTTCAACATTACCCGGAAGCCGTGAACTACGAAATAAAAACGGAGAACATAGAGGGGAGCGCTCAATTCGTGGAACTGGGCGCGCTAAAGCAATTATCGCCAGATTTATACCGCAAGAGACTAGACAGGATATTGGCAGGCCTGCGCTCACCGGCAAAAATATTTGACGCGAGGTTGCTCTCCTACGATACAGGCTGCTTGATCCGGATAATCTCTAAGAATAATGGCTTTGAGCTCCCGAACTGGGATATGGAAAAGG
>Ga0209212_1008557_pt1 | contig 10950 bp, 9 predicted proteins | sample RifGroC2_FD_183996 | JGI IMG/M metagenome (GOLD analysis project Ga0209212, IMG submission 183996) | Groundwater microbial communities from Rifle, Colorado, USA - Groundwater C2 (SPAdes) (version 2) | ecosystem: Environmental > Aquatic > Deep subsurface > Groundwater | place: Rifle, Colorado... | reverse complement strand
ATAGTTCTTGCGCCGCTTTCCGTCCACGATTTCCTCTTGCGAGCGCAGGCATCCTGCGTTCTCCAGGCTGTGCAGGATCGGGTAGAGCGTTCCCGGACCGATGGAATAGCCGTGGTGCCGCAGTTCCTCGATCATCTCGAGCCCGAAGATCGGCCCCTCGGCGGCGTGATGCAGAACATGCACGCGCACAAACGCGAGAAATACGCCACGTGTTATTGTATTGTCCATCGTTATCGTGTTCCGATAATATGACGATATCGATGCAAGCGCCATAGTGTAGCCATAGCCACCTTTGACCTAGATCAAACAGCCCTTGAAAAATTCTCCCGCCATTCCGCGCGGCATCTGGATGCTCGGTTTCGTGAGTCTGTTTATGGACGTATCGTCCGAACTGATCCACGGCCTGCTGCCGGTATTCATGGTCACGAGTCTCGGCGCGAGCGCATTCGCCGTGGGCATCGTCGAGGGCATCGCCGAATCCACCGCGCTGATCGTCAAGGTTTTCTCGGGTGCGCTCAGCGATTACCTCGGCAAGCGGAAATTCCTGGCGGTGATCGGCTATGGCCTGGGCGCTTTGTCCAAGCCGCTGTTCGCGCTCGCGCTGACGGTGAACTGGGTATTCGCGGCGCGCTTCATGGACCGCATCGGCAAGGGCATACGCGGCGCGCCGCGCGACGCGCTCATCGCCGATCTGGCGCCCGCGGAAATACGCGGCGCGGCCTACGGCCTGCGCCAATCGCTCGATACCGTCGGCGCTTTCGTCGGCCCGCTCCTCGGCGTCGCGCTGATGCTCGCCTGGGCGGGGGATTTCAGGACTGTGTTCTGGTTCGCCCTGATCCCGGCCGTCATCGCCGTTCTGCTGCTGGTATTCGGCGTGGAGGAACCCGCCACTGGCGCGGCACAACGCAAACCGATCAATCCGATCCAATGGAAAACGCTGGCCGAGTTGAGCGGCGCCTACTGGTTCGTGGTGGCGGCGGGCGGCGTGTTCACCCTGGCACGGTTCAGCGAGGCGTTTCTCATTTTGCGCGCGCAGCAGCAGGGCTTGCCAGACAGCTACGCGCCGCTGGTGCTGGTGGTGATGAACCTGGTCTATGCGCTCTCCGCCTACCCCTTGGGGAAACTTGCCGACCGCATGAGCCATATGACGCTGCTCAGTGGCGGGCTGGTCACGCTGATCGTCGCTGACCTGGTCCTCGCGGGGGCGCAGGGACTCGCGGCGATTGCGCTGGGCGTGGCCCTGTGGGGCCTGCATCTGGGCATGACCCAGGGACTTTTGGCCACCATGGTGGCCGACACCGCGCCGGCGCGCTTGCGCGGGACGGCGTTCGGTTTTTTCAATCTGGCGAGCGGCATTGCGATGCTCGTTGCCAGCGTGCTCGCTGGCTTGCTCTGGGATCAGCTCGGCCCGGGCGTGACCTTTTACGCCGGTGCCATGTTCGCGCTGGCCGCCCTGTTGATGCTCGCACTGCGCAGCAGGCGCTCGGCTGCGGGTTGACGCAACATCTACTTGCGCGCCGCGCCCGCGCTTAAGGCCGCTCGCGCAGCTCGCGCCGCAGGATCTTGCCGACGTTGCTCTTGGGCAGGTCGTCGAGGAACTCCACCTGGCGCGGGACCTTGTAGGCGGTCAGGTTCTCGCGGCAGTGCCGGATGAGCATGTCCGCGGTGACATCCGGCGTCTTCTTCACCACGTAGATCTTCACCGCCTCGCCGGAGTCAGGGTCTGGTTTGCTCACCGCCGCGACTTCGAGCACGCCGGGGTGCATCATCACCACCTCCTCGATCTCATTCGGATAGACATTGAAGCCCGACACCAGGATCATGTCCTTCAGGCGATCGACGATCTTGAGGAAACCTTTGTCGTCCATCACGGCCACATCGCCGGTGCGCAGAAAACCGTCCCTGGTCATGACCGCCGCGGTCTCCTCGGGCCGGTTCCAATAGCCCTTCATCACCTGCGGGCCCCTGACGCACAGCTCGCCCGCTTCGCCGATGGGAAGTTCGCGGCCCTCGGCATCCCGGATCGAAACCTCGGTCGAGGGCAGCGGCAGGCCGATGCTGCCGTTGAATTCCTTCAGGTCGAGGGGATTGACGCTGACCGTGGGCGAGCATTCGGTCAGGCCGTAGCCCTCCAGCAGCGGCGCCTTGGTGATCGCTTGCCAGCGTTCCGCCACCGGGCGTTGCACCGCCGCGCCGCCGCCGATCGCAAAGCGCAGCCGGCTGAAATCGACCTTGGCGAAGTTCGGGTCGTTGACCAGGCCGTTGAACAGGGTGTTCACGGCGGGCAGCGAGACGAACCTGTATTTGCTCAGGACCTTCACGAACGCCGGGATGTTGCGCGGGTCGGCCACCAGCACGTTGGTGCCTCCCCTGCCGACAAAGCCCAGGCACGAACCCAGCGCGAAGATGTGATAAAGCGGAATCGCCGTGATGCTGATCAGCTCCTTGCTCTGGTCGAGGAAAGGCTCGCTCCAGACCTGCCCTTGTTTCACGTTGGCTAGGATGTTGAGGTGCGTCAGCATCGCCGCCTTGGACCGGCCGGTGGTGCCGCCGGTGTACTGCAGGAAGGCCAGGTCCTGCGGCTTGATCGCGACGTGCTCGAAGCGTGCGGCGGCGCCACGCGCCAGCATGTCCCGATAACTTACGCTGCCGGGCAGGCTGTAGGCGGGCACGGCTTTCCTGATATTGCGCACGAGGAAGTTGCCGAGCATGCGCTTCGGCCACGGCATCATGTCGGCCAAGCCGGTTACTACCACGTGCTTGACCTGCGTGCCGGCGATCACTTTCGTCAGCACGTGGGCAAAGAGTTCCACCACGACCATCGCTACAGCCCCCGAGTCCTTGAGCTGCAGTTCGAGCTCGCGCGCGGTGTACATCGGGTTGACGTTCACCACCACATAGCCCGCACGCAGCAGCCCGAACACGCACACCGGGTACTGCAGCAGGTTGGGCATCATCAGCGCCACGCGCGCGCCCTGGGGCAGCGACAGCACCGACTGGAAGTAAGCCGCCACGTGGCGCGTCAGCAGGTCGAGTTCGCGGTAGCTGATGGCCACGCCCGTGGAACCGCTGATGAACGCGCGGCGCTCGGCGTACCGGGCCGCTGCATCGTCGAAGTAGTCGGCGATAGAGCCCAGCGCGCTGACATCGATCTCGGCGGGAACCCCGGCTGAATAGCTCTTGATCCAAATTTTTTCCATGGTCCTCCCTGTCCTTTCGATGAACTGTCAACATCATGGCAACGTATTTGACAGACATTGCGGCATCAACGGAAAGCGAAATGCTCCTTGTCGATCTGCATCACCGAGCGGGTCGGCGCCAGCGCGCTCTTTCTGTGGCCATCGGCACGCGGCAGCAGCCGCTCGAAGTAGAACTCCGCCGTCTGGATCTTGGTGCGGTAGAAATCGGCGGACTCCCTGCCTTTCCCGCTGGCGGACAGCTCCGCCGCCTTGGCAGCTTGCACAGCCCAGAAATAGGCCATCATCACATAGCCCGAATACATCAGGTAATCGACGCTGGCAGAGCCCACCAGTTCCCGGTCCCTCGGGGCGCGCAGCATGATCCGCGTAGTGATGACATTCCATTGAATCGCGCGTCTGGCCAGCGACCGCGCCATTTTGCCGATGCGGCCAGCCGCGAAAAGATGCTGCCTGGAAAAGCGCAACACCGTCGCCGTAAAGTCGCGCACGCACTTGCCCCTGGTGCCCAGCAACACCTTGCGCCCCAGCAGGTCCAGCGCCTGGATTCCGGTGGTGCCCTCGTACAGCGTGGAAATGCGCGCATCGCGCGCGATCTGCTCCATGCCCTGCTCGTGAATGTAGCCATGGCCGCCGAACACCTGCATGCCCAGGTTGGCCGCTTCGACGCCCATTTCGGTCAGAAAGCCTTTGAGAATCGGGGTGTAAAAACCGAGCTTGTCATCGAACTCTTTGTACTTGGCCTGATTTCCCTCGGTCGCCGCATTGAACAGCTTGTCGGCCAGCTGCGCCGCACTGTAGATCATGGCGCGGCCGCCTTCGGCGATCGCTTTCTGGGTCAGCAGCATGCGACGAACATCGGCATGCCAGATCAGCGCGTCGGCGGCGTAGTCGGGATCTTTCTTGCCGGACAAGGCACGCATCGAGCGCCGCTCCCTGGCATAGGGAAGCGCGCCCTGAAACGACGCTTCGGCATGCGCGATACCTTGGATGGCGGTGCCGATGCGCGCCGAATTCATGAACGTGAACATGGCCTCGAGCCCCTTGTTCGGCTCCGCGATCATGGTGCCCACGGCTTCATCGAAGTTCAACACTGCAGTGGCGTTGGCGCGGATTCCCATCTTGTGTTCGATCGAGCCGCAAGTAACGGGATTGCGTTCGCCGCGCGTAGCGTCAGGCTTGACCAGATATTTGGGCACAATGAACAGCGACAGGCCGCGCGTGCCCGCCGGCGCGCCGGGCAGCCGGGCGAGAACGATGTGGATGATGTTGTCGGCCAGGTCGTGCTCGCCCGCCGATATGAAAATCTTTGTTCCGCTGAGCTTGTACGTGCCATCGGGTTGCGGCACGGCCCTGGTTTTGACCTGGGCCAGGTCGGTGCCGCATTGCGCTTCGGTCAGGCACATGGCGCCTGACCAAACGCCCGCCACCAGCGGCGGCAGGTACTGCCTTTTCTGCGCATCGGTGCCGTAGCGCAGGATCGTATTGATGCAGCCCAGGCTCAGCCCCGCATACATGTTGAACGACCAGTTCGCGCCGCCCATCATTTCGGATTTGAACACGCTGATCGACAGCGGCAAGCCCTGGCCGCCGTACTCCGCCGGGAACGACAGTCCCTGCCAGCCGCCCGCCGCATATTGCGCGTAAGCCTCCTTGAAGCCGGCGGGCGTGGTCACCGCGCCGTCCTTGAAATGGCAGCCTTCAAGGTCGCCCGACAGGTTCAGCGGGGCGAGAATTTCCTCGCACAGCGTCGCGGCGCCTTCGAGAATGGCGTCGACCACCTCGGGGGTTGCATCGCCGCCATTGGCGAGTCCGGCATAGTGTCCGGGGTAGTCGAGGACTTCGTTCAACAAGAAGCGCATGTCGCGCAATGGAGCTTTGTATGGGGCCATGTGCTTACCTTTCGAGGATGGCGACAACGCCCTGGCCGCCTGCGGCACAGATGGAGATCAGGCCGCGGCCGGATCCTTTCCGCGCCAGCATTTTCGCCAGGGTTGCGATGATGCGTCCGCCAGTGGCCGCAAACGGATGACCGGCGGCGAGCGAACTGCCGTTGACGTTGAGTTTGTTCGGGTCGATTGCGCCCAGCGGCTGATCCAGGCCCAGACGTTCCCTGCAGTACGCCGGGTCCTCCCATGCTTTCAGCGTGCACAGCACCTGCGCGGCAAAGGCTTCGTGGATCTCGTAGAAATCAAAGTCCTGCAGCGTCAGGCCGGCGCGCGACAGCATGCGCGGCACGGCGTAGGCGGGCGCCATCAGCAGGCCCTCTTTCTTGTCGAAAAAATCGACCGCCGCCACTTCGCTGAACGCCAGCCAGGCCAGCACCGGCAGCTTGCGCGCGCGCGCCCACTCCTCGCTGCCGAGCAGTACGGCAGAGGCGCCGTCGGTCAGCGGCGTGGAGTTGCCCGCCGTCAGCGTGCCCTGCTCCGGGGCAACTCTCCGGTCGAATGCCGGCTTGAGCGAGCGCAGCTTTTCGATGGTCAGGTCGGCGCGCAGGTTGTTGTCGCGGGTCACGCCGTTGAACGGCGTCATCAGATCGTTAAAGAACTCCTCCTTGTAGGCTTTTGCCAGATTCAGGTGGCTCTTGAGTGCGAACTCGTCCTGTTCTTCGCGGCCGATACCCCATTCGCGCGCCATCAACTCGGCATGCTCGCCCATCGAGTAGCCCGTGCGCGGCTCGGCATTTCTGGGCAGGGAAGGCTTGATCAGCATGCCCGGACGCAGCCTGGACAGGATGCTTACGCGCTGGATCGCGGTCTTGGCGCGCGAGGCATCGAGCAGGATCGCGCGCATTTTTTCGTTGAGGCCGATGGGCGCGTCCGAGGTGGTATCGACCCCGCCGGCAATGCCGCACTCGATCTGGCCCAGCGCGATTTTGTTGGCCACGACCATGGCGGCTTCGAGCCCGGTGCCGCAGGCCTGCTGCAAATCGAACGCCGGCGTTTCGTGCGCCAGGGTGGTGGACAACACCGACTCGCGCACCAGATTGAAGTCGCGCGCATGCTTCATCACGGCGCCGGCGGCAACATCGCCGAGGCGCTCGCCGTGCAGGCCGAAGCGGTCGATCAGGCCTTGCAGCGCGGCGGTGAGCATCTGCTGGTTGGACGCGTGGGCGTAGGCTGTGTTGGAACGCGTAAACGGAATGCGGTTGCCGCCGATGATGGCGACTCGGCGTATCGTGTTCATTTCAGAGTTCCCCCCCGGCTTATTGGTAACCGATGCGGCCGCGCAAGTGAGGCTTGTTGCCTTTGGCGTTGCGCACTTCAAAGGACGCGCCCTGTCCATCGCGGGTCATCCACAAGGAGGCGCGCGCGGGCAGATACAGCGGCGTCTTGAATTCCACCGCGACCTGGGCCCGGGCCACCGCAACGTTCGGCATCACCGCCGCCAGCGCCCGCGCCTTGGTCCACATGCCATGCGCGATCGCCCGCCGGAAGCCGAACAGACCGGCAAAGATCGCCGAAAGATGGATCGGATTGAGATCGCCCGAGACGCGGCCATAGCGGCGCCCGATGTTTCCCGGCACGGAAAAATCGGCCTGATGCGACAGCGGCATCTCCGTGTTCTGTGCGCTGGCAAACGCCGGCCCGGCAGGGTTCTTGACGCGGGGACGCAGCAGGGTCTCGGTCGCCTCCCAAACGATGTCGCCCTCGCGCGCAATCTTGAGTTCGAGCGTAAACACCTGCCCCCGTTCGTGCGCGATCAATTCCCCGGTAGACACTTCCACACGCAGCGCCTCGCCGGGACTCAGTTGCTTGTGCTGCTTGATGCTGTTTGCCAAATGCACCGTTCCCAGGGCAGGCCAGGGACAGTCGGCGGAACCGAAAAACGCCATGAGCAGCGGAAATGTCAGTATCTGCGGGTAGGTGACGGGGACGCCGTGCGCTTCGCCGAAGCCGCAGATTCTCGCGTAGTTCGCAATATGCCCGGGGTCGAGCACAACATGCGGGCGCACATAGGTCACCCTAGGCAGGGCCGCAATGGGTCCCGGACGCTTGCGACTGGAGAGCAGCACCCCGAGGTACAGGGCAGCGAGGCTGGGCGGCTTGTTGATCTCGACCGTTCTCACGAGCGCTCAGGCACCGATCATGCTTTGACCGCACACGCGCACGACGTTGCCGGTCAGGCCGCTCGAGGCGGGGTTGGCAAACCAGGCGATGGCTTCGGCCACATCCTGCGGCAGACCGCCCTGGCTCATCGAGTTCATGCGGCGGCCGGCTTCACGCAGTGCGAACGGGATGGCCGCGGTCATCTGCGTCTCGATGAAGCCGGGCGCCACGGCGTTGATGGTGATGCCGCGTCCGGCAAAGACCGGTGCCGTGCTTTGCACCATGCCCACCACGCCGGCCTTGGACAGCGCGTAGTTCGTCTGCCCCCTGTTGCCCGCAATGCCGGAGATGGACGACACGCAAACGATGCGGCCGCCGGTCATGAGCGCGCCGGACTCCACCAAGGCGTCATTGATGCGCTCCTGTGCGGACAGGTTGACGTTGACCACCGTTTGCCACGCGTGCTCCTCCATGTTGGCGATGGTTTTGTCGCGCGTGATGCCGGCGTTGTGCACCACCACATCCCAGCCACCCTGCGCCTTGGCCGCGTCGACCAGCCGTTGCGGTGCATCGGCGGCGCCGATATCCAGTGCAATGGCCGTGCCGCCCAGTTTAGCCGCAATTTCATCCAGGCCGGGCTGTGCCTGCGGCAGGTCGAGACAAATCACTTCTGCGCCTTCGCGCGCCATGACTTCGGCAATCGACGCACCGATCCCGCGCGATGCGCCGGTCACCAGCACCTTCTTGCCGGCGAGCGGCTGGTCCCAGTCGGCGGGCTCGGACTGCGGGCCCGCAGGTAGACCCACGGGCAGGCCGATGCGGACGACTTGCGCCGACACATAGGCGGAGCGTGGCGACAGCAGGAAGCGCAGCGTCGATTCGATCTGATTTTCGGCGCCTTCGGCCACGTAGAGCAGTTGCACATTGATCGCCCGCCTGAGCTCTTTCGCCAGCGAGCGGGTCAGACCTTCCAGCGCTCGCTGGAGCGTCGCCTTGCGCGGGCTTTTGCACGACTCGGGCGGGCGTCCGATGACCACGACGCGACCGCAGGGCAACACCGACCGGACGCTATCGTGGAAAAACCGGTACAGTGCCTCAGACTGCGTGCTGTCGTCCATGCCGGTGGCGTCAAACACCAGGGCTTTGACTTTTTCACCCGGCTGGCCGTCGACGCCCCAGCGACCGGTCATCAGGCCCGCCTTGTTGGCCACCGGCATCCACTGCGGCAGGCGCGCATGGGCCAATGTTTGCGCGCCCATGGATTTAAACGCGGCGGCGAGCATCTCCAGCAATTGTGGTTCACCGCCGCCGCCCAGCAGAACCGGGCCTTTGATCACGGCTTCGCCCGCCGTGCAGCGCTCCAGCACCAGGGGTTTGGGCAGGCCCAGCGCATTGGTGAGCCAGGCGCCCAATGCAGAGTTGGCAAAATCAAGGTATGAGTCATTCATGGTCAGAGTCCAATCCGCCGGCACCGCGCGCTTCACGCGGAACGAGGCTGGTCTGTTTGAGGGTTTGCAAGCGGGCAGGGTTGATGATGCAAGGCGCGTACGGGGTGACTTGAACGACGGGGGTACACAGGTCGAGGATACTTTGGCTTGGGCGCTCAAGCAACCGGGCGTTGAGCACGCGGCCGCGGCCCGAGGATGACCTGTAGCCGGAACTGTCGTAAAATCAGCATGGCGCCGGACGTGGCCCCGTGGCAGAACGCAAACCGCCCGAACCGGAGTATGGCTTGCAGTGCAGTCCGATCGCCGCTGAATCCGAGCGCTCACATAGGTCCCGAAAGTGATTGAAGTCAATGTTAACGGCGCCGTCCGGCGCTTCGAGCCCGACACCGACATCGCCGCCGTGCTCGAGCGCCTGCAACTCGCGGGCAAGCGCGTCGCGGTGGAGCGCAACGGCGAGATCGTGCCGCGCAGCCGTTTCGCGCAGACGGCGCTGGCCAACGGCGACCGGCTGGAGATCGTGGTCGCGGTCGGGGGCGGTTGAACATGGCCCGGATTCATCATTTCAGCGCCGACCCGGTCAATTTCCCCGTCTGCTGCGACGCGCGCGTGAGCGTCGCTGGCACTGCATAGGCATTTATGGACTCCCTCATCATCGCGGGCAAGGCTTATGCCTCGCGCCTGCTCATCGGCACCGGCAAGTACAAGGACTTCGACGAGACCCGCCGCGCCGTGGAAGCGAGCGGCGCCGAGATCGTCACCGTGGCCATCCGCCGCACCAACATCGGCCAGAACGCGGGCGAGCCGTCGCTGCTCGATGCGCTGCCGCCGTCGAAATACACGTATCTGCCCAATACCGCCGGCTGCTATACGGCGGATGACGCGGTGCGCACGCTGCGCCTCGCGCGCGAGCTCCTCGACGGTCACGAGCTGGTGAAGCTGGAAGTACTGGGCGACCCGAAGACCCTGTTTCCGAACATGATGGAAACGCTCAAGGCTGCCGCAACCCTGGTGCAGGACGGCTTCAAGGTGATGGTGTACTGCAGTGACGACCCGATCCTGGCCAAACAGCTGGAAGAAACCGGCTGCGTCGCGGTGATGCCGCTCGCTTCGCTCATCGGCTCGGGCATGGGCATACTCAATCCCTGGAATCTGCAACTGATCCTGGAAAACGCCAGGGTGCCGGTGATCGTCGACGCCGGCGTGGGCACTGCTTCGGATGCCGCGATTGCGATGGAGCTGGGTTGCGACGGCGTGCTCATGAACACCGCGGTGGCGGCGGCGAAAAATCCGGTGCTGATGGCGCAGGCGATGAAAAAAGCGGTCGAGGCCGGGCGCGAGGCCTATCTGGCCGGGCGCATGCCGAAGAAGCTGTACGCCGCCGCGCCCAGCTCGCCCGCCACCGGCATTATCGGCAAGGCCGCCTGAAGCCGGCCGGGCGAGGCCACGGCCCCGGCACCGATCCGGCGCCCCACCCGATGCCCCAATCGTCCCATCCGCCGATACGCAGCTTCGTGCTGCGCCAGGGCCGCGTGTCCAACGCGCAGCGGCGCGCCGTCGCAACCCTGTTGTCCGTCTACGGCATTGCCTACGCGCCGGGCGTGCTGGACTTCGAGCAGCTATTCGGCCGGCGCGCGCCGACGATACTCGAAATCGGCTTCGGCATGGGCGAGACCACCGCGCGCATCGCACAGGCGCACCCCGAGAGCAATTACCTCGGCATCGAAGTGCACACCCCGGGCGTGGGCAGCCTGCTCAAGCGCATCGCCGAAGACGGGCTCGCGAATCTGCGTCTGGTCCAGCACGATGCGGTCGAAGTGCTGGAGCACATGATCGCACCGGCAGCGCTCGCCGGCGCGCATGTTTTCTTCCCCGACCCCTGGCCGAAAAAACGCCACCACAAGCGCCGGCTGATCCAGCCCGGTTTCGTCGCCTTGCTCGCCTCGCGCCTCGCACCGGGCGCCTGCCTGCACGCCGCCACCGACTGGCAGGAGTATGCCGAGCAGATACTCGCCGTGTTCGCCGCCGAGCCCGCGCTTGCCAATACCGCGCCGGGATTCGCGCCGCGCCCGGACTACCGGCCGCAGACCAAGTTCGAGAGCCGCGGTCTGAAGCTCGGCCACGGCGTGTGGGACATCATTTTTCGGAAGACTTAGAAATCATGGGCAGCCGCATCGTCGTGAAGCTCCGTTCCTCGGTGAGCTTTTCGTGAAAACGCAGAAGAAACGCGGATAGAGTGAATCGCTTCGGCGTTTCAAG
>Ga0209212_1008550_pt1 | contig 10953 bp, 10 predicted proteins | sample RifGroC2_FD_183996 | JGI IMG/M metagenome (GOLD analysis project Ga0209212, IMG submission 183996) | Groundwater microbial communities from Rifle, Colorado, USA - Groundwater C2 (SPAdes) (version 2) | ecosystem: Environmental > Aquatic > Deep subsurface > Groundwater | place: Rifle, Colorado... | reverse complement strand
GAGGGGCGCCCCTGGTCCATCAGGGCATCCATGGCGGCCCGGATGGTCCGGCCAGTGAAGAGCACGTCGTCCACCAGCACCACCCTCTTCCCCTCCACCGTGAAGGGAAGCTCGGTCTTGCCGACCGGCAGATGCTCGGAGTGCCCTTTGATGTCGTCGCGGTACATGGTTATGTCAACAGCGCCGACCGGAATGGCGACACCTTCAATCTCGTTGAGGCGGGCCGCCAGTTCGTGGGCGAGATGCACGCCGCCGGTCCTGATACCAACCAGCACCAGCCCCTCTACCCCCTTATTCTTCTCCAGCACCTCGTGAGCGATCCTGGTAAGCGCTCTTTTCACCCCGGTGCCGTCCAAAATTACCGTATTCTCAGCCATGGCAACCTCCTGTCTCTGGCAAACTCGTTGAGTTTTCTTATGTTACGCTTCGCGACCCGGCCCGGCAACGCCGAGGGTCCGCTACAAAAAAGAGCCTTTCCGCACGCAAGGCGAAAAGGCTCTTCAAGTATCGATAAAGAGTACTCTCATGCTTCACCTTTGCTAACCTCACGGGGCTAATTTAAAAGGCAACCGAAAATTTCAGCCAAATTAGCACCGAGCCCGGGCTGAGTCAAGGTGAAACTGCTGGTTCCAGCAAAGGTTTACGTTAAGTTTTTCTATGACAGTAGACGACGATTTCATGACCTCAAAGATACAGCATTCTTCCCTCACCTCTGCCCTCTCCGCAACGCACATTGCAAACAAAAAGCGGCTTAGCTTGCCTTGGGTGCAGCGAAGTGCTATAAAGCTGGCACCGTTACAGGAATTTTAAAATGCCTTTTTTATGCCGGCGGCGTGTAGAGCGCCAGTACACGGCAAGCGGAAAGGCTACAAAGGAAGATTGAAGATGTTGACAGGAAAGCAGAAGAGATTTCTCCGTGCCCTGGGGCACGGGTTGAAGCCGGTAGTCACCGTAGGCAAGGGAGACATCAGCGAGGCGCTCCTGAGGGAGACCAACGAGGCGCTGGCCAGCCACGAACTGATCAAGGTGAAGATCCTGGAGAGCTGCTTCATGGATCGCCACGAGGTGGGCGAGCATCTGAGCGAGGGATGCGGAGCCGAAGTGGCCCAAGTGCTGGGCAGGACGCTGCTTCTGTACAAGGCGGCGAAAGAGCCCAAGCTGGAGCTGCCTAAAGCGGTGAAAGGTGAAAAGTGAAAGGTGAATGAACCTGAAAGCGTGAAAGGTGAATGGTGAATGGTGAATGGTGAATGGTAAAAGCCTCTAAACCACGCTAAAGAGAAATCGTAGGTTGGGGTGAGCGGCTTCTCGCGAACCCCAACATGCCTTGTTGGGGTTCACGTCCGTTCACCCCAACCTACAAATCTCGACATGAAGAAGCCGGTGCAAGGTAACCCTGCCCGGCTTCTTTTGTTCTTTGCTTCTATCCACCCTTCACCCTTCACCTTTCACAGTTTTTTGAGGTCTGTTCCGCGTTGTCGGCTGGCCTTTGCTAGCCCCCAAAACTCCTGCAAATCAGTCCCCCCTCCCCTTGCGGGAGGGGGTTAGGGGGGGGGGGTAGGTGCCACATTTCCCATGATGGCAGCTTCACCCACCCCCCGACCCCCTCCCGTCAAGGGAGGGGGGGCGAGGGCTCACACTCGTTCGTACGGCTCGAAGAGCCTCTTGAACTCATCCAGGGCGAAGCGGTCGGTCATGCCGGCTATGTAGTCGCAGATGACCCGCTCCCTCCCCTCGCGCTCCATCTTCACCTGGTGCTTGAGCGGCAGCAGGGTCGGGTGCGTGATGTAGACCTCGAACAGCTCGGCCAGGTAGCGCTCGGCCTTGACCCGCATCCGTTCGACCTTGTAGTGCCGGTACAGATTCTGAAACAGGAACCGCTTCAGCTCGGCGTTGCGCTCCGCCATCATCGGGCTGAAGGCGACAACGGGAAGATTCACCTGCCGCAGATCCTCCTGGGTCTTTATGTTAAGTCGCTCGATGTTGGCGGCTGTGGTCTGTACCAGGTCGTTGATCAGCACGCCGATCAGTGCGCTCACCGTCTGGCAGATCGCCCGATCCACCTCTATGCCGGGATATTTGCGCATGATCCCCTCGTGCACCTCTCCCCACAGGGTCACATTCTTGAGCTGCGCCAGGGTCACGTAACCGGACTTGAGACCATCATCGATATCGTGATTGTTATAGGCGATCTCGTCGGCGAAGTTGATGAGCTGCCCCTCGACGCTGGGAACGGTGCCGGGGAGGAACTCGGCGAAGATGCTGACCGGGGTGTCGTATTGGGAGGAGTGCTTCACGATACCCTCCCGCACCTCCCAGGAGAGGTTCAGGCCGTTGAAGTTGGGATAACGCTCCTCCAGCTCGTCGACCACGCGCAGCGACTGCAGGTTGTGCTCGAAGCCGCCGGCACCTTCCATGAGCCGGTTCAACACCTCCTCTCCGGTGTGGCCGAACGGGGTGTGCCCAAGGTCATGGGCCAGGGCGAGGGTCTCGGTGAGTTCCTCGTTCAGCCCCAGCCTGCGCGCGATCCCCTTCCCTATCTGCGCCACTTCCAGCGAGTGAGTGAGCCTGGTCCGGTAGTAGTCCCCCTCGTGATTGACGAAGACCTGTGTCTTGTATTCCAGGCGCCTGAAGGCGGCGCAGTGGATGATGCGATCACGGTCCCTCTCGAAGGCGGGGCGGTTATCGCGGAACTCCTCTTGGTATCTGCGCCCCCTGGAGGTGTCACTTGTGGCCGCGTAACCTGCCAGATCGGTACGCTCCATGGACTGCCCGTCTCTCATCCGTTCCCCCCGGTGGTTGATCTTTGCACTTTCCTCGTTAAAGCACCGTTATTTATATACTGCGGCGGGATAGTGTCAACAGCAAAGTTGCCATTGACGCCATCATGGCATCGTGGTAATAGAGCTGTTTACGAATAAAGCCTCATAATGAATGGCTAGATACAGTCCGCCGTCAGGGTTTGGCAATGTCAGGGTTTGATACCGGCGGCGTCACTGTGTAGGGGCGAACCTTGTGTTCGCCCTGCTCCACATCTTACGACGGACATAAACGGGACATACATATTAGATGCAGGTGAAACAGATTTCAAATAGGGCAACGACATGCGGGTAATCGCCGGCGAGGCGCGCGGGCGCCAACTGCTGGCGCCGAAAAGCCTGCGGGTGCGCCCGACGGCGGACCGGGTCAAGGAGGCGCTGTTCAGCATGCTGGTCAGCCGCCTGGGCGAGTTCGACGGCATGCGGGTGCTGGACATCTTCGCCGGCACCGGCAACCTCGGGATTGAGGCCCTCAGCAGGGGCGCCGCTTACGCGGTGTTCATCGACTCGCACCGGGAGTCGGCGGAACTGATCCGGAAGAACCTGGAAGTCACCCGCTACAGCGAACGGGCCAAGGTGTTGCTGCAGGAGGCCTCGGCCGCCCTGAAGTGGCTGGCGCGGGGCGAGGCGCCGTTCCACCTGGTTTTTCTCGACCCTCCCTATCACGAGGGACACACGGAAGCGATCTTGGAAATACTTTCGGGCTCGCCGCTTGTCGATACCGGGACCACCATCGTGGCGGAATTCTCCTCCAAGGAGAAGATCCCCGGCAGCTTCGGCAGGTTGCAGGAGACCGAGCGCCGGGTCTACGGCGACACGGCCATCTCCTTTCTAACCATTTCTGACAGAGGTGAACAGTGCCCCTGAAACTGGCGGTTTATCCCGGCTCCTTCGACCCGATCACCTTCGGACATCTGGACATCATCGAGCGCGCCTTGAAGGTATTCGACGGCGTGATCGTGGCGGTCGCCAAAAACTCCGAGAAGAACTCGCTCTTCACGGTCCAGGAGAGGATAGACCTGATCTCCCAGGTCCTGGCGCACCGCCCCCAGGCCCAGGTCGACACTTTCGACGGGCTGCTGGTCGACTTCGTCCGGAAGCGCGAGGCGACCGTGATCATACGCGGCCTGCGCGCGGTGTCGGATTTCGAGTTCGAATTCCAACTGGCCCAGATGAACCGCTCCATCACCACGGAGGTGGAGACGCTCTTCATGATGACCTCCGTCCCCTACAGCTACCTCTCCTCCTCGATAGTGAAGGAGGTCAGCTCCTTGAACGGGCCGGTGGACAAGCTGGTGCCCCCCCTGGTGAAGGCGGCCCTGGAGGCGAAGTTCAGGGGAAAGTAGCCGGTGGCCTCGACCCCGTCGCTCCACAGCTTTCCACAACTCCCACAGCTCCCCTCCCCCCAGAGGGGGGAAGAATTTCGAGTCGTGGCAGGATTTTTCCCTCCGGGTGAGGGGACTTGAGTCCTCGCCCTGACAATCCAGTCACCTTTTTTGCCTCCTTGCCAGCGATCGAGCCTTCTGTTAAGGTTAGTGGCGTCTGCACCCTGCAGCGCCTTTTTTAACACCAAACCAGCAGCTTAACTTCCCGGGAGGCACCTATGATCACCAAAGACATGACCATAACTGAAATCCTCACCCGCTACCCCGAGACTCTGCCGGTTTTTGAGAGTTACGGGCTGGACTGCTACGACTGCCAGATTGCCGAGTTCGAAAAGCTTGAGCACGGAGCCTTGGTGCACAAGGTCGATATCGACCTACTGCTCGCCGAGTTGAACAGCCACACCAAAGGGTAACTTCTTCCCAAAACCCATCCCCCTCAGCCTTCGCTGAAGCTTCGGCTGACACGCCCCAACCCTCCCCAGCCTTCGCCAAGGCTTCGTCCGACAGGCCTTGAAGGGGAGGGAGCTTGGCCACCCCACCCCTCCCCTTGTCACCACCTAAACCACCCTCAAGCGTGTTGACAAATTCCCGTATCTGTTGCATCAGTTAACAGTCACGATTTCCTGCGCCGGTGTCTGACCTGACGCGGAAAAGCGGGCAATGCTATTAATTCATCTCTCATCTGAGACTGGCAGGAGAGGATATTCAATGGAATATCAGGGCTTAAAAGATATAGAGGTGCTCTTCGGTCTGGGGCTTTTGACCGTGATCCTGTTGCGACGCTTCAAGTTCCCGTCCATCATAGGGTTCCTGGTCACCGGCGTCCTGGCCGGCCCTTATGCCCTGGGTCTCATCAAAAACACCCACCAGGTCGAGCAGATGGCCGAGATCGGCGTGGTGCTGCTCCTCTTCACCATCGGCATCGAATTCTCCCTTAAAGAACTGATGCGCATCAAGCACCTGGTGCTCTTGGGCGGCGGGCTGCAACTGGGCTGCACCATCCTGGCCGTGACCCTCCTGGGCACCCTCTTCCATTTCTCCGTGCCGCAGTCCGTCTTCTTTGGCTTCCTGGTGGCACTGTCCAGCACCGCAATACTTATGAAGCTTCTGATCGATGCCGGCGAGATGGACACCCCGCAGGGGAAGACCTCCCTGGGGATCCTGATCTTTCAGGATCTCTGCATCGTGCCGCTCATGCTTTTCACCCCTCTTCTGGGTGGAGGGGGCGACGGCTGGCAGGAAGTAATCGTCATCATGATCAAAGCGGCCGTGGTAATCTGCGCGGCACATTACGGCGCCCGGTTCGTGGTGCCCTGGATCTTCGAGCAGGTGGTGAAGAGCCGAAGCCGGGAGCTGTTCATCATGATGATCATCTTCATCGGCATGGGGACGGCATGGCTCACGGCCCAGGCCGGGCTGTCGCTGGCGCTGGGGGCCTTCATCGCAGGCCTGGCCATCTCCGAATCGGAGTACAGCCACCAGGCGCTGAGCGACATCATGCCCTTCCGCGAAGCCTTCATGAGCCTTTTTTTCATCTCGGTCGGGATGCTCTTGAACCCCGCCGTGCTGCTCAATTATCCCCTGCTGATAGCATCGCTGGTCTTGGGTATCATCCTGATCAAGACGCTGATAACTACGGGATCGACCATGGCGCTGGGACTCCCCATGCGCATCTCCCTGATCGCCGGGCTCTCCCTGGCCCAGATCGGCGAATTCTCCTTTGTGCTGTCGCAGGCCGGCCTGAAGCACGGGCTGCTTTCCCAGGATGCCTACCAGATCTTCCTGGCCGCCTCGATCGCCACCATGGGGCTCACCCCCTTGTGCATGAAGATCGCCAACCCGGTCGCCAACTACATCGTCGGCATCCTGCCTCATGCCTGGACCAAGGGAAGGGCCATCTTTGCAGGGTCGAAAAAGAAGGTCGGGGCCTCGGACCATCTCATCATCGTGGGCTACGGTGTTAACGGCAAGAACCTGGCCCGGGTGCTGAAGCATCTCAAGATCTCGCACGTCATCATTGAAACCAACCCCTTCACCGTCAGCTCGGAAAAGAAGAAGGGGGAGCACATCATTTTCGGCGACGCCTCGAAGCCCGAGGTTTTGGACCACGCCCACATCGAGAAGGCGCGCATCATGGTGGTCGCCATTTCGGACGCCGCGGCCAGCAGGCGGATCGCGGCCCTGGCCCGGCAGCTCAACCCCTCCATCCACGTGATCGTGCGCACCAGGTACATACTCGAGGTGGAACCGCTCTTCAAACTGGGGGTGAACGAGGTCATTCCGGAGGAGTTCGAGACCTCGGTGGAGATCCTCTCCAGGGTGCTGAAAAGGTTCCTGGTGCCGCAGGACGTCATCGACAGTTGCATTGTCGATGTCAGAAGGGACGGCTACGACATGTTCCGCTCCGCCAGCAAGAGGCACAGCCATGCGGTTGGGATCGCAGGGTTCCTTTCCGGAGCGGAGATCGGCAATTTCCGCGTGCACAAGGGGTCTCCCCTGGAAGGGATGAGCCTCAGGGAAGGTGTGTTGAGAAGCCGCTCCGGCGCCACTATCCTGGCGATCAAGAGAGGCGAGGAGATCGTGCCCAACCCGGACCCGGTATGGGTGCTGGAGGACAAGGATATCGTGCTGTTACTCGGCACTCCGGAGCAACTCGTCGCCGCAGGCAGATTGTTCGAGGCGGCCAAGGAACGCAAGGAGACCCCGACTGTGGTACTTGCCGCCGATGAAGCCTGATGCCGACACCGTTTTCAGCTTGACAAGGACAAGAGAGCCACATTAAAGTGGTCCCCGTGAAAAACTCTCCATTCCGGATAATTGCGGCACTCATGCTGGTCGTTTCCCTGCTTACCCTGAGCGGATTGACCTCCACGGCAGCTACCTTGATGCAAGCGGCAGCGGCCAACTCGTGCTGCGATTCCGGCTGCGACGACACCCCCGCAGGCCCCTGCTCCGCTCCGGACTGCCCCTGTTTTTCCTGCCTCACCATGGTTATGGCCAGCGCGCCGACCGTGCTGCGCACCTCCTGTGGCGAACAGCTCACCTACACTTCAAGCCCCAATTTCCATATCAGCGAATATATCGCCTCCATCGAATATCCACCGGAAACCGCGTAACAACCCCCAGTCTTAACCTTTGAAGTAGGCATTTTTGCGTCTTCTTTGTGGGGAATAGGCGTCGGAGAGGGCAATGGGGCTGGGCGAATACAAGATTCGCCCCTACAGCTCATCATCTGCAGGCAATCGGTGAAGCCGGGCGAATACAAGATTCGCCCCCCTACCACCTCATCACCTGTAGGGAACCTTGCTTTCATCGCGTCCGTAAACCCACTGGTAGGGGAGAACCTTGTGTTCGCCCAACCGGCGAATCCACTACCCGTAGGGGCGAAACCTTGTGTTCGCCCAGCCGGCAACCCAATAATCGTAGGGGCGAACCTTGTGTTCGCCCAAGCGCGCCCGGCTCTGAGAGTAATATGACAACGGCGTGTTGCCTGCTGACAGCACAGAATGTTTTTTTGGAAACATATCAAATCGAATAATCAGGAGAAATGACATGAAGAAGTACATCTATATTGTGGTGGCAGTTCTGGTGGGTGTAGTGACTGCTTTTGCCCTGGTCCAGCAGGGAGAGGCCAAGGTGCTGAGCGTCAACGAAATCGGCACCGATCCGGCAGCCTTCACCGGGACCATCACCTTCAGGGGGGTCATGGGGGGCATTTCCCAGACCGACAGCAGCGTGGTCGGCATCATGGACGTAAAAGAGCTGCAGTGCACCAGCGCCAACTGCAACAAGATCATGATCCCGGTCAAGTGCGCCGCAAATCCGCCGGTCCTGGGCGACGAGGTCAAGGTGACCGGCAGCTTCAGGGTCGAGCCCACCGGCGGCTACATGTTCGTGGCCGACAACGTGAAGGTGGTAAAAAACCACAAGATCGGGGGCTAGATGACGCTCTCAAAACTTGTGATAAAGAACATCACCCGGCGCCGTGGCCGGTTCGTGTTCACGCTCTTGGGGATCACCATCGGTATCGCCTCGTTCGTCACCTTCCTCTCCATGGGGGGGAGCCTGAAGAGCGAGATCAACCGCGAGTCGGCGGCCCTGGGCGCCAACCTGGTGGTCACCCCGATGGGCGCCTGCGCCTACGAACAGGTTTCCATCCTGACCGGAGAACTGCTGCCGCCAAACATCACCATGGAGGACGTGGCCAAGATCAAGGGGATCAAGGGGCTCACCTCTATTGCGGTGCTCACCCAGAAAAGCGCCATCAACAACAAGCCGGTATCGATAAACGGCATCAATAGCGCCGAGATGAAGCCCTTCAAGGGGTGGGAAATGGACAAGGGGGCCTATCTCTCGGGAGAAGACGACGCCTCGGCCGTGGTGGGCTTCGCCGCCGCGGACCAGTTCAAGCTGCAGCCCGGCTCGACCATTGTGGTGCGCGGCGAGCGGCTCCAGGTCAAGGGGGTGCTCAAGGAGACCGGAAGCAAAGACGACGTGACCGTCTTCGTCCCGATGCAACTGGCCCAGAGGCTTTACAAGACCGGCGACAAGGTCTCCTATGTCGCGGTCAAGGTGGACAACCTGGCCCTGACCGACCAGTACATCCAGACCATCAAGGAGACCGTGAACCTGGGAGTCGTTTCCGACAAGCAGATGCTGAAGTCGGTCCTATCTATCGTGGGAACGGTGAACATCACGCTGCAGATGATCGCGGCGGTCTCGGTGCTGGCGGCCGCCTTCGGCATCATCAATACCATGATGACCGCGACCTACGAGAGGAAGCGCGAGATCGGCATCCTGCAGGCGCTGGGCGCCAAGCAGCGCACCATTTTCACCATCTTCCTGCTGGAATCCGGCTTCTACGGCGTCATCGGCGGCATAACCGGCGTGGTGGTGGGACTTTTGGTCTCCACCGTGGCGGCACCCTACATCAGCCAGAACGCCTTCACCTCCTTCGTCAAGGGGTCGGGCGGGACGCTGATCGATCCAGTGACCGTCGTGGGCTCGATCCTCTTTTCGGCAGTTGTAGCGATCGTGGCCGGCGTCTATCCGGCCTGGCGGGCGGCGCGTCTGTCGCCGGTGGAGGCGATCAGCTATGAGTGAAGCGATAATCAGGACAACGGACCTCGCCAAGTCCTATTTGAGCGGCGACGTGACCACCCACGCCCTTCGGGGTGTCGATCTGGAGATACAGAAAGGCTCCTTCACCTGCATCATCGGCCCCTCCGGGCACGGCAAAAGCACACTGATGCACCTGGTGGGGGGATTGGACCGCCCCACGCAAGGCTCCGTCGTCCTGGATGGCACCGACATAAGCCGCCTGGACAACAGCCAGTTGGCCAAGCTGCGGGGCGATAAGATCGGCTTCGTGTTCCAGTTCTTCAACCTGCTGCAGGGGCTGACCGCCAGGGAAAACGTGGAAGTCGCCATGATGCTGGCCGGGGTTCCCGAGAAGGAGCAGGCAAGCGGCGCACTCAAGCTGCTCGACATGGTCGGGCTGGCCGAGAAGGCCGATTCCAAGCCGTCCCAGATGTCGGGGGGCCAGCAGCAGCGTGTAGCCATCGCCCGAGCCCTTGCCAACGATCCGGCCATTCTCCTGATGGACGAGCCGACCGGGAATCTGGACTCAGCCGCCGAGGCCGAGGTCATGGAGATACTCAGGAAGTTGCACAAGGAAGGGAAGACCGTGGTACTGGTGACTCACAACAACGAGATCGCCAAGCAGGCCGAGCACGTCATCTGCGTCAAGGACGGGCGGATTTCGTCCTGAGCTATACCCTCCATCTGAAAAAACGAATGCCTGCGCCGACTATCGGAGCAGGCATTTTTTTACCTGAAGTGCCAATCGTCCGCCACTACGTACCTCCCCCTTCAAGGGGGAGGACAGGTGGGGGATGGGGGCTCTGGCGCCTGCTTTACCCCATCCCCACCCCGGCCCTCCCCTTGAAGGGGAGGGGGAGGCGCCATTACATAATACTCTTCCCGAACAGCGACGCCGCCAGTTCCACTGCAACCTTGGCGGTCTGGTTGCGGTAGTCGAGGATCGGGTTGATCTCGACTATGTCCATGGAGGACAACTGGTGCGTGTCGGCGATGATCTCCATGAGAAGCTGGGCCTCGCGATAGGTGAGGCCGCCCGGCGAAGTGGTGCCGACGCCGGGGACTTCCAGGGGATCGAGAGCGTCCAGGTCGAGGCTTACGTGCAGCCGCGATCGGTGGCCCAGCTTGGCCAGCGCCTCGCGCGCCACCTGCCCCATGCCACGCTCGTCGATGTCGCGCATGGTGTAGACCGCGATGCCACTGTTGCGCAGCGTGACCCGCTCCTGCGGATCAAGTTCGCGGATGCCGATCATCACCACATCTTCAGGCTTAAGCTTCGCCTCCCGCCTCCCGACGTGCACCAGTTCGTTGGTTCCCTGCCCCAGAAGCGAGGCGAGGCACATGCCGTGGATGTTTCCGGTCAGGGTGGTTTCCGGAGTGTTGAAATCGCCGTGGGCGTCGATCCAGATCACACCAACCGGCTGGTCGTGGGTCACTCCCCCGATGGAGCCTATGGAGAGGGAATGGTCGCCACCCATGAACAGCGGGATGCACCCCTCGGCCACAGCCTCGCGTCCTGCTTGGTACGCCGCCTCGCACACCTTCAGGATGGAAGGGAGGTAGTGCTGCTCCCGCTCCCCGGTAAGCACGTCGCGCACCGGGACCTCGATGTTCCCCATGTCCTCCACTTCGTACCCCAGGCGCGCCAGACG
>Ga0209212_1008549_pt1 | contig 10954 bp, 8 predicted proteins | sample RifGroC2_FD_183996 | JGI IMG/M metagenome (GOLD analysis project Ga0209212, IMG submission 183996) | Groundwater microbial communities from Rifle, Colorado, USA - Groundwater C2 (SPAdes) (version 2) | ecosystem: Environmental > Aquatic > Deep subsurface > Groundwater | place: Rifle, Colorado... | reverse complement strand
AAGATCAATTCAGCCGGAGTTCCGTACGGAATTTCATGGAACTCCATATCCAGCAGGTCGATGGAGAGCTTCCGGTTGCGTAACAGTTCCCCTCTGCCCAGCACGATCTTGCAGACTTCCGCCACCTGGAGGCTTGCCACTATTGCCGGGGTGAAAGCAGGATTGCCTAATTCTTTTTCAATCCCTTTTCCTTCCACCCAGTTGCGATAGATGTTCTGCACCGTGGTGTCGCCGGGGAGCTGGGTGGCGACATGGCCGTACCAGCCGCCGATTGCGCCATGCACCATGGGGATTTCCATTTCAGTGCAGGCCTGTGCCAGTTCCAGGCGGTAGGCGATGCTGTCCAGGGCATCGACCGCCAGCGTCGCTCCCCGCAGGAACTCCCGGCCGTTGGCCTTACAGAAGAACTCTTTGATGGGTTTAACCCTCACAGCCGGGTTTATCTCGTTGACCCGGTCCAGGGCCGCTTCTGCCTTGGCTTGCCCCAGATTGCGGGGGGAGGACAGGATCTGCCGGTTCAGGTTGTGTTCTTCGAATACATCCGGATCGATGGCAACGATCCGGCCGACACCCAGCCGGGCCAACTCCTCGATGATGTAGCCTCCCAATCCACCGCAGCCGATCACGACGACCTGACTCCGGAAAAGCTGCAACTGGTCATTTACGGATAGCATGCTCTGGTTGCGCTGATAACGTGCCGGCAAGATGCCGTGTGACAGGGCCGTTTCTTCGATCGCGGCGAAGCTCCAGCCGAAGCGTTCAACGGCAGCGCTCTGGGCTGCCCAGGGCAACAGGCCATCCTTCAGGTTTTCGCGGAGAAATGTCAGTACGTTTTTCATATCAACCTCCACCAACCAACGGGAAAAGGGATAGGGTGGCACCTTCATGCAGGACCTGATCGAGAGTCGCATGCCGGCCATTGACCAGCACAACCCCGATTTCTTCCTCGGTCAGGCCCAGGTTGAGCATGATCGTGCGGCAGTCGGTATCTGTGGGGAGTTCTTGCTGGGCGGCCTTGAAGCGTTCGTTTCTGAATGTGGCGAATAATTTGACGGTAATCTGCATAAACACACCACTTTAATACTATAAATTCAGAGAATTAAATCCACCACGGAGGCACAGAGACACGGAGAAACCAAAAAGGATTTTTGTATCAGGTTATCCCCTCTGTGTCTTCGTGTCTCCGTGGTGGAAGTTATTATATTTAGAAATTCCAGAACTCGTCGATCTCGGCATCGCTGAAATCCCAGATGGCATTGTGGGGGGCGACGGTTTCGGTTGAGAAAAATTCCGGCAGACGATCGTCGGCCTTGGTGAAGCCGGCTTCGATGTTGAACTGGCGCTCGACCTTGAGGATATGCTTGCCGAGGTTGGTGACATCGTCGCCGGTCAGGGCGATACCGAAGCGCGCGTTGAGCATGTCGATCAGGGCCGGCAGGCACTCGGGGATGTCCAAGGCCGGGAAAGCGATGAAGATACACATGCCGGTGGAGTCCACGGCTGCTGTGGCAATCTGCAGGTTGCGGGACAGTTCCACCTGGCCGTCCTTCTTGAGCGGATCAACATACCCGCCGACGTTGAGGATGTTGGTGGCGATGGTGTAGCCGGCGGTGTGGTCGGCGCCCATGGTGCTGGTGGCGTAGGTGATGCCGATACCCTTGACCGAGCGGGGGTCGTAGGCCGGTATGCCCTGGTTCTTAACGACCGGAACGCGGGTAACGCCATAAGCCCTGCCGACCGAGCCGGCGCCGCCGCCCAGGATGCGGCCGAGCGGTGTTCCCTTGCCGATTTCTTCGCTGAGCACGCGCAACATCTCTTTGCTGTCCCCGAATTGCAGGATACCGGCTTCCATGGCCACGCCGAACATGACGGCGGTTTCGATGGAGTCGATGCCGATGTCGTCCATGATGCTGTCGGCGCGGGCGATGTCGTCCAGGTTGTCGATGCAGCAGTCGGCGCCCAGTCCCCAGATGGTCTCGTACTCGAAGCCGGAGGTTACATATTTGCCATCCTTGTCGTTATAAACCTGAGAGCACTGAATGATGCAACCGGCGTGGCAGCCATGTTTGACCTTGCCGCCGCGGGCAGTGATGGTCTCGTTCATGGTTTCGCCGGAGATCTTGTCGGCTCCATCGAACTGGCCAGTCTTGAAGTTACGGGTCGGCAGGCCGCCAGCCTCATTGAGGATGTTGACCAGCACGTTGGTGCCGTAAGTCGGCAGCCCCTCGCCGCTGACCGGGTGGTCGAGCAGGGCTTTGGCAAAGGTGCGGGCCGCGACTTTGAATTTGTCCGGATCGGCAATCTTGACGCCGGGGGCGCCCTGGTCGTCGATGGAGATGAACTTGATCTTCTTGGAGCCCATTACGGCGCCCAGGCCGCCGCGGCCATGGCTGCGGAGCTTGCTGTCCGGGTCCTTGACGGAAATGTTGGCGGCGGTCATCTTCAGCTCGCCAACCGGACCGATGGTCAGGATGCCGGTTTTCTTGCCGAGACGGGCTTCCAGGGCCTCAACCACGGCAAAGTTTCCTTGGCCGATCAGCTCGGTCTCTTCCTGAACGCTGACCCCATCCTTGTTGACATGCAGGCTGTACCAGGCGTCTTTCGTGGGGAGTCCTTCGATGATCAGGGCCTTGATGCCGAGACGGGCCAGCATCTGGGCCGCAGTCCCGCCGGCGTTGCTCTCCTTGATAGTTCCAGTGAGCGGGCTCTTGGCGCCGGCCGAGAGGCGGCCGGAGTTGGCTGCAGCGGTTCCGGTCAAAAGTCCCGGGGCAAATACAAGCTTATTGTTGGCACCCAGAGCGTGACAGGTGGGGGGCACCTCAGCAGCGACGATGGTTGAAGTCAGACCGCGGCCGCCGAGGCCGGCCCAGGCGGCGGGCACTGTTTCAATTTTGCTGCTCAGGTCGTTCATGTTAACGCGTAAAATCTTGTCCATTTGTATCTTCTCCCAATCATATGTATTTTTCTACCGCAACGCCGGTAGGACTCCTTCCCGAAAGGGAGGCTCCGCCGTTTCCAGCGAAACCCGTTGGCCAGGCCCCATGAGGTTTGCCCTGTTAGGACGCATGGCTCGGAGATGATTTATTGAATTCTGCTAAAACCGACCACCCCCAACCCCTCCTTGGCAAGGAGGGGAGCTTTAAAGTCCCCCTCCTGGTTCAGGAGGGGCTAGGGGTGGTCAGGTGTTGAAGTACTACATTGCTGCCTTGAAGATCTCGATAACCTGCTCCAGCGTGGCTTTGCGCGGGTTGGTGAACTGGCAGGCATCTTTCTTGGCATTTTCGGCCATGACCTTCAGGTCTGCCTCTTTGACATTGAGTGCCTTGAGGCCGGTGGGAATGCCGATGGAAGCCGAGAGTTTGCGGATGGCGCTGATGGCCTTTTCTGCGGCTTCATTAACGGAAAGGCCGCTGATGTTCTCGCCCATGGCAACGGCGATGTCGGCGAAACGCTGCGGGCAGGCGATCAGGTTGTACTGGCTGACTGCCGGGAGCAGGATGGCGTTGCAGACACCGTGGGGCAGGTTGTAGAAACCGCCCAGCTGATGAGCCATGGAGTGGACGTAACCCAGGCTGGCGTTGTTGAAGGCCATACCGGCCAGATACTCGGCATAGGCCATCTTGTCGCGGGCTTCCAGGTTTTCGCCATTGGCCACTGCCGGGCTCAGGTACCCGGCAACAAGTTCGATGGCTTTGATGGCGCAGGCGTCGGTGATCGGGGTGGCGATGGTGGAGACATAAGCCTCGACTGCGTGGGTCAGGGCATCCATGCCCGTAGCTGCGGTAAGTGCCGGTGGTTTGCCAACCATCAGGACCGGATCGTTGATGGCGATGTTAGGTGTACAGCGCCAATCGACGATGGCCATCTTGACATGGGTATCGGTGTTGGTAATGATACAGAAGCGGGTCATCTCGGAAGCAGTTCCGGCAGTGGTGTTGATGGCGAGAAAAGGAGGCATGGGCTTGGTGGACTTGTTGACGCCTTCAAAATCGCGGATGTTGCCGCCGTTGCCGATCACCATGCCGACACCCTTGCCGCAGTCATGGGAACTGCCGCCGCCCAGGGAGACGATGCCGTCGCACTTGTTGTCCTGATAGGCCTTAACGCCGTCATGGACGTTTGTGTCGGTCGGGTTTGGTTCGGCGCCGTCGAAAATCACTGCCTTGAGACCGGCTGCTTCGATATAGCCTTTGATCGTGTCGGCGACCCCCATCTTGGCCAGCCCTGCGTCGGTGACGATCAGCAGGTTGGTGGCTCCGAGTGCCTTGGCCTGGTCACCTGCTTCCTTCGAACAGCCCACACCCATCAGTGAAACTGTAGGAATGTAAAACCCGTACGTCTGATCTGCTAAAGCCATTTGTCCTGTCTCCTTTTTTGAGGGTGGTGACACCCGGTTGCCTGTATGCATGCGTTTGGTGTTTGCATACGGTTTTGTAGAATCGTATTTTACTGCTACGCAAGGCCTGTACCAAAAGCATATTTTGCAGGGCAGTTTTTAAAAGTATGTCGGTATTGCCTAATAAAAATAGTAGGTTATAGAAAGTGTGCTTCTAATGTGAATGGCTGTGGCGGTAAACGGTGTTCTGAAAATGCACAGTAGTTGTGTTCCGTTTTGGTACAGTTGTTATGTTTTGGAACGGTATTCTTATGTATCTCAGTTAGCACTAAGAACCCATTTCCATGAGTCTCACTTTTATAAAAATACGTCTCATTCCCTCGTAGTCACGGCTTTAACAGCTCTCTCCCGAGATAAAACCTAACCTCCTGACAAACTTTTCCAAAGGCGTTGGTACTTAAATTGCCTAGCATCCCAGTGAAGTATTTTTCTGGGGATGGGTGATTGCTGTGGCATTGATCGACTCATATGGCAGACGGATAAATTACCTGAGGCTTTCTGTAACTGATCGCTGCAATCTGCGCTGCACTTACTGCATGCCGCTAGAGGGGATACCCAAGCTGCAGCATGGAGACATGCTGAGTTTTGAGGATATGTATCGCGTCGCCACCGAAGCGGTGGCCCTGGGGGTTGAAAAGATCAGGATTACCGGCGGAGAACCACTCGTCAGAAAGGGGCTGCTCGGATTTATCGAGCGCCTGGCTGCAATTTCCGGCCTCAAGGAGCTGGTCCTCACCACTAACGGCATGCTGCTGGAGGAGATGGCGCTTCCACTGCGCCGGGCCGGTGTGCAGCGCCTCAACATCAGCCTCGACTCGTTGAATCCGGAGACCTTTGCCTTGATTACCCGCGGGGGAGATCTCAATAAGGTACTGGAAGGTATTGCCGCCGCAGAAGCGGCCGGGTTCCCTCCGGTCAAAATCAACATGGTGGTCATGCGGGGTGTAAATGATGCTGAAGTGCTGGATTTTGCCGCTCTGACCCTTTCCAAGCCGCACACGGTGCGCTTTATTGAATATATGCCGACCCTCAGGGACAAGGGGTGGAGTTCCCAGTGTATTGCCGGCAATGAACTCCTCAAGCTGATTGGTGAGCAGTACCCGCTCCTGCCGCTTGTGGGCACCGAAATGGCCGGTCCGTCCAGAAACTTCAAAATCAGCGGTGCGTCGGGGAGCATCGGCATCATCACCCCGATCTCCGGCCACTTCTGTGACAGCTGTAACCGCATCCGGGTAACGGCCTCCGGTATGGCAAGGGGGTGTCTGTTTGCTGCTGATGGCACTGATCTCAAGCCTCATCTGCGAGGTTCTGAAAACGGACCTGTACGGGAAATACTGCGGGGGATCATCACAGGAAAGCCAGGTCGCCACCAACTGGCAGATGATGTGTCGGGACGGGATGTGGTAGCCATGTCACGGATCGGTGGCTAGAGCATTTCCTTCTCCCTGAGGGAGAAGGTGGCCGAAGGCCGGATGAGGGGGCAACAGTGCTGCATAATTCAACTCTTCCCCCTCACCCTAGCCCTCTCCCTCAGGGAGAGGGGACAAAAGCTCCACTAACAGGAGGATACATATGTCAGGAAAGATTGTGTCAGTAAGCATCAGCAAGGAAAAAGGTCAAAGAAAGACAGCGGTGCCTGCCGCCATGCTTCGGGAAAACCACGGCTTGCTCGGGGATGCCCATGCCGGTGGATGGCACCGCCAGGTCAGCCTGCTGGCCCTGGAAAGTATCGCCAAGATGCAGAAGATGGGACTGACTGTCGGCCCAGGGGATTTTGCCGAGAATCTCACTACAGAGGGCATCGATCTGGTGACGTTGCCGATCGGTTCTCGGCTCGCTGTGGGTGAAACAATCCTTGAGATCACCCAGATCGGCAAGGAGTGCCATACCCGCTGCGCGATCTATTACCAGGCCGGGGATTGTGTCATGCCGAAAGAAGGGATATTCGCCAAGGTCTTGCAGGGCGGGGTGGTCAGGCAGGGAGAAACTGTGAAAATGCTTCAGGAGGCAGCCTGACGTTGCAAATTATTAAACAGGAGGAGCGCGATGAGAAAAACACACTACATGTTTACCAAGCCCAGGATCGTTTCCGCCCGAATCAGCGACGATGAAATGGAGAACGTCAAACAGCTCATGGAGGTGACCAGCATGTCGGCCTCAGAGCTCATGAGGAAGGCTTTTCAGCTGCAGAGAGAACGATTTAATGTGGCAGGAATGCTGAGTAATTCCAACCTGTAAATTCAGCTCCTTTGAGCAAGCGGTAATTTCTATCTGTGAGGACGGTACCATGCACGGATGTTCCCGGGTAGCACTCAATAATCAAGAAACCGCTGTAATCCCAGCGCTGCGCGAGTATCCGTCGAAACTGTTTGTTGAAACAACCAGCCGCTGCAATCTGAACTGCATCATGTGCCCAAAGCAAAGTAAGAGCAGCATCACCCTTGACGGCGATCTGGAGCTGGGCACCTTTACTGCCCTGAAAGATCTGTTTCCCCATCTGGATGCATTGGTGTTGAACGGGATTGGCGAGCCGCTGCTCAACTCGCGCCTGGAGCAGTTCATAGCCCAGGCCAGGAAGCTGATGCCGCAGCAGAGCTGGATTGGATTCCAAAGCAACGGGCTTCTCCTTAACAACCTGCGCGCCATCTCACTGGTCGCTGCCGGCCTGGACAGGATCTGCCTGTCCATGGATGGCGTCTCACCCTCGACCTTCAGCACCATTCGTGCCGGGGGACAGCTGCTCGATCTGGAACGCGCCCTTTCAGCCATGGTTTCGGCCAAAAACATGTGTTCACAACCGGAACTGCAGATCGGGGTGGAATACATTGTCATGCGCGATAATCTGGAAGAACTGCCGGCAGCGCTCAAGTGGGCTGCGGCACGGGGAGTGAACTTTGCCATCGTTTCTCACCTCCACCCCTACGATGAGCAGCATCTCGACCAGTGTGCCTATGACACCTGTACCGATGAAGCCCTCTCCCTGTTTCATGTCTGGAATTGCAAGGCAGAGCTGGCCGGGGTGGAGATGCCGCGCTATTTCGAACTGCTTTGGAAATACAGGAAGACCCCCGAGGAACAGAGGATTCTGAATTTTGTTGATACCATGCGGGCTGACGCCCAGTACCGAGGCATCCCCCTTGATCTGAAACGACTCTTTGCCATGGATTATTCCAGGATAGAAGCGGTTGATACGGCCTTTGAACAGGCCCGGGAGGTTGCCAGGGAAACCGGGCTTGACCTGCGGCTACCTGAAATCGTGCCGCGGGGGAGACGCAGCTGCAATTTTATCGAAGAGGGTGGGGCCTTCATCTCCTGGGACGGCAGCATGCATCCCTGCTATCAACTCTGGCACAAGTGTCATTCGTATGCCAACGGCTGGCAGCATCCAGTGCAGGCTAGGATTTTCGGCAATGTTGTTGATCGGGGAGTGCTGGAAATCTGGAACAGCAAAGAATTCCGCTCCTATCGCAAAAACGTCCTGAAGCACGATTATCCGTCCTGCACCGGCTGCAACTGTTCCCCTTGCGACAATGTCCTGAACGAAACTTTTGAACAGGATTGCTATGTCAATGCTGAACCGTGCGGCACCTGTCTGTGGAGTTCCGGGGTATTTCGCTGTCTGGATTAGAGCTAACCCCTCCCCCGCCTCCCTTTATGCCCCAGAGGGTACTTATCAGGGGAGGAGCTTGAGTCTCCCCCCTGATAAGGGGGGATTAAGGGGGGTTGCCTGTGAATCAGACAAAATAGAATCAATAAACAATTCCATCACGAGAAAGGTAGCACAAACATGTTTGAAGTAATCAGCAACGAGATCCTGGCGCCCAATCTCCACAAAATGGTGGTGCTGGCCCCGCGCGTGGCTTTGGCACGCAAGGCGGGCCAGTTTGTTATTGTCCGGGCCGACCGTGGCGCTGAACGTATTCCCCTGACCATAGGTGATGCCGATCATGCTGCAGGCACCATTACGCTTTTCATTCAGGCCATCGGTGCCTCTACGCGCAAGATCGTGGCCATTCCCCAGGGCGGCAGCATCCGTGACGTGGCCGGTCCGCTGGGTCAGCCGACCCATATTGAAAACCGGGGGCGGGTGGCCTGCGTCGGCGGCGGGGTCGGTACCGCAGTCCTTTATCCGCTGGTCAAGGCCTTGGCTGCTGCTGGCAACCAGGTGACGACCATCATTGGCGGTCGATCCAGCCAGTACATCATCCTGGCCGATGAGTTGGCGGCACTGTCGGATCAGCTGCTGATCACCACCGAGGACGGCAGTGTTGGCCGCAAAGGATTTGTTACCGCCGAACTGTCCGACCTGATCGCCGATCCGGCCCGCGCCCCCCAGCTGGTTGTGGCAGTCGGACCGGTGCCGATGATGCGGGCCGTGGCGGAGTTGACCCGGCCCCATGGCATCGAGACCCTTGTCAGCCTCAATCCAGTCATGATCGACGGCACCGGCATGTGCGGCGGCTGCCGGGTCGTGGTCGGCGGAGTGGCAAAATTCGCCTGCGTGGATGGTCCTGAGTTCGACGGCCATCTGGTGGATTTCGACGGTCTGGCCGATCGTCTCACCACCTACCGCAGTTTCGAGGAACATGCCCGTCATGTTGCCAGCGAGTGCAAACTGACTTTGGCTGTGCCGCTTGAGAACCTGAGCATAAAAGATCGACTGGCCATCCCGCGGGTCCATATGCCCGAACTCAATGCGGGTATGCGCAGCCGCAACTTCGAGGAGGTCAACCTGGGACTCGATTATGAGCAGGCGGTGCAAGAGGCGCAACGCTGTATCCAGTGCAAACACCGCCCCTGCGTGGAGGGGTGTCCGGTGGGGGTCTCGATCCCGGAGTTTATCGCTGCCCTGGCCGCCGAGAACCTGCCGACAGCCGCCCGGATCCTGCAGGGGGATAACGCACTGCCGGCGGTCTGCGGCCGGGTCTGCCCCCAGGAAAGCCAGTGCGAGGCCAAGTGCGTATGCGGTGTCAAGGGGGAGCCGGTCGCCATCGGTTACCTGGAGCGCTTCGTGGCCGACTGGGCCATGGCCAATGCCGCAGAACTTCCCAAAGAGAAGCTTCCGCCAGCCAGCGGCAAACGCGTTGCCATCGTCGGCTGCGGCCCGGCCGGACTGACCGCCGCCGGTGAGCTGGCCCGTCAGGGGAATATCGTCACGATCTTCGAGGCGCTCCATGACACAGGTGGTGTGCTGCGCTACGGCATACCCGAATTCCGCCTGCCCAAGGAGATCATCGATGCCGAGGTGGCGCGGTTGATTGACCTGGGAGTGACAATCGAGTGCAACGTGATCATCGGCAAGACCCTGACCCTCAGTCAACTGTCGAGCGAATTCAATGCGGTTTTCATAGCCAACGGCGCCGGGTTGCCGACCATGCTCAACATCCCTGGTGAAAACCTGAAGGGTGTGTATTCAGCCAATGAACTGCTTACCAGGGTCAACCTGATGGAGGCGGGGCGCAATCCCGACTCCTCCACACCGATCATTGCCGGACGCAGTGTGGCGGTCATCGGCGGCGGCAATACTGCCATGGACTGTGTCCGCACCGCCCGCCGTCTGGGCGCGGAGCGGGCCATGATCATCTACCGCAGGAGCGAGGCGGAGATGCCGGCCCGGGTGGAAGAGATCAAGCATGCCAAGGAGGAAGGGGTGGAGTTTGTCATGCTGACCGCGCCCCTGGAAATCCTCAGCAACGGGGAGGGGTGGTCGGCGATACTTCGCTGTCAGCGCATGGAGTTGGGGCCGCCGGACGAATCCGGGCGCCGTAAGCCGCTGCCTGTTGCCGGATCGGAGTATGACATTCCGGCCGATGTTGTGGTCAACGCTGTCGGCACAGGCGCCAACCCGCTTCTGACCGCCACAGCGCCGGAGTTGAAACTCAACAGATGGGGAAATATCGCGGTGGATGACAGCGGCGCCACCAGTATTGCCGGCACCTTTGCCGGCGGCGACATCGTTCGTGGTGGTGCAACTGTGATCCTCGCCATGGGGGACGGCAAACAGGCCGCCGCCGCGATTGATCATTATCTCAATGGTGACAACCTCCAAAGATAAAGGCGGCGCCTTAAAGCATGTGCAAAAAAATATTCTTAGCAGCAACCGGCCAGAACACGGGAAAAACGACCATCAGCCTTTCCCTGGTCCATCTGGCGCGGCAGAAATACAAGCGGGTCGGTTTCATCAAGGCGGTTGGCCCCAAATGCCAGGAATTCAACGGCTGCGTAGTGGACAAAGACGCTGCCCTGATGGCCCGGGTCTTTGGCCTGGAGGAGGATATCCACCTCATGTCGCCGGTCGTGCTTGGCCGGGGTTCGACGAAACGCTTTCTGGACGGACACCTGACGACTGCCGAGCTGGAAGCGCGGCTGGTCAGCGCCTGTCAAGAGATGGAGCGCAAGTACGACTTTCTGGTTATTGAGGGGGCCGGGCACGGCGGGGTCGGTTCGGTGGTGGGACTGAACAACGGCAGGGTGGCAGCCCTGTGCGGCGCACCGGTAGTGATGGTGAGCGGCGGTGGTATCGGCAGCGTGATCGATTCGGTTCTGCTGAATCTTCCG
>Ga0209212_1008547_pt1 | contig 10956 bp, 12 predicted proteins | sample RifGroC2_FD_183996 | JGI IMG/M metagenome (GOLD analysis project Ga0209212, IMG submission 183996) | Groundwater microbial communities from Rifle, Colorado, USA - Groundwater C2 (SPAdes) (version 2) | ecosystem: Environmental > Aquatic > Deep subsurface > Groundwater | place: Rifle, Colorado... | reverse complement strand
TATCCCGATACCAATTGCCAGCTTGAGCTCTTTCGATATCGCCAATGCGATTAAAAATGTTGTCAGAGAACCCCAAATTCTATAACTTACCGCCTTTGTAATTGCCCGTAAATGTGATTCCATAAATTTCTATCCTTGCATTAGAAGTATTCCCATTATATCAGTGGGAATAATGGTCAAAAAAATATTACGATTTATTTCAAATGGTATAATCTGGCTTATATGTCTTTCTTGTTTTCATTTCTATTTCAGCAATTTCCGAAAATGTTTTATTGTTACAAATCTCTGATATTGCATTATTTATCTCTTTCCAGAGCTTTTCAAAAGCATCCGCAGCGTTACAACAATCAGCCTTGCTTTTGTGGTTTTCCGATACTACTGATATATGCCCTTGTATATATTCGATTATTTCGCCAACAGTGATGTTTTCTGCCGGTTTTGCCAGCACATATCCACCATCACGGCCTCGTCTTGATTCAATATATCCAGCATTCTTCAGTTCGTTCAAAATCGTTTCCATAAACCGCAATGATATCTTTTGAGCATTGGCGATGTCGCGACTTTTGACGGGAGTGTCCGCATTTCGCAATGATAGTTCAAGCATAGCCTTCAAAGCATATTGACATTTCTTGGATATTTTCATCATAAATAAATCATTATCAAATCAATAGGAATAGTATTGTATTAAAGAGGCTGGACATTGTCAAGACTTTTTTTTGCCAAAACAAAAGAAGAACAATTTGCCCCAAATAAGGGCAACAGTGGGGTATAAAATAAGCAACAATCCGCAAGTGCCTAAATTGCAAGAACTTATGGACGTTATCGGCCTACTGTCCCTACATGAATGGCTCGTGCTGCATCTTGGCGACTTGAGCAACTGCCCTGGCTACCTTTTCAAAGATTTTTGCAGTTAATTTATTCATATTATACCCACTACACTGTCAAAATATGACAGTATTTGGAAAACTACTTCACTTTTAGCGTTATTTTTGCAAATTTTTATTCAAATTCGATATTTTATCGACCTTTACAAAAGAATAAATAGTAATAATACTACTTGACATAAGTGATATTAGTGCCGATAATGTTGACATGAGCTATGAATATGAAAAAATCAATAATGCATTACGGTTACTGGATGGCAGATTAAAGATGAATCGAAGCAGAAGTTTTGCGCTCGTAGTCTGCGGCGGCACGGCTCTCAATGCCATGCACCTGATTCAGCGAACCACAAAGGATGTGGATATAGTTGCTTTGATGGATTCCAACAATCAACTGTTAGACCCTGCTCCGCTGCCGGAAGAACTACTGGTTGCAGCTAAAGAAGTTGCTGACACACTAAATCTCCCCCAAGATTGGCTTAACAATGGCCCAAGCAGTGGAGATGGTGGACTCTTCAGGCTGGGATTGCCTGATGGATTCAGGGAGAGGCTTGTAAAGAATTATCAGGGTGAAAAACTGGTGGTTTACTTTGTCAGTAGATTGGACCAGATACATTTCAAACTATATGCAGCCATTGATCAATTTGGCAGTTATCATGCATCAGATCTTAAACAGCTTTCACCTTCTGATGAGGAATTACTTAGGGCTGTTAGATGGGCATCAACACATGACACCTCAGAAGGATTTCAGGCGGCAGTAAAATTGTTTTTACGGGAATTTGGCTATGAACGACTGGTTGATAAAATCTAAAGACCAATTCCAGGAGCAGATATTTGATTTTCTCTGGCGACAATGGAGTACGCTGGGAATTGCCGGCAGAGTTGAATCGAAAGACAATAGGATTATTGACATAGAGGCGCTATTGTTGTTTTCGCTAAGTGTCTGTCAATATGAGCCGCGTTTGTTTGATGAGATTATCGACTGGTTGTTTCAGAACGGTCAATTTATCAACGTACAACGATTACAACAGATACAACTGAAATATGGTTTCAACTGTGGTCCGCAAATCAGTGCTATAGCTGAGCTTCTTGCCAAAAAAACAAATTATAAACTTAAATGGTCAGGTCTGGCTAAAAAATATTACCAGGAACATAGTGAGCCTTTGTTCTTTGACAAAGATGGCAGCCCGTTACCTTGTCCGGCAGATAAAAATGCCAATCCGGAATTTCTAAGTCATGGCCTAAAACGGGGGCAGATTAATTTAAGGGGGTATTCTCAGAGTTTTGACTTGCAAAGCCCAGCGTGTCTTTTACTTCGTTTGAGGGCATTGTTGGGCATTAATGCAAGAGCCGAGATTTTATGTTTATTGGCATCGGTAAAAGAGATGCATCCAAGCGAAGCTGCCAGAATAACCTCTTATTATCAGAAAACAATACAGACAACTCTGGTTGAAATGGCTCAATCAGGTGTAATTCTGACAAGAACTTCCAAAAAAGAAAAGTTTTATAAATTAAAGCCCGGCGTACTTGATGCACTGTTAAACTCCAATGGCAAATCTCCGCAATGGATTAACTGGCCGGCTTTGTTCAAGACGGTTGAAGTTATCTGGCGAAGGTTATGCGAACTTTTAAAAGAAGATATTGATTCGCTGCTACTTTTTTCAGAATTGAAAAAGCTGATGTCATCCGCCCGCAAATACGGTGATGATGCAGGGATTAGCGAAATTCTGCCTGATGAAAATCTCACCGTCGAAGAATTCGACAGCCATTTTCGGGAAAGTCTTTTATTGCTTGTAAACCAGTTTTTAGCTGAAAAACAGATGTCCTAAAAATTTGCATATGTTAGGAAGGGTAATCCTGTTGCCACTTCAGCCGGTGCTCATACAGGAATGCTTTCCTGCCAAAAACTAAAATATAAATACCACCTCCGCATTGATATTTGCTCAAAATACAGGTAGCCATCCTTCAAAAGGGACCACAAAGGAAATAAAACTCAATCAATGTCCTCAGTATCTTTTGATGGGTTACTTGCTAATCTTCAGGTAGAAAGTGACGATGGTACAGCATCTTGCAGGGCACTCCAATATAGCAACCACCCAGAAGTATTATTTATAAACCTGAACTTTGGATAAGGATACAAGAAAAAACGGCCAACCTGCCGATGGGATAATAGTTTCGTTTTGTAAAAAATTATTAACCAAGCAGACAAGGAGGCCGTATGACAACGGATTTTACCACATTATTTGTAAATGTCGATGATTGCTGGAAAGCTTTTGAAAAAATATATGCAAAGCATCTCATAGAAGATGGAACTCGTAAACGCAACAGGCAAAACAAGTTAAGTATCAGCGAAATCATGACTATCCTTATTGCTTTTCAAACCAGCGGCTATCGTACTTTCAAGGACTTCTACCAATACATCCTTGCCTATCACCGCCATGATTTTCCCGATATGGTCAGTTACGACCGTTTTATTTATCTGATGCCAAGAGCAATAGCCGGGCTTGTGGCATATACAAGACTGCCGAAGAAACCTTCGCTCAAAATCTGGGATGTCAGTTGCCAGCCCAGAGAACTTCTTTGCATCACAGCTTAAACAAAGTTCAGGTTATCAGTACAGAATAGCGACCTTGAAGAAGCCAGGCAGATTCAATCCGAAGTTTTGACCAAATTGACGAACTTTTACCGAACTCGAGGGTAAAATGGCTTATTTTGCGTATAAAACAAAAAAGACTTTCAAACATAAGTGCTTGAAAGTCAATGGGTTAATCAAATTGGGCCCGGTAGGATTCGAACCTACGACCAATGGATTATGAGTCCACTGCTCTAACCGCTGAGCTACGGGCCCGCTTAAATTTTTAAGTGGGCATATTTAAAGTAGTTATCGAAAGCCATGTCAAGCATTTTCCAAAAGCATAAATGCCGAATTGGCGAAAAACCTGACGCTTTATATTCGATTATGTAGGAAGTATTATAGGAATTTAATTGGAAAATGGTAGAATAAAATTTCCGAATAGTTTGCGTAATGGGAAAAGCTGCACGGAAAGCGTTTTTTTGTCGCAAAATATAAAAGCAGTTGTTTTTATAGTGATTAGGCAGTATATTTTCGCCTATCGGGGCGTAGCGCAGTTTGGCTAGCGCGTTGGACTGGGGGTCCAAAGGTCGCAGGTTCAAGTCCTGTCGCCCCGACTAATTCCAATTTTTGGCCGTTCGGCAAGAATGTCGAACGGCTTTCTCTTTAATGAGGCAAAGACTTACGTTGCTTACAGTACGGTTCAAACTTAAGGTTTCCAGCAATTCGATTTTAGGACATTGTTTGAACTTTCCCACAAATCAGCAGCTTTTTGGCTAAAATCAAAGATTTGTATGGCACCTACACCTTTGGCCGGTTCAAACTGATAATCGTAAGCGCTTGTTTTATGTTCCGCCTGACCAACGTAAATAAAGAACTTAAGTTCACGCGTGCAAACGCAGCTTGCGTCTTTTTATTTTCTGCGTTTCCAGATTGCCAGCAGGCCGCTTAATGAAAGAATCGCAACTGTCGCAGGCTCCGGTACGCAGGTAGTATTGTTTATCGCAGAAACGCTGTCGTCTTTCGGCAGGGACTGTATGTGCAGGCCGATTCTGCTGCTGGCCGCGGTTATTTGCTTGATTACGCTGTCGAAATTTTCGCCGGCGTTCAGGTTAAATGTTATTTTGAGCCATTCGCCGGGGTTGATTCCATTTTTGGAAGTCGGCGAGTCTGAATCAGCGGCGAAAAACGGTTTTTTCGCAAAGGCAGGGTCAAGATTATTGCCTCCCGGCAGCGACCCGGGGTTTGCCCCGGCTGAAAACTTTACGCCTGGACCGCTGGAAATATCCCTGACCGATTTTAAAAGACTGTCATCGTCAAAATAAACAGCGGTTATGGACGAGCTTATCAAACTGGAGTTTTGAAAAACAAAACCAACTTTGCCTTGTCCCTCATCGCAGACGGCAACGGTAAAATCAAGCCGACTGTCCGATGCCCAGCGAGCATCATTGAAAATAGAAAAATCATATATGATGTCCGCCTTGCAGACGAACGCCGCTGACATAATTAGTATGCAAATTGTAATTAACTTCTTCATTTTGTTTCCCGCCTCAAAGTTTTATGCTTACTGATATTTTATTTTCTGCGTTTCCACATTGCCAGCAGACCGCCGAGCGAAAGAATCGCTATTGTTGCCGGCTCCGGTATCTCTGTAATGACATCCTGGAGAGAGCCGTTGCTAATCGAAACGAGTTGTGCCATTGGGCCGGTGTAATCACACGGCAGAATAAGATTGCTTAACCATGTCTGTGCGATTGAAACCGCTAAAGACGGATTTGTGCCTGATGCGTTAGCGATTAGATTGCCCTGCGACAGATTGAGCGAATTGATAGAACCGGCGAAATCGTAAATGATTTCGTAGATTGCAAAGCTCATAGCCAGAGCCTGCTGGTTTTCGAGCGTGTTTGCTGGCTGGCCGGCGACGAAACCGCCCTGATTTCCGCCGTAGTAGATGTATGTGTCGCTTTGCCAGGCGTGGTCATAATGCAAAGCCCATAACTGGCTAATCAACTGCGCTTTATCGGAATTGATTGCCTCGGCCAAAGGCTTGACGTTGAATGTTGCATAAGAGAAGCTGCTGTATTGGTCTTTTTCGTAACAGTAAGCCCAGATGTGATTTCCGATGTACTGTGATAATTCGCCGATGGGGTTTTTGGTGTTCATAACCATCAGGCCGTTTGCGCCGGTGTAGGTGCTGCCGTTGAGGCTTACTTGCTGTTGGCCGCCTGCCTCGACTGCGTAATAAGACATTTCGATTGTCTGCACGCAGGCTATAGCCAGAGATTGTGCGCAGAAAATCCCCACTAAAACATAAATACAAACCTTCATCTTCTTCACTCCTAAAAAATCTTCAACTATTTCTTCTTAACTCTAACTTGTAGTACTATGTCAAAGCTAAATTCAGGAACTTGTCATTGCGAGGAGTTCCGCTTCGGGACGACGAAGCAATCTCAATGCTACCGCGTGGGCTAAAGCCCACCCTACAAAAACGAGATTGCTTCGCTGCGCTCGCAATGACATTTTCACAGTTTTTGCTACGACAGGATAGTAGTACTGCCAGATGTTAGTGTAGCAGTTGGCAAAGAAAAATTTTCCGGCGGAGAAGATTTTTTTTGATTTTTTTTGAGAATGGGGCTTTGCTTTTTTTAAGTGGTGTTTTTACCGGACATAGAGCGAAAAGTAGCAAAAATTTTTCAAAAAATTATAGGACTTCCCGATAGGTTCAGTCTCTGCCATATCCCAAATTTCTTGTGCAAAACAGCCTCTAAAATCAGCCAAACGCGCAAGTTTTTGTTAGATTTTTGCAAAAAATGTTAAGAAATTAGTAAATTTTTTAAAAAAGTTCTTGATTTATTAAACTTTTATGGTAAAATACCGGTATGTTTGATAGAAATATAACAAAAAACGAATTGCTTAACACTTTTGACCGGATGGTGGGACGAATCGAACTGCTCGCCGGTGAGCAGAGAGCTTTTGTGAGACTTTTTCAGAATATCCGTGATTTCAGATGCATCGCCCAGACGGCAAAGATGCACGAGGCGACAGTTGCCAGACGGCTGAAAAAAATAGCTCAAAGAATTTCCGACGATAAATTCGTTTCAACTCTGACAGGCAGCACCAACAGCGAAGTTGCAAAGCAAAAAATCATACATGGGAAAAGTATAAGACAAATCGCAAGTGAAACGGGAATGAGCAGATATAAAATTAAGAAAATTATGAACAACATTGCGAATGCTGAATAATAGAGTTTAAAAGTTAAAACTGAAAACCCAAAACCAAAGCTTGAAACTCAAAACTGTTCATCGTATCGGCGAAATTATACTGCGTGAGAAATTTTAAACTTTGAATTTTGGTTTTACGTTTTTAACTTTAAGTTTTTAGTTTTTCGTCATTTATGTGAGTATTTTATGATTACATTAAAAGCTAATAAATTGTTTCAGTGGAATCTGCCGATTACGGAAAAGGCGGCTGATGTAATGCGAACATTCGGCATTACAATACAGCGATTGAAAAACAACGCAATCGAGCACCGCTGTGAAATAAAAATATCGGCAGGGCAGGTCTGCTATATCACCGGTGCAAGCGGAAGCGGCAAAAGCGTAATACTCCGCGAATTTTATAATTCATTTTCAAGCGGTGAAAAAATTAACATTGACCAGATACCGCTGCCCGATGACGCGACCTGCGCGGACTGCATCGACGGCGGAGTTTTGGATACTCTGAAAAATCTTTCAATCGCGGGACTTACGGACGTGTTCTGCGTTCTTAATTCGCCTGCGAATTTGAGCGATGGTCAAAAATACAGGTACAGAATTGCAAAGGCTCTGGCGAGCGATAAAAAGTATATTTTCGCAGACGAGTTCTGCTCCGGTTTAGACAGGGTTATGGCGGCTGTAATAAGCTGCAATGTTCGCAAACACGCTGAAAGGAGCCAAAAGACGTTCATTCTGGCCAGCGCGCACGACGACCTGCTTTGCGATTTGAGGCCCGATGTGATTGTAATCAAACACTTAGCGGGTGAAGCGGAGATAATATATAAAAATTGAAGAATGAAGATTGAAAAATGAAGAGAAAAGCACGTCCAACATCGAACATTGAACTTCCAACATTGAACTAATGAATCGGTCTGATGGCCGATGGAATTAAAATAAACAGCGTGGGCTGAAGCCCACCCTACGAAATTTTTTAGACAGGATAACAGGATTGACAGGATTTTTTATTTTTAATTTTTGATATTTGATTTTCTTATGGAATGTACGGTAAAAAAGTATTTGAAGATTGTTGAAGGCGGAATCGCGGATTATAAGCCTTTGGCGAGGTTTCATTATCGCGCGGGCAGAGCAGTCGTGGCTGCCAAAGTTTATAAAATAATCGATACGCACCCGCTCCGAAGTCAAATCGAGCCTGTCGTGGGCGTTATAATTTACACGATGCCCGTAATAAATTTACAAATGCGAAATATCGCAACCGGCGGATTGTTCTGCAAGCTCGGCAGAAATGTCGTTCTGGATTTTATAAACGCAAATGTTCGCACAATCGGGCGCGTGGTAATCGAGCCGAGATACAGGTCGCTCGGCCTTGCTCACTGGCTTATTGAAGAAACGATGCCTCTGCTGAATACGCCTTATATCGAGGCTCTGGCGGTGATGGGGAAAGTTAATCCGTTTTTTCAGAAAGCGGGAATGCTCAAGTTCGAGGCGGCTGAACCGATGCGGAGCGTAATGCTGAAACAGGCGTTGAGCGTCGTCGGGATTGAGGAGCGGGACTTTGTCGATATTGAACTGACGCACGGCAAGCTGCAAGCGTTAAAACCCAAAGGTAAAGAATTTATTGAAAAGGAAATAGTTAGTTTTCTTGCGGCTTATGGCAGGAGAGGCAGGAATATGCCTGACTGCGAAATGAGGACGGAATTTATTTTGAGCAAATTGTCCGACAGGCCGGTGTATTATTTGTGGCGAAACGGTAATGTGAAGTTGAATATTTCACCACAGAGGCACAGAGAAGAACTTAAAAGTTAAAATTGAAAACTAAAAACCACAGCTTAAAACTCAAAACCGTTCTCGTATCGGCAAAACTATGCGATGTAAGCAATTTTAAATTTTTAATTTTGGTTTTACACTTTCAGTTTTAAATTTTAAATTTCATAAGGATTTATATGCATATACCAAAAACGATTATTCGGATACCAATAGATAGACTTTTTGGTCATCCTGAAAATCCAAACAAGATGAACAGAAGCTCTTACGAAAAACTTAAACGGCATATCGGCCAAACGCATAATTACGAGCCATTGATAGTGCGAAGGCATCCTGATATTGAAGGCGGCTTTGAAATAATCAACGGCCATCATCGTGCACAGGCTCTTGGCGAGTTGGGCGAGAGTTTCGCAGACTGCGTTGAATGGGATGTTGATGACGACCAGGCGAGAATCCTGCTGGCGACGCTAAACAGGCTCGGCGGCAAAGACCGACTCGATGCGAAAATAAATCTGATTAAAAATATGAGCGAAAAATTCAACAGTAAAGAATTAGCGAAACTTCTGCCTGATACGAAAACGGTAATCGAAAAATTGAAGAGTATTGAATCGCAAATTCAAAACGAACAATCGTTTTCCGCGTGGGCTAAGAGCCCACCCTACAAAATTGAAATGCCAAATTCGATAGTGTTCTTTCTCAATGATGAGCAGATGCGGATAGTTGAGGCGGCGATGAATATAGCCACAAAGGCACAAAGGCACAAAGAAACGAAGGCGGAAGAAAGAGCGAAGGCGATAACGAGAATCGCGGGAGAATGGATGGGGAAGAATTGAAGATTGAAAAATGAAGAATGAAGAATGAAAAATTCTAAATTCTAATATCTAAACCCTAAACAAATCCAAAATACTAAAATTCAAAAACTGGATTCCCGCCTTCCGTCTTCACTTCGTTTCGACGCGACAGGTCGCGGGAATGACACGGGTTTGCGAGGAAATGACATTTTTTTTGAAAGGGTATGAGAAATGAAGAAGGCGTTGATTGTAATTTCAGTATTGTTGAGCGTGGTTGTGATGAGCGGGTGTTTGGAGCAGTTCTGGCCTGCCGAGCAGGTATCGCCCACAACGGTAAAATATGCGGGCAAAGACCCAAACGATTTTAAACTGCCGATTACGACGCTTGGTAATGTCGAGAAAATTAAATTGGCAGTCGAAGAGACCTATTTGGAAAGACAAATCAGGCTCAAGAGCGAAATAGATATTGACGGCGGAAAACATTCAATCGCAAAAAATGAATTAGATGTGAACATTCAGCAGGCGAAAGAACAATATGAGACGGTCATAGGGTCGTTAGACAGTCCGGGGGTTTTGTGGACTGTTCTGACTGCGCTGCTTAGCGGCGGGGCGATGAGATGGATTACAACGCTGACACATTACAGCGAAGAGGAATATCGGGCGGGAGTGGCGAAGGCGGCAGGAGAAAAATCCTAAATCCTAATATCTAAATCCTAAACAAATCCGAATTACTGAAATTCAAATGACCCAAACTGGTAACTTTATTATTTTGAGCATTTGAAAATTTGAGTTTTTAATTTGTTTAGGTTTTAGGATTTAGTGATTAGGATTTTATAATGCTGTTCTCTTTATTTTTCAAAGAACAATAATTTGGGGTTTAGGGATATTAAGCAATGGCGCTGACAAAAAAACAATTAGACGTTATTGATGATTGGTTCGAAAATGGCGGGAACGAGACGGCTGTTTTGCGGAAGTATAATATTACGCATAAGAAGTGGAAAAAATGGATTTTGGATAAGGCTTTTAACGCGGCAGTTGCGGAAAAAGTAGAATCCGTGCAGCGGCAAAGTCAGATTCTTATTGCGCAATATGTGCCGATGGCGGCGGCGAAATTGATTCAGCTCTGCGGCAGCGACAAGGGAGAAACCAGCAGAAAGGCGTGCCTTGATATTCTTGCGATGCGGACAGATGATAATAAACAGTCCGCCGATGCTGACGAGGAAGAAAAGCCGATGTTAGATGATGAAACAGCGGCTAAAATTTTGGCGGTTTTGGCGGAAAAGTAAAGTGAAAAGCTAAAAGTGAAAAGTGAAAAACTGTGGAATCGGCTACGCCGATGAGGTTAGATGACCCCGTCATGCAAGATGACGGGGCTAAACGATAAATGATGACCGATCGCTTACGCTCGCGGCTCTGATTTTTGCAATAAATGGGCGGGTATAAACGTCAGGGATTATAGTGAATTTTTTGTTACCTTTGCTGTGGTTAGGCCACTAATGCGATGGTATTAGTATGCCCTTATTTGAAAATAAAAAATAAAAGATTAAAAATAAAAATTGTGGATTCGCCTGCGGCGATGGAGTTTAATGAACCCCGTCATTGTAATGACGGGTGTTCGCTTAAAATAGTGTTATATTTCAAGAAATTCCCTGTATTTGTCCGATAAAAAGGCATGGTGTAAACAAATTTATAAAGGAGTGTTTGCCATGCCGGCAAAATTGATTGAACAAAAGGAT
>Ga0209212_1008546_pt1 | contig 10957 bp, 8 predicted proteins | sample RifGroC2_FD_183996 | JGI IMG/M metagenome (GOLD analysis project Ga0209212, IMG submission 183996) | Groundwater microbial communities from Rifle, Colorado, USA - Groundwater C2 (SPAdes) (version 2) | ecosystem: Environmental > Aquatic > Deep subsurface > Groundwater | place: Rifle, Colorado... | reverse complement strand
ACACACCGCGCGCCATGCTTCAAAATGCATAGCCTCGGAGGGCTGGCAGAGCGGTTGAATGCACCAGTCTTGAAAACTGGCAAGGGTTTGCGCCCTTCGTGAGTTCGAATCTCACGCCCTCCGCCAAGACCAAGTTTTAACCAGTCTCAAACAATCTCACAAACCCGCACTGTGTATAGCTTTAGCGGGTTTTTTAATTCTCACTCTGCGTTAACCGCGCTCAATGAATCTCACTTTTTTGTTGTCACATTTGTTGCTACAAGGTAACCTATTCGCAAAATGTAACAACACAAGGGGCGCGAACGTGGAAAAAATACGAGCGGCACTGACAGACCAGATGGCGGCGCAAGCGAAACCAACGGACAAGCATAAAAAGCTATCCGACGGTGGCGGCTTGCATCTGCTGATACACCCAAGTGGTGCTAAGTATTGGCATATATCCTACCGTTTCGCTGGCAAGCAAAATACACTGTCATTAGGCGTATACCCAGACGTGAGCCTAGCCGATGCACGGGAACGGCGCGATGATGTACGCAAGCTATTGGCTGACGGCATAAACCCTAGCGATTTTCAAAGGATTAGAAAAGCGGCGCAACGAGCGGAACTGCAAGCACAAAAAGAAGCGCAGATTGCTGACGAAGGCCGATTGATTGCCGCAACACGTTTCATGCTCGACAATGAAGGCGCACTGTCTTTTCGCTTTGGTAATCGCCACATCGCATTAACCAGTGCCGAAACAATCGAGCTTCGCGCCTTCCTTGATGCAACACGTACTGTTACTGCAAAGGTGACCTCATGCCCTTAACTGATATCGAGATTAAGAAAGCAAAGGCAAAAGACAAGCCATACAGGATGACGGACGGCGGAGGGATGTGCTTATTGGTACACCCGAACGGTGGTAAGTATTGGCGGCTGGCTTATCGCTTCGGCGGCAAACAAAAAACCCTGGCTCTGGGTGTATATCCTGACATTAGCCTAGCCGATGCACGGGATCGGCGCGAACAGGCGCGCAAGCTGCTGGCAAACGATGCAGACCCCGGCGCGGTGAAGCAGGCACAAAAGACCGCGAAGGTTGAAGCAACCTCTAACAGCTTCGACACCATCGCCAGAGAACTCCACAAAATTAAATCCCCGATGTGGACACCCGGACACGCCAAGCAGTGGATGGTCTACATGGAAAAATACGCATTACCCGTCATAGGTGATCGCCCGATTACCGAGATTGAACCGATGGAAATAGTCGGCATCATGCGGACAGTAGAGGCGAGCGGCACATTCGAGACAAGGGATAGATTGCTGCAAACCATCGGCGCAGTGTTCAAGTATGCAATCGCCACAGGCCGCGCTAAATATAACCCGGCTGAAATTCGCATGGCACTGACAGACCGCCCGAAGGTGGAACACTTCGCCTGCATAACCCCTGCCGAGTTGCCTGAGTTCCTGCGCGCAGTCACCGGTTATCAAAACTTGGATAAGGTTTCGCCGATTGCCATAGCCGCATTGCGCCTGCTGATGCTGACCACCACCCGTACCAGCGAGGTGCGCTTTTCCAAGTGGGCGGACTTTGACCTGGATGCAGGATGCTGGGTTATTCCCGAAGAGCAAACAGGGCGCAAGGGCAAATTGGGCAGGCGCAATCCTCATGCAGTGCCGCTATCCGCCCAAGCCGTCAAGATTCTGCGCGACCTGTATCCGGTTACGGGACAGGGTGAATATGTATTCCCGAACCGCAACAGTTCAGGGCGTGTTATCAGCGAAAACACTGTATTAAAGATCATCGAAACCATCGGCTACAAAGGCAGGATGACAGGCCACGGCTTTAGAAGCCTGGCACGTTCGATACTTGGAGAAATGGGGTATCGCTGGGAAGCGTTGGAAGCGATGCTGTCTCACGCGCTGGTAAACCAGACGGCTGCGGCATACGTGCGCACCACTTACTTTGAAGAGCGGCGCGGCATCATGCAACAGTGGGCGGACTATCTCGACAAGGTTGAAGCTGGCGCGGAAGTAATCCCGCTGCGCGCATAAAATGGCGCGCCTCCAAAGTCGCCTCAAAAATCCGCACAGTCTTGCATCGCAAGTCTGTGACAAGACCTTGCACAAGAGCATCGCTGTTGTGCCAATCAAACCGCTACAGTCTGGCTGCGCCAGTCTGTATCAACATAATCACAATTGCGCAGCATTTGTGGCACTTGACAGAGTACGCCAATGGCGTATAGTTCAAATATGATTTTCATTGAGACCCCGACATTCACGCGCCTGATTACGGAACTGCTGGATGACGACGAATATTCGAAGCTCCAAGCGGAACTGGCCAAACGTCCGGACGTTGGCGATCTCATTAAAAATGGCGGTGGCATCCGCAAATTACGCTGGAAACGAGCCGGGACAGGTAAAAGCGGTGGCATACGGGTGATCTATTACTGGATCACGGAAGATAACCAGATTTTCATGCTCGTAGCCTATCCCAAAAGCGTAAAGGACAATCTAACAGACAAAGAAACCGCGATTTTGCGCAACCTCGTAAAGGAGTTATAGACAATGGACAAAACACTTTTTGAATCCCTCAAGCAAGGCTTGAAAGAAGCGGTGGCAATTCGCCGTGGCGAACTTGCGCCTGGGCGAGTGACGGAGATCAGCGCTCCCGACGCAAAGACCGTGCGCGCTAAAGTTGGATTGAGCCAGAACGAATTTGCTCAACTGATCGGTGTAAAAGTAGCAACGCTCAGAAACTGGGAGCAGCATCGCCGCCACCCCACCGGACCCGCTGCAGCCCTGTTGACCATTGTTGAGAAAGAGCCGGAAGCAGCGCTTCGTGCCCTGCACTCGTAGGTAGGCTGCGTCTTACTGGTCGCTATTGCAACGGCCACTCGCCTATCGCATCATCAATCGCGGCCTGTAGCTCAATAGTGCGCGCCAGCGCCGCCACAATGCCACGGTAATGGGTGAGGTCGTCGTAGGAAAGCTGCCGCCCCTTGCGGTCTTTCAGCCACTTCTGGCAAACCTGATAGCCGCCGATATGGTAGCCCCACACTTCCGGCAGCACGTTGTCGAAGTATTGCTTTTGGTTAATCCACACGCGCCCCTGCATGCCGCTAGCCGGTTCGGTATAGCGCACAATATCCACTGTGTTATCCCCTGCCTCTGGATAACGGGTTTCCAGCTTGGGTGGCTGTTCCATCAAGTGCAGCGCCACCAATTCCTTACCCAATGCACACAGGCTGCGGAACAATGCCGTATCGCGAACCAGCGGCAAACGCGGAAAATCTATTTTCAGAAACTCGGCATAGCGGCTGCGGTAGGTCGGCGAATGAAACACCGCGTAGGCGTAGTTGAACACATCTTCCGGCCCGAAGGTCTTGCGCAAGTCGCCGCAGCCATCCGGCACGAAATCCAGTTGCAGCCGCGCAGAAAAATCGGCGATGAACTCCGGTGCGAGATTGGGGCGGCGACCACCTGCTGCGCTGTCGTCAAATAGGTCAGACTTGGAGGTGGAGTAGATGTAGAGCGGAAATAAAGCAGACTGTGTTGATGCCTCGCCCGTTTTGGCTTCGGTAATGTTCTTACTGCAAAAGAAATGGTCTGGGCTATCCGATTTATTGCTTCTCGCTGAAACCAACCCAATATTTTCTCCCGCTAACATCTGCCGCATCACATCACCGCGCGGCCTACAATGAAAACCATTCGGTTTGCCAGTATAGTAAGTGTGGCGTATATCGAATGGGCGGTAGAGTACTGGTGCAAGCTTCGCCTCCGTAAGCCCGGATGCTTTGAGGTCGGCCTGCGCCAATACCACTTTCCAGTCCTGCGCATCCTTGCTGAGTGCATATTTTTCGCGCGCCTCTTCCACTGGCAAATGGGCGAAGTCATTCACCGTGTGCCAAATATCTTCGCGGTTCCAATGGATGGTGAGCGCGTCGCGCGCAGTGACGATGCCTACGCTGTTCACCGGCATGATGTCAGTGATTTTCCACTCCTGCTCATACTCGGCGCGCACAGCCACATCCTGCGGCACGAACAGATAGAACGGTGCTTGTGGCTTGAGTACTTGCCAACCAGTGGTGGACACGTCGTATTCTGCCAGTACAGCATATTTGCTTTCACGTGTACCATAAAGGTCAGCGTGATAAACCTGTGCGTGCTTGTCTTTCGACTTGCCACGTTTCACGAACAGGCCGATGGCGACACCCTGCTGGATGTCGAATACGTTTTCATCCTTGCCGCCGTCAGGTGCTTTTTCCTTTTTCTTGCTGTTGCCGTGCAGGTCGAGCAGGTAGATGTCATCGAAACTCTGCATCAAGCTCTGGCGCATACCTCGGAAAGTTGGGTTATTCAAATAACCGTGGTTGGTAACGAAAGCCAGCACGCCGTAGCCGGTTTGCTCAATGCGCCACTGCGCGAAGCGGATAAACTTCACATAATCATCGTTTAGCCACTTGGGATTGCGTTCGCCCAGCGGCGCGCCGTCCACTTCAAAGTAGTTTCCAGTCTTTTGCCCCGTTGTGCTGTCGCTGCCGCGCAGCAATCCGGCAATCCATTCTCCGGTATTGGCTGAATGCCCGGAATACGGCGGATTTCCCAGCACCACCATGACCGGCGTTTCTTTCTTCACTTGATTGGCGCTTGTGGCTTCGTCCGCCAGCCACTGCGTGAACAGCGGCAATCCAGTCATTTCGTGCGCTTCTTCCAGCGTGTTGGTGAGAAATACACGCAGGCGTTCGTCGCTGGAAAAATCGTAGCCGGTTTCACGCAACAGCAAACCGAGTTTCATGTGCGCCACGGCATAGGGAGCCATCAGCAACTCGAAACCATACACACGCGGCAGCAGATTTTCCTGGACATAACCCGGCCACATGCCCTTGTTGCCCGCAAAGGTCTGGTAGATTTGTCCGATGACGCTATACAGGAAAGTGCCGGTTCCGGTGGCAGGATCGAGAATTTGCACCTTGTGGGTTTCGATAGTTTCCGTTCCCTTGCCGATTTTCTTCGGTCGGGTAAGTTTGACTTTAGGCTTCGCTGAACAAGCCCCGTATTTTCAAGATTCAAATTACGAAATATGCGAGATCGTGCAAAAAGACGGGTTCAGCTCGTTTTGTTTTGCCCTTTCGGGCTACTAATCGGTTTCGAGACAAGTAAATGTTAGCCAAGGCCAGCGCGGTAAATGCGCGACCGGCGTTCTTGACCAAACCACGGTAGCGTACTTTCGTAAAACCCCACAATCGTTTGATCACGGCAAAGACGCGGTATTATGTAGCTGTTGCCATTAGTTATATCTATCAATGTGTTGCGCAATCGTTTTGCATTCGCAGCAGCAACCAGCATATAGCATAGCGTAGCCCACACGGGCTTAGGGTTTGGGACGCAGCATCCATGCTTTCAGAATCACCTCTCCATCCGATTCGATCTTGCACACCAAGGCGGCACGCTTGGTTTCGTCATGCTCACTATGGGCTTTCTCCACAAGCGCCGCCAGCGCCACATGATGCGCGTCAGCCGCGTCGTACTCGGGCAATCGCATGTGTTTGAACACGTCACCGACCTGGATGGATACGATGTGACTCTCCACCCATTCGCGCACCATCGGCGTGTTCAGCAGGCCGCACAGAAAATAAGCCGGTTTCTTTTTGTCGAACCCCGCGAAATATACCTTGTGGTCTGGAACGTAGGGGCGTTCCCCTGCAATCGGAACCATCGCGCTACCGGCCACCGCCGCATAGAAACGACTCGACATTTCAGGCCAAACTACTTTCCACGGCTGGAAGGTGTAATCGCCCACGTTGTATACGGCATAGAACGGTGCGCCCTGCATCTGTCGGCGGTAGGTAGAACGATCATTCAACAAGGTTTTGTAGCCTGAGAACCATGCCTTGGTTTTGGCAAGTTCCTTGCCATTCATTGCTGCTTCGGAAAAAACATAATCCGTATTACCGATGCCATGATTGGGAACGAAGGTATACAGGTCTTCCTCGGTTCGCTTAGGATTGTTCAATCGCAGATAACAGGCTTCAAAATCGCCCGCGCCCTTGACTAAGGGATACAGCAGGTCAGTTTCTACCCAAGCAGTTTTAGCAGGGCCGATGTCCTTCTTGCCTGCTTCTGGACGGCTGCGCACCTGCACCAACTTGTTCTTGCTGTTGGTATTAACTACTGGAACGAAGAACACGCCGTTCAGATCAGTGGTGATGCCTTTGCGCCCAGCGACCCAGCTACAGGTGCCGGAAAGTGCCTGCAATGCCTTGTAGCGGCCTTTAGTAAGCACGGCCCAAGGTGAGCCTGCCACATCGACTGGCGCGGCTTCTTTAGTGGTGATGGCGACCCGCGCCATGACCGAGGATAAATCCATCGCCACGGGGATGGCCTTCGTGGTGCCAGGTGCGCTATCCCAAAGCCGATAGGGCACTGGATAAGCACCGGGTTTTTTGGTCTTGTTGAACACGGCTACGACGGTATGGTTGGAAGCGTCATCGAACGGTTTCAACGCCTTCATGTCATCCACGCTAACAGGGGCCAAGTGCAGCGTTTTTGGATTGGATGGATCGAGCTTGAAATGTCGGAAGCCCGCCGAGGACGGATTCTTGAAAATCGTTCCCGTAATGACAAATGCCAGCCGCCCGTTGACCTTCAGCCACTTGTCCGCCGTGGTGTAGGTAATCATGGCCGAAATGTCCAACTCGTTGCCGCCATGACGCTTGTTCTTTGAGAAGATGCCGTAGCGTTCGCATGTCGGCTTGACCCGTTCGCGGTACGCATCGGGCAGCTTCGACCAGCGCACCCAGGGCGGATTTCCAACAATGCAATCGAAGTGGCCTGCCGTGGCCGACCAGAAGAAATTGCGTACTACTCGGAACCAGATGCCGTTCCACTGTTGGCGATGTAGTTCCAATATCTGGTTGTAGGTGTATTGCAACGGTTTACGCCATTCTGCGGCTTCGTCCGGTGTCAGCAGCCCAGCCGCCAACAAACGCGCTTCGGCCTCCACATAGTCCAGGTCATCTTCCACATCCTCGCCCATTTGCACAAATACTTGATCGAGGCGTATCCGGTTAAAGGCCAAGGCGGAAGGCAGGGCAATATCCAGTCCCGCCACTTGGCTGCCGATTTGGTAGTTCACCACGTCTTGCCCCTTGGCAGGGTCGGACGCCGGAGAATAAATCGCATCGGCCAGCAGCACGGGGATTTCCAGTGTTTGTCCGGGGGACGCTTTCAGCAGGTCGGCAATCTCCATCAGGAAATTAACCCGTGCAGTTTGCACAGCAAGCGGATTCAGATCGAAACCCCATACCGAAGTACAGAGGTGTCCGAGGATACGTCTCGCATCCCATCCGGCCTTGTTGGCTTCCTCGCGGATGAGCCGCAGGACGGCCACGAGGAAGGCACCGGAACCGCATGTAGGATCTAGCACCCGCTTGTCCAGCCAATTGCCACGCCGGGCTTTTTCGACGGTGAAGTCCACCAACCAATCCGGCGTATAGAACTCTCCCAGACTTTGCCGCAACCTGCCGGGCACCAAGCCTTGATAGAGATCGCGCAGCACGTCGCGGGTGTGAGTCAGATAGTCGGTGCGATACAGTGATAGGGATGCCAGCAAGCTACGCAACGCAGGCACCAGACTTGCGGAATACGGAGGCTTGCAGGCTACGTCAAGATACCAACTGAAAATAGCTTCTTCCACGAAACCATTGATGCCTGCCTGCGCGAAGATGCCGGCCCGTTCAATATCTTGCGACAGGGTATTGAGTAAAGCTGCATCGTCCTGCAAAGCCGCCATGGCCTGTGCCGGTTGCTGCGTGGTGGTCAGTCCATGCGCAGAGACGATTTCAGCGGCCAGCAATTTAATCAGCAGAGAGTTGTAGGAATGGATGACAAACAAACGACCAGACATGGATTGCGCCGTGAGTCCGTTCCACAAGAATCCTATTTCCTGATTGATAGCGTCGGCTTGGAGTACCGACATATCGGCTACTTGGCCGTAGAGAGTGCGCCATTCCTCGAACAGCATCTTGATCTTGGAATTCCTGGTTACGGCTAATTCGGCTGCGAGGGCATCAGCCATGGCTTGCATTAATGATCGCGCATTGGCCGATCCATGGCCGAAGTCGGCTATCAGGTTGTCTAATGTGATGGCGCGCCTGATGTCGGCCCGGATCGCTTGAATGACCAAGCCCACTGCGTATACGGAAAAAGGAACAAGATGCTGGGTGTGAATGACATCATCACGTACCTGAGCAAAGCAGATGTGATCGCCGTCAATCGCGATGCCGATGTAATCTGCGGCGGGAATGCCTGACTTCTTTGCTTCGCGCTGGATGTAGGGCTGCAGGCGTTGGTCGGTAGCTTCCTTGAACTTGGCGCTGCTCTTGCTGCCCTTGAAGAGTCCCGGCGCTTTGAACTCAATAATAACGTTGTTGTAGCTACTGTCCTTCTTAGCCCGTTCGGCGTCGAAGTGAATGTTTAGCACCGCCTCCAGCGCCGACACCCAAGCTATCCGAACTTCCTCTTCACCCTGCCATGGTTTGTTACGCCTGGCAGCTATAAAATCGTATGCTGCACGGGAACTTTTAGCAGAGGCGTCATCAAATCTGGCTGGCTGGCTGGCTGGCTGGCTGGCTGGCTGGCTGGCTGGCTGGCTGGCTATGCTTGCGGCGGTTGGTCATGTTTTGCATGTGCTAACGAATCAGTATTATTTGTTTTGACGGCTCAATGATGTCATCTGGCCTGTAGGTTTTTGAAGGTCGTCGTACTGTGCCAGTTTTGGATATAACGACAATCTCCTTAGATGCGTGCAATCGTTTTGTCGCCGCCAAAAGATGCTTTTCAGCGGCAGTGGATTGGCTCACGCACCCTTGAAAAAGCTTCGCAACAGGAATCGGTTTATCAAGTGCATATATTGTTTTTCCGAAATGCTCAGCGACGCCATTGATACAAGCCTCTTTCGACCGATCTCCAAATTCAAAGGTTTGCAGGCGCTTTCTGGCACCTGTGGCTGGGTCGCTGGGCGCAAAGGCATCACTACCGATCTGAATGGCGTCTTTTTCGTTCCGATAGTCCAAACCAATGGTGTGCTGGTGCAGGTGCGCAGCCGCCCGGAAGCAGGCAAGAAGAAAATAGGCCCGGCCAAAACTGCGTGGGTAGAAACCGACCTGCTGTATCCCTTGGTCAAAGGGGCAGGCGACTTTGAAGCTTGCTACTTGCGGTTGGATAATCCCAAACGTACCAATGATGAAGACCTGTACACCTTTGTTCCAAACCGGGGCATCGGTAATTCGGAATACGTTTCTTCCGAAGTAGCAATGAATGGCAAGGGACTTGCCAAAACCAAGGCATGGTTCTCCGGCTACAAGACCTTGCTAAATGATCGCTCTACCTATCGCCGGCAGATGCAGGGCGCGCCGTTCTATGCTGTGTACAACGTGGGTGATTACACCTTCCAGCCGTGGAAGGTGGTTTGGCCTGAGATGTCGAGCCAATTCTATGCGGCAGTAGCCGGTAGTGCCATGGTTCCGGTGGTCGGGAAACGTCCTTACGTGCCCGATCACAAGGTCTATTTCGCCGGGTTCGACCAAAAGCAACCGGCCTATTTTCTGTGTGGCTTACTGAACACGCCGATGGTGCGCGAATGGGTCGAGAGTCATATCGTGTCCATCCAGGTCGGCGATGTTTTCAAGCATATGCAACTGCCTGAGTACGACGCAGCGGACGCACTTCATCGGGCGTTGGCGGCACTTGTCGAAAAAGCACATGGTGAGCATGACGAAACCAAACGTGCTGCCTTGGTTAGCCAGATTGAGGCGGATGGCGAGATAATTCTGAACACGTGGATGCTGCGCAGCAAAACCTAAGCTCGCAGGGGCGGTGCTATGCTATCTCTCGGGTGCAGCTGCGAATGCGAAATATCACCGTAATGCATTGATTGATATTGTTTTGTGCGGTTGCTACATAATTCCGCGATCAAATCCGGCGATGTGCTTTCCTGGCTACGGTCACCTCCTTTCAAAGTCAGGCAGTTTCCTGCCAAATGACCGTTTACACAAAAATTCTTACACCCTCAGGTGGCAGCAGGAAGTTCACTCCCGTCGACACACCTTGAATTTATTAGCCGTACATTTTCTGGCAAGTTCACGCGCTTCGGCAATTTGCTTGGCAGTCATGCGCCTTGCAATGGCTTCACGTTGCTGAATCCGTTGCTTAATGGCCATTTTCCATCCCGGAGTATGATCATTGCTGATCGCGATATCGAGCCACATGTGTGCCAGTACATCATCCTGGGGAACGCCTTCTCCCAAGATATACTTCCACGCAAGCTTTTCTTGCGCAAAAACATTGCCTTGTTCCGCTGCCACCCGATACCACTTTACTGCCTCCTTGAAATCCTGCGGGACAACTTTTCCGTGGTCATATATCGCACCGAGGTTGTATTGGGCAAAAGCATCACCCTGCCCCGCCGCTAGACGCCACCACTTCATTGCCTCCCTGCGATCTTGGGGAACCTCCAGTCCGATGTCATACATAGCCCCGAGTTTTGATTGGGCTTTGGTATTACCCTGCTCCGCCGCCATTCGAAACCACTTCAGTGCTTCTGTGTAATCCTGGGGGACACCCAGCCCGATGTCATACATAGACCCAAGGATGAATTGCGCCTCAGTAACACCCGTTTCTGCCAAAGACCTGTATAGCCTTTCCGCTTTTGCAAAATTACCTTCGGTGTAGGCACGCTCCGCGTCTGACAGGGAACCGGCGATTGGCTCGACCGGAATGGCTGGCGCTTCGACAATTGTATGTCCGGTCAATGCAAACAGACACACACAAACCAACAACGCGCGTTTTAACAACTCATTCATTTTCGTTATCCACTTATATCGATGCAAAACTCCGGGCGCAGATTGCACCTATTGATCTTTTCATAATTCATGACGCCTGAATTTTCAGAAGCCGTCATTCCGGCGAAGGCCGGAATGAC
>Ga0209212_1008545_pt1 | contig 10957 bp, 14 predicted proteins | sample RifGroC2_FD_183996 | JGI IMG/M metagenome (GOLD analysis project Ga0209212, IMG submission 183996) | Groundwater microbial communities from Rifle, Colorado, USA - Groundwater C2 (SPAdes) (version 2) | ecosystem: Environmental > Aquatic > Deep subsurface > Groundwater | place: Rifle, Colorado... | reverse complement strand
AGGTACATTTTGCTCCATGGAAAGGCTGCGAGTTTCCTGATTAATATCACAGGTGGTTCCCCAATTTTTTAGCATAATAGCGCCCCCAGTAAATTCAAGCAGCAGATTTAGCGGCTAAAAGCTTTTTATATTCAGCCATGGATGCTTTGACGCCGCTAAATTGGGCCGCCCAAAAGGACGGCTCCCCCAGGTTAATCCCCATGCTGCTGCCGGGCAGGCTCACTGCGCTGTTACAGCCAGACATCCGAAGAAAGGCCTTATATTGGGAACGAAACAGCAGCCCTTCGCCTTTAAGCCGCGCAAGAATAGCGGACGCGAAAAGGAACCCTAAAGAGTACGGGAAATTGTAAAAAGGCACATCGACACGATAGAAGTGACGCCTGGAAGCCCAGAGCAGAGGATCCTCCCCGCCCGGCTCAAGCGCATCACCATAGACGCTGCGCTGCGCCTTGCACATCAAGGCCTTAAGCCGCGCGACCGGAACTTCGCTGTGGAGGCGCTCCTCGTAAAAAGCCTTCTCGAATTCAAACCGCGCCGTTATATCGAGGATAAAAGCGGCGGCGGAGCACAAGCCCGCGCCCGGGATGGCCGCTTTTCTTCCGCCGCTCTTCTTTTTATCGGTCAGAACGCCGTCAGCCAGTATACGCTCGGCAAACATAGCCGCCGCCCCGGCGAGCGTCAATGGATGTTTGCAAGCCCAGGGCCGCAAATTGCGCATCAGGTAGCTCTGCCAGGCGCGGCCCATATCATAATCCACAATGCTAACATCGCGAAGAGAATCGCAAAAAGATAAGCAGACACGTTCCTCTTCGGATACTGCGGAGTCAGTAGCTAACTCTCCCGGGCGCTTCCCCTTGTGCGACCGGACGTCCATCCAGCATGAGAAGCCGTCGCCCCAGGTAAGCATAGGGTAACCAATTTTCGACGGGGCCGCTTCACGCTCAAAAATGCGAATCCCTTTACGCCCCATACTGCGGGCTTTTGTTTTCAGGATTTCCCTGGCTGTCCCGAGATCTTTGCAGATATCCTCATACATGGCGAACAGTGTCTTGCCGCGGACGCCGGCGCAGGCCAAAGCTCCATCCATAAACCAGGGCACGCCCCGTTGCTTATCGAGCGTAAGCCTGGTGCCGGCAATAGAGTTTAGCGCGTAAGCGCAGGAGTCCTCGATAGAAGCCCAGGCGCGGTTAGCGCCCTCGAAAGCGGCTTTCCCGACAGCGCGGTCGGAATCCGACATAAGAGAAATACCCAGCGCTATGGGAAGCTTCTCCTTGCTCTTATCAGGCCAGACCATTTCGAATTCGAGTTTGCCCACGAGCTGGTCGTACAGCCCCGCCGAGGAATATGAACTATACAACTTCATATCTGCGGCATATTTCTCTTTTTCCGTAAGCATTCCATACTTCATCCTGTTGCGGATGCGGTGCAGATAATAGGCTATCGGTTTAAGTTTCTTGCGTTTTACAAATTCGCTGAAGACTTTATTGCTGACTCCAGTAAGCGCTCGAACCAACTCGGATTCCAACTCTTCCAATGCGGCAAAGCCTGAGATAAGCCGGGCCTTCTTCCCATATTTTTTATTGCCGGGGTCAACGGCCTCCAAGCCTCCCAGGTAAGAAGAAAAGTGCCTGAACCGCGACGAGCAGTCTTCAGCCGAAAGAACAAGCTCTTCCCACGCGGTAAAGTTATTCGGCGACACCGTACTCAATTTAGCAGCCTTATTTCGAAGCCTCGCCGCGTCAGAAAGCAGTTTCTTTTTAAATGCCGCCATCTCCGGGCCGTCGAATTCAGTGAAATACCCAGCCGGATACCAACGTACATTTTGTTTTTTACCACCCATACTCTGTTCTCCATTTGCCGAGCAGGTATTTTCCAGGAACTGCTCAACCTTACCACAGTTTCAACCCTGCGCGCCATCGCAACGCCTATTTTTCATTGTCCCCGGCGCAGTCTATAATATCATCAGGCCGAGGGCTATGATACCCAAACTATACCACCTCAGTTTTTATCATCAAGATCAGCTGGCGGATCTCCTCGCTAAAACCGGAGTCAGCCTGCACCATTAACCGTATTTTGTATCTTGAGTACAGAACCATGCCAAAGTGATCGTAGCCGAAGACTTCCCCGATATTTTCAAGAGGCAATTCTGTAAGTGCGCAGGCCAGGTAGACAGCCACCTGCCTCGGGAAAGCAAAGACCTCACCACGTTTTGTGGAGCGAAGATCCTCGGGAGTAAGAAGATACTTTTTTGCCACAATTTTTTTTATGTTTTCGATCATATTATTTGTTTTAAGTTTCATAGTATATTACCTCTGTATCCCTTACGATCCGGCTCACTGACTTTATAGCCCCCGGCTGGTTTCTTCTTCGACCTCAGCCAGGACCATATAAATTATCAGTAGGAGCGCTACGGGGGCGACAGGCTTTTCCATTTGTATGGAAAAGCCTGTCTCCCGCGCCTTTTCGGCGTAAACCGGATTCTCAGGCACCGAACAGCCGCTTACGATGATAAACCGGGTGGAGAGCATTGAGGGATAAAGATAGAGCTCCTCGAAAATTGCGAACCCGTCCGGTTCCCTATGAAGTATGTCGGAAATAATAAGATCAGGCCGCCAATTCTTTGCTAACACCAGCCCCTTATCCCCAGTCAGCGCGTGACGAACCTGCCGATACCCCTCCCGTTCAAGCAGCATCTTATAGACCCGGCTCAGATCAGGATCGTCCTCGATGATCAGTATTTTTTTATCCCCGAACCTGGTCATAGCGGCCTCCTGGTAAGCGTATCGAAATTTTAACGTCTTTGAACTTTCGATTGTATGAATCCCTCGATAGTTTTTTTCAAAGCCCCTTTGAAGTTTTGAAGGTCGAAATCCAGCCTCTCTATCAGCCGCGGGTCGAACTTCCCCCGCTGATAACGGCAGAACATGCTTTTCCCCTGCAGAAGGGGTTTATCAGGATCATCCCAAGGTATTTTTATCGCTTTCCTTATAAGAACAAATTCATCCGTAACTTCACAGGAGAAGTCTCCAGCTAAAATTCTTAAATAGACGACCGCCGGCAGTCCGACGTTGGCTAAACTCACGAATTTATTTCTATCGCCGCCGCAGTCAATGATATCCTCGGCCTGAGGCCTAAACTCGCTTTCGTTTTCTTCAGGCTCATTTGCCATAACCTAGACCTTGCCTCGTTCAATACCTTTGCCTGAGGGCGGAATATGCCTCTTTGCGGTTGCTTGCCGCGGCGGCGTACCTGGGATCGAGCGCGATAGCTTTATCATAGTCAGCTATGGCCCTGGCGTATTCCTTCAACTGGTTATACGCGAACCCGCGGTTGTTGTAGGCGCTGGCATAGTTCGGATCAAGCTCTATGGCTTTGGAACAGTCCTCTATAGCCTTGCTGTATTTTTTCTTATTGTTGTACACAAACCCGCGGTTGGCATAAGCCTGGGCAAGCCGCGGGTCAAGCTTGATGGCTTTAGAAAGATTCTTTATAGCTTTGGAATGCTTATTGAGCCTGCCGTACGCCAGGCCGCGGGTATTATAAGCGCCGGCGTGCTTCGGATTAAGGTCTATAGCTTTGGAACTGTCTTCTATAGCCTTCTTGTACTGACCAAGCAGGCTGAACATGGATCCGCGGGCATTATACGCGAGACCGGCCTCCGGGTTCAGCTCTATGACCTTGTCGAAATCCGTAACGGCCTTCTCGTATTTCTCAAGGCCTGCGTAAGCATGAGCGCGGCAATTGTAGGCGGAGCCGTCCTTCGGGTCCAGCTCGATAGCTTTATGACAGTCAGCCAGCGCCTTGTCGTATTGCTTCAGGTTGTTATACGCGAACGCGCGGTTGTTATAAGCAGCGCCGTCGTTCGGGTTAAGTTCTATAACTTTGTTATAGTCCTCTATCGCCCTCTCAAACTGCCTGAGATTGTTATGCGCATACCCGCGGCTGTTGTAAGGCGCGGCGGCTTTCGGATTGGGCTCTATCTCGGTGTCAGTCGGGAATTTGACAGGCACCTCTCCCAGAGCCGCCAGGACTTCGATAACGATCGCAAAGGGCCCGCGGAGCGGGGAAGGCTGAAGGGCGTTGTTCTTAGAGAGGCACAGCACAACAGGGTACAGGGCAGCGCCGAGCTTCTTTTTATCTTCTTCTCCCCCGGTCTGGGCCGCCTTCATATACAGCTCTGAAAGCTGCTTCCGGTCGCCGCAGTCGGCGTTCTGTGCCGTTCCCGCTTCGGCGGCAGGCACTATCAGGGTCAGAACCAGGGTCAGTATTTTTGAGATATTTTTCATAAATTTTTCCTCTTTTTTACCGGGTTTTTTTCTCTATGCCCTGCTCGTCTTCCATGTTTATAGTGTACCTGACCGGCCCCTGACTTACTATCCGATAAGAATCCCCGGAGTATGCCTAATCCCACAGCTCCTTATCGCGTCCGACGGAAAGAACGCGCGCGCAGGCGATAAAGTATTCCGGCATGTTGCTGGGTCCGCACCACTTTACCGCCTCTTTCGGGTCCATCGCTATCGCATACAGGAGCGCCCTCTGTTTCTCTGTAATTTCTCCGGCCAGCACTTTTCCGCATATCATTTTTATTATCTCCGGAGCCTGCGGCTGATTTACACACATATCGGCAACCGCGTCGAATACGAGGATCTTCCGGACAACAGAGGGAAGCGCCTCCTGCTTATACTCTTCCGCTTCCAGAGTTTTCAAAACTTCTTTTTTAAGTACGCCCAGAAACAAGAGCGGATTCGGGGGCTCGTTAACCGAAAGCTCCGGTGAAGCGCCAATAAAGACCCCCTGGACAACATATTTATTTTCTATACACACCGCCGCCAGCTCGGCATAGAAATTACCTTTAACCGGAATTTCCTTCAAGCAGGAAAGGCTCTCCGGTATTTGACCCGCTGCGAGACACTTGACGCTCTCCATATCGGCCATCGCAACTTTCCTCGCCGCTTCGGCTATGCACAAAAGCTTATCCGCTTCATTTTCGTACTTGCTATAGATTACGAGTTCCGGTATTTTTAGACTGACAGTAATATTAGGAGGAAGCCCTTCCTCCTCCGCCAGCACAAAAAACGATTTTCTCCAGAGCTCGCAATGCTTTTTAAGAGCGCCTATCTGTATATCCGCCGCGAGCATTTTCGCTACAAGGTCCAGCGAGGTCTCTGATTTAACTTCAAACACTTTCCGGCCTTTATATTTGCTCATTTTCTCCACAACAAGATCCCTTACTCTTTCTTTAAAGCTCCCAAGAAGTACGGGGTCTCCCCGCAATAGCGGCAAATACTTAATAACCCTGAGCAGAACTTCTTTCATCCGCGGGTTAGGGAAGAGCTCTAAAGTTTTTTGAACAATTTTATCCTGCTCATCCTTTTCCATATAGCCGCCTCCGTATTAAATTCCTGCCCCTACGGGTAGGAAAAACCCCCGTCACTTTCAGCCACTTCGCTTGCCAAAACACGTTTCCGGGCGGGATTAGTTGAATCGGGGCGGGCTTTCTTTACCGCCCCCGGCTCGCGCAGGGCGCCTCCAGCCGCGGCCAGCTCGGCCAGCAGGACGCTGCGCTCCAGCTCACGCAGGGAATTGGCCAGGGTGTCCCGGGAAGCCCTCACGTCCGCGTATACGTCGGCTGCCGAATCCTGCGTAGGGTTTACAGAATACAGGAGGTTCCCCAACTTCGTGATGTCCTCGAATTTAGCCGCCGGCATCGAGAGCGCCGTTTCAAAAGCCTTGATCTTGCCCCACCTGATAAGCGCTTTGCCTTTTAGATAAGCCTGCACCCGGACCATTTCTATTTGTGCCCTGTCCGGCCCCGGCAGCTCGCTTTCCGCCAGGTTCAATATTCCTTCCACTTCCTTGCGAAGCGTCGCAAGCGAACGCTGCTCTTCGCCAAGATAGCGCACAAAAGCTGCAAGCAGCACCTCCCTGCGGGCGGCATTCCTGGGCGAAGTCTCGGATATCGCCCGGAAGACGCCGTCCTCGGTATTAGTAGAAAGCGTCAGGTAGTTTTCGAGCGAAGCGTTGAAAGCGGCCACGCCGGCGCCGAAGCCTCCGGCGGACTTCTGGTTCCCCGCGAAGACGCTAACAGGGAAGAGACAGGCCAGGATCAGTGAGCTGAGGGTCATATTTTTCATAATAATCTCCATATATACCGGCTTAAGTCTCAGAGCTTTCATTCGTCGTCGCGGTTTCCCCCGCGCGGCTTTTTTCATCGTCCTCGTATATTTTCATAACGCGATCGAAAGTCTCTTCCGGCCCGGCTTCGGCAGCAGGGGCCGCGGCAGGCGCCTGTGCTTCTGCCGGGTCCGCCAGGTCGGGAGCCGCTTCTTCTATAGGCGGCGGGGACAGGTCCTCTTCGCTAAGCTTAGGCAGCCCGGGGGGCACCACAATAACCGGGGAAGGCTGACATTTGGCGACGTAATTCGCAAAAGCTTTTGTAATGACCGGCTTATTGATGAAAACGATGGTCCCCAGGATCATGATCACAGCAAGTATGAACCTGCTTATGAGAACCTCGACTACCATCTTCATTATGGTTCCGAAAAATATTTTAGTCATAAAGCTGATACCCCCTACCTCCTGGAATACTTGTTAATATAGTCGTCAGTTGTTTTCTCATCCTCTGCCGACACCGGCTGTTCGGTTCCGAAGTCGCCCAGAAGAGCTGAATGATCTGGGCCTTTGCCGAACATTTTCTCAGGGCTGGAGGGAACCACGCCGCTGAGCTGGTACCACAGCTCTTTTACGAAATACCCGGACTTCGCAACTATGTTAAGAGCCTTATTCACCTCTGTCTCAGCGATGGCAAGGTCGATGTTGCTTTCAACTTCACCCATATAGCTGATAAGAGACTCCATAGACTCGCCAGCGGCCTCCAGCACCCTACCGTACCCACGGAACCGCTCATCTATAGCCTGCTTGTTCTCAAGGTGCTTCACATAATTCCTGAATTCTCTTTTCTCCCGCTCTGACAGCCCTCCCAGGCTGGCCGCTCTGGCCATAGCCACTGCCGTCTCAGTCCGCTGGCCGATATCCGCTGCCATCGCAGTCCGTATTTTCTCAAGATGTGTCCTCGCTGCCGCTATCTGTCCCGGACCCATCTTTTCGTAGATGGCTTTGGCGTTGCTGTAATGTGTCTTATAGGTCTGCAGCTGCAGGTTCTCCTCCCGTACTATCACGCCTATAAGGACCAGATTTTCGGCCCTTTTAGTTTCCCTTATATCGTGCGGAAGCTGCTCGAAAGCAGGCGAGGTGAGTACTGCTACAATTTCATGCTCTTTTTTTCTCAAAGCAGAATAACCCGTATAAGCCTTAGCGGCTATCCTGGTCTCCAGCGCGGCGGACTGCATGATAGGAAGCGGCGCGCTGCTGTCGAAGTCGCCGGCAAAGATGAGCGAAGCCTGAACGAGAAACGCTGCCGAGATCAGTGACCGCATCACATTGTTTTTCATATATTTTTCTCCTGCCTATAGTTTAAGTGAAAAGACCGCGATAAAGTATCCCGAGAATGTGACAGAATAATCCCCGCCGACTCCCTACCTGCTTCGACTGCCCCGACGTTAACAGGCTCGATGTCCCGACTCAGGTCGCCAACCACCTCGACTGCCGCGCAGATACCGGCTGACACCAGCGTGGCCATAGTTATAAGGATAAGCCTTTTATACATATGCCTCCCTGCCTGTAACGTATTCATTGTTATCGTTTAGTATCTGTTCCATACCTATATTTAAGCAGACAGACGCCAATGATAAAATGGCATCCCTATCCGGAAAGTATCCGGATGCAGAGAATCGTTATTAGGATTTTGTGGTCAGCTTAAGATGGCCGACCTGACTGGAACCACGGTCAACCGGCTGGCGCATATAGGCGCGCCGAGCCGGATCTATCTGAATCTAAAACAGCGACTACAACTCGTTTACTGACCTCCCCATAGATCTCTTAACGCCGCTTTAATTTCAGAATGCATCACAGCGACCTCGTCCTTAAAAGACTGCTTGGATACGGAAAAAGTTCTTTTTAACCCGTTCATATCCTCCATCATTTTATTTAATTGTATTTCCATATCGCGAAGCCGGTCTTCATAAGCCCAGGCAACGCTTCCTTTTACCGGCTTAACCGGGGCAGGGAGATGAACCGTTTCAGTCAATTTCGTATTTACCAGAGCCTTCACGCATCTCACGGGGGCCTTCTCACTGGTTATAATACCCCAAACACGCCCCTCAGTACCTTCCCTGACTGCGCTGTTTATCTCATCAGTGGCTTTTCCTGTAATGTTACTTTGCCAGAACGGCCCCGCCCACTGACAAGGAGTCCGCAAAGCCCAAGTTAACACTTCGTCCACAGAATGCCCTCCGCCTATAAGACATTCAAAGGGAGCTTCCGAACCCCGCTGCAAAAGCAGCAGACTCTTCGCCGTATCCCAGGTAACGCGCCATTGCTTGTTGAAATAATCCTCGATAATCGAATCGCTTACATGGCGCAAATAATCCGATTTAGCCAATAATTCGGTTTTAGAGACAAAATCAACCACATTAGGCTGATGCCCGAAGGTGCTTTCCTTCCGTCCCCTTATGGTCAAACCGACAACCTTTATATCAGGACGTCTTTTGTAAAGGTCTTTGGCTATCCAAGGCCCCTGTATGCACCCCTTATCGAAGTCTAGGTCATGATCCAGAAGAACGAGCGCTATTCTCCTCTCCGTGTCTTTCTTGAGAATCTTGTCGTAATCGGCAAGAGTGGCGACAAAGACGAGATCGTATTTATCTGCCGTTCCTTTATAGATATCACGCAGCCTTGCCTCTAAAGTGCCCTCTGTAGAGTCTGCGTAATACTTATCAGGCCTGTCGTCTATGCACAGAATTATTTTATTTTTAGTTTTAGTTTTCATAATAAGCTCCTCTCAGTCTCGCCTTCTTTAAAGTGTGTTTAAGATATAAGCCTTTCACACAGACACCGCAGATCATAAGTTTTATCTATCCAATTATCGGAAGGTAGTAAATGCAGTCCTTCAGTTAATGCCTGGACATTATCCGTTTCTCCTTTTTGCCTGAAGTAAACCAGCACTTCATTCAGCCTGGCCAGTGTTTTATTTTTAGACCATTCAGTTTTAGGCGCGCTGATACCATGGATCCGGTGGAGCAGGTATTGCTTTTCATTGGCGTAGTTCTTATTTATAGCCGCCAAGTCGGTAACTGGCTCAAGCCTGTTAATTAGTCCGTTTAAATCAGTTAACAAAAATGGCAACGGCTTATAGCCATGCGAGAAATACGAGGGCTCCTGCTCTTCCCCGTTAAAGGCCGGCTGTTTCTTGCCGAAAGCCTCGGCTTTCTGGAATCCCAGCACTATAACCGGGTTCTCATAATCCTTCCGGATCTTCCCCCAGATTAATTGCTCCAGCAGCAATTCATCGGTCACATAAAGAATCAACACAGTTTCAGCAGCAAGTCCGGCAGGCATTCTCCACCTGCTTGCAGCCGGCATCGGCTTCTTCGAATGTTTGTGGCCGAAAACCTCCAGCGCCCTGGACAGGGCCGCCGCGATTTCCATATTGTCTGAGATTACCAGGGTTTCCATATCTTTAAGGATACTTTAATATATTAAATACCACCGGCATCCACAACCGTAATTACCGCATTCATAACCTGGATTCCCCAGCCGGCGCCTCGTTGTCTTTATTGTAAACATCCAAAGCACCATAGACCGCAGATTCCGACTCCGCTTCACCGGCAGCGGGTGCGACAGGAACCGGAACTTCTTCGACAGCGGAGGGCAACGTGCCTCCGCTCATAGGAGGAGCTGCCGTATCATCACTAAGCACCGGCAGAGCAGCAGTTGTCACTATTCCCTGGGTGGCCTCCAGATTGTAGACTATAGCCGACAGCACTGCTTTGCCGGCCGGGTTGCATATAAAAGCCCAGGCGCCCGACCCGATTATCACCCCGAGAATAAATTTGATCATTATGGCTGTCCCCCTTATCTCCTCGCGTACTTCTGTATGTAGTCTTCTGTAGACTCTCCCTCGCCTTCCACCTCAGCCTGCTCTGTAGTGAAGCCGCCCATAAGCTGTGAGTGATCCGGGCCGGGACGGAACATCTTTTCACTGTCGCACGGTGAGCCTCCGCAAAGTTCGCGAAGCCCCACTTCTATTTTTTGCTTAGCCTTTGCGCCTTCATTGAAAAGCCGGGCGATATCTGTATCGATAATCGCCAGATCAATGTCTGCCTGCATACCGTCCAGATAGTCGATAAAGGCATCCATAGTAGTCGCGGCCCCCTGCATTTTTCCGCTTTCCGCCTGCAGCCGCTCTTCCATAGCCTGCTTGCGCCTCAGCTGGTCCACATAATTCCTGAACTGTTTATCCTGCTGCGGAGACAGCCCTCCGAGCCTGGCCGCGTCTGCCATAGCTCCGGCAGTGACAGACTGACGCCCTATATCCACTGTCATTTTCCTCCTCATGCCCTCAAGCTGCGACTGTGCCGCCGCTATTTGTCCCGGGCCAACCTCCCTCAGCGCTGTTGCCGCACTGGCGACATACTTCTTATAAGTCTTGAGCTGCTCGTTCTGCTGAACGGTAATGCGGCTCAGCTCCACCAAATAATTCGCCCTCTTTATTTCCCTCTGCTGATAAGGCTGCTTCTCGAAAGCCGGCGAGTAAAGATCCGCGAGTATCGCGTTTTCGCGCTGTCTGGAGGCCGCGTAGTCTGTAAAAGCCTTTCCCGCCGTCTTGGTGGCCAGGGAAGCAGCTGTCATAGCCGGCAGCGGCGAGCTGCTGTCGAATTCCCCGGCCTGCAGCGCGATCGTCATCACGCACAGGATAGCCGCGAAGGTGGTCCGGATTATAGTTTTGTTTTCCATTATAGTTACCTCTTTAGTATCGCCGCCGTGATTTCCGAGTTCGCGCATACGCCCTCAAGGATGTCGGTCCTGCCCTCGGAGAGCGCCAGCGGGCAGAGCGTTT
>Ga0209212_1008544_pt1 | contig 10958 bp, 13 predicted proteins | sample RifGroC2_FD_183996 | JGI IMG/M metagenome (GOLD analysis project Ga0209212, IMG submission 183996) | Groundwater microbial communities from Rifle, Colorado, USA - Groundwater C2 (SPAdes) (version 2) | ecosystem: Environmental > Aquatic > Deep subsurface > Groundwater | place: Rifle, Colorado... | reverse complement strand
CTGAGCCTGGATATAATGGTCAAATCCAAGCAGTGCGCCTTGACCTACCCCTACGTCGGCCCATCCTTCGACCGGCATCGCCGTTTGGTGACGCAAGTAGAGGGCATGGCCCAGAAACACAACAACGAACAGTAAATACGGCAACGAACGTTGCCAAAGTTGCTTTTGCATGGTCATTGCCTTATCACGTTTTCAGCGGAAATGGTGAAACCTTTGTCAGTTTTAAAGAGAGTGCCCTGAACCACCACGACACTCTTAACTGCCGGGGCGACACCGGCCCACAAAAAGGGAATCTTCTTTGTGCTCTTGCCGGTCAGGCATTCTGTGGTGCACGTGGAGCAATTTACGCTATCGATAAGGGTGAATCCCTTTCCTGGCGATACTGCGGCAACACGTCCAATGACCGACATTTTGCCAATATGGGTATCAGGCCTGGCTGCAAGTTCATTCACGGTTAAAGGTTTTGCCGTGGCGCTCCAAGCTGGTGCAACAAATGAAGTACCGAGCAGGGCAAGAAGTGCAAAAGAGCAATTCGTGAATTTCATCTCTTCCTCCGTTTCAGTGACACGAGCAGTTACTATTGCTGCACGATTCAGTCTTAAGATCACCTAGCGCTGCATCCTGTATGAATTCAGTTCCCGTTCTGATTGCCGTTTCTGCCCTCGTCAATTCCCGTCCCAGATAGGCAGCATGGTCAAGCCGAGTCAGCATACCTCGTTCAACAGCAGTAGACGCGATAAGGGCCGCTTCCTTGCCCTCTATCACATGGGCCAGTCCTCCATTATTTTCGTAATGCTCACAGACGATAACCCCTCTGTCCCTCTTTAGAAGAATTACAAAAAATCCGGCCTGGTCGAGTTCCAAACGTTCGGGTGGGCCTGCCTTGACACGCTCAATAGTGAACTGAGGGATATCACAGGTATTTGACATCAATGGAGGTACAGAACGTGAAGCGCACTCCCTTGCTGCTGCCAGCACGGCATCTGTCTGATTGATACCGATAAGGTTAATGATCTCCACCTGTTCGCGGAACCGGGCGATATCCAGCATTGAGAGGTTTTTCAAGACTGGCCGCCATGAAGCAGCCTTTACGATACGCATATTCGCGTCCACTCCATCGCTTTTAAGGTGAAGGAGAGCATCCCCTGCTCGATGACCCGGAGCTTCGTCCCCGCAGAGAATCAGCCATCTAATGGAGGGCTTGGCAAGGACATTCAGGACGATTTTTTCGATTCCGATGTTTTCCGTCTCACAACGGCCGGCAATGGCGATAGTTGTATCTTTCCGGGCGATGACCGATGCAGCGAGGTTGTAACTGGACAGGGTACAGACAGCCATGGAGCCATCAGGATTGCCGACGATATAGTCGCCCGGATAGGGTGGCCATGTTGCTTCCGGCTCCTGTGCACTGCATGTGTAACCACAGCAGGCTTCCGACGCATCCTCGAACTGCTCGGCAACAAGAATTGTTGCTTCGGCACCCCAACATGTATTGCACCCCAGACAATCGTAGGCAACCGGTTCCATCATTGCCTTATAACGCTCTATGGATGTCGATAAATCGCGAACTGCCGGTTCTTCAACAGTGGTGAAAGCTGTTACGGCTTCTTCCAAAGCAGAGTGCATACACCCGCACTTCCGGCATTTTTTGAGTTCCATCCCACGTACTATTTTATCCATGATGGAAGCGATTGCGGGTGCACTATAGTTCATCCGTTGTTCCAATCACTCCTCCTCCTGGACAGGTTTCTTGTTCAGAGCCAATGCCTGTTCTATCCACGTTCGGACTGATGCATCGTCAGTCAGGGAGTAATACGCCATTCGTCCATCAGTGCGGTAACTCACAAGATTCAGGTTCCGTAAGATACGGAGTTGGTGAGAGGTGGCTGATATCGAAAGTCCGATCACATGTGAAACATCGCAAACGCACAGCTCTTCATGCGACAGGGCCAACAGCACCCTTAATCGCGACGGATCTGCCAGAGCGCCATACATCGCGGCTATTCGCCGTACTTCAATTTCATCAGGCAACCGGGTCTTTATCTGAGTTACGAGCTCTTCTTTGAAACAGGGGATTTTGCAGACTTCGAGGGTGTTCTTGATCATTTTATTGGTCATGTCTTTTCCCATTTCGATGTTTGTTCAAATATAATATAAACAATTCAAAAACAGGTCAAGTAGTGAATCGGCTACGGTGGCTCTATCCGAATTTGCTCAACAGAAAAATTGTGCCCTGCTGAAGCAACAGCAGGGCGCAGTGTGGATTTGACCTGTTCGATCAGAAGATGATCTGAGCCTGTAGGCGGTACTGTATGTCATCGGAGCGAGCAGGCTGCCGGTGGATGTTGGTCGCGTCAGCCTGAAGCTTCAGGTTGTGCTTGTTGAAATAATAGGAAACCGCTCCGGAGGTTTCCGTTCGCAGGTCATCGGAGCTATCGCGGTTGGGATCAACGTAGGAATAGCGTGTGGCAACCTCCAACTGCTTTGGGATGATGAAGTAACCGGCCTGTGTATAGAAGCCATGGGCACGCAATGTATTATTGGATACTTGACCGTCAGCCTGCCCAGCAAAATATTCGCCCTGGGCTGAAAATCCCTTCCATTTGAAAGCGGCGTCAACGCCGAATGTATCTATGTCCACTTTTTCCGTTGCGCCGAAACTGGACAGCCCTCTTCCGAGCCACCCGTTGGAGCCGGCAAAGGTCAGATTATTGGTCTCGAATGTCGTGGCGCTCGTTTTCCTCAGTGTATCCATGAAATAGTTGGCACCGATGGAAACAAGCGGCTTCTCGCCGTGGTCCAGGTCCGCCTCGGAATATGGCATCTCACCCAAGGGATTGAAAGCGACCCTGGCGCCAAGAGCGTTGTTATTGGTGCTGCGCAGCGTATTCTGCCCAACACCGCCGTAAACCCCCAGATTGTAGTTCAGCAGACCTTTGGCAACCTTGCCATGGAGCATCAGGCCTGTGTCGCGTCCCACCTTGAAGGTATCAGTTGCGTTAGCTCGGTCTACGAACTGCAGTGCGCCGGAGGAGGTGATCTCCTGCCGGGCGAACTGGACCTTTTCCTGCCCGAACAGGACTTGTGCCTCGTCCCTCAGCCGGTAGTTCAGCCACGCATCCTCAAAGGTCTTTGAGGAATCGGCGAAATTCACCTGGAGCTTGTAGGTCAGGTCCTTGGTGTAGGCGTAGCCGCTCATCCATAGCTTCATCCGGCGCACACGGAATTCAGAGGTGTCCTGACCGGTTTCGTTGTCGGTAAGGGTATACCTGCTCTGGAGACGGGCCCCAAGAGATAGCTGGAATTTCTCGTCGGGAGCGGTAAAGGTAAAACCTTTGCCGAGCTTGTAATCGGCGGCCTGCTCTTCGTCACAGCCCTGTAGTCTTCCTCGGTGATAACCCCTTTTTCCCTCAGAATATCCTCAAGGGTCTTCGCAAATGCATTGTGGCCGGCAAGTGTGACGGCCAGAGCTACTGCTGCTGCCAATTGGATTTTCAACTTGTTCCTCCTCCTTTTGGTGATGTTGGTTCAGCGTGCAATCGATGTTTCCACCACAAGGTAGACATGCAATATTGCATCAGAGTCAGATTTGAGAAAATGATGTGTAAATCTTTCTGGCCCGTTGAATGCCTACAAGACGGCGCACCCCCGGAATTCGGAGGTGCGCCGCGATTGGTCTGCGAGTGAGGTATTTCTAGAAGAAGTAGAAGGCTGCCAGACGTGCAACATTTGCTGAGCCAGTGCCGGCTGTGCCGCCCAGGCCAGCTGTCGTCGCACTCGTTACATTTCCATACTTGGTGTTAAGGTTCTGGTACTCAACCGCCACCCTGATAGCAGCATTCAAATCATAGGCTACGTTTGCGTAAAGCTCCGAACTGGATTTCTGGAAATTGCTTATACCGCTGTAGCTAGCGTTGTTATAGGCATTTCGTCTGCCGTAGCCGGCTGTTATCCCAAGGTTCTGAGTCGGATAAAAGATCGCCTGTCCTGCCAGACCGTATCCCTTGGCAGCTGTTTCATTCCCAGCCGTCCCCACCGTGGTGCCCGCGGTTGCGGCATTGAACGCCATGTTCGCCGCCTGGTAAGCCTGTCCTTCAAAGGAAAGAGTCATTGCTCGATTCTTCCCGTCTTTGGATTTGAGAATGGGAACAAAGGTATAAAGGCCATAGCCGTAAGAGTCGACTGTCCGGCCACTGGCCCTGACTTTCTCATAACCGTACAGGCCAAAAAAACCGGCGGTCAGAGAGTTCATCGACATTCCGAAGTAACCGGGAGCGACGCCAAGGGCCTTGCTGACGAACATCGCCTGTCCTGCCGTATTCACCATGTTGCCGAATGTAGCACCTGAGGCGTTATTGTTGTTGCCGTTTTGATTCGGATCCTGGACCCCAAATACCAATTTCAGGGAGTTATCCGCATTCAGGTTCACCTTCTGCGTAAGCCTGATCTGGGGAACTCGCGGATTGTTGGGAGTGCCGAAGGGCGAGCCCGACCGGAAGTCTATGGTGGAAGCGATCATCGGCCCGAAGATGTCATAAGCCTGGCCGAAGAGAACCTGGGTGTTTGCCCAGTCCATGGAGCCCCAAGCCTGACGCATCCGCAGTTGCGGACTTTCACTTGCAGCTGCCGGATCGCCATAGAAATCAACTTCAATAAGGCCATTTGTTTTGCCTCCCAGCAGGGGCGGACCGGCGACCTTGAGCCAGAAACGTGACTGGCGCGCGGTCAGAATCGACTGGTCCCGCTGGCCTTCTGCTGAAGAAGATTTCGGGATTGCACCGCTTGACGGCGTAAGGCCGCCGCTGGGACCCAGGTCAACGGAGTTGTAAGCGTAATCGAGCTTGACGAACCCGCCTATGGAGAGGTTGAATTTGCTTTTCGCAGGGGTGACCATCGCTCCGTAAATACCGGGCGCCACCTCGCAGGCCGGCTCGAAATCACAGTTATAGACCGGGGGAGTTGGCTGCGGTACCTCCTGCGCCATAGCAGCAGGGATTCCCATTGTAAGACTTACTGCAATTAATCCTAAGGCCATTTTTTTCATGCGTTCCTCCTTGATGGATAATTCAGCTACAAACATACAAATCCCAAGAACCAGCCGCTCTTCTTTTGTTTCCTTCACCCTCCTTTCGTCCATCGAAGTCCTGTGTTACTTATAGAAAGACCTGCGGAGCAGACCTATGTTGGAAAAATTGGGGGATCAAAGCCCCCCATATGAAGGAGGCCACAAAGCTTCTTGCGCCTTTACTGCTGCTGTTTGTATCCGACAGATGTCGCTACTTCATTCAACGCCTACAACATCTGTAAGACGAACCGGTAGACCACTGGTAACGGTGCCATAAGCCCCGTTGGGCCCTACAAACCCCTTTATTTCAAGCTTACCGACAACTTCTCCAGGAGCGAAACCAAGCGATGTGACAAACTTGCCGTCCCGGTAGATTTTCATTTGCTGCCCGATTTTCACGGCTGCTTCTTTGCCAGCGTTGATGTAAACTTTCTCTCCGTCGGCAGCTATGATGCTGCCGTACCACGGAACAAGGGCAGAAACATCCTTGACCTTTTCGGCTACACTACCCACAACGGATGCAATCGCCTTGTCACGAGCAGACGGATCAGCAGCGTCATAAGCCGGAATCGTTGCAGCAATGTGACGGAGCAGCCCTCCCCCCATCCCGTCATAAATTTCGACCACGATCCTTTCCGTAGGAGAAAACTGTTCTGCGGCTATGATAAACAGAACCAGATGGCTGCCGACGTCCTGGTATAGACGTTTGGACAGTGCAAGCCTTTCCACCTGGCTGGAAGCTGAACCGTACCGGGCAAAGCTCTCCACGTCGAAATCCAGGAGAATCCCGGTGGACAGGTTTTTCAGTTTTTGCTGAAACAACGGCAGAAGCCCGTTACGTCCGACTTCAAGCGCTATGATTGTGTTCTTAACAGTAGAGGTAGTTGCATCTGCTGGAGCCCCATCTGTAACCGCATGAGCATGTTTACTACCCTCAGCTTCCTGGTTTGCGACATCATATCCCTTCTTCAGTAACTCCCCCCCACGGGGTACCCCGGTTTCAACATATCTCCTTGGAACCAGGATTGTGGCAGGGGCATCCTTTGACATGGTGAAAGCCGGATTATCTATCTCTACGTAGTCTGCGGGCGAAATAATGCCGGGCTTACCGCCTGCACAGGCAGAGAGCAGGAAAAGAAAAGGCAAAAAAAAGGCTAATCTCCTATTACCCACAACAATTCCTCCAGCAGCAATGAAAGTAAATTCGGGGTTCTAATAACAGGAGAGGAGCACATAGCTCCTCTCCTGCATGTGAAGTGTTTATTACTACAGAGCATTAATCCTCAAACGTTGATGAATAAGAACTACAGATGGTAACATGACCCAGGCTCAAGGCTTAATTTCCTTGCCGCTGTCTTGATCTTGTCCCTGATTTCGCGTATTTCACCTTCGATAACTTCAATCCGTCTCATATCGATGCCTTCATAACTGTACTCCTGGCGCAACTCCAACTCTTTTACGGAAAGCTGCCCCCTCAAATCAGAGGTGTTTTGCCTGAACTGCTTCACTGTTTCCGCGCTGGCCGAAACACATGGATCAACAGATGTACCACCGGCATAGACTACGCCACTGACAGTTAGTGATACGGCTACCGCAACAGTTATGGTTTTAAATTTCATGAATTCTCTCCTTTTATTTGGTTTTGGATACACTGCCGCAAGTAACCCCAGGATCTGGTCATTTGTTCATCTGAGGATGGGAACAATATGATCAGGAAGAAAATGAACTCCCAAATGGCAGCGATGTTAAAGTCAATCCCAGATGCTACGCGGCAATATTAAGGGGCGTTGTGGTGCTTCAGACACGTGAGGGTGGGCGAAAAATGGATCCTGCAGGGGGGTCAGGGACATACGAAGGAGTGAATGAAGAAAAAGAGACTGCCTGGAAGGGAGAAGCTACAGCTAGCGATGATGGAATAACGGCGACCATGCAGGTGAAAAGGGGGCAGAATGAACTGTTGCAGGGGGTGGGACATTGCTGCTCTTCATCAGGACACTGCTTCCCGTCGTCCTTCTTTCCGTCAGAGTCACAGGAACATTGTTGAGACTTTGAGGCACTTGCGGCATAAGTGCTTCCGAGGCCAGTAACCATCGAAATTATTGCAAATAAGATTACTAAAGAAATTGTGCGAAGGGTTCTTGACCGCATGGGTCCACAATATAAAAAGTCAGGATAATTGTCAACCATTGTTGTACGTTTTTTCATATTAATTTTACAATGCCGCCAGTACACGCCACATCTTCTCAGCAACCTGTTTGGCAATTCCCGTAATTTCCGGGTTGCCGATCATGGCCAGCGCCGCAACCGGGTCCATCACCATAACAGCCGTTTTGCCGTCATCTCTCGTATAGACCACAACATTGCAGGGGAGAAGCGTCCCGAGGTTTATTTCCCGGCTCAGTGCTTCATAGGCGAGAGGCGGGTTGCAGGCACCAAGGATGATGTAATCACGGAACTCCTTCTGAAGCTTTTCAGTAAACTTCTTCCTGACGTTGATTTCGGTCAACACCCCGAATCCTTCCTTTGCCAGTTCCTCACGTGCCCGCTGCTCTGCTTGGGCAAATGGCATGTCCACTATTTTCCCGAAAGCATATGCTGTTTTCAGTACCATGGCGGTCCTTTCTCAGTTCCCCTGCTTCTTCAGCGTTTCGATTTCTTCTTTCAAGTTTAGTATCTCTTTCCGCAACTCTTCTACCTCGTTCCGGGACCCTGAAAAGGCACCGCCGCTGAAGGCCTTTACCAGCAGGGCAATAAACACCACAAAAAACATTACCCCTAACAATGGGAATATCCACCAGAAACCCCACGTGGAATGATCATGCATCCACATATAAAGAACTCCTTATTGCTGTCATCAATGCTCAGTTATTCCATTCATGAAGCAAGAAAACCTATTTTTCTTGATCTTTCTCCCAAAGGTGTTTCCTCCCTCTAAGGGAAAGAACGAGCCTTTTATCTCGTCGTGCTCAGCACAAAGGCCAAGATTACTTCCACATGCCCATTAGTTAAATTTTATCAGCCATAACTGTGAAGTCCAGACAGCAGCAGATTAACTCCCAAGTAGCAGAATATGGTAGCCGCAAATCCGACAATAGAAAGCCAGGCCGCACGCTTCCCTGCCCAGCCACGGGTGATCCGGGCGTGAAGAAAGGCAGCGTAGATGAACCAGACAATCAGCGACCACGTCTCCTTCGGGTCCCAGCTCCAGTAAGTTCCCCAGGCATAATTGGCCCAGGCAGCGCCAGTGACTATCCCCAGGGTTAACAGGGGAAAACCGATCATGATCGACTTGTAGTTCAGGTCGTCAAGGACTCTGCCGCTTGGGAATGTGGCAACAATGCTCTGATCGTTGACGGGTGTCGATTTATCATGGATCTCGCGAATCAAATACATGATTGAAATGCCACAGGCCACGGCAAATGCGGCATATCCAAGGAAACAGGTGATTACATGGTAGAGAAGCCAGTTGCTTTGCAGGGCCGGCACCAGAGGCTGGATTCCGCTGTCGAGACCGAGTTGGGCCCAAGCCATTCCCAGCAGAGCGAAAGGCATGACAAAAGCGCCGATGATCCTGTACCTGTACTTCAGATCCAGCAGTCCATAGATGAGAACAATAGTCCAGGAGAAGAAGACGACCGACTCATAGAGATTTGAGAGTGGGGCATGGCCGATGCCGAGCGCATACGATTCCTTCCAGCGCAGGCCGATGGCGATAGTTTGCAGCAGCAGACCGCCGAAAGCAATGCTGCTGCCGGCTGTGCCGAGCATCTTGGTACGACTGCTGGCGGCAAAAGCAAAGAAACAGAGCATTGAAACGAGATACGTGAGGGTGGTTATGTTAAACAAAAGCGAGCTGGTCATTTGTCATCCTCCGAGGTAAGTTGTTTCTTGAGCTTTGTCACCAGCCGCTCCATGAAAATCTGAAAAGCTCCCTGGTTCTTGCTGGCACTACCCCCGACGGTTACCATTCCATTCTCGACGCGCACCCAGATCCTCCGGTGCGACATGAAGAAAGCCGCATAGACCCCCACCATCATTAGGGTACATCCGAGCCAGACCACCCAGACGCCAGGGTCTTTCGCCACCTGCAAGCCGGTGTACATGAACTCCTCTCCTCCTCTGTACTGCAGGAGCTTGCCGCCAGTATAGGGCAGGTTCATCCTGTTCATGGCAGGGTTGTTTCCGAAGACAATAAAGGTCTTGTTTTCACCGTTGGCCAGATGGACCTCAACTTGGGCTGCGGGTCCGCTCAGTCCGGGTTGAAAATGGGAGATATCCTGAGTGGTTTCCTGAAGGCAAAGGCCGCTACCGTTCGGAAGCTTTATCGAGCCGCCACTCTTGATCATCAGAGGTTGAGGATTGCTGCCGTCCGGATCGCTAATGGTGAATTCGTGTTCTCCAAGCTTTCCGTAGCTGGACTGGTAGAATGTTATCCCCTTGTAGCTGAGGGGATCATTGACAATAACCGGTACCTTATTGAAACCCTTCACCGGTTGGCCGTTTTCCAGCACGGTCAGGATGCTCTTAAATTCTTTGGGCGCTCCGTTGGGATAATGGGCCACTGTAAATTTTTCACATCGTACCGCAAAACCAAGATCGATTTCTTTTTCTGACCTGGATATGACCTTATCAACACTTTCACCTTCTGGAATATTGACAAATCCTTTATAGCCGAAAAGAGAGCCGATGATAGCACCGATAAAAATCACTAGCACGCTCAAGTGAACGGCATACACAGCCAGCCTGGACCAGGGGCTTTTCTGAGCAAACAAGTGAAAAACTCCATCGTCTTCGGTGATGACCGGATCGGTAAATTCCGCCTTCAGGGCAGCCGCAATCCGATCTTTGAGTTTGGCCGCATCTCCCTGTGTCATAATAGTCGTGACGTTTGGCAGCGTTTTCTCTAGGCCTTCGCCCATAACCATTACCGGTTGGGTGATCGTCTTCCAGATATGAGGAAGCCTCTTAAACGAACAGGCAATCAAATTTGTGGACAAGAGATAGAGCAGTAGAATAAACCACCATGAATGGTACATATCGAAAAAACCCAAAGACTGATAGAGCTTCAGCTTGTTCGGGCTGATGGACTGAAGATACTCGGGGGGCGGCGGTCCCTGTGGAATGACAGTCCCGATGATTGAAACGACCGCTAATGTTATGAGGAGAAACATGGTCAGTTTAAGCGAGCAAAAAAAGTTCCAGATAGATCTAGATGGTGTTTTATCTGTTGTCACGATAATACTCCTTCATTGTAAGGTTGCAGCAGATCATCAGCAAAAAACAATGCATTCTTCCGAACGCAAGCATAACTATTCAAGGAGCGGTTTTGAGGAGGGACAAAGATAGGTAAGTAAACTTGAGGCAACAGAAAAGGTGGATCGGAAGGTAAAAAAGTCTCTGCAAAGAGCGGAGAGTGAAAATCTATATTGCCCGTCAATGCCGCAATACTGGAACAGCATGTACAAGACGCATCACATTGCCGGCTTTCTTGATGATCTTTGCAGGGACAACTATCGCTTGGGCTTTGCACCGTATCACCTGTCACCTTCTGAACATCCAGCGCAGGTTTATGTGGTACTGCCCACGCAAGTGACTGAATGGCAAACAAAATACAAATACCGACTATTGAGATGCGCCTCATCTACATTTTTCCTATTGTTTTGCAGCCATGTGATACCAATTGTGGAACTACTCTGCATTCGCTACGGTTACCGGCAGGTATCCACCCGCGCACAAGAAAAACACTTTCAGGAAAGAACTGAAAACCCGGATGTTCGTCCAGGCATTCCAACCCTGTTAGCTCATCCATGTATGAAGCAGCGGTAACTGGACCAATAGTGTATGAGGTGTGACTCAAGGCAGGCCCTCCATTTCCCGTTCTTACAGGCTATAT
>Ga0209212_1008542_pt1 | contig 10959 bp, 8 predicted proteins | sample RifGroC2_FD_183996 | JGI IMG/M metagenome (GOLD analysis project Ga0209212, IMG submission 183996) | Groundwater microbial communities from Rifle, Colorado, USA - Groundwater C2 (SPAdes) (version 2) | ecosystem: Environmental > Aquatic > Deep subsurface > Groundwater | place: Rifle, Colorado... | reverse complement strand
AATCCGACGCCGACTTCAACAACCACTATTCGCGCTCGAACGCGCTGCGCGTCACCCCGGACCTGTTCAACAGCGCGGCGTTCGTGCATCGCTTCTCCCAGGCGACGGCGCGCCTGTCCTGGTCGCGCTACGACGTGGCCGACGACACCCGCCGGAAGTATTTCAAGACCACCGAGAGCATCCCGCGCCTGGACGTCAACAGCGCCTCCCTTCGGATCTGGCGGCTGCCCTGGCTCAACACCTTCAACGGATTCGCCGACAACACCTATGTCCGCGGGCGCATCTATCTGCAAAAATCCGTAGGCGCCGGCTGGCAGGGGACGCTGACGGGACACGCCTGGCTGGCGCGAGCGGCCGGCCAGTGGCGCGGCGGCGCCGACGGCCAGCTGAAAAGCCTGCGTATCGGCACGGTCCAGGCCGGCGCCGGACAGTTCACCCTCGACTATGCCGGAGCAGCGGCCGAGAGCCATCTGCACCTCACCCTCGCCCGCTTGACCCTGCCGCAAGGGTCCCTGGATGAAGTCGTCATGACCGGCAGCGGCCGCGGCGCCGCGCACGAAATCGCTCTGCGTCTGAGCTGGCCGGCAGGCACTCTCGCCGGCCGCTTCACCGGCGGCTGGCGGGAAGGGACCTGGTCCGGCGACATCGACGAACTGCACGGGCACACCGACCCCTTCGGTCCCTGGCGCCTCACCGCCCCGGCGGGCCTGGTCCTCAGTCGCGAGCGGTTGCAGTTGCAATCCTTGCAGCTGGCGGGCGACCAGGGCGGCGGCATCGATCTCACCGCGGATGTCCGGCCGGAACCGTGGTCCGGCTCGCTTCGGGCCAGCTGGCACGATTTTCCCCTCGATTTTCTCAATCCCTGGCTCGGCGGCCCGACCCTGACTGGCTTGAGCAGCGGTGAGGTGCAGGCAAATTTACGTCCCGACGGGGCGATGGATCTGGCCACCGAGCTCTTCGCGACTCCGGTTCTACGCTGGCGCGGGGGCGAACTGGCCCTGGCCCCCAGCCACGCCAGAGTGAACTGGGGGAAAACCGGACTTGATGCAGACGGCGAACTGAATTTTGCCAAAGGAGGACGATTTACCTTCACCCTGCGTTCACCGCAAAGTGGTCGCTTGGCGCTGCCGGAGCGGGGTGAAGTTTCCGCCGCTTGGGAGGGGATCGAATTGCGACAACTTAACCCGTGGTTGCCGGAAACCCTCACTGTCGATGGTCGCTGGCAGGGCGATGTTGCCGGACGCTGGCAAGTTGGCACCTCCCCGCATCTGGCAGGGAAAACCTGGATCACGGGCGGTGCGCTGCAGTGGCAGGGAGAGGATGGCCTCATTCGCCTGCCTTTACGCCAGGCAGAACTGACCGGCAGCTGGCAGGCGGGCTGGGCGCAAGGCGAGCTGCACCTCGCCCTGGCCGAGCACGGCCGGATCGATGGCCACTTCCGCCTGCCGCTCTTGACCGACAACCCGGACGCACCTCTCCAGGCCGCAGCGCATTTCACCCTCGACGAACTCGGTTTGCTGGCCACGCTCCTGCCGGGAGCAACCAATGAAACCCACGGCAAACTGCAAGGCGACCTGCGCCTGGCCGGAAGCCGGCGACAACCTCAGCTCTATGGCCGCCTTGCCCTGAGCGGCGCCGGCGCCGATGTTCCGGCCCTGGGACTGAAACTGCGCGAGGTGGAGCTCGATGCAGCTTTCGACGATACCACGGTGAAAATCGAGCGGCTGCAACTAGTTTCGGGTAAAGGACGGCTGGAAGGTCACGGTGAGTTGCAGCTGGCGGGCTGGCGACCACAGCGCTGGTCGCTCAACCTCAAGGGTAAGGACATCGAACTGGTCAACCTGCCGGAAATCACTCTCGAAGTGACGCCAGATGTGCAGCTCAGCGGCACATCCGAGCGATTGGTAGTGCGCGGCGAGGTGCTGGTTCCCAACTTATTGATCTATCAGGTACCCAAGACCGGCGAGATCGAACCGAGCGAGGATGTCATCCTGGCGGATGCGGCGCCGGCGGCGCCCGTCAAGCTCTTCACCCAGCTTGACGTCAAGCTGAAGCTCAAGCTCGGAGAGCATGTCGTGATCAAGGCCAAAGGGCTCGATGCCCGACTCTCGGGGGGAGTGGATGTTGCGACCGACAAGCACGGCGTCTTTGTCGGACAGGGCGAAATCAAGGTGGAAAAAGGGCATTACGCGGCCTACGGCCTTAATCTGCCGATTACCCGCGGCCGTGCCTCTTTCGGCGGTGGCGCAGTCCAGGATCCGCTGCTGGATGTGCTTGCAGAACGCAAGGTCGGGGAAGTCACAGCCGGGGTGCGGGTTACGGGAATGCCACGTAAACCGATTGTGACACTGGTGTCGACACCAGCCATGCCGGATACGGAAGTCCTTGCCTACATTGTTCTCGGTCGGCCGCTGGGAACGACCGGCGGCCAGTACGAAAGTTTGATGCTGGCCACCAGCGCTCTGCTGTCGCAGGGCGAATCGGCGGCCCTGCAGGAAAAAATCAAGCGCCAGATCGGCATCGACGTCCTCGAAGTGCAAAGTGCCGGCAGCGACGGCGTCGCCGGCTCGATGGTCGCGGTCGGCAAGTACCTGACCCCCGAGCTCTACCTGAGCTTCGGCCAGTCCCTCTTCACCTCGGAAAGCGTCGCCCGCCTGCGCTACCAGTTCGGCAAACGCTGGCAACTCGAATCGCAGCTTGGCACCATCAGTGGGGCCGATCTCTCTTACCGGATCGAATTTCGCTGAGTGCGTCGCCAAACGCCTGTTATGTGGTCGCAGGGCACCTTGCCAATCCCTGGACTTATGCGTCCGGCCGCCACCTTTTTCTTCAGCCCCTCCCCTTCATGCCCCTCCTTGCTGCCTGCTCGCCGGATCGCAGCAACAAAAAAGCTCGCCTCCGGTGTCGGCTTGCGCCGAACCGGAGGCGAGCGGTGGTGATCCCGACTCCCCTTAGGTCCCTCTCGATCGACAGGCGGCAGCAATCGCCGCCGCCAGCCCGGTGCTACTTTTTCGTCTTTTGCCAGTCGGCGAGGAACTTGTCGATGCCGACGTCGGTGAGGGGGTGCTTGGCAAGCTGGGTGATGACGCTGTAGGGGATGGTGCAGATATCGGCGCCGATGAGGCCGGCATTGAGGACATGCAGCGGCGAACGCACCGAGGCGACGATGACCTCGGTAGCGTAGCCGTAGTTGTCGAAGATCGTCTTGATCTGCTCGACCCCTTCCATGCCGTCGTGGCCGACGTCATCGAGACGGCCGACAAAGGGAGAGACGTAGCTGGCTCCGGCCTTGGCGGCCAGCAACGCCTGCAACGGCGAAAAGATCAGGGTGACGTTGGTGCGAATCCCCTCGGCGGCAAAGATGCGCGCCGCCTTGAGCCCTTCACCGGTCATCGGCACCTTGATGACGATGTTCCGGTGGATCTTGGCCAGTTCACGCCCCTCGGTCAGCATCCCCGGCGCATCGAGGGCGATAACCTCGGCCGAGATCGGCCCGTCGACAATCCCGGTGATCTCTCTGATGACTTCGCGAAAATCGCGGCCGCTCTTGGCGATGAGGGAAGGGTTGGTGGTGACGCCATCGACCAGTCCCAGCTCGCTGGCGGCACGAATTTCGGCGACTTCGGCGGTGTCGATAAAAAATTTCATCTCTTCACTCCTTGCTGCTGCAGGTGGGCTCGTCCCGGTGCCGTTCGCAAAATGCATCGCGGCACTCGCGGGAACAAAAATAATAGGTTTGCCCGGCCACGCTCCGGGTCAGGGCATCCCGGGGGTGGATGTAGTTGCCACATTCGAGATCGAGAACCATCGGCTCCACCTCACCCTTGCCGTCCGGGGCGGCGGCTTCCCCCTCGGCATTACCGGGAAAGACCGCCTTGAGCAGGCAACGCCCGAGGTTGTAAAGGAGATAGCCAAGGATCGTCAGGAGGAGTAGACGGAAGAGCCAGCCGATCATGCTTTCACCATTCCTCGCCCTGGTAACGCCGGACGCCGGAGATATCCAGGGCTGCCAGTAACTGCCCGACGCTGAGGCCCAGGACGGGATGGACCAAATCGCGGGCCAGGTCACTCAAGGGAACCAGGACAAAGGGACGCAGGTGGAGTCTGGGGTGCGGCAGAGTGAGAGTGGGGCCGGAGCAGACCTCTTTCCCGCAAAAGAGCAGGTCGAGATCGATGGTCCGGGGCCCCCATGCCTCCAGCCGCTCACGACCGAGGGCGGCTTCCACCTGGTGACAGCGCTGTAAAAGCGTCCGCGCCGGCAGACACGTTTTCAATTCTATCACAGCGTTGAGAAAAGGTGGTTGCCCCGGCGGACCGCCCACCGGTTCGGTTTCATAGAGCGGCGAACTCGCTATCAGACTGATCCGGGGATCGTCCGTCAGCAATCTGCGCGCCGTCACCAGCGTGGCCAGACGATCACCGAGATTGGAGCCAAAAGCGACATAGGCGGTAATGCTCAAGACCCACCTTCCACGGTCAGTCGACCCTAGAACTGCGCGAAAGACCTCACGGCTTCCAGCGGTCGTGCACCCAGAACCACTGGGCCGGTGCGCGCCGCACCGCCGCTTCGATGCGGCCGATGAGGTGGGCGGTGTTGCGGGCCACCGCTGCGGACGAGGGATCTTTCTCCAGCAGAATCATCGGCTCGGCATAGATTTCGTAGCGGTTATCCGGCGTCCGCCGGCTGAAAATCGGCACCAGCGGAATCCCCTGACGCATGGCGATTTCGACGATGATCGGCGAGGTATTGGCCGGCCGGCCGAAAAAATCGACAGGAATGCTCTCCTTCCGACCGGCGCGCTGATCGAGGAGGATGCCGATTCCACGATTTTCGGCGAGGGAGCGCAGTATCTTGCGGGCGGCCCGCTTCTTTTCGATGGCCTGACTCCCGCCCGCCTCCCGCAACTGGCGGAAGCGCTTCTCCAGATAGGGGTTTTTCACCTCTTTGTAAACGTAGTCGAAGGGAAAGCCGAGGGCCGGCAGCAGGGTATTGCCGAGTTCCCAGAAACCGAAATGCCCGGTCAGCAGAAAGACCCCGCGGCCGAGGGCGTAGGCTGCGCGCAGATGTTCGAGTCCGGTGATGTCGAGGTAGCGGGCCTGCACCGCGGGGTCCCGGTAGCTGTCGACGCGCATCACCTCCATCCCCATGATGCCGAGATGGCGGAAACAGTCGCGTACCGTCAAGTGCAATTCGGCTGCGCTCATCTCCGGAAAGGCGAGCTGCAGATTGCGGGCCGCCAGACGGCGGCGGCTGACCAGCAGCACCCGCGCAAGGTCGCCTAGAAGCCGGCCGATAGTTAGGGCGACCGCACGGGGGAGAACCCGGGCCGGATAGTAGATGGCGAGAAAGAGCAGGTATTCAGCGAGGTTTTGCAGCGTTCGTTTCTTCATGAGTCTTCTTATTTGTGGTGGATAATCAAACGCCGAACTTGTGGAGAACCGCCTCGACCCGCTTGCGATCGGCGGCACGAAACGGCCCGACCACGGCTCCCTTCAGGACTCCGGGGCGGAACAAGGTCGCTGCCGCCTGCCGCAACCCCTCGGGGGTGACTCCGGCCAGCTCGCGCCGGTCGTCTTCGAGGGTGCGCAGGCAGCCGACCAACTCCCCCCAGCCGAAGCGCACCGCCAGCTCGTCGGTATGGTCGCGGGAGAATTCGAGGTCGTAGTGATAGCCGCGCACCACCCGCTCCAGCTCATCGCTGCCGACGGCCTCGCGGCGCAACCGGGCGAAGATCTCGAGAACCTCGGTCACCGCCGGCAGGAGATTGTCCGGCGCCACCGCCAGATCGACAGCAAGACAGCCGCTGTCGGCGAAAAGGGAGAGGTTGGCCTCGACATTGTAGGTCAGCCCGAGTTGCTCGCGCAGACGCAGCATCAGCCGCGCCGCCCCGCCCCCGGAGAGGATGCGGCGCAGCACGCGCAGGGGCAGGTTGCTCCCCTCACCCCGACCGGGGACACGAAAAGCCAGCTGCAAGGTGACCTGCGAGTCGGAATCCTTGATCCAGACCAATTCGGGGACTGTTCCTTCGGGCGGCGGGACAAACGGGGGTGACGCCAGCGGCTCCCCCCCGCACCAGCCGGCAAAGGCGGCGCCGACGGCGGCGACGACGGCGGCGCGCTGGACCCGCCCGGCGACGACGATAACCGCGTTGGCCGGCGTAAAGTAGGTGGCGAAGTGCCGCCGCAGGGCAACCTCGTCGAGCCCGGCGATGGAGGCGCGGGTGCCGATGGTCGGCTGGCTCAGAGGGTGCCCGGGCCAGAGCAGCCGTCCGGTCAGGTTGTCGGGATTGATTTCGATGCCGTGCTCGTTGTAATCCTCCTGTGCCTCCTCAAGGATGATCCGCTTCTCCACCTCAAGATCGCAAAGTCGCGGCCGCAGCAGCATGGAAGCGAAGAGGGCCGCTCCCTCAGACAGGCAATCGGGGTGGAGGCGCGAGTGGAAGCAGGTCGTTTCAGAATCGGTGGAAGCATTGACCGCGCCGCCAATGGCCTCGAAGGCCCGCTCGAGCTCGAGGCTCGAAGCAAAATCGGCGGTGCCGCGAAAGAGCATGTGCTCGAGAAAATGCGAGACCCCGGCGGTCGTCGCCGTTTCGTGGCGACCGCCGACCCCGACATAGCAGAGCATTTCGGCGCTGTGCAGATGCGCCATCTCGACGGTGACGACGCGCAGACCATTGGCCAGGGTATCCTTGTAGTACTCGGTCATCACGGGCGCATCCTGGCGGCTCGAATTCTTCGACCTCGGGGTAGAGTCAATGGAAGCCGCTCATTTCTGCAGCAGCCGTGCCGCCTCCTTGGCGTGATAGGTGATGATGAGATCGGCGCCGGCGCGTTTCATGCCGAGGAGGGTCTCCATCATCACCCGGTCGTGGTCGATCCAACCCATCTTCGCCGCCGCCTTGATCATGCTGTACTCGCCGGAAACGTTGTAGGCGACGAGGGGGAGATCGAAGCGCTCGCGCAGATCGCGGAGGATGTCGAGATAGGCGAGGGCCGGCTTGACCATGAGGAAGTCGGCGCACTCGCCGACGTCGAGGGCCGCCTCGCGAAAGGCCTCGCGGCGATTGGCCGGATCCATCTGGTAGGAGCGGCGATCACCGAACTGCGGGGTGCTTTCGGCGGCGTCGCGAAACGGGCCATAGTAGGCACTGGCGTACTTGACGGCGTAGCTCATGATCGGAATGTGGGCAAAGCCGTGGTCGTCGAGGGCGGCGCGGATGGCGGCGACGCGGCCGTCCATCATGTCCGACGGGGCGACGATATCGGCCCCGGCCTGGGCATGCGAGAGGGCCTCGGCGGCAAGGAGCTTGAGGGTTTCGTCGTTCTCGACATCGCCGTCGTGAATGACCCCGCAGTGCCCATGGTCGGTATATTCGCACAGGCAGACGTCGGTGATGACCGTCAGCTTTGGCACGGCTTTTTTAATCGCCCGGATCGTCTCCTGGATGATGCCGTGCTCGCTGTAGGCGTCGGAGCCGACGGCATCCTTCTCCTTGGGAATGCCAAAGAGAATCACCGCCGGAATGCCGAGTCCATAGACCTCTTGCGCTTCGGCGACGATGTGCTCGATCGATTGCTGGTAGATGCCGGGCATGGAGACGATCTCCTTCTTGATCCCCTGACCGTAGGCGGAGAACATCGGGTAGATCAGATCCTCGGGGCGGACAAAGGTTTCCCGCACCATGCGGCGGATGTTGTCGTTGCGGCGCAGGCGCCGGGCGCGGTATTCGGGGAAGAACATGCAAACCTCCTGTCACTGCGTTGCGGTGAAGAATGCTGGCCATATGGGATGGGGCGAAAAAAGGCGCGATAATGCAACAGTTCAGCACGAAACGATGGCGGTCTGAACCGGCGGATGGCCTCGACTTAAATCTGCACGCCCTCGGAACGGATCTTCTGGACGATCGGCGGCGCGTCTGGACTGGACGCCTCGTTCTGGCTGGAAATCAACGGGCAGAGCGTGACACCGTTTTCGAAACCGACCGCGATGCAGGCGGCATCGACCTGCATCTGCAAGGTGCCGTCGACAGTGGCGAAGACAGCCCAGACATCCATATCCCTGGCCTCGTCACCGCGCAGACGCGGGCCGAAGACGCGGAACTCGACCAGCTCACCGAGCCCGGCGAGGCGCTCTTTCAGCTCAAGGGCAAGGGCACGATCGCCGGCACTCAGGGGCACGACGGCTCTTGCGGCGCAGCGGCAAACCAGGCGACGATGGCGTCGGCCAGAGCGGTGAGGGTGTACTCCTCGGGTTCGATGGCCACCTCCAGCCCGAGCTTGCGGCAGGTTGCCGAGGTGATCGGGCCGATGGCGGCAACGACCACATTTTGGAGGAGGCGCGGGAAACGCTCCGGGCCGAGAAGGGCGGCGAGATTTTCCACCGTCGAGGAGGCGGTAAAGGTGACGCAAGCGACCTTTCCCGCTTCCAGGGCAGCCAACGCCTCGGCCGGCAAATCCGGGGGGAGGACGTTGCAATAGGCGACGGGGGCCACGACTTCGGCGCCGAGGGCGGAGAGCCCCTGGGGGATGACCTCCCGGGCCTTGTCGGCGCGAGGGAAGAGGACCCGCCGCGGCGCAACGGATAGCCCGGCCATGGCCGCCACCACCCCTTCGGCCTTGTAATCCTCCGGCACCAGATCGGGGACGATACCGTAGCCACGGATGGCGGCGGCGGTCTTCGGCCCGACGGCGCAGACCCGGCAATAACCGAGGGCGCGGGCGTCGCGCCCGAGACCGGCGAGGCGGGCAAAGAAGAAGTGGACGGCGTTGACCGAAGAGAGAACCAGCCAGTCAAAGCCGGCGAGCTGGCTCAGGGCGGCGTCGAGATCCCCATGCTCGGCCGGAGGATCCAGTCGAATCGTCGGGCACTCGTAAACCCGGGCGCCGAGGGCCCCCAGCATGTCGCCGAATTCCCCGGCCTGATCGCCGGCCCGGGTCACCAGCACCCCACGGCCGAAGAGGGGCTTCCGGTCGAACCAGCGCAGCTGCTGGCGCAGCTTGACCACTTCGCCGACGACAATGATCGCCGGTGGTTTAATCCCCGTTTCCCGCACCCGCGCCACCACGTCGCCCAAGGTGGCTATCAGGGTCTCCTGCTCGGCCGTCGTCCCCCAGCGGATGACCGCCACCGGGGTCGTGGCCGGGCGGCCATGAGCCTGGAGTTGTCCGGCGATGATTTCGAGGTTGGCCATCCCCATGTAAAAAACCAGGGTGCCGACGCCGGTGGCGAGCTTTGCCCAGTCGAGACGGGAGAAACCTTTGTCGGGATCCTCGTGGCCGGTGAGGAGGGCGAGACTGGTGGTGTAGTCACGGTGGGTCAGGGGAATACCGGCATAAGCGGCAGCGGCAAAGCCGGCGGTGACGCCGGGGACGACCTCGAAGGGGATGCCGGCCTGATGCAGGGCCTGGGCTTCTTCGCCGCCGCGGCCGAAGATGAACGGGTCTCCCCCCTTGAGGCGAGCGACGACCTTCCCCTGGCTGGCGAGTTCGACGAGAAGCCGGTTGATCTCCTCTTGCGGCCGGTGATGATTGCCCCGGCTCTTGCCGACGAAGATCGCCTCGGCCCGGGGCGCTTCGCGCAGCAGCAAGGGGTTGGCGAGGTAATCGTAGACCACCGCGTCGGCCCGGTGCAGGCAGTCGCGCCCCTTGACCGTGATGAGCCCGGGATCGCCCGGTCCGGCGCCGATGAGGTAGACAATTCCTGGTTTCACTGCTCTCCTTTGTCCCTCAAACTGGCAGGGGCACGGCGCGCCGTGCCCCTACATTCGATTCCTTCGCAGGTCGGACGAGGAATCGACGCAGCTTAAACGTCCTCGCGATTGACATTGAAGGTTTCGTGCTGATAGACCGCGTTGAGGATGCGCCCGGCCCCGAGGATCAAGAGGTCGTCGGCGAGGGAGGTGCCGAGTTTTTCGCACTCCTCGACCGGGCCGCGGACGCACTCCTTCAGGCACTGCACCCCGTCACAGTCGGCGACCAGGCCGGTGAGGGTCAGCTCATGGCCGCTGACGGTGCCATGGCAGGCAATCGGCACCTGGCACCCTCCCTCCAGGCGCTTGAGGAAGGCGCGCTCGGCGCGCACCGCCCAGGATGTCGCCGGGTGGTTGAAGAAGTCGATGAGGGTATTGACCTCGCCATCGGCCGTGCGGCTCTCGATGCCGAGGGCCCCCTGGCCGATGGCGGGAATGGAAAGGCCGACGGGGAGGTATTCGCTGATCTGGGCCGAAAAGCCGAGGCGATGCATGCCGGCGGCGGCGAGGATCACCGCGTCGAGGTTGTCATCGGTGAGTTTGCGGATGCGCGACTCGACGTTGCCGCGGATGTCGACCATCTGCAGGTCGGGACGGACGTGCAGCAGTTGCGCCTTGCGCCGCAGGGCACTGGTGCCGATGCGGGCGCCCTGGGGGAGTTCCAGCCAGGTCGACACCCCGGGACGGAGGATGACGATGTCGCGGCAATCCTCGCGCTCGGTGATGCAACGCAGGGAAAGGCTTGCCGGGAAGATGGTCGGAACATCTTTCATCGAGTGGACGGCGATGTCGATCTCGCCGCGCAGCATCGCTTCCTCGATCTCCTTGACGAAAAGCCCTTTGCCGCCGACCATGGCCAACGGCACGTCGAGAATCTTGTCTCCCTGGGTCTTGATCTTGGTCAGCGTCACCTCCATGCCGGGGTAACGTTTTTCCAGCTCGGACTTGACCCAGTTGGCCTGCCATAATGCCAGCTGGCTGGCCCGGGTGCCGATGCGCAACAATTTACGACTCATGGTGAAAAGCTCCTTGGCTGCTATTTTATTCGGGATCGTCGAGGGTCTTCAGTTCTTCCTCGGGACGGGGTGGTTCCAGATTGAACAACACCCGCACCGCCTCGACATAACTGTCGCCGGCGGCGTTGTTCTGCGCCTGTTTGAGGACGGTGATCGGCTGGTGCAGAACTTTGTTGACGATGGCGCTGGAGAGG
>Ga0209212_1008541_pt1 | contig 10960 bp, 15 predicted proteins | sample RifGroC2_FD_183996 | JGI IMG/M metagenome (GOLD analysis project Ga0209212, IMG submission 183996) | Groundwater microbial communities from Rifle, Colorado, USA - Groundwater C2 (SPAdes) (version 2) | ecosystem: Environmental > Aquatic > Deep subsurface > Groundwater | place: Rifle, Colorado... | reverse complement strand
CTTTGGTCCGACCGCCCCCCGCTCGGACCAAAGTCCCATAGCCTGCCTTCCTGTCCGGCGAGTAGGCTGACACGTGCACGAGCGCCATCCCCTCGGGCGTCCTCGAGATGAGGGGGGAGAGAGCTACTGAAATGACAAAGAGCACGAAGGCGTCATCTCGGGTCGCCGCCGCCAACCGGGACGCGGCTGCGGCTGCCGCGGAGTCCAAGAACACCATCCGCAACACCGCGATCGGATCCGGTGCGGTCGAGAATGTCGCTCGGCGCCAGTTCCAGAAGACCCAAGCGGCAGCGGTTCAAGCGCACGCACGGGCGCGCGGGCAGCGACAGCAGGCAAGGCGGGATGCGCGCTGAGCTGTGCCATCGGCATCGGGGGGGCATTGGGGGCGATCCCTGGGAGGGCCGGGTCCCCACGCGGCGCCCCGTCCGAGTGCGGATCTCATGTCAAGTCCACGCCACGCCCGGCGTCGGCCGCCCGCGGGCCCGACCCCGGGGACCCCGTTAATGATGGGTACGCTCAAGCTGGTGGCCTTGGCCCCCGCGTTCCGAAGGATTTGGACGGGCGCGCTGGCGACGTTGATGGCGGTGGCCGTCACCGCCTGCGCCGGCCTGGCGAGCCCGCCTGAGCCGCGGGCGCCACAGGAGACGCGGCGGCCGGCCGGCGGGCAACCCGTCGATCTCCGACAGGCGCAGCGCCTGCAGCGCCTGATGGTGCCGCTCATTCGCGTGATGGACCATCCGCGGCCCTTGAGCCAGGTGCGCGTGGCCATCGTCGACGACCCCCACATCAACGCGGCGAACGCGGGCGGCGGTGAGTTCCAAGTCACCACCGGGCTCCTCCAGAAGGCTAACGATCGGCACTTGACGGGGGTCCTGGCGCACGAGATCGCGCACGACGACCTCAATCATGTCGCTAAGGCGCAGGTGCTGGGCGCCGGGCTCAACATCGGAATGATCATCCTCGACCAGGTCATTCCCGGCAGCGGCAAGTTGACGCCGATCGTCGGCGCGCTGGCGACGAGCTCGTATAGCCGCTCGGAGGAGTATGCGGCGGACCGCCACGGCGTTGATCTCCTCCGCCGGGCGGGGCTTCCGAAAGACATCATGATCGACACGCTGGCGTGGTTGATGCAGGTCGAGGGCCCGGGGCGGAGCGGCTTCTTCGCGACGCATCCGGCGACGGGAGACCGCATCGAAGCGCTCCGCACCATGCACTGACCTGACTCAACGGAGGACATCATCATGCACGCACTCCAGAACATCTTCCCGCGTTCGCTCGCACTCCTGCTCCTCGTCGCTCTCGTGGCGGCGACTGGCTGCGAGACCATCCGCGAGAATCCTAAGACGTCGATCGGCGCAGGCGCGGGCGCCGCCGCGGGCGGGCTCGCCGGCGGCATGATCGGGCGGAACACAACGGGTGTGGTCGTCGGAGGTCTGATCGGCAGCCTGGCCGGCGGCGCGATCGGGTATTACCTCGACCGGCAGGATCGCACCCGGGCACAGGCCGTCAGCCAGACGGCGTACGACCCGTCGCAAGGCACCGTCGTGCGGGTCGAGCAGGTCCAGGCCCAGCCGAATCCGGTACGCTTGGGCGAGACCATAAACATCCTCGCCACGTACACGCTGCTCACGCCGCATAGCGAGCAGGCGACCCTCGTGCGCGAGACGCGGGAGATCCGCCACAACGGCGCGCTCGTCGCCAACCCGACCACTGAGTTCTCGCGCGCGAACGGCACGTTCACGAGCGCGTTGCCCATCACGATTCCGTCCCGCGCGGGGCGCGGCGCCTACGAGGTGACGACCACGGTCGCCGCCGGCGACCGCGTCTCCCGCGACACCACGACCTTCACCGTCAACTGATCACGCGCGCCGCTCCCGGCGAACGCCACTCTGCGCGCGACGCGGTGCTGCCCTTGCGCCGCTGCAGCAGCACTCGCGAAGTCGAGAGCGAGAACGCCCGACGGTGCAGTCCATGACGTGGAGCATGGGGTGTGGGGAGGTCCGCCATGGATGACGTCAGGCGGCGGCTCGATCAGGACCTGAACACGGCTGCATCCCGACTTCGCCAACTGGGCTGGGCGGTGGCGGTTGACGGATTGTCCGGGGCGATCGGAGAGAACTGTCCCTTCGCTGACGAGCTCGACGGGATCCAGGCCAGCGAGAGCAGGGAGATCGGCTTCGCCACGCGCGAGCTGCTCCTGGAACGAGTGAACCGCCTGTCGGTGGCGCTCGACCGGTTGGACGAGGGTCAGTACGGTGGCTGCGTGGAGTGCGGCGAGCCGATCTCGCCGGCGCGCCTGCGCGCCGTGCCCGAGGTGCAGGCCTGCGTTCGGTGTCAGGACCGGCTCGAGCGCCTCGGCCCCTCGCGCTCGTGGACCCGCGCGATGAGTAGCGACGACGGTCAGTCGGAGTAGAGAGGACGGCCCGAGTGGCGTGGGACCAAGGTCCAATAGGCAGGCCGGATGACGTCGACTAGATTGAGCGTGCGATGAGATCTCCAGCTATCCTGCCGTCCGCGTCAGTCCGGCTCCTCGGTGTTCGTCGGCTCTCAGAGCTCGTGATCCTGGTGCTTGCGCTCGCACTCGGCGGTGCTGGGTTCGCAGACGACTCGCAGAAAGGCGACGATGCCGGGCCGACCGCCGCCCCACTCCGGCCGACCGGCGTCGTGACATCGTCGCTGGCTCGCGTGCTCTCGACCGTCCAGCCACAGGCGGTTGGCCTCAACGGGAGCGAGAACCAGAGCCCTGAGATCCGCCGCGTAGCCCACGAGCTCCTGGACTTCAGCGACATGGCTCGCCGGGCCCTGGGGCAGCAGTGGGAAGGCCTCTTGCCGCAGGAGCAGGACGAGTTCGTTCGACTGTTCACGGACGTGGTGACGGAGTCCCTCGTGACGATCGTCGAGCGGTACTCCGGCGAGAACGTGGCGGTCCAGGGCGAGGAGGTCGCCCGGGGCTCAGCCGAGCGTCGCGTGTTCGAGATCGGCACGCAGTGGGCCATCCGCGACATCGTGTTCGGCGGCATGAGCGTCGCGTTGCATTATCGGGGTCAGTTCACGTCGATCCTCCGGACTTCTTCCTTCGCTCATCTCCTGGAGCGGATGCGGACGGGACAGTCCCCGCGCCCGCCGGCCCGCGGCGCGCTCGAGGGCTCCACGGCCTACGATTCCGAGCCGCCCCTTCGAGAGCGCCTCGCGGCCGGCCTCCTGCTCGCCGCGGCATCGTCCGGACGACGGCGATGAGCTTGCCGGGATGACGGCGAGGCCCGGAGGCACATCATCGCGTCAGAGTCCGATCGCCTCTCACCAGCAGCAGATGACAGTTCACCATTCACGGGAGGTACGGACGATGAAACGCGGATTGCTCTTTGCGGTTCTCGCGCTGTTCGCCGTGGGTTGCGCGGCGCGACCCATCGGCGGTGACACGGGCTGGAAGATCTATGGCCCTCCCGGTCCTCCCGGCGTGGCCGGTCCGGCCGGCCCAGAAGGTCCCGCTGGCCCAGCTGGTCCTCCCGGCGTCGCTGGCCCTCCCGGCGTCGCTGGCTCTCCCGGCCCCGCCGGCGCGCAGGGCTCCGCCGGCATGCAAGGCGCAGCCGGAGTGGCGGGCGCCGAGCGCCCGGCAGCCGAGGCTTCTCGCTGGACCAAGTTCAACGACATCCTGTTCGATTTCGACAAGTCGGACATCCGGGCGAACGAGACGAGCAAGGTCGCCGCGGTCGCGGCCTACCTGAAGCAGAATCCGTCCGCCCAGGTCGCAATCGACGGCCATGCGGATCCGCGCGGCACCGACCCGTACAACCAGGCCCTGAGCCAGCGGCGTGTCACCACCATTCGTGACGCGCTGGTCAAGGCCGGAGTGCCGGGTGACAAGATCCAGACGGGCGCCTTCGGCGAGGAGCGGCTCAAGTGCAGCGAATCCACCGAGCCGTGCTGGCAGCTCGATCGGCGCGTCGAGGTGCTGATCAGCTCCGGGAAGTAGCAGGCGCCATGGATCCCCAAGGAGACGCAACGATGAGACAGATCATGAGAGGGTTCTTCGTGCCAGTGCTTCTCGTCGCCGCTGCGGGTTGCGCCTCGGTGGGCTATGACGGTCCGCCGAACATGTACGCCTTCAGGGACGGGTATGTCGAAATGCCAGGGACCAGCTCTCTGTGCAAGCCCAATCCCGGGCATGTCTTGCCGGGCCCGCCTGGACCGGCGGGGCCCGCCGGCGGGGTAGGCCCGGCGGGGCCTAGCGGCCCGGCGGGACCGGCGGGAGCGCCGGGGCTCCAGGGGCCGCAGGGACCCCCGGGACCGCGTGGCCAGCAGGGTGCGATCGGCAAGTGGACCTCGATGGAGAACGTCCAGTTTGAGTCGGGGCGGGCGGAAATCCAGGCGAAGTGCGCCGACAAGATTGCCAAGCTCGCCGCTTGGATGAACGAGAACAGACAGGTTGCAATCGCGCTCGACGGTCACGTCGACGATACCAAGGCCAACGACAACGATCCGACGCTCGGCGGCCGCCGGGTGTCGGCGGTTCGCGGAGCGCTGATCGCGGCGGGCATCGCGCCCGGCCGGATTTCCGCCGGCACCTTCGGCGCGAGAGAGCCGGTGTGCCGCGACGCCACCGACGAGTGTCTCGCCCTCAATCGGCGGGTGGAGGTTCTCGGCGCCCGGCCATGATCCTGCCGTAAGAGCACCGAGTCGGGGGATCTCCTTCGCGGTCTTACGCGCGGAGGGAATCCCCCTGCTCTCGCTCTCCCATCAGCCACACTGACGGCCCGGACCGCCCTCCTCAGCTCACCAGAACGAACTCCCACTCGCACCAGACGCCGGCCGGGTGCGCGTCCGGAGGGCAGACGACGCAGGTCACCCGGGTGGCCGGGTTGATCGAGCTCGCCGCCGCCTCGCAAATGGCCATCCCGGCGGGCTTGCAGGCGAGCTCCAACATCCCGTCCTCCACCCTGCGCACCTGCTGGAGGCAGTTCGTGACCCGGAGCCTGAAGCGACTCTCGTCGATCTTCCACATCTCGTACTCGCCGTTCGCGAAGATCGTGGACAGCGCCAGGGCGTCCATCACGGAGGGAAGGTCGTCCTTCAAACCGAACATCCGCTTGAAGCGGTGCACCTGGACCTTCGCGTTGGCACCGAAGCAGTGGCTGTCGCCCTTGAGGGCCGCCGCCTCCCCGTACTCGCGGTTCATGTAGGCCATCCAGTTGTTCTGGAGGTTCCACCAGTTCTTCTGCAAGGTGTCGATGAACTCCAGTAGCTGCTCCCTGGACAGCCTTGAGAGGATCTCCGCCTGCGGTGTGTTGAGAGCCATCGTCCGCCTCCCTCGCCTCCCCGGCCCCGTCCCCGGGGGCCCTCCGGGCCGGCCCATGGGCACGCCTCGTCGACCGCCCCACTCCCTCCTCCCAGCGATACCGCCCCCGCGGCGGCCACGTCAACCCCGCGCGCTGACAGGAGCCGGTTGACAGGAGGGGACGCCGTCGTCATAGTCACGGCCATGGTCCCGGCGCGCCCGTGGGGCGCGGCCGCGCCATCTCACAGGAACCTGTTCAGGAGGGCGGCCGATGACAACGGCGGAGCTCGATCCGGCGCAGCAGCTGATGGCGCAGCGGTACCACTGATCCGAGGCGGTACTGCTGGCCGTGTGCCGGCAGCTGGGAATCGAGGAGACGGTCGTTCCGGGCATCGCCACCGCCTTCGGCGGAGGCATGGGCGGAACCGGCTCGGTGTGCGGAGCCCTGGCCGGAGCGGTCATGGCCATCGGCCTGCGGCACGGTCGCCGCGATCCGTCGGAGCGCGATGCCAAGGCCTATACCTTGACGCAGGAGCTGCGCCGCCGCTTCGAGGCCGCCATGGGCCACGCGGACTGCCGGGACCTGACGGGAATGGACCTGAGCACGCGGGAAGGCGTCAAGCAGTTCTACGCCTCGGACGTGCCTCGGACAGTCTGCATGCCCGCGGTGGGCGTCGCCTACAAGACCGTGGTGGAGCTGCTGCAAGCGCCCTGACGGGACCGGCGCCAGCCGCCGCGAGATCGCCCTCACGTGAGCGATAAGCCGCCGGCCACCGGGATGCGCTGGCCGACGATCCAGCTGGACTCCGGGGAGCACAGCCCGTTGCGGGGCCCGTGACGGCGCTCGCGCGAGCACGGAGGCGTTTCGATGGGTGATAGCGACCTGAGCCGGGCCCTGGAGCCGGCGTACTTCGAGGCGGCCGAGCGGAACGAGACGTGGTCCGGGCTGCCGTTCCGGGAGTTCTACCAGGCTGGCGGCGGACGCCGCCCAGCGCGACTGAGGAGGCGAGGGTGAACAAGGACGACCTCTGGAAGCGCTTCCAGCAGCACATGGGCTACACGGACGCGGAGATGGCCGTCTTCCGGTCGGATCCGGTCAAGGTGAAGATGGTGACCGAGAGCCCCGAGTTCGTGAAGTCCCGCATCGTCGCCGAGGTCATCGAGTCCCAGGGGTGCCACGCCCGTCACACGGTGGGGCAGAAGTTCGTGATGGACGGCAACGGCCAGCTGATCGCCCGCGAGTGCCCGGAAAAGATGTGCATCTTCGCCCTGGCCGCCCTCGAGAGCCCGGTGAACCAGATCTACGAGCGCTTCATCGCCCACTCCGACCCGAACAACGAGCGGACCATGGTGGTGCAGTGCTCCGACGTGGGGCTCGACAAGGGCGGGTGGGGCAAGATCCTCATGAAGGTGTCCGTGGAACGCATGACGTAGCCCCGGCTGGAGCGCCGCGCCGGAGACGGGTCGCCCGTCAGGCCGCGGATGCCTGCGGCGACTCGACGCCGGCCAGGTCCTCCCCGAGCGCGCGGTGCTGCTCGGCCGTGAGCCGTACCGCCCAGTCGAGCCCGGGCAAGTCCACCCCCACCGCCACAGGCACCCGGCCGCCGACGTCGAACCGGAGGTACTGGACCGAGGAGGCGCGCCCGTCGCCTCGCTGCCTCGGATCGAAGCGGGCCACCGCCCGGCTGCCGTCCTCGAGCTCGAGGTAGAGCCGCTCCGGGAGCGCCCACCACTCCCTGAGCTTCACCGCGCGCGCCTCCGGGTCGTCGATCTCGATCAGGAGCGTCACCCCCAGCGCGCCGTCGCCACCGAGGATCTCGTTGTAGGTCTCGATCTCGTGGCGGATGTCGGCCTCGCGCACGATGCGCTCCGCGCGCAGCATCTCCTGGATCTGGTAGCGGATGGTGAGCGTGTTCTCGAACAGCAGCGTGAGGGACTCCCCCAGGTGGACGCGGCGCGCCCGCTTGACCTCGAGCACGCGCGCGCGGAAAGCCTCGCGCCCCTCGCTGTAGGTCTCGTAGTCGACGATCTCCTCCCGCCGCACCGGTCTCATCTCCCGGCCCCCTCGTGCGAGCCCCGGTCCGTCGGCACGGGCGTCGGGAAACCGTTCTCCCGGTACGCGCGGGCCAGCACGGTCATGGGGTGCATCGGCCGCACCCCGGCGTGCTGCTGGAACTGCAGCGCCGCCAGGGGGCAGTCGGTGGCCCAGATCGGGGCCTGCTCCTGCGCCATCCCGTCGAAGGCCTTCTTGCCGATGCGGGCGGAGGGCTCGAAGCCCTCCACGGTCATGGCGTAGGTGCCGTCGTGGCCGCAGCACTCCATCACGGTGGCGGGCTCGACGCCGGGGATCTTCCTCAGGAGGTCGCGCCCCTTGAAGCCGATGGCCTGGGCGCGCAGGTGGCAGGGGGCGTGATAGGCCACGGGGCCCGCGGGGCTGCTGCGGAAGTCGGTGCAGAAGCGCGCCTCGTTCCGGATGGACCAGAGGAACTCGCTGGGGTCCATGACGGCGGCGGCGACCTTCTGCGCCGCCGGGCGATCCTCCGGGGTGACGAGCAAGGGATGCTCCCGCCGCATCATCATCGAGCAGGTTGGGTTGATGACGAGCACCCGAGCGCCTCCCTCGACGAACGGGAGGAGGATCCCGAGGTTGCGCCGCACCTGGGCTTGCAGCGGGCCGAGGTCCCCCCGCTCCCACGCGGGCATCCCGCAGCACTGCAGGCCCGCAACGCAGCGGACGTCCACCCCGTTCTTCTCGAGGACCTCGACGGTGTCCCGACCGATCTGGGGCTCGTTGTTCTGCACGTAACAGGTCTGGAAGAGCACCGCCTCGCCCCCGGGCTCGCCCCCGATGCGCCCCGCCCGCGCGGCCCAGGCCTCGAAGGTCCTCGCGGCGAAGTCCGGCAGGAGCTTGGCTCGGTGGATGCCCAGGACCTTCTCGAGGAACCACCGATGCGCGGCCATACGGTTCGCGACGTTCGCCATGCCGAGGCTCGCCCGGGCCAGACGCCCGGCCGCATCCGGCCGCGCGAGCACGCGATCGCTCAGGCGCAACCCGCCCCGGCGCGCCCGCTGGGCCTTGTAACGGTGGACGAGCCGCGGGAAGTCGAGCTGGAAGTCGTGTCCGTCGCGGACCGTGTACGGACACTGCACCTCGCAGAGCTTGCACTGGAAACACGCGTCCATGACTCGCCCGGTCTCGTCTGGCGTGATGCGTCGCACGTCCCCGGCATGCTGCTGGTCGACGAGCGCGAACAGCGCCGGGAAGGCGTCGCAGTACTTGAAGCAGAGACGGCAGCCATGGCAGATCTCGAAGGTCCGCTCGATCTCCTGCCGCAGGGCCTCCGGATCCCAGTACTTCGCTTCCGACGGGTCATAGGACAGCCCGTCGCTGGGCCGATACGAGATGTTCCCCTTGTCCATGGATGGTGTGGTGGAGGGAGGCCGTGCCTCCCCCCACCCTCCTCAGCGCGCGATGCGCACCTAGCTGACTGACTCCAGGAGCTTGGCGAAGCGGCCGGCGTGGGACTTCTCGGCCTTGGCCAGCGTCTCGAACCAGTCGGCGATCTCCGCGAAGCCCTCCTGGCGCGCGGTCTTGGCCATCCCAGGATACATGTCGGTGTACTCGTGGGTCTCGCCGTGGACGGCGGACTTGAGGTTCTTGACCGTGTCGCCGAAGGGCAGATCGGTGGCCGGATCGCCGACGCTCTTGAGGTAGTCCAGGTGGCCATGGGCATGGCCGGTCTCGCCGTCGGCCGTGTCCCGGAAGTTGCCTGCGACCTCGGGATAGCCCTCGATGTCGGCCACCTTCGCGAAGTAGACGTAGCGGCGGTTGGCCATCGACTCGCCCGCGAAGGCGTCTTTCAGGTTCTGGTGCGTCTTCGTCCCTTTCAGCTGAGCCATCTGTCACGTCCTCCTCTTGGGGTTCTTGCCTCTCGTACGGCTGGGTTTCGGGTGTCGTCTCACGGATGTCTCACGGCACCCCGTGCATCGCCCGACGATCCGGATGTCGAGGTCCTCGACAACGAAGCCGGGCACCGCGTGCACCGCCCTCCTGGCGAGCCACGGGGCGGAGAAGTCCGCGATCCTCCCGCAGACGCGGCACACGAGGTGCTGGTGCGGGACCAGGTTCGCGTCGAACCGGGTGCCCCCCGCGGTCGTGCTGACCCGGCGGATGAGCTTCTCCCGCTCCAGCGACTCCAGGATCCGGTACACCGTCGCTCGCGACAGGGACGGCATCTGCGACTGCAGGGAGGCATACACGGCGTCGACCGTCGGGTGCGAGGGATCGGCTGCCAGGGCCCTGTAGACGGCCAGCCGCTGGCCTGTGACGCGAAGCCCGCTGGCGCGGCAGCGTGCTCGGAGCTCCGCGTCCCGGAGGGCATGTCCCCCTGCCCTCAGCTCCGAGCCGTTATCAGTATTCGTTCTCACATGCAAATGAGTACCATCTGGGCGTGGCGGTGTCAAGCCCCCCCCGTCAACTCCCGGTGAGGCGAGCCGGCCGTCTCAGGCCAGGGTGTGCCGCACCATCTTGCTCTCGACCATGTAGATCACCATCTCGGCGATGTTCGTCGCGTGGTCGGCAATGCGCTCGAGGAAGCGGGAGATGAGGATCAGGCGGATCGCCCGCGGGATGGTCTTGGGATCCTCCATCATGAAGGTGAGCAGCTCGCGGAAGATCTGCTCCTTGAGCGCGTCCACTTCCCCGTCCGAGGCGCAGACCTGCCGGGCCAGCGCCGTGTCGCGGGCCACGAAGGCGTCCAGGCTCTCCTTCACCATGCGCTGGGCGCGCTCGGCCATGCGCGGCAGGTCGATATAGGGCTTGAGCTGGGGCTCCTGGTGGAGCTCGAGGCCCCGCTGGGCGATGTTCACCGCCTGGTCGCCGATCCGCTCCAGGTCCGTGACGATCTTCATGGCGGTGGTGATGAACCGCAAGTCCCCGGCCGCCGGCTGGTGGAGCGCCAGCAGCTCGACGCATTTCTCGTCGATCTCGACGTCGTAGGCGTTGACCTGGCGGTCGCGCTCGATGACCTCCCGGGCGAGGGCATCGTCGCGCTCGAGGAGCGCCGTCATCACCCGGCGGATCTGGTCCTCGACGAGCCCTCCCATGGCCAGGAGGGTCTGCTTCAGCCCCTCCAGCTCCTCGTGAAAGTGCCGCGGCATGGCGTGGCTCCCTCCTACCCGAACCGGCCGGTGATGTAGTCCTCGGTCCGCTTGTCGCGCGGGTTGGTGAAGAGCTCCCGCGTGACCCCGAACTCGACCAGCTCGCCCAGCAGCATGAAGCCGGTGTAGTCGGACACCCGCGCCGCCTGCTGCATGTTGTGGGTCACGATCACGATGGTATAGCTGTGCTTGAGCTCGAGCATCAGCTCTTCGATGCGGGCGGTGGCGATGGGGTCCAGGGACGAGCACGGCTCGTCCATGAGGAGGACGTCGGGCTCCACGGCGATGGCGCGCGCGATGCACAGGCGCTGCTGCTGGCCGCCGGAGAGGCCGAGCGCGCTCTCCCCGAGCCGGTCCTGGACCTCGTCCCAGAGGGCGGCCGCGCGCAGGCTCCGCTCCACGATGCCCTCGAGATCGCTCCGGCTCTTCACGCCCAGGATGCGCGGGCCGTAGGCCGCGTTGTCGAAGATGGACTTGGGGAACGGGTTGGACTTCTGGAAGACCATCCCCACCCGCTTCCGCAGC
>Ga0209212_1008538_pt1 | contig 10962 bp, 9 predicted proteins | sample RifGroC2_FD_183996 | JGI IMG/M metagenome (GOLD analysis project Ga0209212, IMG submission 183996) | Groundwater microbial communities from Rifle, Colorado, USA - Groundwater C2 (SPAdes) (version 2) | ecosystem: Environmental > Aquatic > Deep subsurface > Groundwater | place: Rifle, Colorado... | reverse complement strand
GATAGACCGACTTGCAAAAATCATGTTTGACAAAAAAATTCACAGGATTATTATTCAGGACAAAGGGCGGGTTGTTGGTGTTGTGAGTACCATTGATATCCTCCGCGCCGTAAGCACTATGGGCTACGGCAGCAGTGCCTTTGTTACTGAAGAGGCGATTCTGGATTTGCAGGAACGACTGGAAGCAGCAGAAAAATCCATCCAATCCTTACGTGATATTTTAAGTAAAATTCATGGCGAAAAATGAATTAGTCTACCTGCGGCAGCGACTTTTAAGCTCCCCTCTAGAAAGAGGGGGTGGGGGGGGTGTTGCGGCAAACTTACACCCCCCTTTATCCCCTCTTTTTATAGGGGAATCACAAAAGATTGAAATTCCTGTACATTGAATTAGGCCTTCGGTGGCTTTTTTGCCACAGAGCACACAGAGAGCACCGAAAAAAATCCTCTGAGGACTCAGCGACCTCTGTGGCTATTTTGAAATTCCTGAACATTGAATTATGAACAAAATATCCCTCTTATTTTTAAGTATTCTCCTATGCCTTGTGCTTGGCGTGGTTATCTATTTATCCACGGAATCTTTGATTTCAGGAAAAACAACGAACAACATCGAGAACAACTTTCAGCAGGTAGTACACGGTGTGGGTTTAGGCGCGACAACAAAGCCTACGTGGTGTTATATCAATTTCGACCCAAGGATTGATCCTCGGTGTCCATGCATCGAATGGCCCATCCCAGGCGGTTACTGCTACTGTCCTGATCATACCGGCACTGTCTCATATATAGCAGGTAATATGGAAATGGGTGTTGCAATTGAGATTATCAGGAAATAGTCATAGGGATTCATTGCGGCGAGGTTACAGCATCCGCTGGATTGTCATGTTAGCTGACACTAATCTATACAACCTTTGTACACTCTTTTACTTCTCGTTCGAGGCGTTCGCCAAGTTTGTCAGAAGTAACATCCAAATCGTACTGTGCCTGTAATCCAAGCCAAAACTCTGGGGAAGTACCAAAAAAACGAGCCAATCTGAGAGCAGTATCAGCAGTTATCCGTCTTTTTTGAAGTATAATTTCGTTGATTCTCCGGGGAGGTACACCGATATTAATGGCAACTCTGTTTTGGCTCAAGCCCAGAGGCTTGAGAAATTCCTCCAAAAGAACCTCTCCAGCGTGAACCGGCTGTAATTTCTTCTTTCCCATAGATTTTCTCCTCAACGTTTAAAATTGGCAGACGCGCTTTTTGCAGTCAGATGGATTGCCTTTTTGGTAGGTTGGGTGAAGCGGAGCGCACCCAACAAATCATGGAATGGCTTTGCTTAACCCATCCTTCTTGACTCGAACTTACACCAAGAGTAAAGACCAGACCCCTATTATTCTCCTATCCTTCGAACGCCACGCATCACGCGGCGACCGGAGCGAAGCGAAGGGCGCTCGCGTGCATGCGAATGTTAAGCAGTTTTTGAGTAAGACATCGTGGTTCATTTCAAACTCAGAAAGCTGGCGTATGCCGTGCAACGAGCCAAAGTCTGCCAAAAAGCTAGCTCGTTGTCAGATACCTCAAAAAACGATAAGGGTTCATTGGGGTCAGAACCTTTTTTCGCCCAAAATTCAAGACCTGAAAAATCAGATTTGTAACGCCAGTTGGCATGAGCTATTGCGTTGCGAAAGGCTCTCACTGGATTGTCTGTCAGAAATATGCAGCATTTCTTAGTCGTAGAACCTGATGCTAATTCCTTACGCAGAGTTTTGAACCAAGATTCCCCAAGATAAACAAAGCAAACATATAGTTGCGTAATTACTTGTGCCCTCGTAAGTGGTGGATTGCCTTTGATATTACGTGCGAAATCCATCCAAGCCTGAAATGCTGTGAGTTCGTCCAGCCGATCGTCAATATTAATGGGCGATGCCGCAATTATTCGTTGTTTGGCAGCATCTGTAAGGGTTGCAACTTCGGTTGATATAGTAGTTGCAAGTTGATTGCTTTCGTGGATAGAGATTTTTAGATCATCTCGTAGTTTTGATGCCCATTGAAGCATTTGTTTGTCGAGAATATGCATCTTCTTGTCTCTTATATTACGAAGCGTCCGATTTTCATGTTTCCACCTAACATTTATTTTTATCTTTATTCTACAATTTTCAGCATACTATCTCGTAAAATAACAGATGTCAACCAATAAATCGGCATTATTACGTTGAAAACATGAAGATATTTTCAATATAATACTACATTATTTTTTGTAACAACTCCGCTTACCACAGAGACCGCAGAGATGGGCGAACGGCCGTTCGCCCCTACAATTATTTCTCTCGGCGTCCTCTGCGCTGAACTAACGTTTCTTAAAATAGTCTCGAAGGTTAAAAAATTGAATAAACACATAAATCTACTTCTCCTGGCAACTGAAAATTTATTACGGCATAAGACAAAGACGATTGTCGTCTGCCTCTGTATTATTGCCATCCTTTCACCCTTTATTACTGCCATTGCCATTTCGGAAGGCATACGGGCACAATCCCTCATTTCAGTAAAGGAAGGGGCTGACCTTTACCTGACGTTCGATGAATTTGGCAGGAATGCGGCTATTCCCCTAAAATATCTGGATGAGATTAAAAAGATTTTTGGGGTAACAAAGGCAATACCACGCATTATCGGCCGGGCTTTTGTGCAAAATAAACTGGCAGTGATCGTTGGCATTAATAAAGAAGACCTGCCGGAGTCCATCTCCTGTATTTCAGGCAGAATATTTGAAAATTCAAACGAGGTTATTGTGGGACACGAACTGGCAGAGCATTTTTACTTAAGAATCGGTGACCAGTTCAGCATGCGCGGTCAACAGCGAAAGACTTTTACAGTTGTAGGAATCTTTTCCTCTGAGTCAAGTATCTGGAGTGCTTCTATGATGCTTATGTCTTTCAGGGACGCCGGGGAACTCTTTGGTAAAACGGACGCTGCTACAGATTTTCAAATTCACACCCTGCCAGGACACAACTCAGAGATAGCGACCGACCTGTATGATATTTTTCAGAACGAACCATACAGACTGCAAGACAAACACATGGTCGAATTGTATTTTAAAAAGGGTTTCATGCTCAAGGAAGGCATTTTTAGCGCATTATATCTCGTAGCATTTGCACTAGGCGTGCCTGCAATCCTGCTAGCCTCCGGTTTCGGATTATCTGAGCGAAAAAGGGAAATCGGTATTATGAAGGCTACGGGTTGGAATACCCTTGAGGTTTTAGAAGTGATTTCCTTTGAGCAATTACTCATCAGTTTACTGGGCGCTACCATTGCTATACTATTATCTATTTTATGGATTAAGGGTTTTAATGGCGTATTCATTGCACAATTTTTTGTTGCCGAAATAACGATGTTACCAAAGTTTACATTACCTGCAAGGTTTCTGCCTTTGCCGTGTATGCTCAGTTTTTTCTTTGCCTTTATATTGACGATGGTTGGCAGTATCTACTCTTCCTGGAGGGCATCAACCGAGTCGCCGGTTGTATCGATGAAATAAGGAATCTGCTTATTAAAACCACCTCTCAATCCCCTCCTTGCGAAGGAGGGGACAGGGGTGGTTATAAAATTTAATAGTATCCTCCATGAATCCCCCTCACCCCAACCCTCTCCCACAAGGGGCGAGGGAACTTTCCCTCTATTGATGGGAGGGATCAAGGGAAGGTGATACATTCTTTGTGTACCAAGGGTTCATGAGAGTTTCGTCTGATATCGTGTATCTATGAAATCAATTATAAAAACAGAAGGACTTTGTAAATCGTATAACTGCCATACTCGCCACGAAGTATGTGCTATACAGGATATCAGTTTACATATTTCAAAAAACAGCTTTGTGGTATTGCATGGGCCCTCTGGCTCAGGGAAAACCACCCTGCTGAATATTCTCGGCACTCTGGACAGACCCACAGATGGCAAGGTATTCATGTCCGGCGAAGATATCACCTCATTTTCGGATATAGCCCTTTCAAGATTGCGGCGTGAAAAGATCGGTTTTATCTTTCAAGACTTTCATCTTATCCCAAGGCTTACCAGTTGGGAAAACGTCTCTTATCCCCTCATTCCAGTAGGTATCAGTCTCAAAAAACGTTTCGAAAGAGCCAAAATACTTTTAGAAAAGATGGAACTCGGCGACAGATTGGACCATAGCCCAGAAGAACTCAGCGGAGGACAGCAGCAGCGGGTAGCCATTGCACGGGCACTGGTAAACAGCCCTGAAATTATTATTGCAGACGAACCCACTTCCAACATCGACGATGAAACCAGTGAACGTGTGCTGGAACTTTTAAAAGAGCTAAAGTCCAGCGGTGTAACCATTCTCGTTGCAACCCATGATGTTCATTTCGAAAAGATTGCCGATGTGGTCTATAAAATGAAAAACGGCAGGTTTGTATAGATATTAGACAGGATAACAGGATATTACAGGATAAATAAGCTGGTTATTGTGAACTACAAAAATGAATTAGAAAGTCCCCTCTTGGGAGGGGATTTAGGGGTGGGTAAGTCGGTAATTCGTGAAATATTCACTGAGATTTTACGCCCCTTGTCCTCGTGAAAACGGGGAAATGGACCCACCCCTAACCCCTCCCAAGAGGGGAATAATTTGTGCCATTGTAAAATATGTGGCAGATATTATTGTTAATGATACGATTGTTTTAAAATTATCTTGTTTATCCTGTCATCCTTACAAAAAATAAAATATTACTATGATTGTTAATATCTATACCCTTATCATGTTGTTTGTAGCCATATTTTCTCTTTCTTTGGGTGGTTTTTTGTTTTTATTGACGATAAAAACCCTCATTAGTTTTAAAACAACTGTACCCTTAGAGGATAAGAGTAAATTCGAACGGAAGGGGTATCTGGTTTTTCTATTGGCGTGTGTAACACTGTCTATCCGGATGATTGTCTGGCCGTGGTTTTACTTCATGCTCCAGAGCTTTGTATCTGAGGTGCCTGGGGCAATGTGCATGTTCGGGGTTACACAGATTTTACCGTCCACAGTCACCTTTTTACAGATCATCAACCCCATCTCTTTCTTTATCATGGGCGGCTGGCTGCTGTGTTATTACGTTGATAAATCTACTCCCACAGCGCCGCTTGCCAGGAAGAACCTGCTCTTTCTTCTCATCGTCTGCGGCGTGCTTTTAGCCGATGGCATTGCGGATATTTATTACGTAATCCGTATGAAACCACTCATGACCGTCTCCTGCTGCGCCACCTTTTTTGACGTGCCTTTAAGACCCTCAGCCATGATCCCGCAAGCTATCTTTGGAAGACATTTCCAAAAGATTTTATTTTTTGTGTACTATCTTACCAATATAACCCTCATTGCCTTATTGTTTACAAGCATGTCGAAGAAATGGGTATCGGTGGCATCACTGCCACGAAAGATCGTCCTTTACAGTCAGTATGCAATTGGAATTATCAATATCCCTGTCGTAATATATACGTATATTGAAAACATCGCCCCGAAGCTCATGCAGCTTCCCTATCACCACTGTATCTACTGCTTTATAGGGAATGGTATGGTTCCTGATGCTCCCATTATGCTTGGATTATTTGTCATTGGGACGTTTGCAATTGGTTGGAAGGGCATCCTCAGGCTTATATGCAAAAATGGAGAGGCACGGCTTATAACAGAGCAGCTTTTGTTGAAAGTAAACAACTTGTCAGCCTTTTGTTTACTCGCCTCAGTTATCATGGTAACAATACATTTAATTTTAATTTAGACAGGATTAACAGGATAGATATGACAAAGAAATTTTGGATAGGACTCATTATTATCTTCATTATTGCATTGATTGGAGTCTCATATCAAAAATTCCTAAAAAATCCGCATTGTGCCTATGATGGCTCTCCAGTCACCCCAATTTACGAGGTTGATATCGTCCTTAAGGAGAAGTCTACGAAAAAGTTTTGTTCCATCTATTGTGCAGCTCAATGGTTCAAAAACAACGTCACATTGATAGATCACGTTATAGTCACCGATGAGATCCGTGGCAACAAGATCGACTCGTACATGGCGTATTTTGTGGAAAGTGAACTCATTACGAATGAAACCAATGATAACCGCATCCACGTATTTCAACAGCGACAGGACGCCATCACCCATGCTGAAAAGTTTCACGGCACGATGACAGACGACCCGTTTAGTCTTGATGAATAATTTGACAGGATGAACAAGATTTACATGATTTAAAATTTTACAATCGCCTCTTTTTTATCCTGCCTATCCTGTTAATCCTGTCTTATGAGGAGTGAAATGAGGGTTGGTTACTTTGGTTGTGGCTTTTATATGCTATGCTATTTTTATTTATCGGAAGCGATTCCCTGCTCTTTTAGCAATTTATATTCAATACTGTCCACAAGGGCATGCCAGCTTGCGTCAATCAGGTTTTCAGATACACCAACGGTATTCCAGACGCTTTCTTTGTCCTGCGACTCAATAATCACCCGCACCTTCGCTGCAGTTCCTCCGCGTGGATTAATCACTCGCACTTTGTAATCCACAAGTTTCATGTCCCTTAATGATGGGTAAAATCGCTCTAATGCCTTACGCAATGCAGTGTCAAGTGCGTTTACAGGCCCTGCTCCCTCACTTGCAGAGAGTTCCTGAATGCCATTTACCTTTACCTTAACCGTTGCCTCTGTCACAGGGAGCCCACTTTCCCTCTTTTCAACGACCACCCGAAACCCTTCCATATCGAAAAAACTCTTGTATTTACCGGCTTTCTTCATTGTCAGTAATTCAAAGGATGCCTCGGCAGATTCAAATTGATAACCTTCATTTTCAAGGTTTTGAACCTCTTCGAGTATAGACTTCATGAGTTTGCTATCATGAGTTAGATTAAATTTTTCTATTTTGGCAAGGATCGTGGAACTACCTGAAAGTTCGGAGATTAATATTTTCCTTTCATTTCCAACGGATTCAGGCGGAATATGTTCATAAGTACTTTTGTTTTTTTGAATAGCATTAACGTGTAATCCACCCTTGTGGGCAAAGGCACTGGTTCCGACGAAGGGCTGATTGGGGCGCAAAAGGAGGTTGGCCACCTCATAAACGTACCGGGAAACTTCAGTCAATTTCTTAAGACCTCCATCCCCCAAACAATGATACCCCTTCTTCAAGACCAGATTGGGGATAATGGAGCACAGGTCTGCATTTCCGCAGCGTTCCCCAAACCCATTGATCGTTCCCTGTACCTGTCTAACACTGTTGTCAACAGCGGCAAGTGTATTTGCCACTGCAAGATCACCATCGTTGTGGACGTGTATACTTAATAATGTGCCCTTTATTTTTTCTCTGACATCTTTAACAATCTCGACAATTTCCATAGGTAAACTGCCCCCATTGGTATCGCATAATACGATAGCATCGGCGCCTGCTGACTGGGCTGCATTGAGCACTTTCAAGGCATACTCCCGATTTTTCTTATATCCATCAAAAAAATGCTCGGCATCAAAAAAGACCTCTCGATTTTTTGCCTTAAGATACGCAATGGTATCAGAAACCATTTTCAGGTTTTCATCCAGTGAGACCTTCAAGACATCGGTCACCTGGAAATCCCAGCTTTTCCCGACTATGGTCACAACAGGTGTCTCTGCCATCAGCAGTGCATTCACATTTTTATCGTCCGCAACACGTTTATCCGCCCTCCGTGTGCTTCCAAAAGCGGCAATTTTAGCATGTCGGAGTTTCAAGGATTTTACTTCCTGGAAGTATGATTCATCCTTGGGGTTGGCAATTGGGTAGCCACCTTCTATGTAGTCCACCCCAAGATCGTCTAACTTTAAGGTAATGGCAAGTTTGTCCTGCAAAGAAAAGGAAATGCCCTCACCCTGGCTGCCGTCACGCAATGTCGTATCGTAAATGAATATCCTGTTCATGCTAAAAAGTTCCAAAGTGTCAGTTCCTCCCCCTTTATCCCCCTCAATGAGGGGGACAGGGGGAGGAGGGGAGGCTAAGGTGGGGGTGAAAGACAATGATTGATCACCCTCCCTATGTCCCTCCCATCAAGGGAGGGATTATTTCAAATTGAGCAGTCGCCTAAGGCGACCTAATTTATCACGTTACGCAGATGTTATCAATGGTGTAACATGTTGTCAAGTTTAAAGAAGCACGACACAGGCAATAAGAACCGCATGTCGAGTGTCAAGCCAGCCCTTAAGTCCCCCTTAACAAAGGGAGATTTAGCGGGGGTTGTGTTTTTTCCGAGGTCATTTTACGACCCCCTTTGCCCCCTTTTCGTTCGACTGCGCGCTCACGACGAAGTCTAAGGGGGATTTTTGCATCGCATATGTCATGTGATCCACATAAATAAAATGAAATCCTATACCATCAAATTATTAAAAGGATGGGCTAGGCGAAGCGAACCCATCACCACCATTTTTGTTTGGTGCGCTTCGCTTCACCCAACTTGAAAAAATGCCCTAAAAACCGCATGAATTAAAATGACCAGAAAAGATTGTTTTATTAATTGACCAGACAATGATTGTTCCTTTATAATAATCTTGTAATATTTAGTATTACTATAACATTCAGCATATTAAAATCATTTTTAATTTATTGCAATCGGAGGAAAACATGTCGCATCCACATCATCCAGGTGGTCATCCTGAAACCATAAAAGAAACCTATTCGCGCATAAAAGACGACACTTCTGGTAAACCTGCAGTAGAATACATGAAGAACATGAAGAACCAGTTGCGCCTGGTTTTCTGGGAGTCTACTGTTGGATGTAACCTGGAATGCGTCCATTGCCGCCGATTAGATGTGAGCACTACCCTTGCCAAAGATGATATGACCACCAAAGAGGCATTTGCCCTTGTAGATGCCATTGTAGAAGTTGGCAGACCCATTTTGGTACTCAGTGGCGGTGAACCCCTTTTCAGGCCCGATATTTTTGATATTGCAAAATATGCGGTAAGCAAGGGATTGAGCGTTGCACTGGCAACCAATGGAACACTCGTTGATGATGCTACTGCCAGAAAAATTGTTGATGCCGGTGTTGCCAGGGTGTCAATCAGTTTCGATGGCGCTGATGCCAAGACCCATGACGAATTCCGGAAGATACCCGGGTCTTTTGAACGGTCAATCGCCGGATTTAAAAGACTGAAAGACCTGGGCATGAGTATGCAAATCAATTGTACCATTGCAAAACACAACGTTGAACAGATTGATGATCTTTATAATATGGCCGTAAAAATGGGCGCTGATGCGATACATATCTTTATGCTGGTGCCCGTAGGATGCGGCGTTCAGATTGCCGACGACCAGATGCTTCACCCAAAGAAATATGAAGAAGTGCTTAACCATTTCTACGATCTTTCTAAAGAGGCAAAAATTCAAACCAAGGCTACCTGTGCCCCCCACTATTTCCGTATCATGAGAGAACGCGCCAAAGAGGAAGGGATTACCATCTCGCCCAAAACACACGGCATGGCTGCCATGACAAAAGGATGCCTGGCTGGTACGGGCGTGTGCTTCGTTTCACACAAAGGGGAGGTTTTCCCCTGCGGTTATTTGCCCGTTGAGGCAGGTCATGTAAAGAAACAAAAATTTGTAGATATCTGGAACGATTCTCCTGTCTTTCAAAAATTGCGCGACCCCGAGTTGCTGGAAGGCAAATGCGGGGCATGCGAGTACAAGAAGGTCTGCGAAGGCTGCAGGGCACGCGCTTTCTACGACACAGGCAACTATCTTGCCGAAGAACCTTATTGCATCTATCAGCCAAAAATGGCCAGGACAGGTAAAGAATAGCGAAGCAGAACCTCAGACTAATACTTGTCCTCGTGCAAACGGGGAAAAGAGTTTGGAACCACAGACTTCGTCGTGAGCGCTCAGTCGAACGATTTCACTGATTACACAAATAAAGATATTAAATAATCTGTATAATAAATAGAAAGAGAGGTGAATCAATGACGACAATTATAGAAATTGAAAAGGCAATTTCAACCTTACCTCCAGAAGGGCTTGCTCAATTCAGAGCATGGTTTGAAGAATTTGATGCGGCGGTATGGGACAGACAATTTGAAGAAGATGTTGTTTCAGGTAAGCTTGATGCAATTACAGACGAGGCGATCCGCATAAGACGACATGATAACAAGTGCAAAGAGACATAAGTGGCAGTGTCTGAAGTGATTATCACGATAGTATTTACCGTATCAAAGGCATGTTATATGTACAATAAACCTGTATTCTGCATATTATGCGGATCAATCTAATTAATGTTCTGTATTTTTTATAACCTCACACCTAAATATAACTTTTTATGAAGGAACAATCTAAGGAAAGGAAATTTGATCGAAATGCTGCTTTTTCTTTGAATTTGGTAAACCCAAATTCAGATGGAAAAGATGCAATTCAAAGCATGATAAATTTGGATGATAAGCTGATTTGTTTTTCAGAGAAAAGCATAACAGAGATCTTGACTGCGAAAACTATTGATCCTAAAAATGAAAACCCAGAAACACGACATAGCTACCGAACTACTTATCAAATCGGTACAGACAATTCATTTGTCGCTAGAACAATTATCCAATCAAAAGAAATCCTTGACTCTGTGATACTACGAAATGGCATTGAGAAACAAAAAGTTCTGAATCATGTATGGACATGTTCAAAATTGCTCTTTAATTGCGAAGAGTCCTATTACAAAATTTTCAATCGAACAACAGAATTGATGCGCGAGTGTGACGCTATTATTAGCAAGCACAAGAAAAATTCTTATATCCCTCCACTTCCGCAGGTGGAAGACCTTGAACAGCATGTAGTGTCTTTTTTAGGAAATGCAAGGAGATTCATGGAAACATCTCATGGACTTATCAACATTTTTTATGATTCTCCCCATTTTGAATCAAATTTTAAATTATATCGGGAGTGGATGGCGAAGAACAAGCCAGATCATGAAAACATTAGGCAACTTTTAGAGCAAGATAAAGATTGGATT
>Ga0209212_1008531_pt1 | contig 10968 bp, 10 predicted proteins | sample RifGroC2_FD_183996 | JGI IMG/M metagenome (GOLD analysis project Ga0209212, IMG submission 183996) | Groundwater microbial communities from Rifle, Colorado, USA - Groundwater C2 (SPAdes) (version 2) | ecosystem: Environmental > Aquatic > Deep subsurface > Groundwater | place: Rifle, Colorado... | reverse complement strand
TTTGAGGTAGCTGATATCCAGGATCGAATAGATAGGTGCAATAAGAAGATTAACAAGAAAACTGGTAAGCCTAGAGAGTACCGCCTGAGCATCAACCTATCCAACAAAACTGTTAAGAGGATTTTTAACAAGAGTACCTTTAATAAGGGTGGCAGGTTCTATGGTGGCTGGTGGCAAAATATTCCTAGCAATTTAAGGAAGAAGATATTTCTTAATACAAATTATACTGTAGAGATAGATTACTCTGGACTGCATATCTATTTACTGTATGCGCTTAAAGGTATCAATTTTGCTGACCTGGAGAAAGAACCTTACATCTATCCTAAGGATAATGATCCAGATGATCTAAGGCCTATACTAAAGACAATGCTCCTGGCTGCTGTCAATAGTAGTTCTCCAGAAGAATGTATTAAGGCTGTACGCTACGAAATCAATATGGACATGGAAAGCTACCCGGAAGACATTCCAGACCTTAAGAAGCTGTATGAGGACTTTAAGGAGTGGCATCCTGACATTGTTGATTTCTTTAACGCTAAGAAAGGTTTAGACCTTCAGAATATTGATTCTAAAATTGCTAATAATGTTGTGAATATTTTTACTGAGAAACAAATACCGCTGTTAGTAATGCATGATAGTTTTATCTGTAGCATTGAAGAGGAACAATACCTCCAGGAGGTTATGAAGAACCAGTTTTATCTACACGCTAAAGAGTTAGGAGTCCAGGATAAGCTACTGGATAAGTATACCAGCACACCTATCTTGATGAAGGCCACTGATATAAATTCTAAGGTTCCAGATCTCCAAAAAGAAACTGATATTATTATTGACCATGTAAGCTGGTTAGGAGAACCACAAGCTAGAAGATTTGCTACATATCTGTTAACTGGAGATCCTACCCTAAATGTTACTATGAAAGTTGTTAATAATAAGATCTTTGAAGTTGGTTTTAATATAGAAGAGCCGATCATCCCTAAAGATGATTAGCTTATCTCCTAACTAAAAAAAAACTACTACTGTTATAAGACAGGAATCTCTACTAACTATTCTTACTATTCTTACTATTATTAGTATTATATTTGTATAGATTGTCTCCTATACCATTACCCAGAGGGATTCCTTTATTTACTAATAATCACATAGAGTTATAGCTGTGTAGAGCTTTTTACCAATAAGAAAAGCCATGAGGCTATTGAAAGTCATCATGGCTTTATTACTATTGCAGTTAAATTAGACTACTACTTCTTGGGAGCTGGACTTCGGCACGCCGAAGATTATGGTTTAACTACCTGATATCCTAGTTTATTTGCTAAAGCTTCTAGTGCATCGGTAAGTGACTTTGTTACCTCAGTGAGCTTGTCTCCAGTTACAGTAGTAAGATCCAGGTCGGGGAGAACCTTTAGCAGACCCTTACTCATTGTTCTACAAACAAGATCTGCACCACGAGTAACAACTTTTCTTTCAGCTCTAACTTCATCTCGTTTAAGTTCTTTTTTTATTAGCTTTTTAAATAGAACTTTCATCTCTTTAACATCTTTTGCCTTAGCTACTTCAAGCAGGCCACGCCTGGAGAGTTTTTTGTTTGTGCGGTGTTCAGTACGGAGCTTCTCTGGTAGTTGGTTGAGTTTTAATATCTCAGATATAGTAGATTCCTTTTTACCAATTACTGCTGCAAGATCCTTATTTAAGTAACCAGCCTCTTCCTTTAAGCGCTGGAGTGCTTCAGCCTCTTCAATAGCAGTAAGGTCAACTCGTAATAAATTTTCTACTAGAGCTATCTCCGCTGGCTTACCATCTATAAACATAGCTGGAATAGTTTCTTTATTAGCAAGCTTAGATGCCTGGAACCTTCTCTCTCCGGACACAATAATAAGATTACCTTCTTCATCCTTACGGAACAGTATAGGCTGAAGAACACCATGCTTAATTATTGATGCAGTCAGTTCTTTTAGTTCATCTTCATCTATTGACTGTCGAGGCTGCTTAGGATCAGTGTTAAGGTTCTTTGTCTGGAGCTGGTATAGTGTTCTGGCTTCATATTCAATTTCTTCAGTAGGTTTCTCTGTAAAAACAATTTCTGGTGTTACTGGCTTTGCTGCTTTAGGTGTTTTTGTTTTTTTTGTTGTTTTTGCTTTGGTAGCTTTCTTCTCGGTTGTCATAATAATTACCTCCTGTTTTATTGTAGTCATATCCGCACTATCATATTTGCAAACACACTTACATTCTTTGAGATCCAGGCCTACAGCTTCCCACACTTCTTTAGTTTCCTTACAAAGTGCTATATCACAATCAGAATACTTTCGAATCTCTTTAATTGCGTGTTTAAATAACTCTACTCGCTGTTCATAAGGAAAACTATATTTACCAACAGAACCACTAGCGTCCTTTTCTAGCATAGGAACCATCGTGTTTGCAAAATCTTTAACATGAGCATGTTGAAGTAAATTATCTCTGTTCTTGTAAAAAGCATCTTCCAGCCTTAATGTACCAAGAGTAATTCTCTCAGGCTTTAGTTCCTTGAGTATAACCCTTATAGCATTGGTATAATTCTCCTGCCAGTGAGTTAAAGGAACAATAGGGTCTAGCCTTAGCCTGATAGGATAGCCAGCATCCTGGGCTTTCTTGGCAGCTGTAATCCTTTCTTTGACAGTTGGGGCTCCTACCTCATATTGCGATGCTACAACAGATGAATTTACACTCCAGGCAAGAATAGTATGGTTGTCATGATTTAAGTCCAATAGATCATTCACATTTGTACTTTTGGTCAGCATATACATGTAACCATTCTTTTGCTCTGCAAACCAAGGGATAAACGTCCTGGCAGACTTTGTAAGGTGTTCCAATGCTAAGGAGTCGGCCATCTCTCCGGTATCAAACAAAACAGGCGTAGAGGCTGATTTCAGCCGCTTAAGGAGCATCTCTTTAATCTTGTCATACTCAACTCTAACAGTAATGTAATTTTGATTAGCTCGATAAGTACCTTTAAGAAAACACCAGTCACATTTATAAAAACATCCGTTGGAAGAATAAACCAATTTATCGAACTCAGGACACATCATCCTTTTATCTTCTATCTCAAATTTACCAACAACTATATTGGATGCTTGAGCTATATGAACAACTGATTTACCAGCATTGATTTGCGTGAGAACGTCCTTGCCAGTAGCCTCAGTTAGAATATTAGAAGCCGCCCGAATAGTTTCAGGCTTAGAGTCAGCTACATATTTTACAGGAATATTTGCGCATTTAGATAAGAAGTATTTAGTAATCTCATCATCCCTAACAGCTTCATGTACTATTATCTCTGAAGGTAACCAATGGTTGAGTTTTATCATATAGAAACCTCGGATAAGGATTTAGTTTATACAGAATATCAGATTAATTTATATTGTAAATTGGTTTTGGTAATTGAGGCAGTGTTGATAATAGTGAATGGTAGATGGGACCCAGAAACAATATTAAGAGAACCCCGGCAGGAAAATAATTGACTCTTAATGTAGTGGCGTAATAAAATTAGTTTCAAATCACAACAGTAGACATTCCTTGAAAATTAAATATGTACTAATACTAACGAAGCATAAAACAAAGGGTAATATTCGTTTAAATAGTTATGACCTCATAAATTTCATTACAGATGGTGAGCCCCAATGAAACTGAAATGTAGAGATGCAGAAAAGAATACAAAGCTAAGCATTTCTGTTGATGATTTATCTGTTTCACAAATAGAGCAGTTGTTAACACTGCCTAAATTGAATGAAGAGTATAGTGCTAATTATAAATTAGAACTAAAGCAATACAATGAATATATGGAATTATACACCCGTAGAATTAAGCCGATAACTGAATTGAAAGAAAGAATTGAAATAAAATACAACACTATCTGGCGGCAAATTATTTCAAAATATGAAGTTATTTGGGAATGTCTGTCTTTTAATAAATTTAAATACAATCAATACAATCCTTATACTAATTCGTATTCTGAATGTGTATTAAAAACCGGTGCAAAAAAGTTAATACCAATGTTTGAGGCGGTAGGAATTGAGCTAAGAAAAATAATAGTTGCTGAGAACGTGATAAAGAAGGGCTTTACTCCACCTAATAAACCATATGAGAAAGCTGCGGTTGTTTGTTTAAAATTAAAAAATAAAACATTAGTAATATCAGCTGATGATAATTCAATTGAGTATGTTTTGAAAGCCTTGGAATATAAGAATAAAAACCAGGCAATAAGCGCTAAAGCCGCTGCATATGATGGGACTCAGAGACAACTTGCTAATTCAATTAAAAATGATATAAAAAAACAAATTCATTCTTTATCATCATGCCCTTATTGTGGAAGGTTGTTGACAATGGATGATGCACATGCCGATCATATATACCCTGTTATTAAAGGAGGTTTGTCAACCACTAGAAATATGATTTATGTATGTTCTGATTGCAATCTAAAAAAACGAGATATGACACTTCGAAACTTTATAATAAAATATAATTCGCATGACAGCCAAAATATTTAATGAAGAATGTCCTATTTGTTTTTCGGATTTTTCAGGTAGCGATTCTCATTTGACGTCTTGCCTGCATATGATACACAATAATTTGAGTGCAGATCATATTCATAATACACTAGATTTGCTAGGTAAAGACTTTTAGAATATTTTACTTATAAAAGCACATAGATATTTACAAAAATCAAAATGTATATACAAGTTGCATTTTAGAGTTAACTATAGAACTATACACTACATAACCTTTTATATGGAGTTTAACTTTATTGAATATTATAGAATCAACAACTTTAAGTTTGGAGGCCATTTGAACTATTTACTTTACATCAACGATGAATCCAGCAGCCACTTACTCAATTCCCTTGATGAAGCTAAACAGTTTGCAACTCGCTTTATAAATTGCAAATCTATTCTCAGAATCGAAGGTTATTCATCTTCTGCTCCGATTAGTAATTGGATTTATGATTACCAAATAAGGGATTGGGTTGAACAAAAATTGTTGTAGATAGAATGATATCCGTAACTATGAGGTGGAGGTGCTATGAACTTTGAATGTCCAAACTGTAAGAAGTCAGGTCAAATAGAAGATTTTAAAGTGCCTGAAGCTGGAGTTAGTGCTATATGTCCTCAATGCAAGTGTAAGTTTCTAGTTAAGAGAGACAAACCTAATAATTTTAAATTCGAACCTATAGATGAATCAAGTAAACAAGCTTTTAATTATGTTACTCGCAAGCAGATAATTCAGGCGGCTGTTGGTAAGAACATTGACTACTATCTACCTATATTTGAGGGATTTGATCGTTATGGTAAAACAACTATAAGTTGGAATTGGGCTGCTTTTTTTGGCGGTTGGATTTGGTGCATATATCGCAGAATGAATTTGATCGGGATTAGTCTATTGGTTTTGACTTTAATCTCAACAGTCATTGGTAAGCTAGGTATAGTTGGTTTATATATTGATTGCTTAATTGCTTTATCTTTAATGATTGTATTAGGAATGTTTGCTAATACATTTTACTACAATCATATTAATAAAAAGCTCTGTGGTCTTGATTTGAAGGATAAAAGTGCTCTCAAACAAGAATCATTTAGCAAATTGTTTAAACCTAATATATCTGCTGTGTATATTATCAGCTTGTTCTTGGGATTAGCTCTAATTATTGGTATTGTGGCAGGAATAGCTATACCTCAATACAGTGCATATAAGCAGAAAACAGTGAAAATTGATGCTGTTTTTCCTCCTGTTTTAGCAGAGTCCACTAATGCGTATCCCTCGCCAAATTATAAAGGCCCGAATGATGACAGAGCCCTTGCTACTGTCAATATACCTTCAGGTGCCAATTCAACCATAGATTATTCCGGTCGGATTGCTCAGGCTGAAAAAATTGTTGCACAAGATCCTAAAAACTTAAATGCATGGATATCACTTGGGAATGACTACTTTGATACCGAGCAGTCCCAAAAAGCGATTCATGCGTATGGCAAAGCGCTTGAGATTGACCCAAACAACCCTAATTTATTGACAGACCAAGGTGTTATGTATCGCAATATCAGATTGTATAGTAAAGCTCTTGAAAATTTTGAAAAAGCTCTGAACATTAACCCAAATCACCTCCAATGCCTGTATAACACTGGTGTTGTCTATGCTGTTGATCTGAAAGACAACGTAAAGGCCCAGCAGTATTGGTTAAAATATCTTGAAATTGATTCAACCAGTGTTACAGCTACAGAGATCAAGAATATATTGCAGAATAGACGTTGAGCATCAATCTCTATTTGTTCAGAAATTTGACTTAATAGAATTTACTTCAAATGAAAATATTAATGTTTCTGAATACGGTCTATTTATTTGCGAGGCTGAATGACTACAGGATACAGCTCTGAAATTTTTATTAGGCAGTTTCCAATCGTTAGGGCGTTTGTATACCATTTAACGTACTATCGATGTCTCAATAAAGGATATGATAAATGCGGATTTGACTCGGAATTTTGGACACACACAATAGATGCCCACCTCCTCCAAGCTTCCATTAATTGGTGCAAAGTCTTTGGATCTGACCGTCAAAATGATATTCACTGGGTAAAATTGAATAATAATAAACATGGAGAACTTAACTTAAAATTTCTTTTGGGTCTCAAAACTTCATGCGGAATCGATTTAGAGGAGTGGAAGTCATACAGAAAAGTGATTATAAATTTTAGAAATAAATTTGTTGCACATACAGATTTGTTGTTTGCTGCGCCAGTTCCGAGCTTCGATATGGCCCTTCAAGTTGCATTTTATTACGATATCTGGATTAGAGAAATAATTTCACCTGATTATTTAGCTGAGGGAAGCCTAACGTTATTTTCAGAAAATCTTATTAGAAAGATGGAAATCCCTTTGGCCTTAGTCATTACAAATTCGAAAACAGTACTCGATGGGATCGAATAAAACATACTTTTCAGCAATTATGATTATTCCTATAGTACTTAGGTATGATTTATCCGTTTATTTACTTCCAAACAAGAACACATCCCTAAAATATTTATAAAAAGCCCCACTCCAAAATCAAATCCATAAGTTAGTAAGAACACTATTGACCTATACACATATCTGAATATCTGTAGGAGCGATCCCCGGCATCACTTTTTATAAGAGGCATTGAAGACACCGGTCTTTGGTGCCTCTTTTTTTGTCTAAAGGCTACCAAGTCAGACCAATCGAAGAAGTCAGACACAACAAGGTAAGCCACCATAAGGAGAAGTATATGATCAAAATAGATAGCAGTTAATCTTTCCAGTATGCAATAGCAGGTCTTATTGTTAATAGAACAGCTACAATTAATAATATCCACACATACTGCATAACAAAGTCCCTCCAGTAAGCTCCTATAACAATCCCATAGAATAGACAACACCATTTAAGAATTACAACATCCCACCAGTTCCATATTTTAGTTCTGAGCAGCTTCATACTATCACCCCCAGTCTTAGTATAGACCAAAACCACTAGAGCGCATACAGGGGCAATGGCTTAGAGGCCAAAGCCCCTTTTGCGTATAAGGAGTCAGACATGCAACAGATTCTTAATCCAACGATCAGATTAATGACACCAGAGGAGGTAAGGACAACTCAACTAATCAATGCTGGAAGTGTTCTTATGTATGGATCAGCAGCAATTCCACTTGGAGCAGGTAGAGGTGATCGTATTCAGCTTTTTAAGGAGAGTACTGTCCTATATGTCCTAAGCCAGAATAGTAAGCTTGGATATATGGGCCTGGAGATATTTGACTCTTCTTCTGGAGAGGAGTTCGAGCAGATCTTTCTACAGTATCCTTGGGAGCTTGAAGAATATTTAGGATCTGACTGGCAGGAGATGGAACCGGTTGCAATAATCAGGAAGCTTGTATCTTATATTTTCTAAAGGGGAACATCAGCACCAAGATCAATATTACAAATACCTACCAGCCTATTAGAACCTTCCGGCACAAGAACCCATACCAGCATAAGCATCATAACTAGACAGGCCCTCCAGGGGCCTATTTTTGTATCTAACAAAGGAGATCGTTATGACAATCACAACATTATTCGGGACAGAAGAAATTACCAGTAAACCAAGAACCATTAAATTCAGACAGATAAAAGCAATCTATGAAACCCTAACAGTAAAAGAGGATATAGCCAATTATCTGAAAACCGGAACAAGATACACAGCACCTCAACAGGTATATGAAACATTCTCATTCCTGATGAAGGAAACCAAGGAGATGTTTATCACCCTGCACCTGGATGGAAAGAACAGAATTATTTGTATGGATCTCGTAAGTATAGGTAGCCTTAACCAATCAATAGTACATCCAAGAGAAGTATTCAAGACAGCCCTCCTATCAAATGCTGCTGCAATCCTATGCGTACATCAACATCCTTCTGGAGATTCCGCAGCATCGAGCGAGGATATTTCCATTACCAGGAGGCTTAAGGAGGCAGGAGAGATCATTGGTATTAAGGTACTGGATCATATAATTGTGGGTCAGGATGAATATCTTAGTTTTGTAGAGAGGGGATTGCTGTGACTCTTAATGCTAGGGAGCTTCATGAGCTCCTTGGTGTTGGAAAGCATTTTAGAACATGGATCACCGATAGAATTGAGAAATATAGCTTTCTTGAAGGTGAAGACTATATTTTATGTGAAGGTTTGAGCCGCCCAGAATTGGGCACCGCAAAATCAAGAGCACAAGTGACAAAAGAATATTATATTTCAGTTGATATGGCTAAAGAGCTTTCTATGGTTGAGAAGTATGGATTCCAAGAAAATAATGATTCCATCGTAATAATCAGTATCCCAAATTGGATAGTGGTAGGAAATCGAGGAGTTACAAAAGAATATCGTATTTCTATTGATATGCCTAAAGAGCTTTCTATGGTGATAATACAATAGTTCCAGCCAACATAACCTACCAGTAATACCAATCAAAACAAATCCAAATAAATAATCACTTCAAGACATAAGGGCCAGAGATGGCTCTTTTTTTTGTCCAAAATCTAAAGGAGATTACTATGTCTGTATATCAACGTACAGCTAAAGGCCCATTCTATATGAATTTTACTGTAGATGGTGTTAGGGTCTTTCGTTCAACAGGTAAATATACCAAGAAAGAAGCCAAGGCTGTAGAGGCAGAGGAGAGAAGGAAATTAATCAAATCATCCAAGAAACCGGTAGCCAAGGTAATCAAGCTGGCAGAGGCAATAGAACAGGTATATGAGCATAGATGGATGCACAACAAGGATGCTGAAGGTAGTTACAAAAGGGCTTCCAGGCTTTTAATATTTTTAGGAGACATACCATTACCAGATATATCAGAACAAATTGTACAGCAGCTCCAAAAGAGACTCGATACCAATAAACTCTCAATAGCTACAGTCAACAGATACCTTGCAACATTAAAAACAATCCTAAAATATCATCATCTACCAACACACTTTATCAGACTAAGGAAAGAGCGTAACGGCAGGATCAGGGTAATCTCCAGGGAGGAAGAACAACAGATATGCTCTCTTCTCAGAAACCAGGATAATTACTTTCCAGAGGTAGCTGACTTAGTGGAAGTCCTTTTAGATACAGGCCTTAGGCTGTCTGAAGCTCTTAACCTGGATTTCAAGGACATCAGCTTTAAGAACAATCTTATCAGTATATGGGTCAACAAGGGAGATAAGCCAAGATCAATACCAATGACCAAGAGGGTAAGGCAGCTATTGCAGGATAAGGAGGGAGAGCAGAAGCCCTTTAATCTAACAGTAAATCAATGTGAATATGCTTGGTCTATTGTGAGAGCACAGATGGAGCTTGAAGGAGACAAAGAGTTTGTAATCCATAGTACCAGGCATACTACAGCATCCAGGATGGTATCAGCAGGAGTTGATTTATATGTGGTTAAAGAGATCCTGGGACATAGCTCTATACAGGTAACAGAAAGATATGCTCACCTTGCACCAGGAAAATTAGTAACCGCAATAGAGGTTTTAGAAGCCTCAAGCTCAATATCTATGGACATTTAGAGGTTGAAATTTAGTATACTTTTTAGTATACCTTTCAACAGATATTACATGAACTAGAGGCAGATGGTGTAGGCAGGTATATCTGCTAACCAGCAGTTATATAAGTGGATTCTTGAAAACCGCCGAGGTTAATAGCCTCCGTGAGTTCGAATCTCACCTCTTCCGCCATTAACAAACGAGCAACTACGAGTAGTTGCCAGCAAAAAGCCCCTGATTTTGACCAAAACTTTGACACAAAGTGGCGGCAAGATCAGGGGCTTTTAGCGTTTCCGGTGTATCGGGTTTTTAACTGGAGCTGGAATATAGGGGTATAACCTTAAAAACAGTTAAACGCAGATCCAGGCACGTATAATCATGGTGTTTCCTCGACAGGAAGTAAGGTAGCCGACTGTCCCAAAACGCTCTTCAGTACATCTCTGAGCTGCTCATAATTATATGGTTTGCTGATCACTCCTGCTATATCCTCCAGGTTTATTTGTGATGAAACAACAGAATCCCCAAATCCGCTGGAGATAATTATGGGCAATTCCGGAGCAATCAGTTTCAGTTCACGAAACAGTGTACAGCCAACAATGATCGGCATACCCATATCAGTTACGACCAGGACGATGTCAGCAGAATATTCCTGATACAACGCCAATGCTTCTTTGCCGTCCGCTGCTTCAATTACCGCAAAGCCAAGTGTCTTTAACATGATTTTCGCCGCAGCTCGCACCTGCTCTTCATCTTCCACAAGCAATATCGTTCCTTTTCCTTGCCATATCGTGGAACGGACGGGCTCCAGCTGCGATTCAGCGCCGGCCGGTTCGGCAGGCAGATAGATTTTGAATGTGGTGCCCTGACCTGTCTGGCTGAAAAGCTGCAAAGCTCCATTGTGGGACGTGATGATGCCAAGTACCGCTGACATCCCCAGGCCCCGGCCGGTGAA
>Ga0209212_1008530_pt1 | contig 10968 bp, 8 predicted proteins | sample RifGroC2_FD_183996 | JGI IMG/M metagenome (GOLD analysis project Ga0209212, IMG submission 183996) | Groundwater microbial communities from Rifle, Colorado, USA - Groundwater C2 (SPAdes) (version 2) | ecosystem: Environmental > Aquatic > Deep subsurface > Groundwater | place: Rifle, Colorado... | reverse complement strand
GCCTTTGGTTGAGGTTGGGCCGGAGCTTCAGCTGGTTTTTCTTTCTTTGATTTTGTAATATTGATTTTCCTTTTATTTCCCTCAATAATCTTTTCTGCAATTAAGAGATTGTAAACCGTGTTCGAAGCCTGGGCGCCGACTCCAAGCCAATATTTAATTCGTTCGGCAACCAGCTTCTTCTCTTTGGTTAAAGGATTGTAAAAACCAACGTCTTCAATAAAGCGTCCGGCTCTTGAAGCATGGCTTTTTTCAGTTACCACGATCTTGAAGACCGGTTGATTAATTTTGCCGACTCTGAAAAATCTAATAGTTAACATATTTTATCAATTTTAAGTGATTTAAATTATCTTTTCCAGCCCCTTGCCCTTAAGGCTGCTTCGGCGGCTTTTTCTTCAGCTTCCTGCTTGGAAAAGCCCTGGCCTTTGGCAATCAGCTCGCTGTTTAAATAAACTCCTATCTCAAAGTATTTAGCATGGTCTGGCCCTGATTCGCTGATAACATTATAGTTTGGGGTGACGTTTTCTTTTTCCTGGGATTCTTCCTGAAAACGCGATTTAGAATCTTTAAAAAGCTCGTTTTGGATTATGTCCGGAAGCTTTGCCATTAAGCGGTCTTTAATAAACTTCTTGCATGGTTCATACCCCTGGTCAAGGTAGAGGGAACCGATAAAAGCTTCAAAGGCATTGGCTAGAATGAAAGATCTGGCCTTGCCCGAATCTTTTGCTTCACCCCTTGATAGCAGCAGATAATCATTAAAGTCAAGGGATCGGGCGGCATTTGCCAGGCTTTCGGCATTAACCAGAGATGCTCTCCAGGCGGTCAATTCCCCTTCCGGCTTTTTCGGATAATCTAAATAAAGAAATTCCGTAACTATCAGCTCCAAGACCGCGTCCCCCAAAAACTCTAATCTTTCATTATGGTCTAGGGAAAACTTTGAATTCTCGTTGATATAGGAACGATGGCAAAAAGCCTGGATCAGCAAATCTTTGTTTTTAAAACTTATGTCTAAGCTTTTTTCTAATTGCGAGAAATCTTTCATTTTTCTTGTTGCTTTAAAAAAACAATAACAGCCTCAATGACGGGTTTTACCTGATGGTATTGCTTTAATTCTGAAATCTCATTTAAATTAAACCATTTTGCATCTTTAATGCCGCTGCTTTGTTCTGCTTTTAATTCGCTGTTTTCCGGAGCTTCTAAAAGAAAGTCGATTACTTTTCTTTTGACAGCTCCTTTTTCCGGTTCATGGGCAATATATTCCCTTTCCCCGAGTTTTTTAATGATTTTTAAATTATCCAATCCCAATTCTTCTTTTACTTCCCTTAAAACAGTCTGTTCCGGGGTTTCGTCTTTTTCCGCGTGTCCTTTTGGCAAAGTCCATCTTTCAAAAACATCTTTCAAAAGGGCAATCTGAAAATCGTCTCCATGTTTGCGAAACACAGCTCCGCCGCTTAAAAACTCAACAGAAGACTTGTCTGTTTCTTCTTCTTCAATCTTTTCAATTTCTTTGTAAACTGTCCCTAAAACTCCGTTAACAAATTTGCCCGAGCTTTCGCCCCCAAAAGATTTGGCCAGCTCAATTGCTTCATTAATAGCTACCTTTGGCGGCACCTCTTCTCTTTTTGAGTATAAGAGCTCAGACAAGCCGATTCTTAAAACGTTTCGATCAACCATAGTGATTTGTTCCAAAGGCCATTCTGGAGCTGATTCAACAATAATTTTATCGATTTCAGCCAAATGGTCGGTCACATTCTTGACCAGTTGCCAAACAAAATCTTGGTTCTCTAGTCCGGGACCAAACTCTTTCAAATTCTGCTCTATAATTCTGTCAATTGATACTGGTTCTTTACCATAAAAATCCCACTCAAATAGGGATTGCATGGCAATCGAACGAGATAGATGACGGCTAGCCATTAAAAATTAGATTTTAAGTTTTTAGGGTTCTTTATTCTCTTGCGGCTCCAAGCCCTTGTCAATTCTTCTTTTTCTCTCCTTTTTTAAAGCTTTGGTAACGTCAATGTATTCTTTGTCCTGGTAATAACCGCAATTCTTGCAAATAGTATGAGGTAGGCTGGGCTTTTTGCAATGAGAACAAATTGTAATGCCCGGAGCATGCAAAAAAATCTGGGATCTTCTTTTGTTCCTTCGGGACTTTGTATGTCGTTGCTTTGGTACGCCTCCCATAGTGTGAAAATTTAAACTTTCTTAAGATTTTCTTATCTCAAGGAAAATCGTTAGATTTTCTTAATCCTAACAAAATATTTATTTTTTGGCAATGCCATGTAGGAGAACAGAATCATTAACCGCTAATGAAAAAGCCCGAGGTCAGACCTCGGGCTTTTTATCAAACAGGCAACGCGTCTGGAACGAAATCAAACCACATCAGGCGCTTAATTATCTGACCCCTTCGGTTTGAATGTTTTTCGATGAATCTTACAGGAGCCGTACTTTTTGAGCATTTTTAAATGCAGTTTGGTGCCGTAGCCTTTGTGAAGATCAAACCGGTATTTTGGGTATTTTTCATGTAGCCTTGCCATTATTCTGTCTCTGGTAACCTTAGCGACAATAGAAGCGGCGGCGCAAGAAAAAACTTTTTCATCCCCTCTGATAATTGATTTTTGCGAAATTGATTTATTAATTCTTATTTTTGCCAAAGCTTTGGTTGGCAAAATAAAATTGCCATCTAAAATAAGAAAATCAATCTTATCCTCTTTTCCTACGATCGTAGGTTTTTGAGATAGAATTGATTTTGTTATTTTTGATTGATATTTTCTTTGTTGCAGATTTTTAATCGCCTTAATCATTGCCAGTTTAGTTGCTTCTAAGATATTTATTCTGTCAATTATTTTTTCAGAAACAATGCCTATCCCCCATTGCAATCGAGGATCCTTAATAATGATTTTATAAATTTTTTCTCTTTGAGTAAAAGTTAGTTGCTTGGAATCTCTAATTTTTATATTTTGCCTGCCCGCCGAAACTTTAGTGAAAGCGGGTATCTGGTATTCAGTATCTAGTATGCTGACTGCGCCAGCCACAACTGATCCAGCCAATGGGCCTCGGCCTGCCTCGTCTAAACCAATGACTGATTTAAATCCTTTTTTCCAAAGTTTTTTCTCTTCTAATAAATTCGGGTATTTCATTATGATATTCTAGCACATTTAAGTTGTTTTCTCCTTGGCTTAGCCAAGGAGAAATGAAAAAGCAGTTCACTTGGTGTGAACTGCTTTTTTTGTCAACGCCCGAATTTTTTTTCGGTGTTGACCTCCATAACCTGGATTTCTCCCCGGTCGTCGAGATAAACGATAATCAGGAGGGGGTTCCAGTCCCCGTTAAACTGGACTTGCCATGTCCAGTTAACGGAGATCAACCTTGCCACTCCAGTGGCGAGGATTTCCTTCGAGGCAATCCCCTCGCAGTTTTGGACTGCGAGGAGTGCCCCGTTTTCGGTCCAGAACGTGGCTACGCAGCCAAGGTTCTGGGGGTCGGCCGCGAACAACGGGGTGTCTGGCGTGGGAACGATGATAGGTGCGGGCGCGGGCGGGGCAAGGGGCACGATTGCGACGGGTGCCACGGGCGCTACTATCGCCGGATCGCCCACAACGAGACGGATTTCAGCGCCCCACTTTACGGCGGGAGTCGCGGTTGGCAACGCCGCAGAAGTCGGAAGCTGGAAAGGATTACATCCTCCAGCTATTAACCCCACTAACGAAAATAATACAAAGAGCTTTTTCACTTTTTTCTCCTTTTCTGATTTGAGAGCGCCAACGGCACTCTCGATGTTTAAACTATACTACATATTATAAGATTTGTCAAGGATAAGGATACTGAGTTCAAGAAACTAACGCAACGATTGAATCCGGTTTAAGATGATAGATATGAAAACATACACAAGATTAACTCTCTTTGAAAGAGAGGAGATAAGCAGGGGGATTTGGGCAAGGGAAAGATTCGCAGATATCGCCCGTCGGCTCGGCCGGCCAACAAGCACGATCAGCCGCGAGGTCTGGAAACAAGTAAAATATCGTTGGTGCTATCGGGCCAGTCTGGCCCAAAAAGGAACAGAGGAAAGAAGACGAGGCCGACGATCTAGAAAATTAGATCAAGATATCCGGCTCCAAAGCTACGTTCATCAAAAATTAAAACTAAAGTGGTCGCCGGAAGAGATTGCTAAAAGGATATGCTTGGAATATCCTGATGATAAGACAATGAAAATCTCTCATGAAACAATTTATCAACATCTCTACTGCTTGCCTCGGGGCGAACTAAAAAAAGAACTGATGATTGGATTAAGGCAAGAGAGGAAGCTATGCCAGCCGAGACGATATGCACACGAAAGAAGACAAAGGATTCAAGACATTATCAGCATTTCCGAACGACCCAAAGAAGCGGAAAATCGCATCGTTCCCGGCCACTGGGAAGGCGATCTCATTGTCGGCAAAACCAGAGCCAGTGCCTTAGGCAGTTTAGTGGAACGAACCACCCGTCTGACGCTTCTCGCGCCGTTGAAAGCCAAAGACGCTTTTGCCGTCAGAAAAGCTTTTGCCGCTTCTTTTAAAAAGATGCCTCGGCAATTTAAAAAGACGTTAACCTACGACCGAGGCAGCGAAATGACGGAACATAAGCTTTTTACCGAAGAAACAAAAATTAAAGTATTTTTTGCCGATCCCCACAGTCCTTGGCAAAGAGGCACGAACGAAAATACCAACGGTTTAATTAGACAGTATTTTCCGAAAGGGACTGATTTTAGAACCATACCGATTTCAGCTATCCGGCAGGCGGAACAGATGTTAAACAGCCGGCCAAGGAAATGCCTGGAATATTACACGCCGGCAGAAAAGTTTTACGAATTAATTACCGGTCAAAAAATTGCGTTGGAAGCTTGAATCCAGCGCCAAGATCCTTGTTTGCCGCTGTTCTGGTCAAAGGCCGAATTTATTGTTATTACTTGCCCAATAATCTCAGAAATTCTTTATTTGTTTTGGCGTAAGGGCCGGGATAATGCTCATACTGCCAACTGTTCAGTTGATCTGACAGAACTTTTTCTTCTCATTGATGAAAGTTTCTTTTGCGCTTCGCATTCAATACAAAGCTCAATTGCTTCTTTTGCCATTTTTTTTCCATGAAGAATATTTCTCCCCCAGGTAACTACCCCCGACAAATTAATCGCGGTAACTATAAATCCTCCTTCTTTGTCCGGTTTAAAAAGACAAAGGTGTTCTCCATAAATTGTTTTTACGGGAACGATTTTTCTTATATTTTTTACCATACAATTATAATAATCTGTTTTCGTCTTTTGTCAAGCGACTGCTGAAAAAAATATCAGCATCAAATCAGCGGAACAAAAAGCCCTCCTTTGGACGGTCTTTTTGTATCTCACAAGGAAAATGAATTTTATAATCCTAAATCGGCATTGGCAGCGGTTCTGGTTAAGGGGCCGAAATAGCCAGTCTGGATTATCCCCTTTAAAGCCTGGTATCTTTTAACAGCCAGAGTCGTCAAAGAAAGATAGTTGCCGGAAACAATGCCTTCGGGATAAATACTCTCCCCTTTTGATTTTAAGAACTGCTGCAGGCATTTTACTCTTTCAATGCTGTTTATCCCGTAATAGAGATCGCTGGAAAATTGCTGACAAGAGAAGCCGGGATTTTGGCCTAAAGCAATTAATTGCTGCTTTAATTTTTCAATCTGTCCTTGAAGCTCGGCAATCCTTGCCATCAGGCTTTCTATCTCAAGAGTAGAAACCTCTGCGGAACTGCCCGGTTCCTGAATCATTACCTGCCAGGAAAAAGATATAAAAGGTTCTGGCTGGACAAAACCAGCTTTCTTGCCTATAGCCAGAGGAATAATATTCAGGGTCGTTGCTCCAACTCCAAAATCAAGAATTTCGATCTTTCCCTGGCCTTGCGAATTAAGTTTGAGAAAACCGATGGTCGGCTCTTTATCTTTAGATTCGAGAACATACGCCACCTGGAAATTTGCGCCTGCCTGGGATGTAAACTCAAAAGTCATTTCACCCTTTCCCCCTAAAAACCTATACCAATTGCCTGCCCAGGCTTTAGTCGTCTGATTGCTTGATAGTTGGCTCTGACCGGTCAAAGGCAAAATATTAGTTAAAGGAACAACACGAAAATCTTTTAAATTCGGGTTAAGATAACAATACCTCTGCCCTAAACTACAGTCATTGATAAAAACGGCAACTGCCCAATTGGTAAAAACGGTAGTAAAATCCTCGCTAAATCCAAATTTTGCCATTGTTTCCTCAAGCGAGGGAATGCCAACCTTATCGGACTGAAACGACTGGAATAATAATTCCGGGCCGTATTGATCCGCCAAATACTGGATAAAAATATTGGCAACCCCATAGTCATAAGGCTTACCCTGCCATTCAGTCAGCGAATTAAAAGTATTACTGACAAACTGACGAACTCTTTCTTTGAGATTGGAATTATCATAAACAACGTCATAACCAAGCAAAGTTGACGCGTATTCCGCTCTGGCTTCATTTAACCAAATATCCTCCTCCATCCCGCGAAGTTTATCTTTCTGAAAAAAAGTGATGAGATGTGTAAACTCATGGGCAAGATAGCTTCTTGTCAGTAGATTGCCAATTTTATTAGCATTAAGATAAACCATTTCCCTTTCATTAGATTGAGAATTTTGGGCTTTAGGATATTCATTGCCGGTGCTAAAGTATCCTGCGGCGCTTTCTTTTAAGAGATGGAAAAGAATAGTTATCCTTTCGTCACCGTCAATGCCGGGCCGCCATTCTGAACCATAGGCAGTGGTTAAGGTCGGATAAATTTTCTTATCAAACTCTTCTGCTAAATATTCAAGAGATTTCTTTGCTTCAACTTGTTTTGACTGGTCTAGAGCATTCCACCAATCTTCATCAATATAAAAATAAGCTTTATTGCTTAAAACCATCATGATTGCTGTTGCTTCATTCCGTCCTTGGTTGTCATAACTGGAATCAATGGAAAAATTGACGCGCTGGCCGACAAAGTCTGCTTTAGCGGAAAACGCCCAAAAAGCGCCTAGGGCGAGAAATAGGCTGAAAAGAATCTTTGTTAGTTTGCCTTTTTTTAAAAGAATCATCTTGCAATCGATTGCGACAAATTACTTTTTATCATTTTTTTCCCGCCAGAAGATTAGTATACTCAACGAACTTTTCATTATCCCCGATTTCCTGAAAATAACTTATCAGCCAGGTTATCAAATCAACGTTGTTGCCAGTTTTCTCCAAGCCCTGTTTAAAAAAAGTTTCTATCTCAACCGGAGTTTTATTAAGACGGTATTGATAAAGGTAGCCTAGTTTGCGGTAAAAATCGGTTTTATCGGAATAATATTCGACCAATTTTAAGAAATATTCTTCCGCTTTCTTGTAATCGCCCGAATCGCTGTAAATCTCGGCAATATTATTAAGAGCTAAAATGCTTTTAGAGTCGGTCCTCAGGGCTTTGTTATAAAACTCCAAAGCTTTTTGTTTTTCCCCCAGATTATTAAAATTAACGCCGAGGCGCAAATAAGCAGAAAAATCATTCTTGGGGTTGGAGTCTTTTAATTCTTGTCTAGCTTTTAAAATCTCTGCCACGAATGTTTTTCCCTCAGGGTGCTGACTGGCCAAACCCTTGATGAAACTGATTTCTTTTTGGTCCTGCCAATAAAAGAAGAGAAAAACTCCGCCAGTTGAAATTAAAACTGCAAGTAAAATTAAAACGAGTTTTCGCCAATTTAGTTTCAGTTTAATATTCTTCAACATATTTTATTGGTTTTAGTTTAATATTTTCCAGCACGTTTTAAGTATAGCAAAAAATTTAAAAAACCAAAAATCCCTCCTCCCTGCGGGGCTCCTTTATTGGACATCGCATGTCCTATAATTTCACTTAACCAATAAATGCTTTTTGGTCAGAACCAATTTTATATACGCTTAACCACTCAATAAAATCTTTTTTAAACTTTTCTTCGCTGGTTTCAAATAATTCATAAAATAAAGTTTTATCGATTATCTCGGGAAAATTGCTTTTTCCGATTATGTCCGGAAAGCTCGACCAATGATAATTCTCAAGGAAATTGATAACTTTTTTCAAGTCAGCAATCCCTTTTTCCCGCCAACTCGGCTCAATTAAAGAAACGGGATTGGCCATAATATAATAAGGGAGATGAAAAAAATGTTCGTCTCTTTCAACCAGAATTATTTTTGACCTGCCTTGAAATAAAACGCCCTTTCTTTTTCTGATTTCATTAATGTATTTGGTATAACCGCCAAAAATTTTTTTAGAAAAGGTACTCGCTCCGGCATCAATTTTCTCCTGCGCAAAGACATGAACGTGATTCGGCATTAAACACCAACAAAGCAAATCAACAATTTTATTATCATTCTCTTTATTGGACATGCGATGTCCTATATTTCCAATTTGTTTACTTTGATAACGGCGGATAGGATAAGGCAAAGCCAATCCTTCACTATTAAAATCAGAGAGGTTATGGCTGAAACGCAGGTAATCATCGTCAGAATAAAAAATCCCTCGTTCTTCAACACCTCGATTCAAAATATGATAAAAATCACCTTTCATAATTATTTATAGGATATTTATTGGACATGCGATGTCCAATAATTCACAATAATTCATTTTAACATAAACCCAGTTTATAGGATATCGTTTATTGGACATGCGATGTCCAATAATACAAAAAGCCCCGTTTAAAACAGGGCTTCTTGCTGCTCACAAGGAAAGCAATTTGTTTATAGTCCTAAATCTGCATTGACGGCGGCTCTGGTCAAGGGACCGAAATATCCTGCAACCGGAGTAATGCTCTTAGCGCTTTGGTAAGCTTTAACAGCATTTACAGTCAAAGTGTAATAATTTCCGGTATTATAACCTGAAGCCAAATAACCTTTGCTAATCATGAATTCCTGCAATAGTTTAACATCAGCGTTGTCTGAAAGTCCATAATACAAGTTTGTATTGAATTGAGCCACGGGCTGAAGCTTGAGAAGCTCTGCCTGCAGATAAGCGATGTTGTTGATAATCGCGGTTATCGCCGCTTGAATTTGGACAGTAGTTGGATTGATTGGAACTTCCGGAATCGGCATTAAAGCTAACGGCGCTGGTGAAGCGCTGGGAGTCGGAGATACTGACGGACTTGGGCTGGCCGAAGGCGACGGACTGGGTGATGGTGTGGGCGAAGGGCTTGGGCTAGGCGTGGGGCTGGGCGAAGGCGTGGCGCCGCCTCCTCCTCCGGTGGTAATATAAGCCAAAGCTCCCAAAGTCGCGGTCGACATATTTGACTCAATGCCGCCGGTATCAGCCGCTGTCGCTTTGTAATAATAAGTGGTGCCGTTGGAAACATTGCTGTCAATATAACTGGTGCCGGTTACATCTGAACCGTTTATCTGCGCGTAAGTGCCGCTTGCAGAAGTGGAACGGTAAACCTCATAGCCAAGCAAATCAGCCAGGGCCGTAGTATCAGTATTGGTTGTGGGCGCGGTCCAGGAAACAGTAATCTGTCCCGAACTGGCTGTGCCGGCAGCGCTGGTCGGCGCAGACGGCGCCAAACCATCAGGCGAACCATTGGTCGGCGAGTAAACGGTCATGTGGTCGGAAACGCCGGAGTAAACAACATAGGCGACATTGGAAAGCGTGTTGGTCGGAATAACCGGCTGCTCGCTGCTGTTCAAATAAACAATATTTGTCAAAACCGGTTCCCAATTGGAGGCTGATTCGTCAAAATAAGACATCTTAACCGCTTCTGTCTCCGCGAAAGTATTGATTGTCCCCAATTCCGCTAAAGTGTATTTCTTTTCAATTGTAATATCATCGCTGAAACTGGTCTTAGGAACCATTGAAGACCCGGACGGCTCGTAAGTGTTAAGAACAACTGCTTTGCCGCCAATAATCTGGGCAGTCGGAGTCGAAGCGACATTGGCGGTCTCATAATCCTCTATCTGATAAGTCCCCTGGGAAGTAGCAATGGCATTTTGCGGCGCGATCAGTTCCAAACCGGCCGAAGAATGCTCAAAAGTGGCGCCGGCAGACGGATTAACATCAGCGTTATTCATGGCCGCTAAACCGGTCTTAAGCGTGTTCAAAGTGAGATTGATTCCGGTCTGATCAACAGCGGCTAAAGAGACAACAATATCCTGGCTAGAAGCGTTCTGATATTCTTTTTCCTGATAACCGTCGGAAGTGGCTGATATTTTCCAATCTCCGGCAATGACGGGTAAAACATAATTACCATCGGCATCGGTTTCCGTGGAGGCGAAACCGCCGCCTAATTCCTTAGCATAAACTTTAGCGCCCTCAACTCCGATGGAACCAACCTTAATCTGTCCGGTAATAGCCAAGTCAGATGTTTCGGCGCTAAGATTCTGGGTTTCTGCGCCGTCAACCGTCACCGAAAGCCCGGTATCAATGTAACCGGCCTTATCCACCTGGAAAATATAAGGATCAGAACCGGAAGCTGGCAGCTGGACGGAATAATTTCCCGAAGCATCAGTCGTCACCGTCATCGCCACTTCATCCGAATCAACCCTTTTGATATTAATGGTGGTATTGGATAAAGGATTGCTAGAATCATCCAGAGCCGCGCCGCTGACCGTATAAAGAGTGGGCACGACCACATTAAGAGTCAGATCGCCCTCAACTTTGGCCTGATAAATATCATTGGTCAAATCAGAATCAATGTCATTGCCAGTAACCGCCCCGGCGGTCGGAGAAGTCACGGTCAAGGCGCTGTCAAGCACGCCCGGAATCTCAATATTAAGAACGTATTGATAATCAGCGCCGGCCGGAACCGCTAAACTCAAGGAGGAAACATTTTCACGGCTGGTTTCGTTGCTGATATCTTTTGAACCGAGCTTATCCATCTGGACATAGGCTTTGGACACACTGACAGCGTTGCCTGAATCGTCTTTGAAATTAATAGTCACGGTCTCGGTGTCAGCCACGGGTAAATCAGCAGCGCCGGTAA
>Ga0209212_1008528_pt1 | contig 10973 bp, 8 predicted proteins | sample RifGroC2_FD_183996 | JGI IMG/M metagenome (GOLD analysis project Ga0209212, IMG submission 183996) | Groundwater microbial communities from Rifle, Colorado, USA - Groundwater C2 (SPAdes) (version 2) | ecosystem: Environmental > Aquatic > Deep subsurface > Groundwater | place: Rifle, Colorado... | reverse complement strand
TATGCTGGCTTTTTTGTTTTCCGGTTTCCGGTATCAGGGGTGCTCGGGCTTTTATTTGCTCCACATCGAATGCCAGTAACCATCGCTTCGATGACTGCTTCAGAGAAGGAAAATGCAAAGACTGATAGGCAACTTCGTGCCATCAAGCGACGCTCAAGGTTGAAAATTTGCCGCCGCAAAGCCGCCACTCGCGACTCGCTGCCGGCCGATACCCAAGACGCCAATTTGTGCCGGAGATACTCCAGTAGTGCCCAGCATGAGTCCTTCCTGATCAATTCATTTGGATTATGCTGGTCATTACAGTACATTACCGAATGTTTCGCTGCCCGAGCGCCAACATTAAGACCTCATAAAAAAACAGAAACGGGGGCACAATGCCACGGATATTCGACAATATCGAAAAATCACTCTTGCCTGCATTGCAGGAGTCGCTGCAAGTTGCTGAGCGCGCGGATTTCTGTGTCGGCTATTTCAATCTGCGTGGATGGCGGCACCTTGCGGATCATGTGGATCGGTGGGGCGGTGGTGCAACTCAATGTTGTCGGTTGCTGGTGGGGATGCACATCACGCCAACCGATGAGTTGCGTCGTGGCCTGCGCACGCAGGTTGATTTGGACACCCTGGACAACCAGACGGCCATTCGTGAAAAGCAGCGTCTAGCCGAGGATTTTCGCCAGCAATTGGTTTTTGGCGTACCAACTAATCAGGACGAAGCAGCACTCCGACACCTTGCAGCACAGATACGCAGCAAAAAGCTGGTCGTTAAGGTGCATCTGCGCCATCAGCTTCATGCCAAGCTCTACCTGCTGCACCGGCAAGATGCCAACAATCCCGTTACCGGTTTCCTGGGTAGCAGCAATCTCACGCTTGCCGGTTTGTCCAAACAAGGCGAGCTGAACGTGGACGTGCTGGAGCACGATGCCTGCAACAAGTTGGTAAGCTGGTTTGAGGATCGCTGGAGTGATCGCTGGTGTATCGACATATCAAAAGAGCTCGCGGAAATTATTGAGCAGAGCTGGGCTGGTGAGAAGCTTGTCCCGCCTTATCATGTATACCTAAAGATGGCATACCATCTGGCGCAGGAAGCGCGCGCTGGCCTTTCCGAATTCCATATTCCTTCCGTCTTCGGCAATACCTTGTTCGACTTTCAGGTCGCAGCAGTAAAGATCGCTGCGCATCACCTCAACAAGCGTGGCGGCGTGCTCATTGGCGATGTGGTTGGTCTCGGCAAGTCCATGATGGCCACGGCACTGGCCAAAGTCTTCGAGGACGACTACCACACCGAAACGCTCATCATCTGCCCGAAGAACCTCGTGTCGATGTGGGAAGACTACGTCCACCGCTACCGACTGCACGCCAAGGTCCTACCGCTCTCCAAGGTCTTGAACGAATTGCCGGAGAAGACCCGCCGCTATCGCGTGGTGCTCATTGACGAATCGCACAATCTGCGCAACAAGGAGGGCAAGCGCTGGAAGGTGATCCGCGAATACATCGAGCGCAATGACAGCCATTGCATCCTGCTATCGGCCACGCCATACAACAAGACTTACATTGATCTCTCGGCACAACTCTCGCTGTTCCTGCGCGAAGATGCCGACATCGGCGTCCGCCCCGAAAAGCTGCTGGCCGAGCTTGGCGGGGAGCATGAGTTTATCCGTCGCCATCAGTGCCCGGTGCGATCACTGGCAGCCTTTGAAAAGAGCGACGACCCGGATGACTGGCGCGACCTGATGCGTCTTTACATGGTGCGCCGCACACGCGGCTTTATCATGCAGCATTACTCCCATGAGGATGAACGCGGCAAATATCTCCAGTTTGCGGATGGCAAAAAATCATATTTTCCAAAGCGCGTGCCGAAGAACCTCACGTTCACGATCAACGATGCCGATCCCGCCGACCCTTATGCCCGCTTCTATTCCGACACGGTAGTTGGCACGATCAACGCGCTGGTGTTGCCCCGCTATGGTCTAGGCAACTACATCGCCCCGAAGCCAAAAAATCCGCCCACCCCACATCAGAGCAAGATCATCGACGGCCTTTCCCGCGCGGGCACGCGGCTAATGGGCTTCTGCCGCACCAACCTGTTCAAGCGCCTGGAAAGCGCCGGACCGGCCTTTCTGTTTTCTATCGAACGCCACATCCTGCGCAACTTCATCTTCCTGCATGCCATCGAACAGGGTCTCGACATACCGTTAGGCACACAAGGTGCAGAGCTGCTGGATACGCGCTATCACGATGAAGACCCCGAAGACGCGCTGGCCGCAGATGAAGGCGACAACGGTGATGATGAGGAAATGACCGATACCCCGGAAATCGTTGCCGCCACCACCAACGGCATGCGCACCGAAGCCGACTATCGCGAGCGTGCAGCCAAAGCCTACGCTGCCTACAGCAGCTCCTTCAAAAATCGTTTCAAATGGTTGCCCAGCACGCTGTTTGTCAAAGCCTTGTCCAATGATTTACAGGCAGACGCTTTGGCGTTGCTCGACGTGCTCAAACAATGTGGCGACTGGAACCCGGAACACGATGCCAAGCTTGCCGAATTGGCAAAGCTGATTTCCAAAAAGCACGGCAACGAAAAATTGCTCATCTTCACGCAGTTCGCGGACACGGCGCGCTATCTAAAAGATCAGCTCGTGTCGCGCGGCATCAAGCAAATTGAAAAAGCCACCGGCGATAGCCTGGACCCCACCGAGCTTGCATGGCGTTTCTCACCCGAGTCCAACGGCAAACGCGACCGGGTGCGGGTAGCAGATGAATTGCGCGTGATGATTGCCACCGACGTACTCTCCGAAGGCCAGAATCTTCAGGATGCCCATATTGTGGTTAATTACGACTTGCCTTGGGCAATCATCCGGCTGATTCAGCGTGCAGGCCGTGTTGACCGTATCGGCCAGCAGTCCGACAAAATTCTCTGTTATTCCTTTGTTCCCGCAGATGGTGTGGAGCGCCTCATCAACCTTCGCGCCAAAGTGCGCCAACGCCTCATTGAAAATGCCGAGGTTGTTGGCTCCGACGAAGCTTTTTTCGATGATGACAAGGACAATGATCTTATCAGCGACTTGTACACCGAGAAAAATGGCATTCTCGACGACGATGGCGATACCGAGGTTGACCTTGCCTCTTACGCATACCAGATATGGAAGAACGCCACGGATGCCGACCCATCACTGTCAGCCAGGATAGAGGCGATGCCCAATGTGGTTTATGCCACCAAGGCGCATCAGCCACAGCCTGCCGCGCCAAAGGGGGTGCTGGTCTATATGCGCACCGCACATGGCAACGATGCTTTGGCTTGGGTGGACGAAACGGGCAACCCCGTCACTCAATCCCAGCTCACCATTCTCAAGGCCGCCGCCTGTCGCGCGGATACTGAACCACTGCCGCGCATGGAAAATCACCACGAGATCACCCACAAGGGGCTGACGCATATCATCGAAGAAGAAAAATCCTTTGGCGGTGCGCTGGGCCGCCCCTCGGGCGCGCGCTTCAAGGCCTACGAACGTATCAAGCGCTACCGCGACAGCCTGGGCGACAAGCGCGATCTCTTCATCACGGAAGAGCACATTCGCCGCATCGACCGGGCGCAAGAGGAAATCTTGCGTTATCCGCTCTATCAATCGGCCACCGACACTTTGAATCGTCAGCTAAAGGCTGGCATCGGCGATCACCAGCTTGCCGATCTGATCCTCAATCTGCGTGAGGACGGTCGGCTATGCGTGATTGATGAACAGGAAAACCAGTCAGAACCAAAGTTGATTTGCACGATGGGACTGGCATAATCAAGCGACACTCGTAAGGAGAAAAACCATGAACATGAACTACAAACCCTATATCACCCGCGATCCCTCGATCTGCGGCGGTGAACCTGTCATCACCGGCACTCGGATAACAGTGCGCACCATCCTCGCCAGCCTGGCGGAAGGAATGGACACGGAAGAGCTCTTGCTGGATTTCCCGACGCTCAGCCGTGATGCCGTGCGTGCCGTGGTTGCCTTTGCGGCCGTATCGGCAGAAGAAGATCTGCCGTTGCCGGCAACTCCGGTTCTGGCATGAAGATCAAGCTCGACGAAAACCTGCCCGCGAGGTTGGTGCCCATTCTGCAACGGCACGGGCACGACGTTGACACTGTACCCGAAGAGCAGTTGAGCGGCAGACCGGATACAGAAATCTGGCAGGCGGTGGGCACGGAGGGTCGTTTTCTGATCACCCAGGACCTGGATTTTTCCGACACCCGCCAATTCGCGCCCGGCACACACGCCGGTTTGTTGCTGGTGCGTTTGCGTGAACCGGGCGCCCATGCGCTGATGGAAGCCATCAACGCTGTTGCATCCGAAATCGCCGGTTGGGCTGGCTGCTTTGTCGTCCTCACCGAAAACAAAATTCGAATCAAGCGCCCATGACGATTGACGCTGCGCGTTTCCACAAGCTGCTCAATGAGTTCAAACTGGAGCAGCTTTTCAACGAACTCGGCTGGGACAACGCCAGCCTCAAGCCGCAGGAGATTCCGGTCAGCGGCGAGACCTTCACCCTCACCGCCATCGCCCAAAAGCGCGGCGTTGCAGTATTGCACTGCACACCCGATGCTGCCGGAAACATCCCGCCGCGCCCCACGTTGCTCAAAATAGAGAAGGAAGCCGCCAAGCTCGCCCACGAACATCTGCTGGTTTTCGTCGATGCGGCGCAAACCACGCTCACCTGGCTGTGGGTTTCGCGCGCCCCCGGCCAGCCGACCGCGACCCGCACCCACACCTGGCACAAGGGCACCAGCGGCGAGTCGCTGCGGCAGAAGCTGAACCAGATCGTCTGGGCGCTGGAAGAAGAAGAGGCGATCACCCTCACCGATGTGATCACCGGACTGCGCCGCGCGTTTGACCGCGACAAGATTTCCAAATCCTTCTACGAGAAATTCAAGGCAGAGCATGAAGCTTTCGCCGAATTTATCGCCGGGCTGACGGGTGCGGCGGACAAGGCATGGTATGCCTCGCTGATGCTCAACCGCCTGATGTTCGTATATTTCATCCAGCGCAAAGGCTTCCTCGACGGCAACATCAACTATCTGGCCGACCGCATGCAGCGCGTGCGCAGCGAGGCGGGGACCGGGCACTTTCATTCCTTCTACCGCCAGTTCCTGCGCCGCTTATTTCATGAGGGGCTGGGTCAGGCCAAGGGCGCAAGAGGCGGCGACCTCACCAAGCTGATCGGCGACGTGCCCTACCTCAACGGCGGCCTGTTCGCCGTACACGAACTGGAAGAAGCCCACCCGGACATCGACATCCCCGACGAAACCTTCGAGCGGCTGTTCCGCTTCTTCGACGCCTACGACTGGCATCTCGACGACAGGCCGCTGTCGAAGGGCAGCGAAATCAACCCCGACGTGCTCGGCTACATTTTGGTGTAGTACATCAACCAGAAGCAGATGGGGGCGTACTACACCAAGGAAGACATTACCGAATACATCAGCAAGAACACCGTCGTTCCGCATCTGATCGAGCAGGCGCGCGAGCGCTGCAAGGTGGCCTTCGACGGCGAGGCTTCGGTCTGGAATCTGCTCAAGGCCGACCCCGACCGCTATCTCTACCCGGCCATGAAAACCGGCGTCATCGACGCCAGCGGCAAGCCAGTGCCGGAAACGACGCTACCGGACTTCGTACAGGCGGGCATGAAAGACCCCAAAGCGCGTATGTTCGAGCGCCGTTACAACCTCGGCGAGGCCGTATTCCACTCCGCCACCGGCGAGCGCGGCACGCTGCCCACCGAAACCTGGCGGGAATACGTGGAACGCCGCACCCGCTGCCTAGCCGTGCGCGAGCAACTGGCTAGCGGGGGGGTGAAAAGCGCCGACGACCTCATCACCCTCAACCTCGACATCCGCCAGTTCATGCAGGACGTGATCGACACCTGCACCAGCCCCGATCTGTTGCGCGCGGTGTGGCAGGCCATCGTCGGGCGCGTACCGGAACGGGCCAACGAGAAATTCCGCCACGGCATCACCATCCTCGACCCCACCTGCGGCTCGGGCGCTTTCCTGTTCGCCGCGCTCAACGTGCTGGAACCCTTGTACGAAGCCTGTCTCGACCGCATGGAAGGCTTCGTCGAAGATGCCCGCCGCCTCCCCTCGCCCAATCCTTCATCCCCCTCTCCCTCTGGGAGAGGGGCTAGGGGTGAGGGGAAGTTGGGAGAGGGCGCTTTTAGCGACTTCACCAAGGTGCTCGACGAGGTAGGCCACCACCCCTCGCGCCGCTACTTCATCTACAAAAACATCATCCTGCACAATCTCTTCGGCGTGGACATCATGGCCGAGGCGGTGGAAATCTGTAAGCTGCGGCTCTTTCTCAAACTGGTATCGCAGGTGGACGGTGGGCGCGATCTGGAACCGCTGCCGGACATTGACTTCAATATACGCGCTGGCAATACGCTGGTCGGCTATGCCACAGAGGCGCTTGATTTCGCCGCCAATACACTCGCCAGCGACCAGACCCACCGCGCCGAAATCAAGGCCAGCACCGCCGATCTGGCCGATGCGTTTGATTTCTTCCGGCAGCAGCAGACTGTCCACGGCGGCAAGGTTACAGCGGAGGATAAGCGCAAGCTGCGCGACAAACTGAATGGCCTGAGCCTGGAACTGGATCGCTATCTCGCCCACGACTACGGCATTGATCCTGACAACGCCAGTGCCTTTGCAGCTTGGCGCGAGAGTCATCAGCCCTTTCACTGGTTCGCCGAGTTCTACGGCGTGATGCGCGAGGGTGGGTTCGATGTGGTGATTGGGAATCCGCCATATGTCGAGTATTCAAAGGTTCGCTCTACCTACTCGATTCATCGCTTCCACACGGAGGACTCGGGGAACTTGTACGCGTTCACTATTGAGCGTTCTGGCGTTCTTGTGGATCGAGATGGCAATGTTGGATTGATCGTTCCTATAGCTGCCATCAGCGTAGCTGAGACCACTTCGGTTCGAGAAAATATCCGCAACAGTTATCAAGCTACTTGGTTCAGTAGCTATGCGATTCGACCGGCAAAATTATTCGAGGGTGTTGAACAGCGCTTGACAATTTTCCTCGCGCATAAGGGGGGAGAAAAAAGAACCCGGGTTCAATCTACAAAATACCACCAGTGGTATGTCAGCGAACGACCGCATCTCTTCGATACGTTGGCTTATTGCCCTCTGCCTTTTCCAACAAATAGCTCGCCCGTGGCGAAATGTGGATCACCAATAGCACGCTCGGCCCTTGAGAAATTGGAGAGTGCTGCGGGCAGCAAAGCGATAACTTGGCTTGTTGGAAGATGTACATCGCCTCTGTTTTTCCATCGGACGCCAGGCTATTGGATCAGGATGATGGATTTTGAGCCGTACTTTCGATCACCGACGGCCACAAGATCAGTGCACCACATACGAGAACTGAGTGCAGTTGGGAAACGTGAGGCGTCGTTCATTGGCTGTATTGTCAGTAGCTCCCTGTATTTTTACTGGTTCTTCTCGCTCGGGAATTGTCGCAATCTGACTTTGGACGATGTTCGCCAATCCCCAGTCGGGAAGCCATCGGCATCTTCACTTGATCGGGCCGACGAGTTATTTTCTCGCTTGATGAGTGACTACCAGAAGAATTCGGTAATCAGCCGCAGAGGGAAAACTGAATTTCAGGAATTCAACTGGGGGTTATCGAAACCTATTGTTGACGAGATCGACAGCCTTCTTGCCGAGCATTACGGCTTAAACGAAGTGGAACTGGATTTTGTCATTAACTACGACTTGAAGATTCGCATGGGCGCTGCGCCAGACGAAGAAGAATGAAGCCCGCGCCTGTCACCCTGCCGGCCACCTACGCCCAGCGTGTCGGGCCTGAATTCGCCGCGCGAATAGTCGGCGTCGGCGACACGGCGCTGCTGGACGAACCGCTGCTCGGTCTCATCTCATCCCGCGAATGCCCCGGCCACGTCCTGCTCGAAACCCTCGACCGCGTGCCGGAATGGGTCAAGGCCGGCCGGGTCATCGTCAGCGGCTTCCACTCGCCACTGGAGCAACAGGTGCTGCGCTCACTGCTCCGGCGCAAGGGTCGCGTGGTCAAGGTGCTGGCGCGCGGCATGACCGACTATCGACCCACACCCGAAGAACGCGAACCGCTGGCGACCGGCCGGATACTGGTCATCACCGCCTGCCCGCCAGAAGTTCGGCGCACCACCCGCGAAACCGCACTGGAGCGGAATCGACTGGTACTCGCACTTGCCACGGAGATCGTTGTTCCCCATGTCGCCGCCGATAGCCCACTCGCTGCACTGCTGGAAAAGTCGGCGCTGGCGGGACGGCGATAGCAAGCGCACAACAGCGAATATGACATCGCCTCTCTCGATCATTCTCGCGCGCGGATACTTCCCCAAGGAGTTGCCTCCGCCATTCAATACGAAGTCGTTCGGCGTATTCGCTGACACGGCGCCCGCGGTGCTGCACCTGGACATTACCAAGAAGGGAGGTAAATCCAACCTGACAACATTGCCGGCGATCCATAACCAGGCACGGTCTGGAACCCTGCGGAGAAAGCTGACCATACCCAATCCGGTCAGCCAGTATCAGGTAGCACGCGCTGTCGCCGAGGGATGGGGCACGCTGAAGTCCGCGTGCGCCGTGTCGCCGATCTCACTTACTACGCCGCGATACCTGAAGCATGGCCTTCGCGCCATCAATACACGCCACGCGTTCGATGCAATTCCTGTGGCGCGGGCGCGCTCCCGAGTCGCGTCCCGATACCTGCTCACCACTGATCTGAGCCAGTTCTATCCGAGCATTTACACGCATTCGATTCCTTGGGCGCTGCATACCAAGAGCGTGGCAAAAGCCAACCAGAACGACTACACCCTGCTCGGAAATGTCTTGGACTTGGCGATACGGAACGGGCAGGATAAGCAAACAGTCGGCATCCCCATCGGGCCGGATACGTCGCTAGTTATCGCCGAGGTCATTCTTTCATCCGTTGATGCCAAGCTCGGCGGGGCAATCACGAAACGAGGATTTCGCTACATCGACGATATTGGCTGCGGCTTTCGGACGATTGCCGAGGCGGAAGAAACATTGGGGCAGTTGCAGCATTTGATCGGCGACCTTCAGCTTCAATTGAACCCGAGGAAGACCCGGATTACTGAACTGCCATCGGAGCTTGAGGCGTCTTGGGTACCGCACCTCCGTTTGTTTTCCTTCCGTGCATTATCTGCTGGTACCCAGCAAACTGATTTGCTGAGCTACTTTGGGAGAGCTTTTGAGCTGGCGGCGATTAACCGAGAAGAGGCCATTCTCCGTTACTCGGTACAGCGTATGCGGTCGGTGAATATTTCCGAGAAGAACTGGGCGCTCTACGAAAGCTTGTTGCTTCAGTGCCTCTCCGTTGAACCTGGAACGGCTCCGGCAGTGATCGGCGAGCTATACAAATATCACCTGCGCATGCCGCTTGATTTGTCCCGAATCGCCGAATCCTTGCAGCAACTGATCGAGCATCACGCGCCGCTGCATCATGGCAGCGAAGTGGTCTGGGCGCTTTGGGGTGCGATATGTCTTGACTGCAAACTTGATGCGAAGACCGTAGAAAAGTCGCTGTTGGCATCCGACCCATGCGTCGCACTTTGCGCCTTGCACGCAATATCGAAAGGGCTTGTTCTCGGGGTAGTGGATGTCTCCGCTCTTGAAGCGCTGATGCACGAAGGGGAGTTAGTTGAGGGCCAATGGCTTCTCGTCTACGAGGCCAATGTGAAGGGATGGCTTCCAAACCTGGGTGGAAAGGACTTTGTAGCAGCCAGCAAGCATTTCGGCCCGATGAAAGCTGCTGGCGTTTCGTTTTACGACGAAGGCGCTGCCCTTCCGATAACCGTCAAGCCGGTTACTTCCAAAGACTACGGCAGTGCGGACGACGATTTTGATCTTGAGCTGGAATACTTGCTTGGAGATGTTTCCGGGTAGTTCGCCGCTGACAGCCGGTCGGAAGCTGGCCATCACTGCCTGCGCGCCGGAAATTCGGCGCGCCACCTGCACCCCCACAGTTTGCCCATGACACGAATGAGGAGGATCAGATAGCTGGCATCGTTGCCCTTCTACAGACTGCTTACAAGGATATGGAAGCCGGGTTTCTACTCCCGGATGCCTGGAAGAAAGTCACGGGCAAGCTGAAAGACCGGCTTGCTGCCGTGCTGGATGAACACCTGCCGCAGACTATGGGCGGCCTATGGCGAGAACTGGTCATGAACCTTACTCCGGCGCCGTGGCAGATATTGGGTAGTTTGGTGATGCAGGTTGAGAGCCGACGCGGCAAGCAGGAAGCCCGGTTGGTGCTGGATGTCGACGGCGAACCACGATTGGCTCGTTATGTCTTCAACAAAGCCGAGACTCTTTCCTTGGGGCTGGCATAGTTTCTGGTCCGCTATATCAGCCAAGGGCGGTTTCGCCATGCTGTGTTGGCACTGGATGACCCGGCTCTCGATATGGATCAAACCACTTTCCGGGATCTTTGCCGGCTGATGGAATCATTATTGCGTCCCCACAAAACTCGATCATTGCAGCGTCCTCTTTCGTTGTTGATTTTTCTGCATCAGGACGAGCGCGCACTGGATGCCGCTCGCGCCACCGGTGGTTTGCTGCATCGTCTGGTCTGGAATACCGGGCAAGCCGGTCTGGAGAAATCAATCAAGTTGTTTTCTGAAGAGCATCGCCATCCGTTACCCAGTTCCGCGTTCGAAAGGCAGCAAGCGAGTAGTACGAGTTCATCGTGACATCTCAATCTCTTGGTTTGCTCTTTAAACCGAGGGCTTAATGAGTAACTGATGATGTGGAAATTCATCATCGCAAACGGGCAGGCACAAAGCTGCCTGTCGCCAACGACGGAAACGGGTCGGTTAGCGAAGGGTCACGCGTGTCCGCTTTAAGGCAGTCTACAGATTGAGTTCAAGTGAGTGTTGCGCACCCGCGAATTTATGGCGGAACCGGAATGAAA
>Ga0209212_1008526_pt1 | contig 10979 bp, 11 predicted proteins | sample RifGroC2_FD_183996 | JGI IMG/M metagenome (GOLD analysis project Ga0209212, IMG submission 183996) | Groundwater microbial communities from Rifle, Colorado, USA - Groundwater C2 (SPAdes) (version 2) | ecosystem: Environmental > Aquatic > Deep subsurface > Groundwater | place: Rifle, Colorado... | reverse complement strand
TGATTCCTACACGAGACAAAACAGATATATGGAAGCTGAAGAAGGCATCAGAGTCAGTCAAAAGGAAGGAAGATCGATGTTGAATGGATTTCCTGCAGTTAATTATGGTGTGAACGCCTGCAAGGAAGTATTTGATGCAGTCAATGTTCCTTTGCAAGCAAGACACGGAACTCCAGATGGCAGATTGCTTGCTGAAATCACGCATGCAGCTGGATGGACATCCAATGAAGGCGGAGGAATTTCTTATAATTTGCCGTATGCAAAAAATATATCTTTATCCGATTCGATTTATTACTGGCAATATTGCGACCGCTTGGTCGGTTACTATGAAGATCACGGTATTACCATCAATAGAGAGCCTTTCGGTCCTCTGACTGGTACGCTTGTTCCCCCTTCAATCGCGATCACCATCGGTATCATTGAAGCGCTTCTTGCTGCTGAGCAGGGCGTAAAAAACATTACCGTCGGCTATGGCCAGTGCGGCAATATCATCCAAGATGTGGCATCCATCCATATGCTTCAAGAACTCACTGAAGAATATTTAAACAAATATCATTATCAAAATATGATTGTGACAACAGTGTTTCATCAGTGGATGGGCGGTTTCCCTAGAAATGAAGCAGCTGCAACAGGCTTGATCGCCATGGCATCCACGGTTGCTGCGCTTGCTGGAGCAACCAAGATGATTACAAAAACACCTTCTGAATCCATTGGTGTGCCAACCAAGGAAATCAATGAAATCGGTATTCGCGCATCAAAAATGGTCGTTTCCCTGTTGAAGGATCAAAAGTTCACTTCATCTGAAAAATTGACCGAGGAAGAACTCCAAATTAAAAATGAAGTTCATTGCCTTTTAGATAAGGTTTATGAACTTGGCCAAGGCGACTTGGCAGTAGGTACCGTCAAAGCTTTCGAACTAGGCGTCATCGATGTACCATTCGCACCGTCCAGACACAATGCCAACAAGATCCTTCCAGCAAGAGATAATGAAGGTTCCGTTAGAATCCTTGAATTCGGTAATTTGGGATTCAATGAAGACATTAAATTATTCCATAGACTAAAACTTGAAGAAAGAGCAAAAGCTGAGGGAAGAGAAATCACATTCCAGATGACAGTTGATGATATTTATGCTGTCTCGAATGGCGAAATGATCGGAAGACCTCAACAAAAAGGACAAAAAAAATAACATGAAAATTAAAAACGTCATTCTCACCAAATCATACACAGGCTTCTATTTTGACGATCAGAAAGCAATTAAGAAGGATGCTAAAAATAGTGGATTCTTCTATGTTGGAGAACCTCTAACTCCTGGATTCAATAAAGTCAGAGTTCCGGGTGAAGCCATTTCTGTTCAGCTCGTTTTAGAAAATGGAGATGTCGCATTGGGCGACTGCGCCGCTGTCCAATACTCAGGCGCTGGAGGAAGAGATCCTTTATTTCTAGCGAGCGACTATATCCCATTCATTGAAAAGCATATCAAGCCTCATCTGATTGGTGAAGATGTTAAAATCTTCAAATCACTTGCAGAAAAATATGACCGCATGACCGTTGAAGGAAAGAGACTGCATACTGCAATCCGTTATGGCATCACGCAAGCGCTTCTTTCAGCAACAGCTGTTTCGACGAAGAGAACTCAGGCTGAAGTCATCCGAGATGAATACAATCCAACCAACAAAATACTTACGCGTGTTCCAATCTTCGCACAATCCGGCGATGACAGATATAACAATGTCGATAAGATGATTTTGAAGGAAGTTGATGCTCTCCCTCACGCATTGATCAACAATGTCAAAGATAAATTAGGCTACAATGGCGAATTGCTGATACAATATGTATTATGGCTCAAGAATCGCATCCTTACGCACCGCGCAAGTGATTCTTATATGCCTACATTACATGTCGATGTTTATGGAACACTCGGTATCGCATTCCATAATGACATTGAAAGAATAGTCAGTTACTGCAAAGAGTTGGAAATAGCAGCTTCACCGTTCAAAATCAGACTAGAAGGTCCAATCGATTCCGGAGACCGAGAAGGCACGATGGTAGCACTTCGTGATATCAGAGCGCGCTTGGATGAAGAAAAAATTAATGTGGAAATCGTTGCTGATGAATGGTGCAACACCCTTGAAGACATCATCTACTTCGCAGACAATAAGGCAGGTCACGTGCTTCAAATCAAGACTCCTGATCTCGGAGGATTGAATAATATTGCTGAAGCGATTTTGTATTGCAAGTCTGTCGGTATCGGTGCATATTCCGGTGGAACATGCAATGAAACCAATATTTCCGCGCAAGCGACAACCAATGTCGCTATCGCGTGCAACGCAGATCTCTGCTTGGCGAAACCAGGCATGGATGTCGATAGCGGCTATATGATTGTCAATAATGAAATGGAAAGAGTCATCGCTCTATCAAACTCTAGAAAATAGGTGGTTTTATGAAGATTGCATCCGCTGGTACGATGGAATCCAATGACTGCATGATGACCGTCAGGGAGCATGCAGGCATTCAGATTGAAATCGAAAGCATTGTCTTGAAGCAGTTTGGCAAGCAAATTGAATATGTAATCAGAGAGACTCTTAAAGAACTCAACATTGAAAATATCTTTGTTCAGTGCAATGATAAGGGTGCCTTGGACTATACGGTTAAAGCAAGACTTGTAACAGCAATTCAAAGAATGGGTGAAAAACATGCGTAGAAGCTTATTATTTATTCCAGCAAATTCTCCAGCAATGCTGCAGAATGCAGACATTTTTCAATCTGATGGTGTTATTTTTGACTTGGAAGATGCAGTCATGCTTTCTGAAAAGGATGCAGCAGTCCATTTATTAGACAACTTTTTAAAATCATATGCTTTTGAAAACCTGGAAATCGTTATTAGAATCAATCAGCTTGATTCCGAGTTTTCCAGAGTGGAACTCGAACAAATCGTCAGCGATAAAATTGATACGCTGATGCTTCCTAAAGCAACCGCTAAAAACACGAACGCATTATCAAAAATGCTTGATAAACTCGAAAAAAGTAAAAAGATGAACAAAAAAATCGGAATTATCCCAATTATCGAGCTCGCTTCCTCTGTTTTGGAAGCCAAAGAGATTGCTTCAGTCAATAGAGTAAACGGTCTTCTTTTAGGCGGAGAAGATTTATCGACAGATCTTGAAGTCGAACGCACTGAAGATGGATTGGAACTTCTTTTGGCGAGAGGACTTGTCGTGCTCGCCGCCAAGGCTTACAAGCTGGATGCGATTGACACCCCTTATACAAAAACCAATGATGAAGAAGGATTGAACAAGGATTCTTCATATGCGAAAAAGATTGGCATGAATGCGAAGGTATGCATCCATCCCAATCAAATAGATACTGTCAATACTGTGTTTTCACCAAGCATTCAAGAAATTGAATATGCAAGAAAAGTCGTCAAGGCTGAAGCTGATGCATTATCAACTGGCAAAGGCGCATTTACAGTCGATGGAAAAATGATTGATAAACCCATCATCGATCGAGCAAAAAAACTGCTCGATAAAGCTCAAAGATGGGGATTGTTATAGGTGAAGCATGAAAAATAGCTTAGGACGTTTTGTTCCTGAAGGATTTATCCCTTTTAAAGGAGCAGACACCCTCATCAAGAACATGAAAAGAGTTCTTGTACCTGAGGTTACAACCCGTGAAACAGACAAAGTGATCAGAACTCTTTCTGATCTTTTTGATTTGATTCCAATCACAGATGGCATGACATTATCCTTCCACCACCATTTAAGAAATGGCGATGGAGTTTTAAACATGGTTTTATCTGAAATTAAAAAGAGAAAATTAAAGAATATGACATTGGCACCAAGTGCGATATTCCCCATTCATGGACCACTTGTCGAATTGATCAAAAATCAGAATGTTACAAGCATTTATACGAACTACATCAACGGACCTGTCGCTGACTGCATCACGCAAGGGTATTTGAAATATCCTTTGGTGATGGATACACATGGCGGCCGTCCAAGAGCGATTGAATCGGGCGAACTAAAGATTGATGTCGCGTTCATTGCAGTGCCGACCTCTGATCATCTTGGAAACGGCAACGGAATCGATGAACTTTCCGCATGCGGAGCCTTAGGTTACGCGATTTCAGATCTTCAATACGCAAAGAAAAAAGTGGTTGTTACTGATCACCTGGTCGATCATGTGAGTCTCGCAGAGATTGAAGAGCGCTACGTCGACTATATTGTCAAAGTCAATCAGATCGGTGATGCTAAAGGCATCGTTTCCGGCACAACAAAGCCGACAAGAGATCCTGTCCAATTAAAAATAGCTAAGGATACCGCACAATTGATTGATGAACTCGGATTCATCAAAGATGGATTAAGCTTTCAAACCGGAGCTGGAGGTACAAGCATTGCAGTCGCCTTGGAAGTTCAAAAGAGAATGACTGAAAAAAAGATCAAGGGTTCGTTCGCATCTGGTGGAATCACGAGCTTTTTGGTTGAAATGCACGAAAAAGGACTTTTTGAAAAACTATATGATGTGCAGTGTTTTGATTTGGATGCTGTCAAATCCTATAAAAAGAATCCAAAACATTTACCAATGAGCGCATCTGAATATGGTAATCCGCTTGAAGTTAATCCGATTGTCAATAATCTCGACGTCGTTATTTTAGGCGCAACTGAAATTGATACGAAGTTCAATGTCAACGTTACAACTGACTCTAGCGGAAATCTGATTGGCGGTTCAGGCGGCCATTCCGATACAGCATATGGTGCGAAACTGACCATCATCACAACCAATCTGGTCAAATCAAGAACATCCATGGTGAAAGATTCTGTGACGACCATTACAACTCCAGGGGAATCCGTGGATTGTTTGGTGACGGAACGAGGAATTGCCATCAACCCGCAGAGACAAGATTTATTGGATAGATTGAAGGGTTCAAAGCTTCATCTATTGACCATCGAGGAATTGCTGGCTAAAGCAACAGAAATCACTGGAGTTCCGACCCCTTTAGAACCATCAAACCGGGTAATCGGAGTCGTCAGATACCGTGATGGATCCATTATTGATACCCTTTATCAGAAAAGTGAGGAACAATCATGAGTAGAAAACTGATTGATTGCATCCTTGAAAAAGAAATCAACGATGTAAAACTTCTTCTTTCTAAAAATGGATTAAGCTATGAAGACAAAGTGACGTCCACCATTGGTATCTATGAGGATGATCATTTGATTGCTACTGGATCATTATATGAGAATGTCATTAAAATGATCGCTGTCGATCAAGATTCGAAGGGCGAAAACCTGACAGCAACCATTCTTGATAAACTGATCTCCATGCTGAACTACAAGGGAGTTCAAAAGTATTTCCTCTTTACAACACCCGCCAGCAAGAAATTCTTCATGAACTTCAATTTTTCGCTTATTCACGAAAATGAAAAAATCGTACTATTTGAAAATAACATCAACACCATTGAAGAACAACTGAATCAAATGAAGGATCAATTGACCTTAGTGCGTGGAACGACAGCTGCTATCGTCATGAATTGCAATCCCGTCACCTTTGGACACCAGTATTTGATTGAAACCTGCGCTTCACAAAACGACAATGTGATCATTTTTCTCGTTGAAGAAAATAAAAGTGACGAAACACATGACGAATGTTCATGTTCTTCCTTCTACCCAATATATCATCAGCAATGCAACCTTCCCAACCTATTTCCTCAAGGAGTTGAATGAAGCATCACTGATTTATATGGATTTGGATATTTCCATTTTCAGCAAGTATTTCATGAGAATCTTCGGTATTGATCTTCGTTATGTCGGTAATGAGCCAATTGATCAGACAACAGATGCCTACAATCAGGCGATGAAGCAGATTTTAAAGGATAAGTTGATTATCGTTGAACGTCTTCAAAAGGATTTCGTCACCATCAGCGCATCCATCGTCAGAAAGCTTGCGAAACAAAATAAATTTGATGAATTAAAAAACTTTGTCCCAAAACCAACCTATCAGTATTTAAAATCTAAAAAAGGAAGAGCGTTATTCCATGATTGATTCCATTCTTTCTTCTAGAGAACAAAAACTGATTCAAATCCAAAACCTGCTTCAGAGTCACGAGCTGGTCATTTCCGTCAAATCTAACATTCCAGGTTCCAACAAAAATATTTCTGAAGCGTATCTTTTGGTGCGCTTATTTCATGTTGAACTGTCTAAAATGCTTATCTTTAAGAAACCAAGCATGACTGAAAGCGCAGATGGGCCATATTTTCTGATTCCAATCAAGCATAGTGATCCAAAAGAAATGAAGATGATGATGATCTCAATCGAAAACACGCACCCCTTGGGACGCTTTATCGATTTAGACGTTCACCAACACAGTGATGCATCCATTTCCAGAGAGGATTTAGGGGTCCCTCCAAGGAAATGCTATCTATGCGAACATGATGCCCATTTCTGTTCAAGAAACCAGACCCATGACATACAAGACCTCGTTACCTACGTCAAAGAAAATGTTAGTGCATATTTAAACGATCAGATTTTAAGTATGATTGATCAGGCAATCTTAACGGAGCTTGAGCTCGACGACAAATTCGGGCTCGTCAGTAAAACATCTAGCGGATCACATGAGGACATGGATTATCATCTCATGCTGAAAGCGAAAGAAATCATCGTGCCCTATCTCTTAAGACTCTTCATGAAGGGATATGAGTCATTCGAACTTGCGCATCTCTTGGAAGAATCAAGACCGCTCGGCATCGAAGCGGAGTTAGAGATGCTTAAGGCAACCAACGGCATCAATTGTTACAAGGGCTTGATTTTCATGCTGGGCTTGACTGTGATTTCCTCTGGATACGCACTGAGCCACAATCAGAAGTTTCATGAAATATTTACAAATATCTCAGTCATGACCAAGGATATTTTTAAGGAATTCGATATGAAGCCAAAAACCTTCGGCATGGAAGCTTACCGGACACATCAAATCAAAGGAGCAAGGGGTGAGGCTTATCTAGGCCTTCCTTCCGTTCAAATAGCACTGAAAGAACTTCTTCATTTGAGTAAATTGAACGACATCGCACTTAGGGTAGCTTTAAAAGAACTGATTCTAGAGTCAGAGGATACAGTGCTTTTAAAGAGAGCAGGAAGTTTGAAATGCTATCATGAGATTAAAAATATATTGAGATCTGTTGACATTAACGATATCACGGATGTCAGAGGGTTTACTCAATTTTCCATTCAAAACCACTTAAGCTTTGGTGGTTCAGCGGATTTGTTGGTTGTTTCCATCTATCTATACGATATACATCAAATTTTTTACTCCAAATGAAAAAAGGTATTCAGCAAATTTGCTGAGTACCTTATTGTTTTAGTACAAATTATAATGCTTCTGAAACAGATTTTCCCTGCATGTGAAGGACGAGATAATCTGGTCCACCTGCCTTGGAATCTGTTCCGCTTAAATTGAATCCTCCGAATGGCTGATAACCGACAATCGCACCTGTGCACTTTCTGTTCAGGTATAAATTACCAACATGGAATTCTCTTCTGGCTTGTTCCAAATGCATTCTATTTCTAGAAATGACTGCGCCTGTTAGTCCGTATTCGGTATTGTTTGCAACTTCAATCGCTTCATCAAAGGATTTCACCTTGCAGACTGCAAGGATAGGTCCAAATATTTCTTCCTGCATCAAGACGGATGTCGGGGAAAGGTCGATGAAGATTGTAGGTTCAATGAAGTAACCCGTAGAGGCATCCGCTTTACCGCCAGCGACACATTTGCCTTCTTTTTTCCCGATATCAAAGTAGGACGTGATCTTTTCAAATGCTTTTTTATCATTGACCGGTCCAACAAATGAATCCTTATCTTCTGGATTGCCGACTTTGAGTGAATTCGTAATTTTAATCATTTTAGCAACAACTTGATCATAAACATCTTGATGGATGATTGCTCTAGAGCATGCGCTGCATTTCTGGCCACTGAAACCGAATGCCGATTTGACGATGGAATCCGCTGCTAAATCAAGGTCTGCGTCGCTATCCACGATGATGGCATCCTTGCCACCCATTTCAGCAATCACACGCTTCAACCAGATTTGACCCTTTTGAACCTTTGCAGCTTTTTCATAAATACTGATACCAACTTCTTTAGAACCTGTGAATGAAATGAATCTGATCTTTGGATGATTCACGATATAATCTCCGATTTCAGCTCCGCTTCCAGGTAAGAAACTCACAACGCCGTTCGGCATGCCTGATTCTTCCAACACTTCGACGAATTTGTACGCGATGACCTGAGTCGTGGAGGCTGGCTTCAAAATGACGGTGTTGCCTGCAACAATCGCAGCTGTAGTCATTCCGCTTAAAATAGCGAGTGGGAAATTCCAAGGTGATATGACTGCGCCAACACCAAGCGGTATATATTTATATTCGTTTCTTTCTATGTTTCTTCTGCTTAATACAACATCATCAATGCGTTCCAAATTGAGCATCTGGCGTCCATAATATTCTAAGAAGTCGATTGCTTCAGCGACATCCGCATCCGCTTCACCCCATGGCTTGCCAGCTTCTTTTGTCATTAAAGCGGAAAACTCGAACTTTCTTCTGCGAAGGATTGCTGCTGCTTTAAATAGGATATCTGCTCTCACCTCTGGCTTGACATATTTCCATGTTTCAAAGGTCTTTAGAGCCACAGCAAGCGCCATGTCCGCATGCTCGATGGAAGCTTGAGAAATGATTCCCACAATTTCTTTAAAGTTTGAAGGATTCAATGAGGCCATTTGCTTATTCGTCTTCACTCTTTTTCCATCAATAATCAAATCGTAGTTTTTTCCCATGTAGCCTTGAACGGTTGCTAAACCGCCTTGATATTTCTTAATGTTTTCGGGGTTTGTAAAATCGGTTAGCGGTTCTGTTTGGTACGCATAAATAGACATTTTTATTCTCCTTTTATACAACTGATTTCTCAACGTGGAATGTATCATTATTCTTGAAACGATTCAAGGACAAAGATTCCATGTCGATGGTTGTTTTTTCTTTTAAGATGACCTCACTTAATAATAAACCTGTCATCGGAGCGAACATGAAACCGTGTCCGCTGAATCCGCATGCCATGTAGAATCCTTCAAGAAGATCTGTATCACCTAAAATAGGTTGGCGGTCAGGAGACATGTTATAGGATCCACCCCACTGCCTGACGACACGAAGATCACCAATTTTGGGCATGATATCCATGAGGGTTCTTGACATGTGATCCAAAAACTGCCAGGAAGATTCAACACTATGATTATGAGCAGCTTCAGGATTACTTCTCCCCATCAGGAAAGCTCCATGAGGGACTTGTTGGCAATAAATATTTTTAGAAAATGACATGACCATCGGACCTTGAATCTTTTCAATCGGTTCAGTCGCGAGTATTTCATGGTTTTCAGCATAAACTGGAATATCAATTCCCGCCATCAGCCCGACTTCCCTGGAATAGCCGCCTGCGGCATTGACAACCTTGGAAGTTTCATAAGTGTTCTTATTGGTGATGACTTTAGTGATTTTATGATGTTCAACAACGATTGAAGTTGCTTCTTCAAAGAATGAAAAGGTAACTCCTAATTTTTTAGCAGCCAAGAAATAAGCTTCCGTCATTTTAAATGGATTCAAATGTCCATCTGTCTGGCAGAAAGTTGCACTCAAGAAAGCGTTTGGATTCAAATGAGGAACGATTTTAAGTGCTTCTGCTTTATTGAGTTGTCTAGATGGAATGCCTAAAGAATTTTGCAGTGTGACATTTTTTTTGAACTGTTCATGTTCTTCCTTGGTTGTCGCTAAAATCAGGTATCCTTCCTGTTTAAATTCCAAATCATGGGGATACTCCAAAACATCTTTAGCGATGGAGAAGAATTCCATACTTCTCTTAGCGAGAATACAATTCATTTCAGTTGCCCATTGCTGCCTTACACCAGCTCCGCAACGTCCTGTTGCGCCATTGGTGAAATAGCCCCTATCGATGACATGTATATTTTTTAAACCTTTTTTTGCAAGATTATAAGCAATGCTCACGCCGCTGATGCCTGCGCCGATGATTAAAATATCTGTTTTCATTTTTTATCATCCTTCGCAATCTTGGAAAGTTGAACACCAGTGATAAGCGGTCTGACTTTATGGACAGGAATTTCTTCCATGGGTTTATTTAAAAATTTAGCGATCTCTCTTTGAATTAAAAAGCCACAGGTGTTCGCTTGGCATGGTCCCATGCCAACACGCAGCAATCTCTTCAAATCTTCAAAGTTGGTATAACCCTGTTCAAGAAGCTGATGGATTTGTTCTAAATTGACGTCTTCACAACGGCAGATGATAATCTCTTTTTTATTCATGTTTCGCTCTTATGGTTACAAAATCATACAAAAATTGCACGGGAACAGATACGGTGACAACTAGAGTATGGTCAGTAGTTTTGTTGATGACTGTATTTTCAATTTTAGCGTCACAAATGACTTCACCGCTGCGGTTTACACCGTGCCAGATTTCATTTTTAACGGGATGAGGAATAAATTCATAGGGAATCTTAAAGACTGCTTGCTCTCCTTTGACTTGGGCGATGACAATCGCCAAGCCAGGACAGCTGGGAACACAAACTCCGCATCCTGTGCAAAGATCAACGTTTAATTTAGGTTGCTTATTGATATTGGGTCCGATATCGATTGCATCAAATGGACATGATGTCGAACAGGGATTGCATGGAATATCTTCATAGCACTCCAAAATGGCTTTTGGACGGATCAATGCGCTCTTTTCTGGGAAAACGGATTCGACTTGTTCTTTGGTTGGAATTCCAGTTTGATTAAGCATGAGTTGTCTCCTCCTTCATTTTTGCAAGTCCGATTTTAGTTTTGATGCCGAATGGACCATCTCTGAGCATATCAAGCTGTGATTCATAATGCTTGATCAATTGTTCTTCATTGGGATGGTTTTGACCTAAATGCTTGGCAACGTTCAAACCTGTCAGG
>Ga0209212_1008525_pt1 | contig 10979 bp, 7 predicted proteins | sample RifGroC2_FD_183996 | JGI IMG/M metagenome (GOLD analysis project Ga0209212, IMG submission 183996) | Groundwater microbial communities from Rifle, Colorado, USA - Groundwater C2 (SPAdes) (version 2) | ecosystem: Environmental > Aquatic > Deep subsurface > Groundwater | place: Rifle, Colorado... | reverse complement strand
ACGCCCAGAAGAAGGTCGAGGCGCACAACTTCGAGATCCGCAAGCACCTGATCGAGTACGACGACGTCATGAACAAGCAGCGCGAGGTGATCTACACCCAGAGAAAGGAGATCCTGGCCGGCAACGAGATCAGGGAGAGCTTCCTCGGCATGATGGACGAGACGGTGACCGACATCGTGGCGACCTACGCCATCGACCGCACCCCGGCGCGCGAGTGGGACTGGCAGGGGGTCACCGACACGGTCTACAAGGTGTTCGGCTACCATATCGACCTGCCCCCCGAGGTCGTCGAGCGGATCACGCCGGTCAACTTCGACGACACCCTGAGGGCGGGAGGGCGCCAGCGCTTCGCCGACAAGCTGGCCGAGTTCGGCGACGAGCTGATGGACCACCTGATCAAGGTGATCATGCTGCAGGTGATAGACACCCAGTGGAAGGACCACCTGCTCTCCATCGACCACCTGAAGGAGGGGATCGGGCTGCGCGGCTACGGCCAGAAGGACCCCAAGCAGGAGTACAAGAGGGAGGCTTACCAGCTCTTCATGGACCTGATGACCCGCACCAGGGAAGAAGTGGTGGAGAAGATCTTCTGGGTGCAGGTGGCGCGTGAGGAGGAGATGGAGCGCATCGAGGTGGAGCAGCAGGCGCAGCAGCAGCGCATGGTGTTCAACCTGGGCGACCACGACGAGCCGGCGCCCCCGGCCAAGAGCAAGAGGAACGTCGGCAGAAACGATCCCTGCCCCTGCGGCAGCGGTCAGAAATACAAGAAGTGCTGCGGCAAGTAGGGAGGCAGATCGAGATTAAGATTGAGATCAAGTGACGGTTTTGCAGGCTTGACCTCTTGCCCTGTGGCGACTCTGATCTATAACCTTAATCTCGATCTTGATCTTAATCTTCAACCGAAAGAAGCTCCGGGGTTGCACATGAATGTTAAAGGTTTTCGCTTCTCCGCCGTCGAGGCGGCCATCAAGAAGCCGGGGCGTCTCGACCTGGCGCTGATATTCTCGGACGTCCCCTCGAACGTGGCGGCGGTCTACACCACCAACAAGGTGCAGGCGGCTCCGGTCCTGATCTCGCGCGAGCGCTCGCACAACGGCATCTGCCGCGCGCTCTTGGTGAACAGCGGCAACGCCAACGCCTGCACCGGCGAGCAGGGGATGCTGGACGCGCTGGAATGCGGCAGGCGGACCGCCGAGGCTCTCGGCCTGCCGGACGAGGAACTCCTGATCGCCTCGACCGGGGTGATCGGCCAGCCGCTCCCGATGGATCGCTTCCGAAAGGGGATCCAGCCGCTCGTGGACGGGCTCGACCACGGCTCCCTGGACGACGTGGCCAACGCCATCATGACCACCGACACCTTCCCTAAGATCGAGCGGCGCCAAGGCGAGGCGGGGGGGCGCGGCTACAGCATCGAAGGGGTCGCCAAGGGGGCGGGGATGATTCAGCCCAACATGGCGACCATGCTCTCCTTCCTGGTCACCGACGCCGCGGTCGATACCCCCTTTCTGCGCCGCGCCTTCGGCGCGGCGGTGGACGGCTCGTTCAACGCCATCACCGTGGACGGGGACACCTCCACCAACGACACCGCGCTGATCATCGCCAACGGTGCCGCCGGGAACCGCTGCATCAAGGAGGGGACCCCCGAGGGGGACGCCTTCGTGGCGCTTTTGCACGACGTCCTGCTGTCGCTTGCCAAGCTGATCGTGAAGGACGCCGAGGGTGCCACGAAGTTCGTGGAGATCAGGGTGAAAGGCGCCGCAAGCAACGCCGACGCGAAAAAGGCGGCGCTCGCCGTCGCCAACTCCCTGCTGGTGAAGACCGCCTTCTTCGGCCAGGACGCCAACTGGGGGAGGATCATCGCGGCGGTCGGCTACTCGGGGGCCCAGCTGGTGCAGGACCGGGTCGAGATCCGCTTTGACGACGTGGTGATGGCCGCCGCGGGTGTCTTCGCGGGCGGCGACGCGGAAGCGGCCGGCACCGAGGTGCTGAAGCAGAAGGAATTCGAGGTGACGATCGACCTCAAGATCGGCCAGGGGGAGGCGGTGGTCTATACCAGCGATCTCTCCTACGATTACGTGCGCATCAACGCGGATTACCGGACCTGACCCGTTCATGATAACCGGCCGCCTCCCTTTCCGTGGGGAGCGGCATCCCCGGCGGCAGCTGCCGCCGGGCTTCTATCAACGAGGCAATGCTGCTGGAGGCACACATGACTTTCACCAGGCTTTTATCTACAGTTAGCGTTGCCGGTCTGCTCTGTCTCGCCGGCTTCATCGAGTCACAGGCAAGCGACCTGAAGATCACGGAGATGGCGGTAACAACGAAGATCGTCAAGGGGAGCCCGATCGACTCCGTCAGGCGCATTTCATCCTCGTCCGTCAAGGCGCTCTACTGCTTCACCAGGTTCCAGGCGCCCGAAGGGACCGACACGACCATAAAGCACATCTGGTACCGTGACGCCGATGTTGTTCATGAAGACGAGATGCCGGTCAAAGGTACCCGTTGGCGCACCTACAGCAGGATAGACGTCAAAAAGGGTGGCTCCGGCGAATGGCGCTGCGAGGTGGTGGACAGCGAGGGGAATCTCTTGAAGTCGGTCAGCTTCAGGATGAACTAGGGCGGCTCTCTCATGAGCCTTGCATCTTCCCCCTCGAACGGTTATGCTGACGCGCAATGACCCTCTTTAGAAGCTTCATCTGTACAGTACTGCTCCTCGCCCTCGCCTCCACCTGCTACGCTGCCGAGCAGGCCGGGATAGACGCGCTGGTGAACGACGCCATCAGCCGCAACCTGATTGCCGGCGGCGTGGTGCTGATCGGGAGCCGGGACAAGATCTTCTTCGAGAAGGCCTACGGCCGGATCTCCCCGCTTCCCGACGCGCCGGCCGTGACCGTCGACACCATCTTCGATATCGCCTCCCTCACCAAGGTGACCGCCACCACCCCCGCCATCCTGAAGCTGGCCGAGGAGGGACGGCTCTCCCTGCTTGATCCCGTCGTCAAATGGTTTCCCGAGTTCGCCGGCCGCGGCAAGGACGCCATCCTGGTCATGAACCTGCTCACCCACACCTCCGGGCTGGACGACATACCGCTCTCGAGCGACCGCGCGCTGCAAAGCGCCATCGAGGGGGCGGCGCAGCAGAAGCTGAAGGGGGCGGTCGGCAACCGCTTCCGGTATGCGGACCTGAACTTCATCCTGCTCGCCGAGCTGGTCCGCCGGGCGACCGGCGCCGGGCTCGACCTCTACGCCCAGGCCTCCTTCTACCGCCCGCTCGGCATGCCCGACACCTCCTTCAAGCCGCCGAACACCGGGCGCTTTTGCGCGACGCTCAGCGACGACCGGATCCTGTTCGGCGAGGCGCAGGATTACCTCTGCCGCCAGCTGGGCGGCGTCGCGGGGCATGCCGGCCTCTTCTCCACGGCCGGCAATCTCGCCAGGTTCTGCCGGATGATGCTCGCCGGCGGGACGCTCGACGGCAGGAGGGTGCTGGCGCAGCGCACGGTGGACCAGATGACCGCCCCCTACTTCTCGCGCGGCGGCGACGTGGTGCGCGGGCTCGGCTGGGACATCTCCTCCCCGTTCTCCTCGCCGCGCGGTCTCGGCTTTTCCAAGGTCTCCTTCGGCCATACCGGCTATTCCGGCTCCTCGATCTGGATCGACCCGGTCTCCGACACTTTCGTGATACTGCTGACGGCCCGCCTGGAATATAAAAAAGTGCACGAATTCAGCAGGTTGCGGGGCGAGCTTTCCACGCTCGCCTCCCAGTTGTTCGCCATCCCGCCTGAGCTGCGCGAGATGGCCAGCTACAATGACGACTGATTAATAAGAAAGGGCAAAAACCTTGACACCCTACGCCCTTTATGCTAGCTTTTTTTACCGTTTTATCTTGATTATGGACTGTATTTGCACTAATTTAGCCAGTGATCACCGCTGTCTGTCCTGTCAAAAGAGAAATCCTTTGTACTAGCAGCAAAGTCCTGGATCCATCTCTACTGTCTAAAGCCGGACGACTTTACTTATCTCACGTGCAGCATAACTCCTGACAAACAGCTTCCAAAGTAGAGGAGGGATAGATGGGCAATAGACTGCTCCTCGCCGATGACAGCATCACCATTCAAAAGGTCGTGGCGATAATCTTTGCCAATGAGGAGTTTGAGCTTACCGTGGTTGACAACGGGACGGCTGCCCTTGAGAAGGCGCGGGAGATACGTCCCGACGTGATGCTGGTCGACGCGCTGATGCCGGGGAAGACCGGCTACGAGGTCTGCTCGGAGATCCGTCGCGACCCGGCGCTCAGTTCGGTCCCGATCCTCTTGCTGATCGGCGCCTTCGAGCCTCTCGACGAGGAGAAGGCGCGCGACTGCGGCGCGGACGCCTCCATCTCGAAGCCGTTCGAATCCCAGCAGCTGATCGACCGGGTCAAGGAGATGCTGGAACTCGGCAAGTCGAGAAGCTCCGCCGCTCCCGCCGCAAGAGAACTGCCGATCGAGTCGGCGGCCGAAGAACTCTGGGGCGATCTCTCTTCGTTCGATACCATGCCTCCCGCCGAAGCGCCGGCAGCCGCGGCAGCTCCCCCGAGGAGCGAGCCCGCCAGGGAACATGCCGCGCCCGCCGCATTCGCGGCGCCCGCGGCAGCACGCCCCGAACCCCCGTCAGCACCGCAGCCGGCGCCGTTCACGCCCCCCCCTGCTCCGGTGGCGCCGGTCGCCGCCGTCCCCTACCAGGAGGAACTGGTCGAGGCGAGCTTCGAGGACGACCTCTGGGGCGCTTTCGAGGCCGAGGAGGAGCCGGCCGTCTCGGCGGCACCCCCCTCCCAGCTCTTCGGGGTGGTGGAGCCGGCGTCCGAGTTCGAGGCCGAGGAGTTCTTCAGCTTCGAGGACGATACGGAAGAAATAGAGGAGACCGGCCCCGCGCTCGATCTGGAACTCGGTTTCGTCGAGCCGACCGAGGAACTGTTCAGCTTCGAGGAACCGGTGCCGAGCGGGGAACCGGAGCCGGAGTTCAAGCTCCCCGAGTACGACCCGTTTTCCTTCGAGCCCGAAGAGCTGGAGCCGGCTGCGCCGTTTGCCGCCGAGCCCGCCGTAGAGCCGGTTGCCGCGCCGGTTGCCGCGCCGGAACCGGTGCCGAGCGCCGCGGCGTTCGCCGCCGCGCCCGCCGAGCCCCGGGCCGGGGTCGCCGAGGCCAAGGCACCCGCTGCCGCCGCTCTGAGCGAGGCGGACCTGGTTGCGGCGCTTTCCAAGATCTCCAGGGAGGTGATCGAGCGGATCGTCTGGGAGGTGGTCCCCGATCTCGCCGAGGCGCTGATCAGGGAAGAGCTCAAGAAGCTGAAGGCCGGCGTGCGCGGGTAGGGGAAGCGCCGGCTCGCATCCGCTTTTGAATCAGGGGATTTCACAATCCCCTTTTTTAATACTTAAAAGGGTTGAGGTAGATTAGATGGCAAACAAAGAGCTGGAAAAGGTTTACGAGCCGAAGAGCGTGGAACAGCGGTGGTACGGGGTGTGGGAGGAGAAGGGTTATTTCCATGCCACGGTCCCGTCCGACAAGCCTTCCTACAGTATCGTCATTCCCCCCCCGAACATCACCGGCGTGCTGCACATGGGACACGCCCTGAACAATACCCTGCAGGACATCCTCTGCCGCTGGAAGAGGATGAGCGGCTATAACGTGCTCTGGATGCCGGGGACCGACCACGCGGGGATAGCGACCCAGAACGTGGTCGAGCGCCAGCTCGCCAGCGAGGGGAAGGACCGCTTCGAGCTGGGACGCGAGGCGTTCATCGAGCGGGTCTGGCAGTGGAAGGGGGAGTCCGGCGGGCAGATCATCGACCAGCTGAAGAGGCTCGGCGCCTCCTGCGACTGGGAGCGCGAGCGCTTCACCATGGATGCCGGTCTCTCCACCGCCGTGCGCGAGGTGTTCGTCCGTCTCTACGAGGAGAAGCTGATCTACCGTGACAACCGCCTGATCAACTGGTGCCCGCGCTGCCACACGGCGCTCTCCGACATCGAGGTCGAGCACGAGGATAAGGCGGGTAACCTCTGGCACCTGCGCTACCCGGTGGTCGGGAGCGATGAATTCGTCGTTGTCGCCACCACCCGCCCGGAAACGATGCTCGGCGACACCGCCGTCGCCGTCAATCCGGCCGACGAGCGCTACAGCCACCTGATCGGCCGCAAGGTGCTGCTCCCCTTGGTGAACCGCGAGATCCCGATCATCGCCGACGACTACGTCGATGTCGAGTTTGGCACCGGCGTGGTCAAGATCACCCCCGCCCACGACTTCAACGACTTCGAGATGGGTCTGCGCCACAACCTGGACCGCATCAACGTCTTCGACGAGTCCGGTGTGGTGAACGCAGCCGGCAAGCAGTACGAGGGGATGGACCGCTTCGCCGCCAGGAAGCAGGTGGTGGCCGACCTCGAGGCGGCCGGGCTCCTGGAGCGGATCCAGGACCACGCGCTGTCGGTTGGCGGGTGCTACCGCTGCAAGACGGTGGTCGAGCCGTACATGTCGCTGCAGTGGTACGTGAAAGTGGCGCCCTTGGCCGAAAAGGCGCTCGCCGCGGTCAAGGACGGCCGCACGAAAATCGTGCCGGCACAGTGGGAGAACACCTACTACGACTGGATGGAAAACATCCGCGACTGGTGCATATCGCGCCAGATCTGGTGGGGGCACCGGATTCCCGCCTGGTTCTGCGACCACTGCGGCGCGATCACGGTCGCCAAGGAAGACCCGAGCTCTTGCCACCAGTGCGGCTCCGACGAGATCCGCCAGGAGACCGACGTGCTCGACACCTGGTTCTCCTCGGCGCTCTGGCCCTTCTCGACGCTCGGCTGGCCGGAGAAGACCCCGGAACTCGCCTCCTTCTACCCGACCTCGTGCCTCGTCACCGGTTTCGACATCCTCTTCTTCTGGGTCGCCCGCATGATGATGATGGGGCTGCACTTCATGGAAGAGGTCCCGTTCACCGACGTCTACATCCACGCCCTGGTGCGCGATTCCCAGGGGCAGAAGATGAGCAAGTCCAAGGGGAACGTGATCGACCCGCTCACCGTCATCGACGCCTACGGCACCGACGCCTTCCGCTTCACCCTGGCGGCCTTCGCGGCCCAGGGGCGGGACGTGAAGCTCGCCGAGGAGCGGATCGCGGGCTACCGCAACTTCGCCAACAAGATCTGGAACGCCTCGCGCTTTGCCATGATGAACCTGGAGGGATTCGATCCCGAGACGGTCGACGTCGCCTCCCTGAAGCTCTCCAACGCCGACCGCTGGATCCTGTTCCGCCTGAGCGAGGCCGCGGCGTCCGTCGATGCCGCGCTCACCTCGTTCCGCTTCAACGAGGCGGCCAGCGACCTGTACCGCTTCACCTGGAGCGAGTTCTGCGACTGGTACATCGAGCTCGTCAAGGACGACCTGTACAAGGGTGACAGCGAGCGTCAGGCGAGCGCCAAGTACGTGCTCTGGCTGGTCCTCGAGAACCTGCTGCGTCTGCTGCATCCGTTCATGCCGTTCATCACCGAAGAGATCTGGCAGGCGCTCCCGAAAAAGAGCACGGCGGCCGAGTCGATCATGCTCGCCGACTTCCCGACCCCGAGCGAGGAGTGGGCCGGGTTCGGCGCCGCCGCCGCCGAGATGGAACTGGTCATGGACGTCATCAAGGGGATCAGGAACATCCGGGGCGAGATGGAGGTGGCGCCGAGCAAGCAGATCGCCGCCATCCTCGACTGCAAATCAGACGCATCGCTCGCGCTCCTCAAGAGAAACGAGGTGTACGTGATGAGCCTCGCCCGCCTCTCGGACCTTGCCATCGGGCAGGGGATCGAGCGTCCGGCGGAGGCGTCGCTGCAGGTGGCGGGCGACGTCGAGATCATCGTGCCGCTGCGCGGCCTGGTGAACGTCGAGGAAGAGGAGAAGCGGCTCAGCAAGGAGATCGCCAAGATCGAGAAGGACATCGAGTTCCTCTCCAAGAAGCTGGAGAACCCGAGCTTCGTCGAGCGGGCGCCTGCCGACGTGGTGGTGAAGGAGCGCGAGAAGATCGCCGAATTCGCCAACAAGAAGCAGCTTCTCGAGGAGAGCCTGGTCAAGATCCAGCGGCTCAGGTAAAAGAAAGGCAGGTCAAGGTTGAGGTTAAGGTTTAGCAGACGTCTTGACCTCAACCTTAACCTTAACCTCAGCCTGTTTTTCCTGTATACTGCTCATCGGCCCGCTCATGAGGGGCTACCCCGAGGTTAGCTTGAGCACACCTTTCATCATATATTGCGTATTCGCCTTCCTGTTCGGCGCGGTGGTCGGGTCATTCCTGAACGTCTGCATCTGCAGGATGCCGGGGAACGAGTCGGTGGTGTTTCCGCCTTCCCACTGCACCAAGTGCGACTACGTGATCCGCTGGTACGACAACATCCCGATCCTGAGCTATCTGCTCCTGAAGGGAAGATGCCGCCGCTGCGGCGAGCGGATCTCCCTGCAGTACCCGCTGGTGGAACTCTTGAACGGCGCCCTCTCCCTGGCCCTTTTCCTTAAGTTCGGCCCCGGCTTCGTCTTCGCAGTACTCTTCGTCTTCTGCAGCGCGCTGGTGGTGGTCACCTTCATCGACCTGGAGCACCAGATCATCCCCGACGCGATCACGCTGCCGGGGATCGTTGCCGGCTTCATCGTCTCGTTTTTCATTCCCCAGCTCGGTTGGCTCAACTCCCTGATCGGCATCGTCGCGGGGGGGGGGTCGCTCCTGGTGGTCGCCTACGGCTACCAACTGGTCGCCAAGAAGGACGGCATGGGTGGGGGAGACGTCAAGCTGCTCGCGATGATGGGGGCGTTCCTCGGCTGGAAGGCGATCCTCTTCATCATCTTCTGTGCCTCGCTGCTCGGTTCCGTGATCGGGGTGAGCCTGATGCTGGCCCAGAAAAAGGACGGCTCCCTCGCCATCCCTTTCGGCCCGTTCCTGGCGAGCGGCGCCATCCTGTACATCTTCTACGGCAGGAAAATCATCTACTGGTATCTGAGCATGGGAAGCTGAAGCGACCCCTATGAAACCACTCCGGTTCAGCCTCACCTTTTATATCCTCTCCGCCCTGAGCACCATGCTGGTGCTTACCTGGATACTGCTCTCCCTCATCTCCTCCAAGACCGCCGAAAAAGACCTGCTGGCCCAAAGGGGCGAAGAAGGGCGGCTGCTCCTCGCCGGCATCGTGGAGCTTTTGCCGCGCCCGCTGGCGCCGGCGGAGCCGGGAAGCGCCGCCGCCAGGTACATCCAGCTCCTGAAAAACGAGAAGGGGTTCGGTGGACTGCTGGTCGTGGACGACAGCGGCCGTCAGCTCTACGCCGTCTCCGACCAAAGCGGACCGGATGCGGCGGTGCTGAACGTGCTCAGGGGCGGGCGCCGTTCCTTCCAGCTCTCCGGCGACGGGCGCTACGGGCGCTGCTACCAGGCGATCATGGAGCAGGATAAGGTGATCGGCGCGGCGCGCCTCACCCTTTCGCTGCTCCCCGAGCAGGAGCGGCTGAAGGGATCGCGGCACCTTTTCCTCGCCTATTTCGTGCTCGATTTCCTGCTGCTGCTGGTCCTTGGCTCCTTCCTGCTGGCGCGCACCGTGGTGCTCCCGATCCGGAAACTTTTGAGCGCCACGCGCCGGATCGCCGCCGGCGATCTCGGGGACACGGTTCACGTGCCGGGGAGCAGCGAGGTGGCCGAGCTTTCCGACGCCTTCAACTCCATGGTGCTGGCGCTCAGGGAGAAGCGGGAGGAGGTTGAGGAGAAGGTCGCCTCGCTGAACCGGGCGAACCGTGAGATCATCGAGGCGAGGAGCGAGGCGATCCATTCCGAGAAGATGGCCTCGGTAGGGCTTCTGGCGGCCGGCATGGCCCACGAGATCGGCACGCCACTGGCAGCGATCATGGGGTACACCGGCATCCTCGCCGAGGAGCTGACGGCAGACGCCGAGAAGTCGGACTACCTGCGCCGCATCGCCGAGGAGTCGCAAAGGATTGACAGGATCGTCAGGGGGCTTCTCGATTATGCCCGCCCCAAAGGGGTGCAGCGAGAGGAGGTCGCGCTCCTGCCGCTACTGGAGAAGGTAGTCGAGCTGCTGGAGGCCCAGGGGGCGCTGAAGCTTCTGGAGGTCCTGGTCGAGGTCGACCCGGCGCTGCCGGCGCTGCACGCCGATCCGCACCAGCTGGAGCAGCTGCTGATTAACCTGATCATGAACGCCAAGGATGCCATGCCTCTCGGGGGGAAGCTGCAGTTAAAGGGGAGCCGCGCCGGGAAAGACGTCGTCATCGAGGTGATCGACAGCGGGCACGGCATGCCGCCGGAGCATATCCCCCTGGTGTTCGACCCGTTTTTCACCACCAAGGAGCCGGGGCGCGGCACCGGTCTCGGCCTGGCGATAGCCGCGAGGATCGCCGATTCCTGCGGCGGCAGGCTCACAGTGGAGAGCGAAGTCGGCAAAGGGAGCCGGTTCACGATGAGGCTGCCGGCAGAACGAGGACCGGGCGCTGCCTAACTAGTCAGACCGATCCGACCGATCCGTCGGATCCGACCGATCCGACCGATGTAAAGCACACCACCAACTCCAGATTCAAGGGAACAACCGGTGACTGAGAAGAAGAAAATACTGGTCGTGGACGACGAGGTGAACCTGCGCCACATGCTCCAGGTCATGCTGAAAAAGCAGGGCTACCTGGCGGAGCTGGCCGCCGACGGCGCCGAGGCCCTGGAGAAGGCGCGCCTTGGCAACTACGCCTTCATCCTTTGCGACATCAGGATGCCGGTCATGGACGGCAGGAGCTTTCTCACCAACTGCACCCGGGCCGGGATCGGCGCCACCGTGATCATGATGTCGGCCTACGGCTCCGTCGAGGACGCCATCGACTGCATGAAGCTTGGCGCCTACGATTACATCTCCAAGCCGTTCAACAGCGAAGAGATCGCCCTGGTGCTGAAAAAGGCCGAGGAGCGCGAGCGGCTGAAGGACGAGAACAGGAGG
>Ga0209212_1008524_pt1 | contig 10981 bp, 12 predicted proteins | sample RifGroC2_FD_183996 | JGI IMG/M metagenome (GOLD analysis project Ga0209212, IMG submission 183996) | Groundwater microbial communities from Rifle, Colorado, USA - Groundwater C2 (SPAdes) (version 2) | ecosystem: Environmental > Aquatic > Deep subsurface > Groundwater | place: Rifle, Colorado... | reverse complement strand
GGCGCGCGGCCTCGGCTGCCGCCTGCTGCGGCTGGACAGCGAGCGGCGGCTCGAGGCGGCGGTGCACCTCTACCGCGCCTACGGCTTCACCGAGATCGCCGATTACAACGGCAACCCGCGCGCGGAGCTGTGGATGGAGGCGCGCCTCTGAGCCGTCCGCGGGCGCCCCTGCGTCTCAGCGCGGTCGCCGGCTCACCGTCTTCCGCGTGGAGTACTCAGCCACACGCTCAGCGAGACGGGAGACGAAGCCTTCGTCCTCCAAGAGGTCGTCCTTGGTCGGAGGCCGGCCCCCCTCCATGTACTCCCGGAGCGCGCGGTTGACCTGAGTCTGGTAGGGTTCGGCTCCTCGCTTGGCGGCTCTGGCCTTGAAGAATTGCAGCACGTCGTTGTCCAGCATGATCGTGATCCTGACCTTGGTGTGCCGGTCCAGATCCTCGATCGGTGGAAGATCCCGAACGGTCCCCCGTTTCGCTCGACTGAAATCATATTCCTTCTTCATGGCTCTTGACCTCGCGCCGAGTGGCGCGCCGTGAGGAGATGATCCGGATGTGGTCTCCGCGCTCGGTGAAGACGGTCACCAGGAGGCGCCCTCTGTCGGACCGCCCGATGCGGATGATCCGCTCCTCCGCGTGAGAGTGATCCTCGTCACGCAGTTCCATTCCCAGGGGGTCGAAGAAGGTGGTCCGAGCCTCCGAGAACTCCACCCCGTGCGCCCGAAGATTGCGCTGCGCCTTGGCGTCGTTCCACAGGAACCGCACGCAGACAGTATATGCATGTAGTGCATATCCGTCAAGCGCGGTGACGGTGCGGTCAGACCTTCCAGGTCCCCCGGCGGCCGTGCTCCACGGCCGCGAGGAATTCGGCCACGCGCAGGTTGAACGCACCCGGCTTTTCGATGTTGGTCGTGTGGCCGCTCATGGGCAGCATGAGGAGCCCCGCGTGGGGGATGTGGCGCTTCATGAAGAGGCCCGGCTCCAGGCACGGCTCGTCCTGGTCGCCTACCACGATGAGGGAGGGGACCCCGAGCCGAGCCAGCTCCGTTTCAAGTTCAAAGATGGTCTTGCGCTTCATCTGCACCCCGCGCATCGTCGAGGCAGAGCCCTGGGGGGAGTGCTCGCGCAGATGGGCCAGGAACTCGGCCCAGCCGCGCGGGTCCTTCTCGGCGAATCCGCGGCGGGAGGCCAGCGGGGCGAAGTGGTCGGCGGCCGCGCCCGCGCCCTGCTCGAGGAAGAGCCGGGCCGTCCGTTCCGCCTCCTGGAGGAAAGTCTCGCGCCCCACCGTGCCGCTGCCGCAGGCGCAGATGATGAGGCTGGCGGCCATGTCCGGGTGGGCGATGCCGAAGTTCAGCGCGATGTTCCCGCCCATGGAGAGCCCGCCCACATGCGCCCGCGCGATGCCGAGATGCCGCAGGAGCGCCGCCAGATCGCGTGGCGCCTGATGCCGCAGGGATTCGAGGTGGTGGTGGCGGAACCGGGAACGCCACAATTCTACGAAGCGGCCGCGACGGCCGAGTTCTACCTGGGCCTCGCGCGCCAGATGGGCGGCGAGTTCTTCCGGTCGGCGCCGAAGCTGCGCCTGGTCCAGCTCATCAGCGCCGGATACGACCACGTGGACGTGGAGTCGGCCCGGAAGGCGAAGGTGCCCGTGGCGAACGACGGCGGCGCCAACGCCATCGCCGTGGCCGAGCACACGATCATGCTCATGCTCGCAGTCCAGAAGCGGCTCGTCCGCTTCCACAACGACGTGGTAGCCGGGAAGTGGCGCGCGGGCCACCCGGCCGAGTCGCTTATCTACGAGCTCGCGGGTAAGACGCTCGGCATCGTGGGTCTCGGCAACATCGGCAAGAAGGTCGCCCGGCGGGCGGCGGCCTTCGACATGGCCGTCCAGCACTACGACATCGCACGCCTCACCGAGGACCAGGAGGACGCGCTGGGCGCGCGCTTCGTCCTCTTCGCGGAGCTCCTGCGCAGCTCCAACGTGCTGAGCCTGCACGTGCCGCTCACGGACGCGACGCGCCGGATGCTGGGAGCGCGCGAGCTCGGGATGATGAAGCGGAGCGCCATCGTCAGCAACACGTGCCGCGGCCCCGTGATCGACGAAGACGCGTTGCACCGCGCTCTCGCGCAGGGCCAGATCGCAGGCGCCGGGCTCGATGTGTTCGTCGAGGAACCTCCCAAGCCCAACCACCCGCTCTTCGCGCTGCGGAACGTCACGCTCACACCGCACTCGGCCGGTCCCACCTGGGAGAACTGGACCGCGCGCTTCCGCATCGGCTTCGACAACATCCAGCGCGTCGCCGCCGGCGACAAACCGCGCTGGGTGATTCCGGAGTTCACCTAGACATTATGACTCCCTCGGAGAGACGCTGACCTCCAGCTCAACGCGGGTTAGCCTTGGGAGGCCAGAGCCGTCACGTGCGCTTGGCACAATTGCGAAGGTGGAGGTCAGCCATGGAAGAGCGTGGATGGGATGAAGGGCATAGGAAGGATTAACGCCAGTTCTGCTGGGGCGGGGGGCGGGCGGCGGGCGGCCGGACCTGGCCGGCCGCCTCCCGCGAACCCCGGCACCAGACACGGGAGGGCCCCTTCGGGGTGGACGAAAGGCGAGCATGGGCATCGTGAGCGCGCGCGGGCCCCGAGTCGTCCCGCGCGGGCGCGGGCTCGCGGTCACGAAGTGGGCGGGGAGGGTGCGGGCGGGGCCGGGGGCAGCGTCGAGAACGGCCCTCAGGCGCGGGCTACGTGAGGGCGGCGGGCGCGAGTGGGGCGGGGGACCTCGAGGAGGTGCCGGAGGATCTCCGCCGGCAGCTCTCCTTCATCGTCGTCGACGATGCCGAAGACGTCCTGCGCCATGCCCTCACGCCCACCGCGGCCGACGCGCGCCCGGCGGCGCGGTGACGCGCGTGATCGGCGGAGTCGAGATGCCGGCGCGATAGGGAGCGCGCCGCAGGCGACGGCGCCGGCACCGATCCGCCGCGTCAGAATTCCAGGGTGGCCTGCACGTAGGCGTAATCGATGTCGCGCCTGGTGCCCGCGGCCTGCCGGAAGAACCGGCCGGTCAGGAAGCGGTTGACGCCGACGAGCATGGTGAGCTTCTCCCAGAGCCGGTAGGACGCGACGAGGTTCAGTTCGATCCCAAGGTCGCGGCTGAAGCCGTCGGGGACCTCGCTCGCGAAGAAGCGGTGCGCGTCGAGGCTGAGGCTGAGATCCGCCGTGGGGCTCAGCAACGCGCCGGCCACCCACACCCGCACCCCGCTGGCGCGGGTCTCCCCGACGGCGACGCCGCTGAGGTCGGCGACGACGCTCATGTCTCCGACCACGGGATGGTCGTTGAACACGGTGCCGTGGAACTCGCGGTACGTGCCGTCGAACGGCTTGGCGTCGCCCGATCCCCAGGCGTAGGCGCCGAAGAGGCGGGGCTTCCACGCCAGCGGAAACGTGTACCCGAGCTCCGCGTGCCCTCCCCAGGCTCGGACGTCATCACTTCCGCGGCCGTCCGGGCTCGGGACGCTTCCCCACTGAACCAGCGGCTCGAGCTCGTAGTCGAGCCCGCGAGCGCGTCCGGCACCCTGGCGCCGAGCGTGAACCACCGGTGCCCGTCGGAGGGCAGCGTGACCTCCCCGTGGGAGACCGGGTAGAACCCGGCGTTGTAGAAGAAGTAACCCTCGAGCGCGTGGCCCTCGGCCGCCCTCCACGTCGCGTAGACGCCGGCCAGGTAAATGTCGGGATCGCCGGGGTTCAGCGTCGCCATCGTCACGCCCACGGCGTCCACGGTGAAGTCCGCGCCGGGCGCGAGGGTCAGCTTGAGCCCGTCCCAGGTGAGGCCGTTGTAGAAGTCGTTCGCCCCGAGGAAGAAGGTGGAACCGTATACCAGCTCCTGACGGCCGGCCCTGATGCTGACGGGGGAGTCGAGGATGTCGTTCCACTCGATGTATGCCTGGTAGAGGTCGAGGTCCTCCCGCTCCTCGACTCCGCCCCGCCGGCCATACCACTGCCCCTGGGTGACGAGCCTGACCTTCGAGGCCGGGAGCTCGATGGAGGCGCGGGGCCGGATCCGTTCGAGCGCCTGGCCCTCGCTCGCGCCCGGGGTGAACGTGAAGTCCGTGAAGTTCTGGTTGCGCGCGAAGTCGCCGCGGACGCGGATCTGCGCGCCCGCGTCGATCTTCACCGACCCTTCGTCGCGCCGTTTGAGCTCGTCGCGCACCTCGTCCCGGAGGCGGTCGACCGGCGGCGCCGCCGACTCGGTGTCCACCGGCGGGGCAGCCGGCTGCCGGGCGGCCATCGCGGGCGCTGGCGGGACGACCCCCTCGATCTCCTTCTTCAGCGCCTCGTATTCCTCTTGGGTGAGGATGCCCTTCTTGATGAGCAGCAGAGCCAAGGCCTCGTCGCTCGCGCCCGCCGTGGTCAGGCTCGGACAGGCCAGGGCGGACAGGACGGACAGAAGCATGCCGGCTAGCAATCTGCGCATAGCGTTCCCTTCTCCCTCGGGTTGGATCAGGGCGCTGGGCGGAAGGCCGCTGGCCGCTCGGAATTGAATCGACGTTCGTCGCGGTCAGGACATCCGTTGAACCTCTCTCGGAGCGGGCGGGACGTTCACGACGATGCGGCGCTTGCAGCGCCGGCACATGAGCTCGAGGCCGCCGTCGCGCCAGCGGGCCAGCAGGTTGCCCCATAACTCCGCTCTAAGGGCTCCCCGCCCGAGGTAGCATGATTCGCCCGCTAGGCGAGTCGCTCTCCCTCGTGGGAACCGACCTTAGAGCGGAGTTATGGTTGCCGCAGTCGCAGCGGCATTCCCCCCCCGCAGACCCGCGGCGGTCGCGTCGGCAGCACGAGCCCGCATCACCGCTTCGTCACCGCGTAGTGCTGCATCATGCCGGACTCCGCGTGATCGAGCACGTGGCAGTGGAGCATCCAGAGGCCCGGGGCGTCCTCCACGAATTCGAACGTCGCGGTGGAGGCCGGCGCCACCGGCACGTTGTCCACGATCTGGCCGTTCAGCGTCCAGCGGTGAGCGTGGAGATGGAAGGTGTGGAGCTCGTCGCCCATGCCGATCACGCGGAAGCGCACGCGCTCGCCCACGCGGGCTCCCAAGCCCGGGAGGCCTCCCATGAAGGCGACGCCGTTGATCGTGAAGAAGTCGCGGCGCAGCCGGGTCACCGTGCGCGGGACGTTCGAGAAGAGGAGCACGTACTCGCGGTCGGCCGGCCGCTCGTCGGCGCCCCGCACGATGACGCCGCCGAGCATGCCGCGCCTGACGTTGTCCGCTGCGTCGACGGAGTGGTCGTGGTAGAACCATGTGCCCGCCGAGTCGGGGCCTGCCTCCCACTCGTACGTGTGCTCGCCGCCGGGGGGCACGGCGGTCCCGGGCTGGGCCGGTGCCAGGTGCGGCATCCAGCCGCCGTCGTGGGCCATCCGGTACCGGTAGCTGAGGCCGTGGACGTGGAGGCTGTGGGGCCGGCCATAGCCGAAGTCACCGTTGCGGAAGTGGACCACGACCTTGTCGCCCACCCGCGCCTCGATGATCGGGCCCAGGATGCCCATCCAGGGCGCCCGTGGGAGCGGGCGCTTGAAGTCGGGGTCCTCGTAGCCGCGCAGCACGATGGCCGGGTACCGAGTGTCACCGGCTGGGACCTCGCGGCCGAGCTTGTCGTCGTAGTAGCCCGTCGGCACGAGAGTCCAGTCGACGTTCTCGGCCTGGATGTAGTAGTGGCGTACCTGGCCCGTCCCCTGGGCCGTGCCGGGCACGACCAGGAGCCCCGACAGGCCGGTGGCCAGCGGCAGGGCGAGCGCCAGCAGAGCGGACCCGCGGCGCAGGTGAGAGGTGGCGACGCCCGGTATCTTGATACTCACCAGAGGTAGAAGACCGGCACCCAGGCGGCGATGATGAGCGCGACGCCCGCCAGGTGAAGCAGGAGCGCGAGCCTGACGCACCGGCTGTCGGCCGTCTGGAGCGCCAGGATCCGGCGCGCGAGATGAAGGCTCCAGAGCGCCCCCCCGACCAGCAGCGCACCCCGGATCACGTCGGTGGCAAGCGCAGGGAAGCCCACGCCCTTGAGATAGCCGAAGGTGAGCTGGCTCAGGCCGAGGAAGAGCGAAAGCAGACTCAAGGGCGTATAGAGGTACCCGATCCGGGTGAACAACTCTCGCATCCCGGCCGGCTCGCGGAGGGCCGGCTCGAGCACGCGGGCGGAGAGCCACGTGACGGCCGAGAGGGAGCCGATGGCGAGCAGGGTCGCGCCGAGCAGGAATGTGACGATGCTGAGCCCGTCGAGCAGGTTGAACACCTCGCCGGCGTCCGGGTGGTTGGACAGGAACCACCAGGGAGCCGTGGCGCCGATCACGCTCCCAAGCCCTGACCCGAGGGCGAGGCTGCCGAGGAGCTGCTTCAGCCGCTGGAAGAGGGGATCGACCGTCCAGTGGAAGACGCCCAGCGGGAGACCGATCGCGCCGAAGAGGAAGATGACCTCCCAGATGAGCGGCTCGGCGGTGTTGATGTGGAGCAGCTCCTCTCCCGGGCGACGGAGTCTCAGGTGTATCGAATCCCGCCAGCCGGCGCAACGGAAGCACATGAGGCAGTACCGGTTGGTCGCCATCTTCGGCAGATAGATGAAGACGGGGCACGGATCCTTCTTCCCGGTCTGCCCGCGAGACGGCTTCCACGACGCCAGGCGCGAATGGTCTACCCGGAAGTGCGTGGCGCCGAGGCGCGAGAAGACCCCGAAGAGCAGGCTCACCGGGCACAGGTAGCGGCACCAGACCCAGCCCCTCCGCGTGTAGATCAGCGCGACGGTCACGGCCAGCGCTGTGGACCCGCCGAGGATCAGGAGCTGGGGCCCCGGATACTCGTAGACGCCGATGAGCTGACCGTAGATCGTGATGCCGACGAACGCGACGAGCGGGATCCCGCCCCAGCGCATCCAGCGCGGGATGGGGCGGTCCCCGCCGAAGCGCGAGGCCCATGCCGCCAGCGCCCCCTCCGGGCAGAGGAAGCCGCACCAGGCGCGGCCGAAGAGGATCATCGAGAGGACGACGAAGGGCCACCAGAGGTACCAGAAGACGAATTGCGAGAAGCGCACGAGGTTGGTGAAGGGCGTGACGTCAGTGGGCGGCGGCGGCAGCAATGGCGGCACCAGGATGATTGCCAGATAGAAAAGAACCATGAAGACGTGGAGCCCCCGGAGGCCCCGGGGGTGTCGCAGAAAGGCCAGCTCGATGCGGCCGGCCAGTCCCAAGGGCAAGGCAGCAGGCGTCGCGGGCGACGGCCCCTGCGGCTGAGGATGATCCGCCTCGAGCTTTTCCCCGGGCTCCACCGGAACGCAAGGATTCGCCGGGCCCCTCATCTCACCGACTCCCTGCGGCGCGCGGATGCTTGAGTGTCCAGCCCACCTGGAACGGGCTCCACCAGCGGGAGACGCCGGTTTCGAGGTCGGTGTGACGCCCGAACCCGACCTTGACGGGGGGCTCGATCGTCACCGTGATGGTGTAGGCGCCGGGCCCGGGCAGCTTGACGTTGTTGCCGTAGCGCATCCCGTCGCGTGTGATCAGCGGATGGAGATCGCCCTGCCCCGCGTCACCGCCATCCTGACGGCGCACGCGGTAGGAGACGGAGAGGTAAGGGACGAACTCCCCGGCGCCGAACCCGTTCTTGGCCCCTTTCTGCGCCCGGACGTCGACGGCCAGGAACAGGGACGCGCCGTCCGGCGATGCGAACAGCGGCCGGCCCGCCGCGTCCGCCCCGTCCACGGCGAGCGGCGGCTGGGAGCCGGCGACGACGGTCAGGCCAGCCTCGGGCCTGGACACCGACTCCATCACCGCTTCCTTCGGGGCCGCCGGCGAGGAAGCGACCAGGCCCACGAGCAGGAGGATGCCGAACAGCAGCGAGCCCCGAGAGATCATCGTCGTCGCAGTCATGGCCGCCCCCTTAGTAGCCGCCCTTCTTGCCCGGGCCGAGGTATGTGAACGCCCACTCCACCTGGAACGGCTTCCACCAGGGAACCTTCGCGGCCCGACCGAATCCCTGGCGCACCGGCGCGTCCGGGTCGCCGCTCCCCGGGGGTTGGACGATGTAGGTGAGCTTGTACTTGCCGAGCCCGGCCATCTTGAGGTTGGCGCCGTAGTGAGGGCCGTCGTTGGCCACCATCGGGTGGAGTAGCCCCGACTGCTCCTGCCCGGTGTCGAGGTTCTTCAGCGTGTAGCGCACGGTGAGGGCCGGCACCCACTCCCCGTCGCGGAACCCGTGCCTGTTGCCCTTCACGGCGCGGATGTCCGCTTCGAGATGGATGTCCGACTTCGCCCTCGGGAGGTAGAGCGCCTTGCCCTGGTGGCTGGCCGGCTCCATCTCGATCGGCTGGAGATAGACGGCCGCCACCTCGAGCCCGGCTGCCTCGATCACTTTCGGCTCCCCGATGGGGACCTCCTTGGGGAGTGCGCGTCCCGGCACGAGCGCGAGCGCCAGAGCTGCCGCGACGACGATGGTTCGACGCGCGATCATGGGCTTCTCCCTCCTCGCGGTCATGGGTGAACCACTTCGGCGCTCGCCCGCTTCCCGCGTCGCCGGAAGAGGTGGGCGACGGCGACGGCCGCTGCGCCGACGAGGACCGCTTGGAGCGCCACACTCTCCCAGGTCGGGTAGAGGCCGAGGACATCCCACGTGGGAATCCAGCTCGCCGGCGTGGCTCCGACGAGCCCCGATGCCTGCAGCTCCCGGATGCCCCTGCCGGCGAAGACGAAGGCGAGGTAGTAGAGCAGCACGGACGTGACCATGAAGAAGGGCCGGATGGGAATGCGGAGCGCGCCGGATCGGAGAAGGACGAACATCAGCACGAGGACGAGGGACCCGACGCCGAGACCGGCCAGCACCGCCTCTCGCTCGCCGGGACCGCTCCCGGCAAGGAGCGCCTCGTAGAACAGGACCGTCTCGGCGCCCTCCCGGAAGACCGCCAGGAACGCGGCGAACCAGAGCGCGACCAGGCTGCCCGCTCCGAGCGCGGTCTGCACCTTCGTTCGGACGTACCGTTGCCAGCGATCGGCCTCCGCCTTGCTGGTGAGCCAGTAGCTCACGTAGAAGAGCACCGCGGTGGCCAGGAGCATCGCGGCGCCCTCGAGCGTCTCCTGATGGCGGGGGCTCACGGTGAAGAGGGTCCGGATCGCGATCGCCGTCAGGACGCTCGCCAAGAGCGCGACGCCGCTCGCCCGGTAGACCACGCCGACCTTGTCCCGGTGGCCGGACTTGAGAAGGTACGCCGCCAGGGCCGTGACGATCAGGATGGCCTCGAAGCCTTCGCGGACGATGAGGAGCAGCCCGCTCAGGAAGGCTCCCCAGGGGCCGCGGTTCTGGTCCAGGAGCGCCGTCGCCTGATGAATCCGGGCCTGCAGTGCCTCCACCGCCTCGGCCACCGTGTCGGCCCGCGCCCCGGCGACGATCAAGCCCCGGACCTGCGCGAAGCCCGCCTCGATCTCGACCTTCCGTCTCGGCGCCCTGGCCGCGACGGCGGCCTCCAGCCCCTGCCCCTCGAAGAGATCGAAGTAGGCACTCGCGAGGAGGGCCTTCGCCGCCTCACGGTCGCCGGTCCGGTGACGCTCGCTTGCCTCGTCGAGGCGAGCGGAGATCTGCTTCGTCAGCGCCTGCGCCGCGACCACGCGCGGGACGGCGTCCGGCTCGGACCCGACACCCTCTTCCTTCTCGGCGAGGGGCGTCGCCGTCGCGCCGGCCCGGACCAGCTCTCGCGCGTCCTGGTCCAGCGCCTCGCGCAGGGCCGCGATCTGCTGCCGGACCCGCAGCGCCGGCTCTCCCCTCGTCATCGCCTGCCGGACCCCCCCGAACATCCTTTCCAGCTCCCGCGCCCGCCGGACGGAGATCTCTCGGCGGACGGCGGCTTCCATGCCGCGCTCTTCGAACGCGCCGAAGTACGCTTCGGCGGCGAGGTCCTGCGCGCCCCGTAGATCCTTCGCTTCGTAAGCCCTCGCGGCGCGATCCAGAACGCCCGAGACTTCGCCGGCGACCTCCAGCCAGGGGCCCGGCGGCGCCCCGGTCCCGCCGAGCGCGACGGAGGCGACGAGCAGGAGGCCCACGGCGGCACCGACCCCGATCCGGACGCTCGGTTCTCTTGTCATCCGCGCTCTCCCAGGCAAGACTTAGGTACGCCTAAGTCTGACAAGATGCCAACCCTAATGTCAATGGGTATTTCTCCGGCGGCCGGCCAGGTCCGGCCGCCTCCCGCGAACCCCGGCACCAGACCCGGGAGGGCTCGTTCGGGGTGGACGAAAGGCGAGCCTGGGCATCGTGAGCGCGCGCGGGCCCCGAGTTGTCCCGCGCGGGCGCGGGCTCGCGGTCAAGAAGTGGGCGGGGAGGGCGCGGGCGGGGCCGGGGGTGCCGACGGGGGCAGGGGCAGCGTCGAGAACGGCCCTCAGGCGCGGGCTACGTGAGGGCGGCGGGCGCGAGTGGGGCGGGGCCGGCCGGCGGGGGGCCCGTCGTCATCACTTGATCTCCAGCCGGAGCGCGACCGGGCGCCCCTCCGTTTACCCTCCGCGTCACCCTCCGCGTTCTGGGTACGACCTGCTACGATCGGGCTCCCAGCATGCGGCCATCGAGCGGGGGATAACTCAAGATTCTCGGATCGTTGCCTCGCAGCGGGTTGTCGGGAGTGACGGATGTTGTCGGATACGTGATCCGCCGGGCGGCGGCCGTGGATCACGACGCGGAAGCGCGGGAGCTCGCCGCCTATCTCGACTTCCTCGGCGAGCCGCTCGACGGCGACGAGCTCGACCGCGACATTGCCCGCTGGCAGGAGGCTTACGACGGCGCGCGGAGGGTGATGCTGCTCGTCGTGGATCCCGCGGCCGCGGTGGTGGGCACCGCCGCTGTGCGGCTCCTCGCGCCGGGCGTGGGCGAGCTCAAGCGCATGTGGATCCGGCCGGAGCATCAGGGGCGGGGCCTCGGCCGGCCGCTCCTGGACGCCTGCCTCGGCGAAGCCCGCGGCCTCGGC
>Ga0209212_1008522_pt1 | contig 10983 bp, 8 predicted proteins | sample RifGroC2_FD_183996 | JGI IMG/M metagenome (GOLD analysis project Ga0209212, IMG submission 183996) | Groundwater microbial communities from Rifle, Colorado, USA - Groundwater C2 (SPAdes) (version 2) | ecosystem: Environmental > Aquatic > Deep subsurface > Groundwater | place: Rifle, Colorado... | reverse complement strand
CTGGTGCGCAGGGACGGGTCCCTCATGCAGGTCCTGATGAACGGCACGGCGGTGCGCGACAGCGAAGGAAATTTTATCATGTCGCGAACGACCATGGTCGATATCACGGAGCGGAAGGACGTGGAGGGGAGGACCGCGCTTACCAATGCCCTGCTCGCCCTTTTTCAGAAAAAATACTCCCGCAGGGAGTATCTTGACGAGGCCTGCGCCCTGATCCGTTCATGGAGCAGGTTCCACAATGTGGGCATCCGGCTCGCCGGCCGGAACAAGCGGGTGCCCTTCGAGTCGTGCGAGGGCTATGACGAATCCTTTCTGATGACGGAGAACGACCTCTCGGTCGCCGTGGACCAGTGCATCTGCACACGCATCATTACCGGCGTAACGGAACCCGCGGACCGGCGCTCCATGACCCCGAGGGGCTCCTTTTTTTCCACGAATACGGCGAAATTCATGGGGGGCCTGGCGCAGAACGAATTGAAGGAGTACCGGGGCGTATGCATGCATTTCGGCTTCCGTTCGCTGGCGGTCATCCCGATCCGCTACCGCGAGAGCACGCTCGGCGCGATCCATCTGGCCGATGAGCGCGAAGGGCTGATCTCGGAAAAAAACGTCGAATTCCTTGAGCAGCTTGCGCATATCCTGGGCGAAGCCGTGTTCCGGTTCAGCGTGGAGGAGGAGCAGGCGCGCCTGGTCCTTGCCGTGGAATCATCGGCCGATGCCGTGGCGATCACGGACCGGCACGGCTGCCTCAGATTCGTGAACCCCGCCTTCGAGCAGATCACCGGATACCGGAAGGAAGAGGTGCTGAACGGCACGCTGCACATCCTGGACAGCGGCAAGCAGGACGAGGCGTTCTACCAGGGGGTCCGGGAAGCGGTGGCGCGCGACGGCATGTGGCGCGGACGGCTCTGGAGCAGGAAAAAGGACGGTACGCTGTACCTGGAGGACTGCACCTATTCTCCGGTGCGCGACGGGCAGGGAGAGATCATCAACTATATCTCGGTGAAGAGGGACGTGACGGAGAGCGCACGGCTCGAGTCCATTGCCGAGTCGGTGAACCTGATGAACAACCTCGGCTATGTTTTCTCCGGCGTCAGGCACGAGATCGGCAATCCCATCAATTCGGCGAAGATGATCCTGAGCGTCCTGCAGCTGAAGCTCGACACGTCCCCGAAGGAGGTCCTCCAGGGCTATGTGGAGCGCACGCTCGTCGAGATCGGGCGCGTTGAGCAGCTGCTCAGGAACCTCAAGAACTACAACCTCTACGAAAAACCCGAACTGCGGAACCTTGACGTGGCGGTCCTGCTGCAGGAATTCCGCAACCTGGTCGTCCACGACATCGAGACGAAGGGCATAGCGCTCTCCCTGGAGGTCCCCGCGGCCGCGGTGCAGGTGCGCGTCGACCAGCGCTCCCTGCATCAGGTGCTGATCAATCTGGTGACGAACGCGGCAGATGCCGTCGGCGGGAGGCCGCATCCCTTGATCCGCATCACCGCGGCAAAGCGGGCCGACCTGGTGCACATCTCCGTGGCGGACAACGGCGTGGGGATGACCGAAAAGCAGCAGCAGGACCTGTTCAAGCCTTTTTATACGTCCAAACACGGCGGCACGGGGCTCGGGCTGGTGATCGTCAAAAAAATGCTGAGCCGGATGAACTGCGGCATTACCGTAACGAGCGAGCTTGAGAAAGGCACAGTGGTGGATATTTCCATCCCGGAGGGAACCCATGAAGGATAAAAGCAGGAGAACGCTTTTGGTGATCGACGATGAAAAACCGTTCTGCGATGCCGTGCGGGACTATTTTGAGGACGACCGCGTCGAGGTGCTGACCGCGCAGAGCGGCGCAGACGGCCTTGCGGTCTGCGGCCGGAGGAAGGTCGATGTCGTTCTGCTGGACCAGAAACTTCCCGATTGCGAAGGCCATGCCCTGGCGCCGAGGATCCTCGCCATGAACGATCAGGCGAAGATCATCTTCATCACGGCGTACCCGAGCTTCGAGAATGCCGTGACCGCGGTGCGCATGGGCGCCAGCGATTACCTCTCGAAGCCCATTGACCCGGAAGAACTGAAAATGATGGTCCAGAGCGCCATGCGCACGCTGGACCTTGAGCAGGTCGAGCAGTTCCAGAACTACACCCGGGAAAAAGAGCGCACCACGGCGGTCCTGATCGGGAACAGCGGCCCCTTTGCCGAGGTCCTCCGCTTTGTGGAGATGGCGGCCACGACGGACGCGCCGGTGCTGATCACCGGTGAGACCGGCACGGGCAAGAACCTGGTCGCGAAGGCGATCCACTTTAAGGGACCCAAGGCCAAGGCGGCCTTTGTCAGCATCAATTGCGCGGCCCTGCCGGAGAACCTGATCGAAGCCGAGCTCTTTGGCCACGAGAAGGGGGCCTTTACCGGGGCACAAGGCATGAAAAAGGGCCTCTTCGAGATGGCGGACGGCGGCACGATCTTCCTGGACGAGATCGGGGAGATGCCGCTCCATCTGCAGTCAAAGCTCCTGAGCGTGCTCGAGGAGCGGTGCATACGGCGCATCGGCGGCACCACGGTGCTGCCGGTTTCGGTCAGGATCATTGCCGCCACGAACGCGGACCTGGAGCAGTCCCTGGGGAAGAGCTTTCGCAAGGACCTGTACTACCGCCTGAGCGTCATCCGCATCCACATTCCGCCGCTGCGGGCGCATTGCGACGATCTGCCCGCGCTCTGCACGCACATCCTTGCGGAGGTCAGCAACGGACGGATCACGGACCTCTCCCCGGCAGAGGTGGAAACGCTCAAGACCTATGACTGGCCGGGCAACGTCCGCGAGCTCAGGAATATTCTGGAACGCTCCGTGCTGCTGCAGAAGAATGGACCGCTTAACCCTTCGCGCCTGATCATCACAAAGCCGGCGGCTTCGGCGGGAACGACTCTTCCGGGTCCGCAGGAGCCTTGTGAACTGAAGACCATCGAACAGATGGAACGGGAAATGATCCAGCTCACGCTGTCGAAAATGTCCGGCAATGTCACCCATTCGGCGCGGGTGCTCGGGATCTCCTTGTCCACCCTCAAGAGGAAGATCGTGGAATACGGATTCTCAGCCCGGTAAGGGCTGCTTCTGCACGGGTGAACAACTTCCCTGAGGAAAAATTGATAGATTCGTAAAAAGTCTTTTTTAGCCACATAAGTCACAAAATACACAGAAATAATCTTTTATTCTTGAAGTGGCAAATCTTGACTTCCTACGAGTTCATCAAAATTGATGTGTTCGTATAAAGTCCTTTAAGCCGTCTTTGCGAGCAAAGCGAAGCAATCTCGCAGTTCGTAACCGCCAGAAAAACGAGATTGCCGCGTCGCTCCGCTCCTCGCAATGACGGCAGAAGAGACTTTTTACGAGACCATCAAAATTAATTAACTTTCTTTTACGCATACCTGCCGTTTTTTTACCCTCCTCATAACCACGCTGCTCCGGCTTAAAATGAGCTGTTGGTTCAACCTGGGCCATCATTCCGGGCCCAATAGGACTATTATCGTCCTATTCATTCTCTATCACATTGATTATCCGTATTATTTTTTATTCAACATCCTGGCATTTTCTTTGCTACTACAGAGCAGGAGCGAATGCTTATCATGCATATAAAAGATGTATTGCTCGTTGATGATGAACCCGTGTTCCTCTCCGCACTTGCGGAAGGTTTGAAGAGTCTCACCGGCAAAAGGTGCAATGTCATCACTGCCCGGAACGGCAAAGAGGCGATCGATATCCTCAAGACGGTCATGGTGGACGTGGTGGTGACGGATCTGCACATGCCGGTCATGAACGGGCTTGAGCTGGCGGAGCATCTGAAGATGCGTTACCCGGACATCGCGGTGATCGTCGCCAGCGCATTCATGGATGCCAACATTGAACTTGCGCTCCGGAGCCTGCTGGTGGACCACCTTGCCGACAAACCGCTGGACCTGAGGGAGCTTACCCATACCATCATGGCGGTGAAGGCCCACTCATCGATGGCCGTCAGGCCGCTTGGAAATGAGATGAGAGGTTGAACAGGAGGAGGAGACTGCCATGACCACCGCTATGACCAGCTCGCCACAAACGCTCCGCGGCTTCGCGCCGGAGCGTACAGCGATGAAACGCATCCTTCTCGTGGATGACAACCGCGGGACCCGTGACGCGCTCACGAACCGCCTGAAGGAGTATCTCTCCGATGTCACCGTGATCGCAGCTGGCGACGGGAACGAGGCGCTCCGCATCATAACAACCGGCCCCATCGATATGCTGATCACGGAAGTCGATCTGCCGGGCATGGACGGCTATGAACTGATCGGCCAGGTCCGGCGGCACCGGCCTGCCATGCCGATCATGGTCACGACCGACGACTGCTCGAAGAAGGTCGTGGAGCTCCTGACGTCCCTCGGGGTCGACTGGTGGATCGAGAAGCCCTTCGAAGGAAGTGCCATTGCCGCAGTGGTCAGGAACGAGCTCGATCTGTTGCCCCGGCCGGGCAGGTGGCGGGAAAATCGTCCGGAACCGCTCAACAGGTCAATCAGATTTTAACAGTATGCATATTCGCAGGAAGGGAGTCATATGAAAACGCTGATGGAAGTGATGCCCCTTGAACAATGGGCCGAAGAGGTTGAAGTCGAAAGCGGTCATGAAGACGAGCATGCTCTCTATGAGGATACCGGCGCAACCGACGCTGAGGACGGCGGCACCAGCGGCAGAGCAGCAGGCGGATATGAGGACCCGGACGCGATCAAGCTCTATCTCAAGGATATCCGGAAATACCCGCTGCTGACCCGCGAGGAGGAGCAGGAACTGGGGAGGCTCATGGAACAGGGAGAAGAGGCCGCCCGCTCGAAGATGATAGAATCGAACCTCAGGCTGGTCGTCGCCGTGGGGAAGAAATACATCAACCGGGGGCTCTCGTTCGCGGACATTATTGAAGAGGGAAATCTCGGGCTGATCCGTGCCGTCGATAAGTTCGAGTACCGGCGCGGATTCCGGTTCAGCACCTATGCCATGTGGTGGATCCGCCAGGCGATCTCCCGCGCGGTCGCGAACCAGGTGCGGATCATCCGCATGCCCGTGCACGTCGCGGAGATCGCCCATGCCTATGCCAGGACGGTGCGCAAGCTGACGCAGGAATTGGAGCGCGAGCCCTTCCCGGAAGAGGTGGCAAGAAAAATGAAGGTCAGTGTTGAACAGGTGCGCACGCTTTCCCATATGACGCGGGACACCTGTTCGCTCGACATGCTCATCAGCGATGACGGCGACGATACCCTGAAGGACATCCTGCGCGACGATACCCTGCCGTCCCCGGCAAGCGCGATCGACGAGCAGCGTACGCGCACCTTTCTGAACAAGTGCCTTTCGGAACTTTCGGACACGGAGAACAGCGTGGTTCAACTGCGGTTCGGTTTGAGCAGCAGCGACCCGCGTACGCTCGACAGCATCGGCAGGGAGATCGGCATCACGCGGGAACGCGTCCGCCAGATCGAAAAGCAGGCCATCGGCAGGCTCCGGGACATGACCCGAAGCCGCATCAGCGAACTTGCCGACATGCTGTAAGAAGGCAACATTCAAAAAAAACCACAGAGCACACAGAGAGATCATTACTAAGATGGTCAGTAATGCAAACGAATTAAAAACTGTTACATCCCTCGGAGGGATCCCCCTCACCCTACCCTCTCCCGCAGAGGGGAGAGGATAAAAAAGGGGCGCAGCATGTGTCATTATTTAACTTGCAATTCCCTGTAGCTTGCTACATGGTCACCAAATAGGTTCCTCCCCCTTGATGGGGGAGGTTAGGTGGGGGTGGCGGCAGTTGTTGTATCACCCTCCCCTTGCCCCTCCCATCAAGGGAGGGGAAGATGTTAGATACCCCGCAGCTTGCTGCGGGGAGGTTCATTGCGTTCGTATTAGTAAAGTCTCATAGAATCCGTCATTCCGGGCTTGACCCGGAATCCAGCGTTTTCGCATTGTTTCTGGATTCCCGCCCCCATTTTCCTGGGGGCAAGTTTATCCCCGCGGAAGCGGGGGCGGGAATGACGAACTATGTGGCATTACTACCGTATGTCTTAGTAAATCAATATGGTCACGGTTTTATCCCGCCATCCTCAGTGTCCTCTGTGGTTTCCTGTCATTGCCTCTCCGGTTTTTTAAAAATCACAGTACCTCAATTCCTCACCAGTCCGGCGCCAGCAGGTCCTCGCGTGCGCCGGTTTTTTTGTCCTCCAGGCCGACAGGGCGTCATCATCGACCGCGCCGGCCTTGACAGCCCGGAAAACCGGCAGTATCATTCAAGTAGGACAATAATGGTCCTGATAGAGCGACGGAGGGAAACCGGCTGGCGCTGCATTCCATGGCCTGAGCGAGGGTCGGATCGTACAAACGTGCGCATTGATGAGGAGGAGCGGCGGGTTCAGTGCCCACTGCTCCTTTTTTATTGGCCAGGCGCCTTTGAAAGGAGCAATAACACCATGAGGAAATTGTTTCTATTCAACATGATCACTCTTGACGGTTATTTCGAGGGGCCGGGGAGAGATATCAGCTGGCATAACGTGGATGCCGAGTTCAATGAATATGCCGTCGCCATGCTCAATTCCGTGGACCTGCTGCTTTTCGGGCGCGTGACCTACGAACTCATGGCAGGCTACTGGCCGACCCCGGATGTCATGAAGAACGATCCCCTTGTCGCGGAAAGGATGAACAATCTCTGGAAGATCGTCTTTTCAAGAACGCTGGACAGGGCCTCCTGGCACAATACGAGGCTGGTGAAGGAAAATATCGAGGAAGAAATAATAAAAGTGAAAAAGCAGTCCGGAAAGGACATGGCGCTTTTTGGCAGCGGCAGCATTATGGCCGCGTTTGCGCAGCGAGGCCTGATCGATGAATACCGGATCATGGTGAATCCCGTGGTCCTGGGGAGCGGCAACCCCTTGTTCAAAGGCATGAAGGAAAAGCTGGACCTGGAACTGGTCGATACCCGGACGTTCGGGAACGGAAATGTTTTGCTTTCCTACAAACCCGTAAAGGGGAAAAAACCGGGAGAGGGATAGTTGACGTTTTAACCCGTACTATCCAGCTGTTCTCTGTGTTCTCTGTGGTTAGATCTTGACATTACGAGCTGCAGGAGAAGGAGGCAGTATGATACAGATAATCGCTATCGCGGTTGTTTTTCTGATCGCGGGCCTTCTCGCTTTTGCCGCGGCCAGGCCGGACGAGTTCGAGGTGCAGCGCACGGCGAGCATCAAGGCCGCACCGGAGAAGATCTTTCCCTATATCAATGATCTTCACAGCTGGGGCCTCTGGTCACCCTATGAAAAAAAGGACCCCGCAATGAAAAGGACCTACAGCGGATCAGCAGGCAAGGGCGCAGCCTACGAGTGGGAAGGCAACGGGGAGGTGGGCAAGGGGCGCGTGGAGATCCGGTCAACCGTGCCGTTTTCCGAGGTCTTGATCAAACTGGATATGATAAAACCGATCAAGGGCCACAACAGCGTCAGGTTCCTGCTGGAACCCGAAGGCGAAGTGACGCACGTTACGTGGGCCATGCGCGGCGACCGGTCGTACGTTGCGAAGGTCATGGGACTGTTTATCAACATGGACCGCATGATCGGCACGGACTTTGAGGCCGGACTCGCCAATCTGAAGGCGCTTGTGGAAAGTAAAGAGGCGCCAATGACCTATGAAAGAAAATGACCGCGGCTGGGCAGGTCTTATGTCTCTTAACTTTTCCTTGTGCCCGTGGTGCCGGGCGCGGTATAATCCGTTCTATCGCTTCAGGGAAGAGGCTGAAAAGGAGAGCCCGGTCCTCATGGGAATTTTTGAAAAAATAGGCGCCTTGTTCGGCGGCAACGAAAAGACTGGCCCCGCGGAAAAACCGGAGCGGAACGACCCCTGCTGGTGCGGGAGCGGCAAGAAGTACAAGAAATGCCATCTTCCCGGGGACGACAGGAAAACGGCGAACAGCTGTTCGCTGAACTGCGGCCCCACGTGAAAATGACCATGAGCTGAGTTTCAGCTCAACGAGCACGCGGCAGAACCCGGGAGGACAACGATCATCATGGAAGGCAAGCGGGTCAGGGACAGCAGCGTCACCATCGCCCAGGTGATGATCCCGCAGGACGCCAATCCTGCCGGGAACATTCACGGCGGCGTGATCATGAAGCTCATTGATACGGCAGCGGCCGTCGTGGCGGCGCGCCACGCGCGGTCGAACGTGGTCACGGCGTCCATCGACCGCCTGGATTTCCATCACCCCGTGTTCGTCGGCGACCTGCTCTTTTTCCGGGGCAGTCTCAACCTGACCGGCAGCACCTCAATGGAGGTCGGGGTCCGGGTCGAGGCCGAGAACCTGCTCACGGGCGAGCTGAAGCACACGGCGTCCGCCTACATTACGTTCGTGGCGCTCGACAAGACCGGGCGGCCCAGGGTCGTTCCGCAGCTGATCCTCGAAAACGAGGACGAAGAGCGCCGGCATCGCGAAGCGAAGGCGCGGCGCGAGGTCAGGCTGGCGGAGCGGCGCAGCGAAGCGACCTGCCAGCGCGATCCGGGAAACTGCGGCTGAGAAACAACCTTCAGCCTGAATCGTTCCCGGTTCAAAAAAAAGGAACCACCGAATGCCTGATCTTCCTCCTCCACCAGTTGCTCCAAAATCTCCCGGCGTGCGTCTTACCCCGCTCAGGATCGCCATCCTTTATGCGCTGCTCGGCGGTTTCTGGATCCTGTTCTCGGACAGGGCGCTGGGTATCCTCGTCTCCGACCCCCTTGCACTGACCCGCCTGCAAACCTATAAAGGCTGGTTCTACGTGGCAGCGACCGCCGCGCTGCTCTTTGTCCTCATCCGTCGTTTTGCCGAAGAACGCCGGCATGCCAATGAAGCGCTGCAGGAAGCGGTGCGGAGGTCCGAGGAGGAGCAGGCCCGGATCAAGGCGATCATTGCCGCCATGGGAGACGGCATCAGCATTCAGGACGCGGATTTCCGCATCCTGTTCCAGAACCAGCAGCACCGGGACTTGGTGGGCGACCACGTGGGCGAGCTTTGCTACGCGGCATACCAGCATGGCGACCGTGTCTGCGGCGGCTGTCCCGTTGCCCTGGCGTACCAGGACGGCGGTGTTCATACGGTCGAGCGCAGCGCGACGACGGCGAACGGAACGCACTTTGTCGAGGTCACCGCGTCGTCGGTGCGCGACGCGGACAACAGGATCGTGGCGGGCATCGAGATGGTCCGGAACATCACGGACCGCAAGCGGATCGAGGCGGCGCTCAGGGATTCGGAGAAAAAATACCGGGACCTGGTGGACACGGCGCTGGTCGGGGTCTACCGGACCTCGACGTCAGGTCAATTCCTCTACGCCAACGATGCGCTGGCGCGCATGTTCGAGTACGATTCCCCGGAGCAGCTGATCGCCGCGGGCGCTGCGGCAGACCACTACGCTGACCCGGCGCAGCGGGAAGTCCTGCTCGCGGCGCTGCGGCGGACGGGTACGGTAACGAACTTCGAGCTTGAATTGAAGACGCGTTCCGGCACGGTCAAGAACGTTCTGATCAGCGCCACCGTCGATAACGACGCGCTGTCGGGGATGATCCTGGACATCACGGAACGAAAACAGGCCGATGATTTTGTGAAGAACGTGCTGGAGGCGGTGGATGAGGCGTTCATTGTCATTGACCGCGACTTCCGGGTGCTTATGGCGAACCATGCCTACGCAGCCCAGGTGCGGATGGAGGTCGGCGATATCATCGGCAAACACTGCTATGAAGTATCGCACAAGCAGCAGCGGCCCTGCTACGAGACCGGCGAGGAGTGCACGGTGCGGAAGACCTTTGAAACGGGGAATTCCTATACTGCCGTGCATACGCACTACGACAGTCACGGAGATGCGGTCTACGCGGAGACCAAGTCCTTCGCCATGCGGGACAAGGCGGGCACGGTCGTGTCGGCCATCGAGATCATCCACAACATCACTGCCAGGCGCAAGCTGGAAGAACAGCTGAACCAGGCGCAGAAAATGGAGGCCGTGGGAACGCTGACCGGCGGGATCGCCCATGACTTCAATAATATCCTGACGGCCGTGCTCGGCTATGCCAACATCCTGAAGAAAAAACTGCAGCACGAAGAGACCCTGGCGGCGGTGACCGACCATATCGCGGCGGCGGCCAAGCGGGGGGCGAACCTGACCAAAAGTCTGCTCGCCTTCAGCAGGAAGCAGGCGATCACGCCCGGGCCGGTGGACCTGAACGAGATCGTGTCGGGCGTCGAAAAGCTGCTGCTGCGGATCATCGGCGAGGACGTGGAACTGATCACGGCCCCGGCCGCGGGCGAGCTCATGGTCATGGCGGACCGCGGCCAGACTGAGCAGATCCTGATGAACCTCTGTTCCAATGCCCGCGATGCCATGCCGAACGGCGGGCTTCTGACCATCGCAACGGAACAGGTGGACCTGGACGACCAATCGGCCCGCGCACGGGGGCTCGGCAGGCCGGGCAGCTACGGCCTGCTCTCGGTGGCCGACACGGGCACGGGCATGGACGAACGGACGCGGGAAAAGATCTTCGACCCCTTTTATACGACCAAGGAGGTCGGCAAGGGAACGGGCCTCGGTCTGTCGATCGTGTACGGCATCATCAAACAGCATGGCGGTTTCGTCGAGGTGGCAAGCAGGCCCGGAGACGGCTCGACCTTCAGGGTCTATCTGCCCATGATCCTCTTTCCCGCCAGCGCCATGAAACCGGCAGCGGCCTCGGCCGCGGCGGCGCGCGGGACCGAGACCGTCCTGGTCGCCGAGGACAGCCCTGAAGTGCTACGCATGGCGAGCAGCGCGCTCCAGGATGCCGGGTACCAGGTCATCGAAGCCGTGGACGGTGACGACGCCCTGGCCAAATATGCCGCGAACAGGGACCGGGTCCATCTGCTGCTGCTCGACGTGATCATGCCGAAGAAGAACGGACGCCAGATCTATGACGCGGCGATCGTGTCCAGGCCGGACATC
>Ga0209212_1008521_pt1 | contig 10985 bp, 8 predicted proteins | sample RifGroC2_FD_183996 | JGI IMG/M metagenome (GOLD analysis project Ga0209212, IMG submission 183996) | Groundwater microbial communities from Rifle, Colorado, USA - Groundwater C2 (SPAdes) (version 2) | ecosystem: Environmental > Aquatic > Deep subsurface > Groundwater | place: Rifle, Colorado... | reverse complement strand
TCTGCTATCCAGTACTGGGAATTGCCTGCAAGCTCTGTGTCTGGGAAACTTTCAATATAGCTTCTGAATCCTGATATTGCCAGTTGAAAACTCCCTTTGAGATAATCGCTATAGGCAGTTTTATATACATCTTCAGGTTTTAGTGCGACAATAGGAAGTGACTCAGTTACAGCAGGTTCTTTTGCTGGAGAGGGTAGCTCTGTAACCCCTTCCTGTGGATGAAGAGGTGTTTCAGGTATTTTACTCTCTTCTTTTTTGTCTTCAGCGGGAGTTTCTGGCATTTCCTTTTCTTTTGAAGGGGGAGATTTTTTTGTATCCTTCTTCTTTAGCTGCTCTTTCCCCTTTCCGGCAAGCACCTTGAATTTATCATTTAAAGAATTTATTTCTGCCTTTACTCCCACTAAATCTGTCTGCAGAGAGACCAATCCTGTCTGAAGGGAGACTAATCCTGACCCTATGAAATTTACTTTTTGGTGTATTTCTTTTACTGTTAGATCCTCCTTTTTGCCCTTTTCAGCAGCAGTCTTGTATATATCTGAAAGCTGTGTAATCCTCACATCAATTGAATCAAGCCTCTGATTAAGATTGCCTATACGATAGACATATTCATCTATCTTTGAGGTTACCTGCTGGAGACTGTCACTTAAATTATCCATATCGTTCCTTAAATCAGCCTGATTTCTTCTGCTTGTTTCCAGAACCCTGTCTATATTGGAGAGAATCTTTTTGATGTCGGTCTGCTCTGTTCGTGTTTCTTCCACTACACCTGTCTTCTGACTTATATTTTTTAACTCAACCGACAACTTGCCAATTTCAGAATTTAGTTTGCCCATCTCGCTGTTTATCTCTTTTATGTTTTTCTGGAGGATGTCCATCTCTTTGGAGGAGACACAAGCGGTTAAAAGGAGAATACAGGATGCCAGATACACGATAGAGGGAGAAAAAATCTTTTTCATTCGTTCAGGTATAGGAAATTATAAAAAGCATTTAAGGAGAGAGGGAGAAGAAGTTGGAGAAATGGAGAAAAAGATTTTAATGCTTTATTATTTTTTCTCCCACATTCTCCATTTCCCCTTTTCTCCTTATTTTTTCTTTTGTTCATTTTGTGATAACAAGAAAGTGCGCCCTTCTATTCTTTGACCATGCATCTTCACTGTGATTCGGGTCTATGGGAAGTTCCTCACCGTAGCTTATCGTATAAATCCTGTCGGCAGATATGCCTAAGGATATTAAATATTTCTTTGTTGACATTGCCCTTCTCTCTCCGAGGGCGAGGTTGTATTCCGCAGTCCCCCTCTCATCGCAGTGGCCTTCTATCTGAATCTTTATGTCAGGATTATTCTGCAGCCAGTCTGCATTTTTCTGTAGTATCTCCCTTGAATCGGCTCTAATATCTGATTTATCAAAATCAAAATGGATATCGCCTAATTGTGGAACTGCCTTTGTCTCAGCCTCTCTTGCTACCTGAGGCGTTATTTCGCCTTCTTCTTCTTTTAGCCTTTCCTCCTCAACTCTTTTTTCCTCTTCTGCCTTCAATCTTGCCTCTTCTTCCGCCTTTAATCTTGTTTCTTCGGTAGCCCTTCTTTCTTGTTCTGCCTTCATTGCCTCGTCAAACTTTCTCCTCTCCTCTTCTTCCGCCTTTAATTTTGCCTCTTCGGCAGCCCTCTCCTGTTCTCTCATTATTGCTGTCTGGTCAACTTTTGGTTTCTTTGGTGCACATGAATTAATAAAAACAGATACTGAAAAGACAATAAACATGATAGCTAATAAATACTTTACATTATTCTTTACCATCTCAAACCTCCTTTCAAATAAATAAGGTTAAGGTTTTAGGTTGAGGCTAAGTTTTGTTGGTTTTTCTTGACCTTAACCTTAACCTCAGCCTGAGCCTCTATTCAATCCTCTGTGACCATGAAGGGCTGTATCCACCCCCCTCTAAATAAATAATCCGCCTCTGGTCAGTTCCGTCTGAGTTCATCACATATATCTGATATTTTCCATCTCTATTGGAACTGAAGGCTATATGCCTACCGTCTGGAGACCATGCAGGATTCTGATTGTCGCCTGTATCTGATGTCAACTGCTGGACTTTATTGCTGACCAAATCTATCACAAAAATATTAAATTGTCCACCATTGAGAGATGTATATGCTATTTTGTTTCCATCAGGTGACCATGATGACTGGTCATTGTAACTCCCCTGATATGTGAGCCTTCTTAAGTTTGTCCCGTCAGACCCCATTATGTAGATTTGCGGGCTTCCAGCCCTGTCTGAAGTAAAGGCAATCTCCATTTCATTCGGAGACCATGCAGGGGATGTTTCAATGCTTCTCGCTTTTGTCAGCCGTGATAGATTTTTTCCATCAATATCCATTGTATAAATTTCTGCATTACCGTCCTTGCTAAGTGATACGGCAAGCCTATTTCCATCCGGAGACCATGTGGCAGGTGCATTTATCCCCGGGAATATTGAGACCGGTGTCTTTTTGCCATCTGCAACATTTATCAAATATAGGTCAGGGTTTTTGTATCTGAAGGTCGCGTATATGATGTTCTTCCCGTCAGGCGACCATTTCGGAAAGAGAGAGATTGATTTATCATCTGTAATTTTACGAATATTCTGGCCGTCATAATCAGATATATATACCTCCTTATTTCCTGTTGCCTTTGAGATAAAGGTGAGCATGGTCATGGCGACCCCCTTCTCCCCTGTAAAGCGGTAGGTTATTTCATCGGAGAATTTATGTATCATTTGCCTGAATGTAGTCCTGTCGCCGCTATACTTGTAACCGATAATCTGCTCCCCCCTTTTTAAGTCATACAGCCTGCATTCAATATTGATTTTCCCTCCTTCTATAGTTATATGCCCCTTTGCAAGGGTCTCTGCCCCTGAGGATGTCCACTCATTAAAATTTATTTTGCCTGTCTTTTTATCCTTTGTATTTACTTCCTTTAAAATATCCCTGTTTTCTATTGCCTTGAAAAAGCCCGAATTGTTCAGGTCGTCCATTAAAATTTCTGCACTCTTTCGGGAGAAATTTTCCCTGTCTATTGCCCCTTCCTGAAATGAAAAATCAGGAATGGCAATCCGTATCTTTGCACCCCCTGCCTTCGTGATGCTTAAATATACATCTGAGGTATCGGCAAAGGCAGTAGGCAGTAGGCAGTAAGCAGTAAGCAGTAGGTAGAAAAAAAAAGCCTTTATTCTGACTTCTGACTTCTGACTTCTTATTTCCTTGTTTTTATCCATTCTTTTTATATTCAAATCCAAAGTGAATTACGAGGGAATCCTCGATAAAATCCTTTGGCAGCGGCGGGAGAGGGGCGGAAGATAACACAGCCCTGAGGGCAGAGTTGTCAAATGGAGGAAAGCCTGATGACCTTTCAATCTCTGCCCTTTCTATCCTGCCATTTCTCAAGATTTTAAATTTTATTATAACCTTCTTAATCTCTCCTGAAAGAATTTCCACTTCAAGTGTACTCCATCTGTTCTCAATTTTATTCTTAATGCCGATTAAATACCACTCATAGGGAAACTCCTTTGTGTCCAGAGAAATATCGCCTACCGGCGGTGAAATTGATGCAACAGCTTCATCTGTTTTTTTAATTGACAGAGGGGATTGAACAGGTGGAGGTATGTATGTCTCCACCTGTTTTTTGGCTGCCGGCATTGGTTCAGTCTCTTTTTTCTTTTGAACGGACTCTTTCTCTTTCTTTTTTGTTTTCTTTTTTGGTGGAGCGGTTTTGATTTCTGCAGGTTTTGCAATAACCGGTTCAGGCGGTTTGACAGGCTCTTCTATTACAGGTGCAGGCTGAGGGATTGTTACAGTTTCTACAGGTGCTGTTACAACATCCTGAATCGGGGTCGGGACAGCTTTCTCCCTTTTAGGAAGCTCAACTAATGTAACCTTATAAGAGGTAATATAACTCATCTTTTTCTCAGAAAGAAGCCCCGGGGAAAAAAGCAGGATGCCTATTATTAAGAGATGAAATATTAGTGAGAATATAAATGACTTCCCCATTTCAACTGGAGTGTCAATCTCATTTATCTTTATCCTGTAATGACTGACCATAATAAGCTGTTTGAACCGTTTAAACCGTTTAAACCGCTACTCTGTTGCCTCTGTTACCATATTAATCTTATCAATCCCTGTATTTTTTATCCTTGACATGATTTTTACTACAAATCCATAGGGGAGTTCTTTGTCTGCCCTTAAAAATATTTCTTTATCAGTTTTTCCTGAGTATGCATCTTTCAGGACTGATTCTATTTCATCAATTGATATCCTTCTTTCATTAAAATATATCGCCTGTTCTTTATTGGCAGTGATAATTGATTTTTCAATTGCCTCAATATCCTTTGCAGGTTCTTTCGGAAGGTCAACATCAATGCCTTTTTCTAATAAGGGGGTTGTTACCATGAATATCACTAAGAGGACAAGCATTACATCTACAAATGGGGTGACATTTATCTCCGAAAGGGTAGTGGTTATCCTTCTTCTATTTTGCTCAAACATAGGAAATTATAAAATCTTTAGCCACAGAGTTCACAGAGAACACAGAGGAAAATAATAAGGAGAAGTGGGGAAATTTGAGAAAGGGGGAATGGGAAAAATATTTTATTTTACCTTGTCTCCATCTCTCCATCTTCTCCCTTTCTCCTTAATCTTTTTTATTTTTGCCTTTCTCTGTGCCTCTGTGTCTCTGTGGTTTCAAAAGGTTTCTATCTTTTATTTCTTCATAAAATTCTTTTCAATCAATAAGAGAAAATCAAGTGTGAAGTTATCCATCTCATTTGCCGTAACTCTTACCCTGTTTACAAAATGGTTGTAAAAGATAACGGCAGGAACTGCAGCAGCAAGGCCGGCGGCAGTGGCAATTAATGCCTCTGATATTCCAGGGGCAACAACGGATATGCTTGCCGAACCCTTTGCCCCTATTCCCTGAAAAGATGTCATTACCCCCCAGACTGTTCCAAAAAGGCCTATGAAAGGTGTTGTGCTCCCTGTTGTTGCAAGAAAGGTAAGTGATTTTTCCAGCCGTGTTATCTCCTGTAATGTTGCCTGAGAGAGCACCCTGCTAATCCTGTCAATGCTTTCTATTACAATCTTCTTTCCTTCAGGCGACTGCCCATCCGGAGTAGATGCCTTTACATTTGCTGCTAATTCGTTATATCCTGCCACAAAGAGTTTTGCCACCGGGCTATTCTTTAAATTCTTGCCCACTGCATATATGTTTGCGAGATTTCCTTTTTTAGAATATGTCTCGTAAAATTTTTCTGTTTCCTTTCTGGACTGTCTTAATATTTTGAACTTCTTTATAATTATTGCCCATGAAATAATGGAAAAAAGCATAAGTATAAGTAATACGGTCTTTCCAACAGGTCCGGCATGGACAACCATTTCATATATACTTCCCTTAAAACCGTAATCAAATATTGACATAGGAAATTATAAAAATTTACCACAGAGGCACGGAGACACAGAGATATTAAAAACTTCTTTAAATATTTATTCCTCTCAGTGCCTCAGTGTCTCAGTGGTTTCATTAACTTTTTTCTATCTCATATATAAGTGCAGTTTCATCACAAGATGGAAACTTAGGGCATTTTACACAATCTCCCCATATTTTGTGTGGGAACTGTGCCTTGTCAACGATTTTAAATCCCATCTTTTCAAAAAATTTAGGCACATAGGTGAGTGTGAATACCTTTTTAATGCCCAGTTCCTTTGCCTCTCTCATACATTCTCTGACAAGTTCAGAACCTATACCCTTTCTGCTGTTCTTCTCCTTTACCGCCAGGGACCTTATCTCTGCAAGGTCCTCCCAGTCAATATGGAGTGACGAGACCGCTATGATCTCGCCATCTATTTCATATACTATAAAATCTCTGATATTCTCATAGAGTTCATTTATAGAACGATAGAGCATCTCACCCCTGTCTGCATAAAAATTTATTATAGAGATAATCTCCTTCGCATCTTTAATCAATGCCTTTCTTATCATCTCATCTGTCCTCATTCCTTTTATAGGAAATTATAAAAATAACCACAAGATTTCACAAGATGGACACAAGATAACACACAGTGTCATGCTGAGCGAAGCGAAGCATCTATGATGTTAATCTGTGCAATCTGTGGTTTCATTAGTTTTTTTGTTTAAATTTCTCCCTTAAAAATATTTTACCATAAAAAATGTAGAGTGCAATATATACTCTCTGATTTTTATTGTCAATAAAATGTATGACAAACAAATTAAATCTCCTTGATACCTTATATTTTGGAGAGTAGGATGAGGTTCAGTTTTTTGATTTTCCTATTGAAAGAACAAACAGACAAATTGAGATTAAGAATCCTGTAAGACAACGCCTGCATCCCTGCCTGTAATTCCTATCTCAATATGTTGTATAGCCTCCCTCCATATACCCAAGGCGAAATCTAAATTGACACATAACTCTCATCCTGCTATTCTGACCTCGAAAAAGCAAATTCATAGTGCGTAGTGCGATAAGTAAGTATAGATATTGTAAACTGAATTACGTTAAATAAATAATTTATGGCTACACCAAAGACCGTATATTCACTTAAGGGTGTTTTCACTGAATTGCTGGATGTTACTGATAAAAATAATTTTATAATACCTACTTACCAAAGAGGTTATAAGTGGACTTCTTCGGGTGGTAATAGCCACGTTGAAGTGCTTATGAGAGATTTATCCTCAGCGTTTGAACGCGGTATGAGCAATAGATACTATTTACAGTTTATTACTCTAAAGGAAAATGGAAAGGATTTTGAGGTGATAGATGGGCAACAAAGGCTAACTACCCTGACAATACTATTTAGTGTTCTGGGTTATTTTTTGGGAACTAAAGAAGAAAAAAACTTTGTAAGTGACAAGCTTAAATACCAAGCTCGAGAGAATTTTGTAAAAAAATATATTTATGACAATATCAATCTATTATTAGAATCTGAGGGTTGGGACAGTTTTGTTCAAAATGATGCTGAACACGACAATCAAGATGTTTTTTTTATATATCATGCCACTAAAACTATCCATAAGTTTATCGAAAAAGAACTCCATGAGAATAAACGAAAGGAATATTTTGATTACCTGTGCGATCGAGTTTTACTTATAGTGAACTTGTTGGAAGAAGGTATGAAGAGTGAAAAAATATTCATCAATGTAAATAAGGGCGTTAAGCTAAAGGACGAAGACTTGGTAAAAGGATTGATAATTACGAAAATACCTTTGGATAATCAGACACAGCAATATCGAATGACCGAGAATGAGATCAACGAAGTGCGTGCAAACCTAGGTAGGCAGTGGGATGATTTGTCTCGCTGGTCTTCAAGGGAAGACATTATAAAGTTTTTCAAAATTAACTATGGTGATGATAATAGATTAGGATGGTTGATTCACCTTACTTACCCTGAGGTACAAAACACCGAAGATTTGAATCCGATGTTTAATTATTTAGATGATTTATATAGGACAAAGAAGAAAACAGCCACAGAAATATTTACCAAAATACGCAAAACGATGTTGACGCTGAATGATTGGTTCGGTGAGCCAGAGATATGCAATTTATTGGGATATGTACTTCATGCAAAAAAAGATTCAGAAATAAAAAACATTTGGATAAAACTTGACAGTTGTAAGACTAAAACCGAAGTTCTGCAAATGCTCAAATCGTTATGCAAAGATTTGCTACCACTTAATGACGCAAAGGAAGAGCTTCAAGAACTGAACTACGAAGATTTTGAATCAGAATTGTTTAAATTATTCTTGATGCTGGATGTGGCTAAATTTATGCCTATTGGTAACCGTAAGGCAGTTCCTTATGATTTTGGTCAAATATCGTCGAACAATTGGAGCATTGAGCATATATTTCCGCAAAACGCAAAGGATTTTAAAAATGTGAATAGTTTGAGTGATGCGGATTTAGCAATAATAAAAGAATTGTTGCCCTCAGATTTTGAAGAATTAGGAGTTGAAGAAGAGGACAAAAAAGAAACAATTTTTACATTATTCAATAAAATCAAAGAAGCAGTTAATGAATGTCAGATTGGTAATGATGAGAGAGATAATCTGGAATACTTGCTTGGGAAAATAGCAGGGGATTTACATAAGTTAGGAAATTTAGCCTTGCTGCAACGAGGAATGAATTTAGGGCTATCAAACCATTTTTTTGATGGCAAAAGAAATATAATCGTACGGAAAGTTAGCGAAGGACAGTTTGTCCCGTATCATACCTATGATGTATTTAGTAAGCTGGTAATTGAGACTGGTACAGGTTTGCACGTCTGGTCTAAAGCCGACATAGCAAAGCATGAAGAGTACATAAAGGATCAAATAAAAAGTATTTTAAACTATTTAAATCCTAAAAATTAACAAATATGAAAACTGGTAAATATACAATTTTAGAAATACTTGAATTCAAAAACCTTGATCAATTGGTAGTTCCAGAGATACAGCGGGATTATGTTTGGGAAGTGACTGATGTGCTGGATTTATTGGAATCTATAAAAGATGGCTTTGAAGGTGAAAAAGCAGATATTCCTTATTTAGGTTTTATTTATGCATATACTGATAAAGATTATGTTTATAAATATTTTCTAGTTGACGGGCAGCAGAGAATGACTTCAGTTTATCTTTTGTTATTGGCTTGCCACCAAAAAATCAGCAAAAAACTCCCGGATTACCTTGTTAAACATGATAAACTGAAGTTAGATTATAAGGTTAGGCAAGCTACCCATGATTTTTTATCTGACTTAGTAAATCATTGTAGAAAGAGCCAAGATGGCTATGATTTTAAAATAGAAGATCAAATTTGGTATCACAAAGACTATGAAAATGACAGAACTATTTGCAACATGATTCATAACTACGTTTCAATAAAAGATTGGTTAAACAGGTTTGATCAAGAGCAAGAAGCCAATTTTATAAAGTTTGTAGAGGATAAAGTAGCGTTATCGTATTTCGATATAGAAAATGGTAGAGAAGGTGAAGAACTGTATATTTACATGAACTCGCGGGGACGTCAACTTGAGGCAAACGAAACATTGAAAGCAACGTTTTTAGGCAAACTTGAGAGAGAAGAAGATAAGTTGGAATGGGGTAAAAAGTGGGAGGACTGGCAGGATTTCTTTTGGAAGCAACGGGGAAAAAATCCAGATGCAGATGCGGGTTTTAACGAGTTTTTGCGGAGGATTCAGATAATCAACATGTGCGCTCTGGGTAATACACAGGATGAGATTAGTAGCTTTGCAAGTGGAAGAGGTGATCAAAAACTTGACATAGCTTTATTACCCCTCAGGTTGAATGAGATAGATGATTATTTCCAGTCATTCAAATGGATAGTAGAATCTGAACGTGTGAGCGCTTTTTTTGAACTATATGAATCAAAAGAATTTTTGACAACAACTCCAGAAGCTGAGCGAAGACAAATTTATTATCTGAGAATATTGCCGGTTTTAGCCTTATTAGCAAGAACTGGGCTTAAGGATGAGGAGGTTGTTGTTCGATTTATCCGCTTTTTTTACAATGTAGCAAGGAAGTTAAATGTGCGTAAAGATATTGCTGGACAACTCCCAATTGCTGTAAAATTAATGCTTGAGTATAGTAATAGCAAAAAAGGAGAGTATGATGTTAGCGACTTGATTGCCTTTCAAAAAGGAAGGACTGTACTTATTGATGAAGAGGAAGTTTTGAAGCTCTGTTTATACAAAATGCCGTCTGCATGGGCAACACGGCGGGAATTAGAGGAATTGTTTTGGGAAGCCGAGGATCATAAAATATTCGATGGAGAAATTAAGTTTTTGCTTGATAAGTATTATAATAAGGAACTGCAAATTTTAGACGTGTATAGTTATAAAAGAACTTGGTCAGCTTTCATGTCATTATTCCCAAGTAGGAGCACTGGCAATTATTCTCTTATTTCAAGAGCTTTGTTATATTATGGAAATACTTGGATAAGGGTTTCTCCATTTTATTATTATAACTATAACTGCCAAGGTTGGTATGAGTTGGTAAGGATTGAAGCCGGTAAAAACTTACTCGCTTTATTAGAAGATATGCATGGAAGGCCTACTGATTATCTAGATATTATTATCAAAAACAAAATAAAGGAATATTTTACTAAGAACGAATATTTCTCTATTGTGAAATTGAAGGAAGAAGATAGCTTATTGGGTCAGGTACGAGTACTTGCTGCAATAGACTTTTACTCTGAAAGAAGGTTTTGGCAAAATGGTAGATATATAGCAGAAGAGGTGCGCTATACATACAAAGACAAATCATTTTTTAATAAGGATAGGGTAATCTTCAACGTAGGGCGCTATATCGGTAATGGTTTATCTGGTAGAGTAATCCCGATGATGCAAAGCACATTGCATGATGAAGTGAAACTAAACCAAATTTTGACCAATATTTTAAATTTTCAGTGAATTTAGGATTTGATTCAATATAAAGGTATTAGTCGTTATTGACTTGCCAAACCGAGACAAATACAGCTTCAGTACCGCAGCATAGAGCCTGAACCTGTTCCTTCGAAGAAAAGACACCACAAGGTTGCTTAAGAATGGTACAAAATTCCCAATCAAGAGGGTAAGGTTCCATGAAAATGATTTTAAACGGGGTCAGGCTTGCGTTATTGCATTATTATAATGGAGATGGGGTCAAGTCTTTAATCTTGCAACAACCCCCGAACCCCCTCCCCGATTCAGGCTTTCGGGGACAGGTTTATTAAGGGGGAATAACCTTGAAATGTTCGGTTAAGCGGTTGTAACAAATTTTTCCTTGAATCCCAATTTGAAAAATGGTGATGGTTTTTTTAAGCTTTTTCTTCAGATAAAACTGTGATATATTGAATAAAAATAAGCGGAGGGAATTAATATGACTAGTTCAAGGTCTGAAATGATTTATAAAGAGATTTCACAACTTACAAATAATGAAAAGATGATTCTTCTCTCTAAATTAATGTTGGA
>Ga0209212_1008519_pt1 | contig 10987 bp, 7 predicted proteins | sample RifGroC2_FD_183996 | JGI IMG/M metagenome (GOLD analysis project Ga0209212, IMG submission 183996) | Groundwater microbial communities from Rifle, Colorado, USA - Groundwater C2 (SPAdes) (version 2) | ecosystem: Environmental > Aquatic > Deep subsurface > Groundwater | place: Rifle, Colorado... | reverse complement strand
GTCTATCTTGTCGACATAGCTGTCCTTGATGAGCTCCAGCACGTCCACGATGACCTTGAGCTGGGAGTAGGTCTTGTCCATGGCGAAGTTGACATAGGGGAACACGGCCCCTATGACCAGCGCCGACAGGGTGATGAAAACGAGTTTCCTGACGTTCTTCATATCGCTCCTTGGAAGCATGGCAAAGCGCAGTCCGGCCGCGGCGGCCGGGCTATCTATATTAAATTTATTATAACTAATTTGGCAGCCACTTCAGGGGGTCTATGGCGCGGTCGCCCTTGCGGATCTCGAAATAGACGGCGCTGCCGGCGGCCTTGGAGCCGGAGCTGACGGCCTGGGTGTCTTCCCCGGCCAGGCCCAGCGCGGAGGCCGGAGTTACCGCCTGTCCCTTGGCCGCGTCTATGCGGCTGAGCAGGCCGTAGATGGTGAAAAAGCCCTTCTCGTGGTCCACTATCACCACGTTGCCGTAGGTGCGGAAAGGCCCGGCGTAGATGACCTTGCCCGCCAGCGCGGGGCGCACGGGGGCGGCGGGATCGGTGGCTATGCGTATGCCCTCGCGCACTATCCAGGTCTTGAGCTCGGGGATCTGCTCGCGGCCGAAGCGGCTGATCACCCGGCCGGCGGCCGGCCAGGCCAGCGAATTCGGCTCCACCGGCAGGTCGGCGCTGAAATCGGTGCTGCGGTACGGGGCCTGCTTCTGCAGCTTCTTGACCAGGCGGTTGAGGCCGAGCGCCGCGTTCTGCAGGTTCTCCAGCTCCCGCTTCAGGCTGGCCTGCCGCTGCCGCGCGCGCTCCAGTTCCACCTGCTTGGTCCTCATCATCGTCTTCTGCTGCGCGCCCTGGCGCCGCAGCAGTTCCTGCCTGGACCGCAGCTCCTGGCCCTTGCGGCCGAGGGTGGTGATATCCTTGTTGACGCGCGCGCTCTCGCCGGTCATGCGGGCCAGCAGCGCCCGCTTGCTGTACATGGCCGAGCGCATCAGCATGTCTTTGGAAATATCGCGCGCGCCGTAATACGGGTAGTAGAAATCCTTCTGCAGGGAGAACATCACCAGCTCGCCGGAGATGTCGCCCGAAAGCGTCTTCTTAGCCTTGTCCAGCGACTCGTATTTCTGGCGGGCCTCGCGGGCGCGCGCCTTGGAGCCGGCCAGCTGGCTCTCCAGCTCCCTGCGCCGGACGGCGGCCTGCTTCTCCTCTTTCTTCAGACCGGAAAGCTCGGAGGAGATGCGCTCCTCCTCCACCCTCAGGCGCTCCAGTTCCGACCGCTTCTCTTCGAGCTGCCGGTTGATCTCCTCGAGGTTTTTCTTCTTGGCGTCCACCTGCGCCTGCGCCAGGGACGGCGCCGGGAACGCGGCGGCCAGCAGCAAAGCGGCCAGGGCCGCCGGGAGGGCGGCGCGCCAGGCAGATACGCGCTTTGCTGTTTTCATGTCTCTAATATTTGTCGTTCTTCCACTGGCAGAGGGACCAGCCGAGCAGGGCCCCGGAGAAGATCACGCCAATCTGCCACACCGGGTTGGGCCAGACCCAGACCGGGCTCAGGTATTTGACCGGGTACACCACGGCGTAGGCGGCCAGCGCGGAAAGGGCGCCGCCGCCGGCCCCGGCGAGATACCAGTTGCGGTCCGCGCCCAGCGCGGCGGCCAGCGTGGCCGGGGTATGGCCGTGCGTCAGCGTCATCGCGGCCATGATCATGAAGGCCAGGAAAGAGAGGGCCAGGCCGAGCGTGATCAGGTGGCCGTAGAAGACGGAATGCATGATGGCGTAGGCCTCGAGCGGCTTGTACTTGATGTCGCCCACTCCGGGCACGCGCCAGGCCGCGTCCGTCCAGGCGTTCATGTCGCCTAGCGCCTCCTCGCGGATGATCACTTCCCAGGTGTCGGGCATCGGGTTGGTGCCTGGCGGCAGCACGGAGGCCACCAGTTCGGGCTCCTCGGCCTTCAGGCGCGCCAGGCGGTCCTGGCGGCTCACGAAAACGGCCTGCTCGGTGCCGCTGATGGCGGCGAGGGCGGCGGTGACGGTCTCGGGGGACTCCTTGGAGCGCTGGTCCTTCACCACGACTATGCGGAAATCCTCTTTGAGCAGCACCGTTATCTCGCGCATCTGCGCCTGCAGGAAAAACAGCATTTCGGCCAGCAGGCCGGCGGAGAAGGCCAGCAGGAAGACCACCCGGTAGCCCTTGCGCGGCTTGTGCGCGCGGCGCGCGTCGTTTGAATGTTTGTGTTCGTCCATAATTGCACCGGGGCGGCCGGCGGCGGTACCGCGCCGGCGCTGCCCGAGGGTTAATTATAACTTTTATCGGCAGGGCAAAAAAAACGGGCCGCCGAGGCGGCCCGTCCGGGGCGCGGAGCGCGCCCGGGTCAGAGGGAATTGTCGTTGAATTCCACGGAGGCCACGAACGGGGAGCGGGAGAGCTCGCCGATCATGTCCACGGGCATCGTGCCGGTCACGTCGAACACGCTGAAGCGGGAATCGTCGCCTTTCTGCGGCAGGCGGAACCAGTTCTCCGCGGCGAAACCGCCCTCGTCGGTGAGGCGCTTGAGGAAGGCCGGGACGAAGGCGTTGGGCCGGTTCTGGTAGGGCACCTTGAGCGTGAAGCGCACGCGGGCCTTGAGCGGCACGCCCGAGCTGCGCTTCTCCACCACCACGCCGGCCACGCCCTCCACTTTGGAGATGCGGGGCAGGCTGGCGAGAGGGGCCCAGCCGAGTATCACGGTGCGCTTGTTCCTGGCGGAATAAGAGGTCTTTTCCCCGGCGAAGCGCAGGCCGACGGCCTCCAGCCGGGGCAGCAATTTTTCGTAGGAGTCGCCCTTCACGGAAACGCCCAGCAGCACGTATTCCCTGGCGTAGCGGGCGGCGTTGGCGCTGAGCGGGCGCACGTAAGAGCCCACCGGGCCGCTTTCGCCGGCGAAAGTTCCCTTGTAGTGGCCGGCGGGCAGCACCGGCAGGCTGGCCCTGTCCTCGGGCCGCGGGCGGGCGGCCGCCGCGGGCGGCGGGGTCTTGAGCGAAACGACGGGGGCGGAGATGACGGCGTCGCGGAAATCGCGGAAGTCGGAGCGCACGTTCATCGTGTTCTTGGAATTCAGGTAGCCGTCCTCGGAGGTTTCCAGGCAGTCCTGGAAAGCCGGGTCCGAGAAGGGGCCGGTGCCGGCCAGGGGGTCGCCGGCCGAGAGGCCGGCCTGCGCGGAGGCCGCGGCGGCCAGCGCCGGGAAAAGGAGCGAGAAGAGCAGGGTTTTATTCATTACTTTTGTTCATCCTACCAAAATAAAAAAAGAGAAACGAACGGAGTTCGTTTCCCCTGGTTACAGCGGGTTAAGGCCCGCCGGTGGATGCTCCCCCGCCTGATCGGGGGATTACAAGGGCTGCGACTACGTTACTATTCTATACAACCTTGACGAAAGACAATAGAGGCATAGGGCCTAAACAGGGAAGAGAAAAGGGCCCACGCCCGCCTGGGCCCTTTGGGCAAGTTGACACCCGCGCGGGGGGTCTGATATAATTTATTTACCGGTAGGTAAGTTTCTTATGACCAAACAACCCGCAACAAAGATCACCAAGGGCGACAAGACCCGCCAGCGCATACTGGACGCAACGGTGGAGCTGATGGCCGAAAAAGGCCCCGACGCCGTGTCGATGCGCGAGATATCGGCCAAGCTCAAGATCACCAAGCCGGTGCTCTACTACTATTTCAAGGATAAGGACGAGCTGATAAAGGCCACCTTCCTGGAAGGCACCAAGCATTTTCAGGAACTGCAGAACTATATCAGTAAACCCGGCCTCACCCTGGAGCAGCGCCTGGAGAAGATCCTCTCCAACCACCTGGAATTCATCCGGCGCTATCCGGACATGCCCAAATGCGCCATGAAGATCATGGCCTCCCCCTCCGACAGCGTGCTCTCCTCCATGGCCAAAGAACTCAAACAGCGCAACCGGGCGTCGCTGCGCGTGATGCTGGAAAAAGAGGTGCTCCCCCGCCAGGGGGCGGCGAATATCATCCACCTGATCAGCGCCGTCATCGGCTATTTCATGATAGAGGCGCGGGAGAACGGCGTGGCCAGCCTCGATAAGGGCCTGCCCGGCCGCCTGGCCAAGCTGATAGTTTCCGGCGCCCGCTCCGTGAAGGCCGCGCTGGTGATACTGCTGCTCTCCCCGCTGCTGGCCGCGGCGGCCCCGCAGCCGCTGACGCTGGAAGGCGCCGTGAGCGCGGCCCTGAAGAACAACGCCTCCGTGGTGACCGCCGAGGAAACGCGCCGCATATATAAGGAGAAGGTGAGCGAGTACTGGGGCTCGGTGTTCCCCCAGATAGGCCTGGCCGCCCAGTATACCCGCAATATTGAATCCCCCTCCTTCTTCATAGGCGGAACCAAGATCAAATCCGGCCTCAACAACGTCTACTCGGCCTCGCTGGACGCCTCGCAGGTGCTGTGGGCCGGCGGCAAGGTGGCCACCGGCATAAAGATGGCCAATATCTATTCCAGCGCCAGCGAGGAACAGCTGAAGACGGCGCAACTGGCCGTGGCCCGTTCGGTGAAGCAGGTTTATTACTCGGTGCTGCTGGCCAAGGCCATGACCGGGGTACAGAAAGAATCCCTGGACCTCGCCCTGCAGCACCTGGCCACGATAGAGGCGCAGTACAAGCAGGGCATGGCCAGCGACCTGGCCCTGCTGCGCCAGCAGGTGGAGGTCTCCAACACCAGACCAGCCCTGACGCAGGCGCAGAACCTCTACGAGATCGGCCTGGTGGAGCTGAAGAACCTCATTGGCCTGGACCCGGAAACGGAGATAGATCTTACCGACGGCTTCAGCTGCGGCCAGCGCGCCCCCGGCGACATAGCCGGGCTTTACAAGGCGGGGCTGGCGGCGCGGCCGGACTACCGCAACATGAAATACCAGCGCGACCTCTACCGCGAGATGGTCAGCATAGAGCGCGCCGGCCATTTCCCCTACCTGAGCGCCTTCGCCAGCCGGGCTTTCCAGGGGCAGGCCGATTCCGGCTTCCCCTCCTCCGCCGACCAGAGCTGGAGCACCGCCGCCGGGCTGCGGCTCTCCCTGCCGCTCTTCGCGGGCGGCTCTACCAGCTCGCGCACCCGCCAGGCCAAGCTGCAGGAGCAGATCGCCGACACCAACCTGCGCGAGATGGAGCGCCGGGTGAAGATAGATCTCAAGAAGGCCTGGCTCTCGCTGAAGGAAGCCGCCGAGCGGCTGGGCTCGCAGGGCACCGCGGTGGAGCAGGCCAGGAAGGCCGTGACGGCCACCGAGGTCAGGTTCAAGAACGGCCTGGCCGGCCAGCTGGAGCTCAACGACTCGGCGCTGGCCCTGGCCCGGGCGCAGACGCTTTACAACCAGGCCCAGCACGACGCCTGCTCGGCGGACGCGCAGTTGAAATGGGCCCTGGGCGAATAGTCGGACCTCAAGGAAAATCTATGAAAAACGCGAAACTCAACTTACTTATCCTCACGCTGGCCGCGGCGGCGCTTGCCGCCGGCTGCAAGAACAAGGCGGCCGAGGCCCTCAACAACCTCGAGAAGGACCGCTTCCTGGTGAAGACGGAGAAGGTAGCCGTCCGCAACCTGCAGGAATATATCCTGCTGACCGGCTCCGTGAAGGCGCTCGACGAAGCCACCCTCTATCCCCGCATCTCCGGCAAGCTGCTGCGCAACGTGCTCAAGGAAGGCGACCCGGTGAAGAAGGACGAGGCCGTGGCGCTGGTGGAGCGCGACGAGCCCGGCGTGGTCTACGAGCCCGCCCCGGTACCGTCCACGCTGACCGGCGTGGTGGGCCGCGTCTACCAGGACTCGGGCGCCACCGTGACGCCCCAGACCCCCATCGCCCTCGTGGTCAACCAGAGCCAGGTGCGCGTGGCCGTGGACGTGCCCGAGAAGTACGTGGGCAAGGTCTTCAGGGACCAGGCGGCCGTCATAAAAGTGGACGCCTTCCCCGACCGCAATTTCAACGGCAAGGTCTACCGGGTCAGCCCGGTGGTGGACGCCCGCTCGCGCAACACCGTGGTGGAGGTGCTGGTGGATAACGCCGACGCCCGCCTGAAGTCGGGCATGTTCGCCGAGGTGCGCCTGATCGTCGCCTCGCGCGGCGCGGCCCTCTCCGTGCCGGCCGGCGCCGTGGTCAGCCAGGACGGCGGCGAGTTCGTCTTCGTGCCGGCCGACGGCGGCCTCGCGGCGCGCAAGCCGGTGAAGACCGGCATCAGGACCAGCGAGTATACGCAGGTCAGCGGCCTCAAGGAAGGCTCGGAGGTCATCACCTTCGGCCTGTACGGCCTCAAGGAAGGCAGCAAGATAAAGGTGCAGAACTGAGCTGCCTCCGCGCTTAAACCCCGGGCGGCCCGCGCGCGGGCGCCCGGCAGCCCCGCTTGCCGTTACGCCGCTATAAAAGAGTCAACCATGAAAATCACAGAAATCTCCATCCATAAGCCCATCTTCACCACGATGATGATACTCACCGTAGTGGTGCTGGGCGCCTTCGCCTACCTGCGCCTGGGCATAGATTTGATGCCCAACGTGGAATTCCCCTATGTGATGGTGCAGACCACGCTGCGCGGCGCGGGCCCCGAGGAGATGGAATCCTCCGTCACCAAGCAGATCGAAGAGGCCGTCAACACTATCTCGGGCATAGAGGATATCAACTCGACCTCCTACGAGGGCCTGTCGCTGGTGATGATCAAGTTCGCCCTGGAGAAGAACGGCGACATAGCCGCGCAGGAAGTGCGCGACAAGGTGAATTCCGTGCTGGCCCAGCTGCCGCTGGGCACCAACCCGCCGGTGATAGGCAAGCTGGACATCGGCGCGCAGGCCGTGCTCAACGTGGTGGTCTCCGGCAACCGGGACCTGATAGACCTGACCCATATAGCCAAGAAGCAGATCAAAGAAAATATCGAGACCGTCAGCGGCGTGGGCGCCATCGACATCGTGGGCGGCCGCGAGCGCGAGATCCATTTAGTGGTCAACCCGCTCAAGCTCTCGGCGCTGAACCTCTCCATCCGGGCCGTGAAGGACGCCATCACCCAGCAGAACATAGAGATCCCCGGCGGCAAGGTGGAGCAGAAGGAGAAGGAGTTCGTGCTGCGCACGCTGGGGCGCATCGAGAGCGTTAAGGATTTCAACGACATCGTCATCGCCACCATCAACGGCGCGCAGGTGCGCGTTTCCGACATCGGCCGCGTGGAGGACACCGGCCAGCGCATGACCACGGCCTCCTATTATAACGGCAAGCCGTCGGTCACCCTGGTGGTCAAGAAGCAGTCCGGCACCAACACGGTGGCCGTGGTAAAGAACATCAAGGAGCGCCTGGAGGAGTTCAAAGGCTCCCTCCCGCCGGGAGTGGAGACGACCATCATCGGCGACCAGTCCATTTTCATCAAGGACTCGGTCAACACCGTCACCGAGCACCTGGTGCTGGGCGCGGTGTTCGCGGCGCTGATGGTACTGCTGTTCCTGGGCGACTTCCGCTCCACCATCATCTCGTCGCTCGCCATCCCCACCTCCCTCATCGGCACGCTCATCTTCATGCAGCTGGCCGGCTTCACCATCAACACCATGACGCTGCTGGGCCTGACCATCGCCGTCGGCATCGTCGTCGACGACGCCATCGTGATGCTGGAGAACATCTACCGCCACATGGAGGAGCATAAGATGAGCCCGCTCAAGGCGGCGCTCGACGGCTCCCGCGAGATCGGCTTCGCCGTGGTGGCCATGTCGGCGGCCCTGCTGGTCATCTTCATCCCGCTCGCGTACATGGGCGGCATCATAGGGCGCTTCCTCAAGAGCTACGGCCTCACCATCGCCTTCGCCGTGGCCATCAGCGTCTTCGTGGCGCTGACGCTCACCCCCATGCTCTGCTCGCTGTTCCTCAAGATCAAGCCCGGCGAGAAGACCCGGATGGAGCTGCTCACGGACAGCGTGAACGAATGGCTGGCCGCTAAATACATCGTGATGCTGGAATGGGCCCTGGCCCGCCGCAAGCGCATGGCGGTCTACGGCCTGCTGATCATGTTCTCGATGGTGCCGCTGTTCCTGTTCCTCGGCAAGGACTTCATGCCCGCCGACGACACCGGCCTCTACCAGATCAACATCACCGCGCCCGAAGGCACCAGCCTCGGCATGATGAAGCAGATCTTCGCCCAGGTGGAAAGCGAGACGCGGCAGCTGCCGCACGTGAAGAACATCCTCTCTTCCATCGGCACCGGCGTGGGCGGCCACTTCGGCGGCTCCACCACCAACGAGGGCTACGTGCTGGTGGAGCTCGACGACCTGGCCGACCGGGACCTGCCCATGCAGAAGCTGCTGCTGGCCTCGCGCGAGATGATGAGCAAGTACAAGGGCCTGCGCGTGTCCGTGATGCCCGCCGGCGGCTTCGGCGGCGGCGACGCCGAGCTGATGTACAACATTTCCGGCCCCGACCTGGTCAAGCTGGAGGAATACTCCAACGCCGTGGCCGAAAAGGTGCGCAAGGTCAGGGGCGCCGTGGACGTGGACACCAGCTTCTCCTACGCCAAGCCCGAGTACCGCGTGGAGATAGACCGCAGCCGCGCCCACGACCTGGGCGTGAAGGTGGAGGATATCGCCACCTCGCTGCGCACCCTGGTGGGCGGCGAAGAGGACATCACCAAGTTCAAGGACGGCGACGAGCTGTACCAGGTGCGCCTGCGCGCCGAGGAGGGTTTCCGCGACCGCATGGAAGCCATCGAGGCGCTGATGGTGCCCGCCTCCGGAGGCCGCGTGACGCGCCTCGACAGCGTGGCGCGCGTGAGCGAGGGCGTGGGCCCCACGCAGATCGCCCGCTATAACCGCCAGCGCAACGTGCAGGTGACGGCCAACGTGGACGGCATCCCGGTGAACAAGCTCATCGCCGAAGCCGAAAAGGCCTTCAAGGAGCTCAACGCCCCGCCCGAGTACCGGGCCGGCATCTACGGCCGCGCCAAGGAGCTGGGCAACATGCTCAAGGAGTTCGGCATCGCCTTCGCCCTGGCTTTCATCTTCATCTACATCGTGCTCGCCAGCCAGTTCGAGAGCTTCGTCTACCCGGTCTCGATCATGGTGGTGCTGCCGCTGACCATACCGTTCGCCATCATCTCGCTGTTCATCACCGGCCAGAACCTCACGCTGTTCTCCATCATGGGCATGTTCATGCTCTTCGGCATCGTGACCAAGAACTCCATCCTGCAGGTGGACTATACCAACACCCTGCGGGCCAAGGGCCTGCCGCGCCACCAGGCCATGATAGAGGCCAACAAGACCCGGCTGCGCCCCATCCTGATGACCACGCTGACGCTCATAGCCGGCATGATACCGACGGCGCTCGGCACCGGCGCGGGCTCTGGCACGCGGCGCACCATGGCCATGGTCATCATCGGCGGCCAGACGCTGTCGCTGCTCATCACCCTGCTGATGACGCCGGTGACCTACTCGCTGATGGACGACCTCGAGATCTGGTTCAGGAAGAAATACATGGGCGGCGAGAAAAAGGAAGAAGCCGCCGTTTAACCGCGGCGGCCCAAAAAAGAAAAGGGAGGCGCGAGCCTCCCTTTCTAATAACTAGGGACAGCGCCCTATTTTAAAATAGGGCGCTGTCCCTAGTTTTATCCTAGTTTTATCTTTCGGCTACGGCGCTCTGGTACTGCAGGCGGGCTTTCTCCAGGTCGGCCGTGGTGGGGGTCTCGGCGGCCGAGAAGAGGCGCTCGAACTGCGCGGCGAAGGCCTCGGTATAGGCCTTGTCGGCGGTGTTGAACATGTTCTCGAAATTGTTCTGCTGGGCGTTCACCGACCAGTTGAAAGAGCCGGTCATCAGCAGTTTGGAGTCCAGCACGGCGTACTTATTGTGCATCACGCCCTTGCCGGCGTAGCCCTGGCTCCAGCGGAAAGGCACGCCGTTCCTGAGCAGCAGCGCCCCCACCTCGGATTGGCTGGCCTGCACCCTGTCCACCAGCACCCGCACCTTCACCCCGCGCTTATGCGCGTTGACCACGGCGTTGCCGATGTCGAGCGAGTAAAAGCTGAACACCGCGATATCCGCGCTCTCGCGGGTAAAATTCAAGGCATTGAGGATGTCGGCCTCGGTGCGGCCGGCCGGCGAAAAGGAGTAAGCCGGCAGCAGCGCGCCGTTATAGAAGATGGTTCTGGCCGGGTCTTCGGGCGGCGGCCCGTAGTTGTTGATGGGCTGGCCGGGGCCCTGGCTGACCGGCCTGGCATAGCCCCACATCCAGACGAAATACTTGCGGTAGCCGCTCACCACGCCCTTGTCGCGGCTGAAAACGATATTCTCGCTGTTGGCCAGGTTGGCGGTGACGGCCCAGTTGAACGAGCCGGCCGAGATCATTTTACCGTCGTAGATGCCCAGCTTGTTGTGCATGATGCCGTAGCTGCCCACGCCGCGCAGGGTGCGTACGTCCAGGCCCTTGTCTATCAGCAGCTCCAACTGCTCGCTGATCCTGGAGGTGTGCACATGGGATTCATTCACCAGCACCCGCACGGCAACGCCGCGCTCCTTGGCGTCCACCAAGGCCTGCGCCACGCGGGGCAGGGTAAAGCCGTACAGGGCCACTTCGACGGAAGACTTGGAGCCGCGGATGGCGCTCTCCAGCAGGGCCTCTATGTCGGCCTGACCGGAGAAAGCGAAGTCGGGGATCTCCAGCGGAACGAAAGGGCTGGTTGAGACCTGGGGCGCGGGCACGGCCGGCGCCTGCGGGGCGCCGTCCAGGGGGAAGAACGGGATGGTCTGCGCGCCGGCATTAACTAAAGGCAACGCCAGCAGCAGGGCATAGAAGCAGCTCTTGATGTATTTGCGCATCTATATAATTATCGCTTAAACCGCCACAGACCGCGAGGGCCCATAGGCCCAGGCGCGTCTGGGCCCTGCCGCCGCCTACAACTGGCGGCGCTGTACGGCTATGTTGAAGAGCTTTATATAGGCCTCGGCCGACTTGTGCCAGGCATAGTCGCCGCGCATGGCGTTGCGCACCATCAGGTTCCAGTTCTCGCGCC
>Ga0209212_1008518_pt1 | contig 10988 bp, 9 predicted proteins | sample RifGroC2_FD_183996 | JGI IMG/M metagenome (GOLD analysis project Ga0209212, IMG submission 183996) | Groundwater microbial communities from Rifle, Colorado, USA - Groundwater C2 (SPAdes) (version 2) | ecosystem: Environmental > Aquatic > Deep subsurface > Groundwater | place: Rifle, Colorado... | reverse complement strand
AGGTAGTTACGAAAACGGCCCACGACTTTTTTCATTCAAAAGCAAGTAAAAAACTCATCTAGATATTATTTTTTTCTTACACATTCGTGCCGGACGGTCACTGCAAGGACCTTACCGGACAACACTGCCTAAATCCCCCTTTGTCAAAGGGGGACTTGTAGGTAGAACGGCCTTTAGTGGTTTGGCCGTCAAAACAGCGCCGGCTGGCTCGCCTCCTGCTCCAGGGGGAGCAGCAGGAAGAAGGAACTCCCGCCGCTGCTCTCCACCCAGACCATGCCGCCGTGCGCCTCCACCATCCCCTTCACGATGGCAAGCCCAAGCCCCGCTCCCTTCCCCTGAAACCTGCTCCGGCCGCTCGAGTGGTGCCGGATCTCCCCGACCTCATAGAAGATGTCGAAGATCCTCTGCTGCTCCTCGACCGGGATGCCGATGCCGCGGTCCCGCACCTCCACCTCGAGATAGCAGCGGTCGCCGCAGCGCCTGAGGAAGTCGGAGTTGAAGCGCTCCAGCGTCTCCCTGCGCTCCCAGAGGAGCTGGCTGCCGACCACCCGGCCGGTCACCTCGATCTCGCCCCCCTCCGGGCTGAACCGGATCGCGTTCAGCAGCAGCTCCCCGAAGACCCGCTCCAGGTAGCTGCGGTCCCCGTCGAAGAAGGGGACCGCGTCCAGCCCGGTCAGCCTCACCGTCTGGCCCCGCTTCTCAAGCTGAGGCTTGAGCCGCTCCTTCAGGCTCTCCAGGAAACGCTCCAGGTGGACCGCCGAGGTCTCCAGCTCGCCGCCGCGCGCCTCGAGCCGGATCAGCTTCAACAGGTCGGCCACCAGTTCCTTGAGCCTCAGCCCCCCGTCCCGGACCATCTGCAGCACCTCGGTGGCGTCGTCGCTCGTGCCCTGGCGCTGCAGCAGCAGGTGATCGACCCCGGAGAGGATGCTGGTGAGCGGGGTGTTGAATTCGTGGGAGACCATCCCCAGGAACTGGTTCTTCATCCGGTCCAGCCGGCTCAGGTCCAGGTGCGCCTGCTCGACCAGGGCGAGGTTTCGCTTAAGCTTTGCCTCGGAGACGGAGAGGTTGTGGCTCGCCTTCTCCAGCAGGTGGTGGGAGCGCAGCAGTTCGGCACTCTTCCAGCTCAGCTCGGCGAAGAGCCGCGCCGTCTCGATGACGTTGCCGACCTGCTTCCCCGCGGTGGCCAGGAAGCGGAGCTCCTCCTCGCTGTAACGGCGCAGGGCGGGGTGCATGAGGTGCATGACCCCGGTCAGGTGGTTTTGGGCGGTCAAGGGGACCGCGGTCAGGGAGCCCCAGCCGTCGGCCGCGGCGCTCGAGAAGATCCCCTCCCCCCCTCCCGGACCCTCCGGATCGCCCCCCGGATCCACCCGCTGGACGCAGAGCTCGCGGAAGCGCCCGGGGTCCCGCGTGATGGCGTCGCCTAGGAGTCTCTCCAGTGGCCGCGAAACCTGCTGCGAGACGCAGAGCTCGGCAGGGGCGCCCCCTTCCCCGATCAGGTGCAGGGTGCCGCCGCCGGCCTGGAACAGCTCCATGATCTCGACCAGCGTCCCCTCCTGCACCCCTTTCAGCTCCGGCCCCCGGTTCAAGCCGGTCAGGATGTTGTTCAGGATCGAGAGCTCGCGGTTTCTCTGCCGGATCTCCTCCTGGTGGCGCCGCATCACGGTGATGTCGCGCAGGATGCAGTGCACCACCTGCTCGTCCCCCAGGTCGATCAGCCGGGCCGCGATCTCGCCCAGAAAGAGGGAGCCGTCCTTTCTCTGGAACCGGAGCCCGTCGCTGTCGGCCCTGCCGCGCCTTTTCAGCTGGAACACCAGGGAGCGGAATTTCTCCTGTTCGGCCGCAGGCAAGAGGTCGCGTCCCAGCATGGCTGCGAGCTCCGCGCTGCTGAAGCCGAGGAGCTCGCAGCCGGTGCGGTTCACCTCCTCCAGGACGCCGCTATCCGCATTGAAGACGAAGATCGCGTTCCCCGCCCCCTCCAGGAGGCTCTTGTAGCGGCGGGCGGCCTTGGCCACCTCCTGCTGCATGCCGCTTAGCTCCAGGCGCAGCTCGTTGCGCAGACGCCCCTCCCGTCTTTGCCGGGCCGCGCAGAGGGCAAGAAGCGTCGCCGCAAGGGAGATCACGGCCGCGGCGTGGAGCCAGGCGGGGAGGGGGGTGATCCGCTCGGCCAGAAAGAGCAGGAGTTCACAGATGATGAACAGCAGGAGCGGTGCAAAGTGCAAGGCGGATCCCCCCTTGTACCGTCGATGACGCGGCGGTCAGGTGGCGACTCCCTCCCCGTTCAAGGGGGAGGGGCGTTCAACGGCCATGGAGGGAGAGGAGGTAATTGCGCAGCCAGTCGAGGGCGGTAAAGCAGGTGATCGACCTGACGGCGGTCCGATCCCCCTGGAAGTTGTACCTGTTCACCCGGCAGGAATCGGCGGTGGCCAGTGCCATGAAGACGGTGCCGACCGGTTTGTCGGGGGTGCCGCCGTCCGGCCCGGCGATGCCGGTGACCGAGAGCGCCAGGTCGCTTCCGGCCGCCAGGCGCGCCCCCGTCGCCATGGCGCGGGCGACCTCGACGCTCACCGCACCCTTTGCCTCGATCAGCTGGGCCGGAACCTGCAGCATCCTGCTCTTGGATTCGTTACTGTAGGTGACATCCCCCTCCAGGAAATAGGAGGAGCTGCCGGCCTGCGCCGTGATGCGGGCGGCGATCATGCCGCCGGTGCACGACTCGGCCAGTGCCAGGGTGAGCCCGCTCTCCCGGAAAAGCGCGGCGAGCACCTGATCCATGGTCTGATCGTTCTCGGCGAAGATGAAGCTGCCGAGCCTCTCCCTGACCCGCTCCGCGGCCGACTCGAGCAGCTCCTGCTGCCCGGAGCTGCCGCGCAGGATCAGGTTGATCGCCGGGAAGTCGACGCAGTAGGCGAGCTCGACCGGAGAGCCCGCCGGGAGGTAACTTTCCACTCTCGCCCCGACCTCGGCCTCGGACATGCCGAAGAGCTTCAGGGTGATGCGCCTCCCCGGCCCGCTTCCCGCGCCGGCCAGTTGCGGGAGCACCGTCTCCTCCAGCATCCGTTTCATCTCGAAGGGGACCCCGGGGAGGAAGAAAAGCTCGGCCCCCTCCAGTTTGAGGACGAAGCCGCAGGCGGTCCCGAGCGGGTTCGGGATCAGGGAAGACCCCCCGGGGACCAGCGCCTGCCTCCGGTTTGCCGGGTGCAGCCCGCCGGAGATGCGCTGGGCGAACTGCTCCAGGTGCTCCAGCGCCTGATCGGAAAGTTCCAGCTCGGTTCCGGCCGCCCGCGCCGCAGCCGCCGCGGTCAGGTCGTCGCTGGTGGGTCCCAGCCCCCCGGTAACGATGACGGCATCGCTTGCCGAGGCGAGCTCCCTCAGCGCCGCGACGATCTCATCCTCGTCGTCTCCCACCGTCAGGTGCCTCAGCACCCGGATCCCCCTGTCGTAGAGCCGGGCCGCGATATGGCAGGAGTTGGTGTCGACCACCTCGCCGCAGATCAGCTCGTCTCCTATGGATAGCGTCGATAGCTTCACAATAACCTCGTAACCAGGTGGGTGGCGGCGCAGGCGTAGAGCCCGGCGGCCACGTCGTCCAGCACCACCCCGTAGCCGTTTTTCAGCGACCGGTCGAACCAGCGCGCCGGCTGCGGCTTGGTGATGTCGAAGAGCCGGAACAGCAGGAACCCCGCCAGGACCCCCTGCCAGGAGAGCGGCACCGCCGTCATGGTCACCAGGTACCCCGCCACCTCGTCGATCACGATCTTGCCGGAATCGTGCTCCGAGAAGAGCCGCTCCGCCTGGCCGGAGACCCAGCAGGCGAACAGGGTGAAGGCCAGGGTGGAGAGCAGGTAGAGCGGCAGCGGGAGCCGTGCCAGCACCAGGTAAAAGGGGATGGCGGCCAGCGTCCCGACGGTTCCCGAGGCAATGGGGGAAAAACCGCTGCCGCCCCAGGTGGCGGTCACGATAACGAAGCGTCTCATCCCTGGCAGCTCTCCCTCTCCACGATCCGGTACACCTCGATGAGCGGGACGCCGCGCGCGATGGCGATGGCCCGGCACGACTCGAACTCGGGCGCCACCCGCCCGTTTTCCAGCACCTTGACCTGCACGGGACCGAGCGAGCTCTCCCGCCGCTCCGTGCTGCGCGCCAGCGTGATGCGCCGGACCGGGTAGTAGCGCAGGCCGATCGCCGTCGACTCGCCCAGGATGATGCCGGAGAGCCTCTCCAGGTCGCCCTGCTCCGCGATCACGGTCAGGCGGGTCGCCGGGCGGTTCTTCTTCATCTGGAGCGGGCTGAAGGCGACGTCGAGCGCCCCCGCCTCAAGGAGCCTTTCCATGAGATAGCCGAAGATCTCGGGGTTCATGTCGTCCACGTGGGTCTCGATGACCAGGACCTCCTCGTGGCGTGCCGTTTCCGCGGCGTCGCCCAGCACCAGGCGGAGCAGGTTGGGGAGCTCCGGGAAATCCTTCTCCCCGGCGCCGTAGCCGATCCGCTCCGGCCTCATGGGGGGCGGGGGGCCGAACCCTTCGGCTAAGGCCGCGAGGATGGCGGCCCCGGTCGGGGTGACCCGCTCCCCCTCGCCGATGTCGCCGGCAAGCGCAATCCCCTGCATCAGGAAGGCGGTCGCGGGGGCCGGGACCGGGAGGCGGCCGTGGGCCGTCTGCACGAAGCCGCGGCCGAAGGGAAGCGGGGAGGCGCAGATCCGCTCCACCCCCAGATAGTCGATCCCGATCGCGGTGCCTACGATGTCGACGATGGAATCGACCGCCCCCACCTCGTGAAAGTGCACCCGCTCCAGCGCCACGTTGTGCACCGCCGCCTCGGCCTCGGCGAGCCGCCGGAAGATGCGCTGCGCCAGCTCCTTCACCCGCGGCTTGAGGGGGGCCGCCTCGATCATCGCGGCGATCCCCGAGTAGTGGCGGTGCGGCTGGTCCTGCTCGGTAAGGGTGACCCGGAACGAGGCGCCGGCGATGCCGTGCCGGTCGACCCGGGAGCTCTCCAGGGTATAGCCGGAGAGCGGGAGCGCGGACAGTCCCTCGCGCAGCGTCTCGAGCGGGAGCCCCAGTTCCAGAAGGGCCGCCACCGTCATGTCGCCGGCGATCCCTGCGAAACAGTCGAAATACAGCATCCTCATGTATGCACCCTGTTGATCAGGCTCGCCGCGTAGGCCGCGCCGAAGCCGTTGTCTATGTTCACCACGGTGACCCCCGCGGCGCACGAGTTCAGCATGCCGAGCAGGGCGGCCACGCCGCCGAAGGCGGCACCATAGCCGACCGAGGTCGGCACCGCGATCACCGGCTTGTCCACCAGCCCCCCCACCACCGAGGGGAGCGCCCCCTCCATCCCGGCGACCACGATGATCACCGACGCCTCGGCGAGCACCCCGCGCCTGGCCAGCAGGCGGTGCAACCCGGCGACGCCGACGTCGTAGAGCTTCTCCACCTCGTTACCCATCAAACGTGCCGTCAGCAGCGCTTCGGCGGCGACGCCGATGTCGGAGGTGCCGGCGCAGACCACCAGGACCTTCCCCCTGCCGCGGATCTTCACCGGATGCTGCTCTATGGTCAGGGCGCGGGCGTCCGGATGGTAGACCGCCTCTGGGAAGATTTCCTTGAGCTTCGCCCCCTTGGCGCCGTTCACCCTGGTCGCCAGGACGTTGCCCCCCTTTTGCAGGAGCGCCGAGATGATGGTCTGCATCTGTGGGATGCTCTTCCCCTGGCCGAAGATCACCTCCGGGAACCCCTGGCGCAGCGCGCGGTGGTGGTCCACCGTGGCGCATCCCAGGTCCTCGAACGGCAGGTGCTTGAGCCTTTCCAGCGCCTGGGCCACGTCGACCGTCCCCTCGCTTACCCCCTGGAGGATCTTCTCAATAATGCTTACTGGCATGAATTACGTGTCGCCTCCCGTGTTGCGAAATGGCAATAAGGCTAGCATAGAAGTGGGAGATTCGCTGCATAAAAAATAGGTAGTGTGTATTGGGACTTAGGGAGAGATTTCCTGTCGGAACTCCGGTTAGCTGCTTTTAACATGTATTGCCGAGAATATCAATGAAAGGATGTGCTGCCGCGGATGCTTTCTGACACTTCTCCTCTGACAGAAGTTGCGGCCGCCGAGGCCTCCTCTTCAAGGGGGAGGCAGCTCTTGGGGCATAAGCCCCCTGCCTCCACTCACTGCCATTAAGTTACCCGATTAGCGCTGATCTTCAGCTGTTCAGGTCCCTCCCCCTTCAAGGGGGAGGTCAGGAGGGGGATGGGGGTGTTTTTGCACCGGAGCTGCCCCCCATCCCCACCCCAACCCTCCCCTTGAAGGGGAGGGGGTTTTTCAGCGGAAGATTGACGCTAATCGGGTAACTTAATGGCAGTGCTGCCTCCACTCCCCCCCTTTGAAAAAGGGGGGGAGTGGGGGATTTAGCAAGGTCGGCAGCTGCTGGAAATGCCCCTGACTTCCCTTTGCCCAGGGATACTTTCTGCGGCAACCACTACATTGCTTTAAGGATGCGTTCATCACTCCGGAAGGGATTTGACTGTGACATGCCGGGTCGTTCTCTTTGAGTCACTCCTTTTAGCCAGGAATCTATTGACAATAATCATTGAGGTGCTTCAATGATTCAGGTAATTTGCTGAAACAACAACAGCCGCCCGATCCGGGCCGGTTCGCCGTCTTCGGACGAGCCGCAGGAGGTATTAATGTTTCGCCTGCTCGTCCTCATCGCCCTGACGCTGCTGTGGGCTCCCTCGGCCATGGCGGCCAGAGGCGAGGTGCGCAAACCGGTCGTGGTCGCATCGACCACGCAGATCGCCGATTTCGCCCGCCAGATCGCAGGCGACCGGCTCATCGTCAGGAGCATCCTCGCGCCGGGCGCCGACCCGCACACCTACCAGCCGACCCCGGACGACGTGCAGATCGTGCTGGGAGCCAACCTCTGCCTGGAAAACGGCCTGCACCTGGAGGGGAAGAACTGGATGGCCGCCTTGGCCCGGGATGCCGGCAAGCAGCTGGTCACCGTCACCCGCGGGCTGGCGCCGCTCTCCCTCGGGAGCACCGGACAGAGCGTCCCCGATCCGCACGCCTGGTTTTCCCTGGTGAACGCGGCGCTCTATGTGAACAACATCGTCCAGGCGCTGGAGAGGCTGGATCCTCCCAACGCCCCGGAGTACCGCAGCCGCGGCCGGCTCTACCTGCAGCAGTTGCGGGTGCTGGACGCCTGGATCCGGGAGCAGGTGAACCGGATCCCTCCCCAGCGTCGCATCCTGGTCACCACCCACGACGCCTTCAACTATTTCTGCCGCGAGTACCGCTTCAACCCGGACAACGACTACCTGAGCATCGCGCCGGTCGGCTGGTCCACCGGCAGCGAGGTCGGCGCGGGAATGACCCCGGAGCGGCACCGCCAGGTGGTGGATTCGATCCGGAAGGCGCGGGCGCAGGCAATTTTCGTTGAGACCACCATCAACCCCAAGCAGATCCGGGAGATCGCCAGGGAAACAGGGGTCAAGATCGGCGGGGAGCTCTACTCGGACTCCATGGGGACCGCGGGCTCCGCCGGCGAGACCTACATCGGGATGATGCGCGAGAACGTGCTGCTGATCGTCCAGGCGCTGCAGCCGTAGAAACTGTTCTACGTTCAAAGTTCAAAGTTCAAAGTTCTAGGTTGAACCTAAGAGAAACTGTTCTAGGTTCTACGTTCTAAGTTAGAACCCAATCTGGAGTCTGAACTAGAGACTGTTTGTCTCGTTCCCAAGCTCCATTTGTCTCGTTCCCAAGCTCCAGCTTTTTCTCGTTCCCAAGCTCCAGCTTGGGAACGCGCGAGCTCTCGCAACAAAACGTCCCCTCCCCCGGAGGGGGAGGGTTAGGGAGGGGGACTCTGCCCGTTCTTCAGAGAAGCCGAGCTCTTCCCCCCTCCCGACCTCCCCCCTCCGGGGGGAGGAGAGTGAGAAGGCGCCTGACGAGGATGTATGTTCTCGTGACGTTCCCAAGCTCCAGCTTGGGAACGAGATCTGGCTGGAGCTTGGGAACGAGATCTGGCTGGAGCTTGGGAACGAGATCTGGCTGGAGCTTGGGAACGAGATCTGGCTGGAGCTTGGGAACGAGATGTGATTCTGATTCACAACATAGAACGTAGAACGTAGAACGTAGAACGTAGAACGTAGAACGTTCGCTAAAGGAACCTGATATGAGATTTGCCCTGGTGGCCGCGATCTGGCTGATACTGGTCGGCGGCCTGGCCCTTTACACCTATCAGCGCGAACGGCGTCTTCCCCCCCCGATCGCGGAGCCCACCACCCGGGAGGCGTCCATGGAGGCGTACACCCTGGAGATCACGCCGAGCTTTGCCACGGCAGCCGACCCCTTCGCCCTGCAGGGGGATACGGCCGCCTCGGCGACCCTCCTCGTGCGGCTGGGGGAGCGCGAGCTGTTTCGCAGCGACAAGCCGCTCGCCGCAGGGGCGACGCTGTCGCTGCACCCGGTGCCGGGGCTCGTGATCGGGCGCAACGAGATCTACCTGCGGGCGGTCCCGCCGCGGGGGGAAGCTCTGGATCATGCGCTGCGCGTGCGCCTGCTGCAGGGAGGACGGGTGCTGCTGGACCAGACCTTGTGGGGAGAGAAGGGGGCCAACGTCTCCGGCAGCGTCCCCTTCACCCTGACCGAAACCGGGGAGGCCGGCCATGGAGACTAAAAAGGTTCCGGCCATCGAGGTACGCCACCTGACGGTCAGCTACGGCGCCCGGCCGGCGCTGCTCGATGTTTCCGTGGCGATCGAGCAGGACCAGCTGGTCGGGGTGATCGGCCCCAACGGCTCGGGCAAGTCCACCTTCATCAAGGCGATCCTGGGGTTCGTGAAGCCGGACGTGGGAGAGATCCTGATCGGCGGCGAGGACGTGCAGAAGGCGAAGGGGCAGGTGGCTTACGTGCCGCAGCGAGGGGCGGTCGACTGGGACTTTCCCATCACGGTCCAGGAGGTGGCGCTCATGGGGCGCTACCAGCGCACCCCCTGGTATCGCAACGTCTCCCCGGAGGACCGCGAGGCGGCCATGGAGGCGCTCGGCATGGTGCGCATGACCGACTTCGCCAACCGCCAGATCGGCCAGCTCTCCGGCGGACAGCAGCAGCGGGTCTTTCTGGCCCGGGCGCTGGCCCAGGGGGCCGACATCCTGCTTCTGGACGAGCCCTTCGCCGGGGTGGACGCGGCGACCGAGCGGGCCATCCTGGAGGTGCTGGAGCGGGCCAAGTCGGCGGGGAAGACCCTGGTGGTGGTGCATCACGACCTGACCACCGCCGCGGAATACTTCGACAACCTGATCCTGCTCAAGCAGCGGCTCTACGCCTACGGCCCCCCCAGTGCGGTGCTGCATGAAGAGCTGTTGAGCCAGGTCTATGAAGGGAGGCTCCGGGTTTTCGCCAATCTGATGGCCAAGGAGGGTGCCCGATGAGCTTCCTGATGCAGGCGTTTTGGGCTCCGCTCACCGAGACCTATTTCCAGAAGGCGCTGATCGGCGGCTGCGCGGTGGCGCTGGTCTCCGGGGTGGTCGGCTGCCTGGTGGTGCTCCGGCGCATGGCCTTTCTGGGCGATGCCCTGTCGCACGCCATGATCGCCGGCGTGGCCGGGGGGTACCTCGCCATGAAGCTCCTGTTCGGCATCGAGGCGCACGCCCCGAGCATGCTCCTGGGGTCGCTGCTCGCGGCGGTGCTCACCGTGGCGCTGATCGGGCTGGTCTCCCGGGTCTCCCGGATCAAGGAGGACACCGCCATCGGCATCATGTACACCGGCGTGTTCGCCCTGGGGGTCGTGGTGGTCTCCATCTTCCGGCAGTACATCCACATCGACCTGATGCACTTCATCATGGGGGACATCCTGGGGGTGGCGGACAGCGACCTGTGGGCCAGCGTCCTGGTCTGCGCCACGGTGTTATCCGTTCTGGTGCTGTTCTTCCGCCACTTCCAGCTGGCGACCTTCGACCCGGTGATGGCGGCCTCCACCGGGCTTCCGGTGCTGCTGCTCGACTACGCGCTGACCAGCTGCGTCTCGCTTGTGGTGGTGAGCGCGGTGAGCATGGTGGGGGTGATCCTGGTGGTGGGACTGCTGATCACGCCGGCGGCGACCGCCTATCTCTTGAGCGACCGGCTGGACCGCATGATGGGGCTGGCGGCCGTCTTCGGAGTTACCAGCGTGATCGGAGGGCTTTATCTCTGCGTCTGGCTCGATTCGGCGGGGGGCGGGGCGGTGATGCTCTTTTGCACCCTGCAGTTTCTGGTGGTGCTGGTCGTGGCGCCGCGCTACGGCCTTCTGGCGCGCTGGCTGCGCATGAGAAGGCTGGTGCCCCAGCAGGTGGTGGAGGACGTGCTGATCACCGTGCTGCGCCAGCAGCGGGACACGGCGCTTCCGGTGCTGCATCAATACGTGCAGGTAAAGCAGCCCGGCGACCTGCACAAGGCGTTGCGTCAGATGGAGCAGGATGGGCTGATCAGCGTCTCCGCCCAGGGGTATCGGCTCACCGAAGCGGGAGACAAGGAGGCCCGCCAGGTGCTGCGCGCCCATCGCCTCTGGGAGAGCTACCTCGCCTCCATCGGCACCCCGCGCGAGGCGCTGCATCCCACCGCCCACCGCCTGGAGCATATCCGGGGCGACGGCACGGTGGACTATCTCGATGAAAAGCTCGGTCAGCCGAAGCTCGATCCCCACGGGCAGAAGATCCCGCCCCGTCAGAAGAACAACAACCACCACGAGAACGAGCCGTGACTTCCCCCTCTCCCTAGCTCCCTCTGGCTCTCTCAGACTCTCCCCCCTTTGAAAAAGGGGGGTCGGGGGGGATTTGGCCCAGGGTGCCACGAAGAAGAGCCAGCACCAGCTGCAAATCCCCCTAAATCCCAGCGTTGTCCGGTTAAGTTTTTGCACTATGGTGCGCTCGTCGTAACAGCTTAACTTTATACGATTTACCTGCTCTTTGATTTCTTATATGTAGTAGTTCCGCTGCCTCATTTGCGATCTTGAAGCG
>Ga0209212_1008517_pt1 | contig 10990 bp, 10 predicted proteins | sample RifGroC2_FD_183996 | JGI IMG/M metagenome (GOLD analysis project Ga0209212, IMG submission 183996) | Groundwater microbial communities from Rifle, Colorado, USA - Groundwater C2 (SPAdes) (version 2) | ecosystem: Environmental > Aquatic > Deep subsurface > Groundwater | place: Rifle, Colorado... | reverse complement strand
CCTGCGGGTGCGCCGCGACCGGCAGCCTCTGATCGAACAGGCGGCGCGCCGCGTGAAGTTTCCGCTTGTCGAGCGCGCCCTGCAGCAAGCCGCGCGGCTGGACAAGACCATCAAAGGCCTGCGCCAGGGCGATGTGTGGGATGAATTGTTGCAACTCGGGCTGAGATTCGCGAAATGAACGACATATTAATAGTCATCACCAACCTGCCGGACGCACAAGCCGCCGGACAACTGGCGCAGCGGCTGATCGAGGAGCGGGTTGCCGCCTGCGTGAACCAGCTTGCGCCCTGCACCTCGACTTACCGCTGGCAGGGTAAAATCGAGACCGCCACCGAAGTGCCGCTGCTGATCAAGACCACGCGTACCGCCTATCCGCGCCTTGAACAATTGATCCGCACGGTGCATCCTTACGAACTTCCGGAAATCATCGCTGTCCCCGTGATAGCGGGTTTGCCCGCTTATCTGGGGTGGGTAGGCCAGGAAACAGACACATTCAAGGACTGAATTCATGCGTTTTGTACTGCTGCTGTTATGTTTGATGACGCCTGCCTCGCATGCAGGGGGTTTGCTGGATCGCCTGCCCGGCCTCGGCGGCGCCAAGCAGCCCAGCTTCCTGCCGCCGGACCAAGCTTTCGTCCTGCAAGTCACGGTGCGCGACGCTTCCACCCTGCAAGCCAGCTTCAGCGTGACGCCGGGCTACTATTTGTACCGCGACAAGATCAAGTTCGAAACCGGCGATGGCGCGGCCAAAGTCCTGGTGGTGAACCTGCCGCGAGGCGAAATGAAGCAGGATCCCGCTTTCGGCAACATCGAAGTGTTCCACAACTCGTTCCAGGCCGAAATCACCCTGGAGCGCGCGCACGATGCCGCCACCGGCATCACCTTGAACGCCACTTACATGGGGTGCAGCGAGGAAGGGTTGTGCTATCCGCCGATCAAGAAGGCGATAACGCTAGCCCTGCCGGATGCCAAAACCGGGCGGCGCGCGCCGCCCGTCCCGGCAATGACCGAAGCGCCGCCGCCCTCGGCCATCGCGCCGCTGCCGGTCGCGCCGGCTGCGGCAGACTTGCCGGACAACGAGAACTCACGGATCGCGCAACTCTTCAAGGGCGGCAGTTTCTGGCTGATCGTCTCCTTCTTCTTCGGCGCGGGGCTGCTGCTCGCCCTGACGCCCTGCGTGTTCCCGATGATCCCGATCCTGTCCGGCATTATCGTCGGGCGCGGGCACAAGATCACCAAGACACACGCCTTCATCCTGTCGCTGGCTTATGTGCTGGGCATGGCGGTCACCTACGCCGCCGCCGGGGTGGCGGCAGGGTTTTCCGGCAGCCTGATCTCCAACGCGCTGCAAACGCCCTGGGTGCTGGGCAGCTTCTCCGCACTGTTCGTGCTGCTGTCGCTGTCCATGTTTGGCCTGTATGAACTGCAACTCCCAAATTCCTGGCAGAGCAGACTGACCGACACCAGCAACCACCTGCATGGCGGTCACCTGTCCGGCGTGTTCGCGATGGGCGCGCTGTCCGCCGTCATCATGGGGCCGTGCGTGGCCGCGCCGCTGGCCGGCGCGCTGCTGTATATCGGCCAGACGCACGATGCCGTGCTGGGCGGGGTCGCCCTATTCGCGCTGGCGCTGGGCATGGGCGCGCCGCTGCTGCTGATCGGCACCTCGGCGGGCGTATTGCTGCCCAAGGCCGGCGCGTGGATGGAGTCGGTCAAGAAATTCTTCGGCGTGATGCTGCTGGCGCTGGCGATCTGGATCGTCCAGCCGCTGCTGCCGGTCGGTGCGCAGATGCTGCTCTGGGCGGCGCTGCTGATCTTCTCCGGCGTTTACCTGCGCGCGCTGGATCCCCTGCCGCATAATGCCGGCGGCTGGCACAGGCTGTTCAAGGGCAGCGGCATGATCGCCCTGCTGCTCGGTGTGGCTTACCTGATCGGCGCGTTGTCCGGGGCGCATGACCTGCTGCGCCCGCTCGGCAACATCGGCCGCACCGAAGCGCCAGTAGCGGAGACCGTGCAATTCTCCCGCGTCTTGGATGTCGCGGATCTCGACCGGCGCATCGCTCAGGCGCGCGGGCAGGCGGTGATGCTGGATTTTTACGCCGACTGGTGCGTCTCCTGCAAGGAAATGGAGCGCTTTACCTTCACCGATCCCGCCGTGCAGGCCAAGCTCAAACCGATGCTGTTGCTGCAAGCGGACGTGACCGCCAACAGCGAGGCCGACCAGGCTTTGCTCAAACGCTTCGGCCTGTATGGCCCGCCCGGCATCCTGTTTTTCGATGCGCAAGGGAATGAAATGGGCGATTTCCGCGTGATCGGCTATCAAAATGCGGTGCAATTCCTGAAAACCCTGCAAAATACCGGGCTTTGACGTTCTTAGCCTATCTTTGCAAAAAAGGTAGACAAATTGCACTAATTTGCGGCAAACTGTGCGCATGAATAATATTCTTGTATTGCACGGACCTAACCTGAACCTGCTCGGCAACCGCGAGCCGGATGTATATGGGCGTATCACGTTAGACGAAATTAACGAACGTTTAATGATATTAGCCGGCAAGAATGGCGCAAACCTGCTCTGTTTCCAGAGCAATGCCGAGGCGGCGCTGGTAGAGCGGGTGCAACAGGCGCGCACCGACGGCACGCAGTTCATCGTCATCAACCCGGCCGCGTTCACCCATACCAGCGTAGCCTTGCGCGACGCGCTGGCGGCGGTGGCCATCCCGTTCATCGAGGTGCATCTTTCCAACGTGTTCGCGCGCGAAGCGTTCCGCAAGGAATCGTTTTTCTCCGACCTCGCCGTCGGCGTGATCAGCGGTCTGGGTGCGACGGGTTATGAATATGCAGTGCAATATGCGCTGCACAATAAAAACTAGACTTTTTCAAGGAGGGCGTCATGGATTTACGCAAGCTCAAGACGTTGATTGAGTTGGTGGAAGGCTCCGGTATTGCCGAACTGGAAATCAGCGAGGGCGAAGAACGCGTGCGCATCACGCGTACCGTGGCCGCCGCCCATCAGATATATGCCCCAGCCCCGCAATCAGTTGCCGTGCCCGTTGCACCGCAACCTGCCGTTCCGGCGGCAGAACCTGTCAAACCCGCCGCACCCGAGGGGCATGTAGTGAAATCGCCGATGGTCGGTACTTTCTACCGATCCGCCTCACCCGGTTCCAAGCCATTTGTCGATGTTGGTCAAAACGTCAATAGCGGCGATACCCTGTGCATTATCGAGGCAATGAAGCTGCTCAACGAGATCGACGCGGATCAGGCTGGCATCATCAAGGCCATTTTGGTCGAGAATGGCCAGCCGGTGGAGTTCGGACAACCCTTGTTTGTAATTGGGTGAAATGTGAAACGTGAAAAGTGAAACGTAACCCTTCCGGCAGGGAGGGTCGCGCTGGAAGCGCGGGGTGGGCATCATCTTTCACGTTTTACCTTTCACTCAAAAGGTGAACCAATGTTTGAAAAAATCCTGATCGCCAACCGCGGAGAGATCGCCCTCCGCATCCAGCGCGCCTGTCGCGAACTCGGCATCAAAACCGTGGTAGTGCACTCCGAGGCGGATGCTGATGCCAAGTATGTAAAGCTGGCTGACGAATCGGTGTGTATCGGCCCGGCATCTTCGAGCCAGAGTTATCTGAACATCCCTGCCATCATCAGCGCAGCGGAAGTCACCGATGCGCAGGCCATTCATCCCGGCTACGGATTTTTGTCGGAGAACGCCGATTTTTCCGAGCGCGTCGAAAAATGCGGCTTCGTATTCATCGGCCCGCGTGCGGACACCATCCGCCTGATGGGTGACAAGGTTTCCGCCAAGAACGCGATGAAAAAAGCCGGGGTACCCTGCGTGCCGGGCGTGGACGGCGCATTGCCGGACAATCCTGCCGAGATCATCAAGATCGCGCGCAGCATCGGCTACCCGGTCATTATCAAGGCGGCGGGCGGCGGCGGCGGGCGCGGCATGCGGGTGGTGCATACCGAAGCGGCATTGCTCAACGCGGTCACCATGACCAAGACCGAAGCACAGGCCGCCTTCAACAACCCCGTGGTGTACATGGAGAAATTTCTGGAGAATCCGCGCCATATTGAATTTCAGGTGCTGGCCGACCAGCATGGCAACGCGGTGCACCTGGGCGAGCGCGATTGCTCGATGCAACGCCGCCACCAGAAGGTTATCGAAGAAGCTCCTGCGCCGCTGCTGAACTCGCGCCTGCGCAACAAGGTCGGCGAACGCTGCGCCGAAGCCTGCCGCAAGATCGGCTATCGCGGCGCGGGGACGTTCGAATTTCTGTACGAGAACGGCGAATTTTTCTTCATCGAAATGAATACCCGCGTGCAGGTGGAACACCCCGTCACCGAAATGATCACCTGCATCGATATCGTGCAGCAGCAGATCCGCATCGCCGCCGGGGAAAAACTGTCGTTCCGGCAGCGCGATATCCAGTTCCGCGGGCATGCCATCGAATGCCGCATCAACGCCGAGCACCCCTACAAATTCACCCCTTCTCCGGGGCGCATCACTTCCTGGCACGCCCCGGGCGGCCCCGGCATCCGCGTCGATTCGCATGCTTATAACAATTATTTTGTGCCGCCGCATTATGATTCGATGATCGGCAAGCTTATTGCCTACGGCGACACGCGCGAACAGGCCATGGCAAGGATGCGCACCGCCCTGTCCGAGATGTGGGTGGAGGGCATCGATACCAATATCGCGCTGCATCGCGAATTGCTGCAGGATGCGGCCTTCATGCGCGGCGGTACCAGCATTCATTACCTGGAAGAGCGGCTCGCCGAACGCACTAAGGGAAAATAAATGCCCTGGCTGACCCTGGCCGTTGACACCGATGCCGGACACGCCGAGGCACTGAGCGAAGCGTTGCTGGAACTTGGCGCGCTGTCGGTGGATTTGCTGGATGTCGACGCCGACACGCCGGACGAGCAGGCGATTTTCGGCGAACCCGGCGAGCCGCCGCCCGGGGTGTGGCAACATAACCGGGTCAGTGCGCTGTTCGACGACGACCGGGATGTCGCCGCGATCCTGCGTGAAGCCGCAATTCGCATCGGTCTCAAGGAAATACCGGAATACCGCATCGAAACGCTGGCCGATAACGACTGGGTGCGCCTTACCCAGTCCCAGTTTGACCCGATCCCGATTTCATCCCGGCTGTGGATCGTACCGACCTGGCACACGCCCAGCGACCCGGATGCCATCAACATCGTACTCGATCCCGGCCTGGCGTTTGGCACCGGCAGCCACCCCACCACCCGCCTTTGCCTGCGCTGGCTGGACAACAACATCAAAGGCGGCGAATCGGTGCTGGATTATGGCTGCGGTTCCGGCATTCTCGCCATCGCCGCGCTCAAGCTGGGGGCTGCACGCGCCGTCGGGATTGATGTAGACTCGCAGGCCGTGATCGCCAGCCGCGACAATGCCGCCGCGAATCGGGTCGAAAACATACAGTTCTGTCTGCCTGATGAAGCACCGCAGGACGCCTACGATCTGGTAGTGGCAAATATTTTGACCAACCCGCTGCGACTGCTCGCGCCCCTGCTGGCGAATGCAACGCGGCAGGGCGGACAGATCGTCTTGTCCGGCATCCTTGAGGAACAGGCGCAAGACGTGATGAGTATCTACCGGCAATGGTTCGACCTGAACGCACCGATTTTCGAGGAGGGCTGGTCATGCCTGTCTGGACGGAAACGATAGAATGAACGGAACGACACTCTGCCCGCACTGTGACACGCGCTTCAAAATCGTCGAGACACAACTGGAAGCGCATCAGGGCATGGTGCGTTGCGGGCATTGTCTGCAGGCTTTTGATGCGCGTCCCGGCTTTATCCCCGATCAACCCAGCCCGCAGCTTGAATTGCCGATACTGAACGAGCCGGCGCCTCCCCACAAACTTGCCGATGAACCTCCGGCAGTCCTGGCCGCATTAGATGAGGCTGCCGCCAGTTCCATTACGACAGCGCCAGATGCTGATGCATTTGCGCATGAAGCAATAAATATGGACGATGTCGTTTCAAACAAGAGCGAGCTGGACGCTGCGCGCTATGGAACGCTGGATTACGTTGAGATGGCCGCTGCGGCGCAAAATGGAATGCCGCCGGGCGTGCCGTTGCCACCGGAAACGGAATCATCGCAACCAATGACACTGGCCGAGCAAGTCGCCATCGTGCAGGATGAGGATGACAGCGAATACCGCCCGGAACGGCGCACTTGGCCTTGGGCGATGGCCGTTCTTTTGTTGCTGCTGGTATCGATCGCACAGGCCGCCTACTTCTTCCGCGTTGACCTCGCTGCGCGCCTGCCCGGCCTGAAACCCGCACTGGTCAGCTATTGTCAGCTGCTCAAATGCACTGTGCCGCTGCCGCAAAATACCGATCTGATGAGCATCGAATCCTCCGACCTCGAAGCCGATCCCTCGCATGAGAACCAGATCACCCTGAACGCCCTGCTGCACAACCGCGCACCCTACTCGCAAGCATTCCCCCATCTGGAACTTACGCTCAACGATACCCAGGACAAGCCGCTGGCACGCCGCGTGTTCCGCCCGGCCGATTACCTGCCGCCGGTTGAAAAGGAACAGACCGGCTTGCTACCCAACCACGAACTCAGCGTCAGATTGCGTCTCGACACCACCGACCTCAAGCCGTCGGGCTACCGGCTGGTGTTGTTCTATCCGCAACATAACGCTGTTGACCTGAAACACGATACTGTTTCCCCTGAAAACAAAAACTCTCTGCCCAACACTTTTTCTGGCGTTGAAATGGAGGAGGCGACTTTCACATGCAAACGACAGGCTGAATTTGAAATCAATGATTCCCGCGCTGATTTTACTAACCCATACCAAGCAAAATATGAAGTATTTAACGATGCTGGGCAGGCTGCTTTGAGAGTCACCAACTCAGTTTCCTTTGGTGCTAGAGTTGGTGCGTATGAATGTACCTTTATTAAAACAGCCAATGGTCTTAAGTTGTTAAGTTTTGGTGCGTTGCGCTAGTCTCCGAGCTAACTTGGATTTTCCGGACTGCATAAGACGATAATAGGGGACAGCCACAGTTTCGAATTAACGACCATTCCTGTTCCATCCGCGATAGGCGGTTTGTCGGCGTCGCTGCTTCCGGTATAATCCGCCTGCCATTCAAACCGAAAGATTATTTACCGCCGCTTGAGAGCGAAACACTCGGCCTGCTGCCCCAGCACGAAATCAGCGTCAGGTTACACCTTGAAACTACCGATCTCAGGCCGACCGGATATCGCCTGGCATTGCTTTATCCCCGGCCGTAGCGCACGGTTATTGAGCTGCACCGCGCTTGCCGATCCGCGTTTCCTTGCCCGCCAGCAGGTTCTGAATGTTGCCTTTATGCCGCCAGATCAGCAGGAGTGACATGAGCGCGGATGCCAGCGCCCATTCATGCGGCAACTCCAGCAGCACCGCATAGATCGGCGTACCGGCGGCAGCCGTCAAGGCCGCCAGTGACGACAGGCGGAACAACGCCGCCACCAGCAGCCAGGTTGCCAGTGCGCCCAATCCCAGCCAGACATTCAATGCCAGCAACACGCCAAGCGCAGTTGCCACACCTTTGCCACCCCTGAAGCGCAGGAACACCGGGAACAGGTGGCCAAGAAACACCGCCAGTGAAACCAGCGCGACCAGCGTCAGGAAAGTTTCATTGTGCGGTGCGAAGTGTATCGCCAGCCACACCGCCAGCCAGCCTTTCGCCGCATCGCCCAGCAATGTCAGTGCCGCGGCCGCTTTCTTGCCGCTGCGCAGCACGTTGGTTGCGCCCGGATTATGCGAGCCGTAACTGCGCGGATCCGGCAGGCGGAATAATTTGCTCATCAGCACTGCGAACGAAACCGAGCCGAGCAGATAGGCGCACACAACAAGAAACAGTATCAACATTCCGAATACCTTAAAAAGCGAGCGGTCGATTTTACGCCATTCTTGATTAACCCAAGCGCATGAAACACGCAAAAATCTGCTGATCGCGCGCCACGCGACCCATTGGTTGCTGCTGTGCTATTCAAAAAGGCGGGCGCGCATGGCAAGACCGAAAAGGTCAAACGGCGCAAAGACGAGATGACGGTCAGGGAATTGGCGTCCTCGACTGGAATCGAACCAGTAATTGACCCTTAGGAGGGGCCGGTTATATCCATTTAACTACGAGGACTGCGGTGCGCATTCTAGCGGAAATGCGCCGCAATCAAAACCTCGCTGCTGGTATCATGCGCGCCCTCAAGGGAATTGCACAAGACGCTTTCGGAAAAATAGTTTACAGATCATGCCATTTATTACACTAGACAAGGCTTGCCTTGCATTCGGACATGTCGCATTGCTCGATCACGCCGATTTTCAGCTTGATGAGGGTGAGCGCGTCGGTCTGATCGGGCGCAACGGCGGCGGCAAGTCGAGCATGATGCGCGTGCTGGCCGATCAAGCGAGTCTCGATGACGGGCTGGTATGGCGCGCGCCGACCGCGCGCATCTGCCATGTCAGCCAGGAGCCGGTGCTGAATGCTGATGACACGGTGTTCGATGCGGTGGCGCAAGGCTTGGGTGATTTGCATACGCTGCTCAGCGATTACCACCATGTCTCGCATCAATTATCCGAACCGGATGCGGACGTGGAAGCGCTGCTGGAAAAAATGCAGCTATTGCAGACGCAACTCGAAGCGCAGGACGGCTGGTCGATTCAGGCGCGCATCGAGACCGTGATTGCGCGGCTGGATCTGGATGCCGACAAACGCGTCGGCGAGATGTCCGGCGGGCAGCGCAAGCGCGTGGCGCTGGCGCAGGCTTTGGTGGCCGAGCCGGATGTGCTGATTCTCGACGAACCGACCAATCATCTGGATTTCGAGTCCATCGAATGGCTGGAAGGGCTGCTGAATAACTTTGTTGGCGCGGTGTTGTTCGTCACGCATGACCGGCGCTTCCTCGATAACGTCGCCACGCGCATCGTCGAACTGGATCGCGGCAAGCTGGCGAGCTTCCCCGGCAACTTTTCCGCCTATCAGGCAATCAAGGAACGCATGCTGAGCGACGAGGCGGTGGTGAATGCCAAGTTCGACAAAGTGCTGGCCCAGGAAGAAGTGTGGATACGCCAGGGTGTCAAGGCGCGCCGCACCCGCAACGAAGGCCGCGTGCTGCGTCTGGAGCAGCTGCGCCGCGACCGTGCGGCGCGGCGCGAGAAACTCGGCAAGGTCGAGATGACAGTGGACACCGGCGAGCGTTCCGGCAAGCTGGTGGCGGAGCTGAGCAGCGTCAGCAAATCGTTTGGCGGGCGCAGGATCATTGGCGATTTTTCCTGCCGTATTCAGCGCGGCGACAAGATCGGCCTGCTCGGCCCGAACGGCGCGGGCAAGAGCACGCTGCTCAAGATCATTCTCGGCGAATTGCAGCCGGATAGCGGAGAGGTGAAGCTAGGCACGAAGATTTCGGTGGCTTATTTCGACCAGTTGCGCGCGCAACTCGATGACGAGGCGACGCTGGCCGACACCATCAGCCAGGGCTCGGATTTTGTCGAAATCGGCGGGCAGAAGAAGCACGTCATCAGCTATCTCGGCGACTTTCTGTTTCCGCCGGAACGCGCCCGCTCGCCGGTCAAGAGCTGCTCCGGCGGCGAACGCAACCGCCTGCTGCTGGCACGTTTATTCACCCAGCCTGCCAATGTGCTGGTGCTCGACGAACCGACCAACGACCTCGACATCGAGACGCTGGAGCTGCTCGAAGAATTGCTGGCGAACTATGACGGTACGCTGTTCCTCGTCAGCCATGACCGGGCGTTTCTCGACAACGTGGTGACGCAGGTGATCGCCTTTGAGGGTGACGGCAAACTGGTCGAATACGTCGGCGGTTATGAGGACTGGGTGCGAGTGAAGAAATATCAGGCCAGCGTTGTGGCCGCCAAACCCGCCGTTGCCACGCCACCGCGCGCGGCTGTTGCCGCAGCCGAAAAAGCGAAACCCGCCGGCAAGCTCAGTTTCAAGGAAACGCGCGAACTGGAAGACCTGCCCAAGCGCATCGAGGCATTGGAGCGCGAGCAGATCGACATCGCCGCGCCTCTGGCCGACGGTGCGATTTATCGCAGCGACCCCAAGCGCGCCAAACAGCTGCAAGCGCGCGGTGAGGAAATCGAGGCGGAAATAGCGGCGGCGCTGGAGCGCTGGGAAATGCTGGAGAAAAAGAGTAGTGGGCAGTGATTGTTTTCGGGTAAATTATGCATTCGTTTTTGCCGGAAACTTGCACTGTTTACGGCTATCACAGGGACCCCAAAAAAATTTTTACAGGAGAAATTCATGACGCAATACAGCAAACGCATGGTGATCGTACATTGGCTGACCCTGGCATTATTAATTGCTGCCTGGTTCCTGGGTGATGTGGTGAATGAGGCGCGCAAGGAGGAAGGCGCAACGCTTCTGGGCTATGCGGTGCACGGATTGGTGGGGGGCGCGGTGCTGCTGTTCACTCTGGCGCGGTTTTATTTTCGCAACAAGGACGGTGTTCCGCCTCCGCTGGGCGACACGTTGCTGGATAAGGTGGCCAAGGGCATTCATTACGCCCTGTATGCCGCGTTGATTCTGGTGCCGGTGAGTGGAACGATGCAAATTCTGACCAGCGACGTGTACGCGGCCTTGACGGCATGGGATGCGTCCCTGCTACCGAAAAAGTTTACCGGCGTGCCCGCGCACGAGGTGCATGAAATCCTGGTAAATGTGCTGATTGTGCTGGTTGTGGTGCATGTGCTGGGTGCGCTGAAGCATCAATTCATTGCGAAGGACGGCATCATGGAGCGAATGAATCTGCGCAGGAAATGATTCTTTTTGCAATTCCAGGCTGGCAATTGGCGGATGCGTGAGGCCTTGCTAATCTTACTGTGTCATAAAATATGAGGCATAATATGCCAGTCGCTATTCACTGGTGGAGGCCTGATGGGCGCAACCGAGGAGTTCGAGCACTACCTGTCGCACCTGTCACAAGGGCTGGGGCATG
>Ga0209212_1008516_pt1 | contig 10990 bp, 11 predicted proteins | sample RifGroC2_FD_183996 | JGI IMG/M metagenome (GOLD analysis project Ga0209212, IMG submission 183996) | Groundwater microbial communities from Rifle, Colorado, USA - Groundwater C2 (SPAdes) (version 2) | ecosystem: Environmental > Aquatic > Deep subsurface > Groundwater | place: Rifle, Colorado... | reverse complement strand
TTTAGGAAAAATAATCATACAAACATGGCGCAGGCCATCAGATTAGTTGGAAATGATATAAAATTAATGTGGAAAATGATAATAGCGTAAGACGACCGTGGGGGCTGGGGGAGGGTGAAGTTATAAATTACGAACCACGAACACATTACGAACATACGAACGATACTATATTCTTTACGAAACTGCGAATAGCTACAAACCTGCGAATGTAGCTCAAACCTTCAGGTTTGAGGATGTCTCAGGCCTAAAGGCCTGAGCTACACTTGTTTCTCTGTTTCTCAGTTTTAATCCATAACCTAAAAAAATCACGTCCTTAAAACGTGATTTTTTTAATTGACGTTTTTTATTTTACTATTCTCCGTGCAAAAATCCTTGAATCAAGTGCGGTGGGTGGCGATACGCCAAAAAAATCACATACAACGCACCACCGAGCAAACCCAAAACAAAACCACCCAAAGCATTTATCGGAACATTCGGCCGCACCGGCCAATTGGTGGTAAGCGGTGCGTCAACAATTTGAACAGTCAAATCACTTCCTCCCAAATAAGTCCAACCTTCATTTTTCAACACACCGGAAACCGCAGTGGCAATTAATTCTGCTTGGGATCTTGTTTTATGAAAAACTTGAACTGTTAAAAGTCCTGAACCGCGAGAAACTACTGTTTCCACCATCCGTCCCCACTGTTTACGTTTCTTTTCTTCCTTATTGCTAAAAACACTTTGATCAATATTCGTTTCAGCTACTAACACTTTTTCAAAAAAAGAAGTGGTTTTAATAATGTTTGCCAAGTTTTCAGAAATGGTTTCTTGCGAACGCGCGGCCAAATAAGGATCAACTCCCAAATTCACCCGTTGCAAAATTAAAAGTCGAACTGAAGAACGATATTCCAGAGTTCTGACAAAAGACAAACCAGTGGCAACGATCGCCACCACGACTCCAATCAAAAGAATCCTCTTCCATGATCGAATGGCAATAAGAAAATAATTTATTCGTTGGGACATATTTTTTAGGTTATAGGTTGTAGGTTTTAGGTTTTAGGAATTAGCTTGTAGCTTTTTAGCTTCTTAGCTTTTTAGGAAAATTCCTAAGAAGCTACAAGCTAAAAACCTAAGAAGCTAGATGTGATATTGCTAATTTCTATTCGTTACTACTTCAAAATCACCTTCCCTGACTCGCGGACGCCGAGCTCAACCGGTATAATAATTTCTTCTCCACCTCTCACCACTCGCAAATCTACTTTATCATGAGCTTTCCAGGCAAGCAATAATTCAGAAAGTTGCAAACCGCCATTTATAACTTCATCATTAATTCTTATTAAAATATCACCATCTTTAAGACCAATATTTGCTGCCGAGCTTCCGGAAATCACTGCCGGTAATCCCCGAACTCGATCACGAGTTATTAAAAACCCTCTTTCACGAGTACCAACTTCGTTTCTTACACCGGACAAATGAATCCCACGCACCCCAAGAGTTGGACGCAATAAACGACCTTCGGCAAAAAGTGAGTCTATAACTGAAGTTAAGTGATCGCTTAAGATTATTTGTTTGTCTGATCCGACAATTCCTATCACAGCACCATTTCCATCAACTATAACTGAACCATAATCCTTATCTGATATTTCTTTATCCATTACATAAGCAGTACTGATTTCGTCAGACTGAGCATACAAAGGAGTTTCGGTTCTTGAAACAACTACATTTTGAAACGCATATTCATCGGTCACCAAAGTAAGCGCCCCACCGTTCCAAACCGCATTTGATTTACCAAAAGTCGCGGCATGTAAATTTCGCGCCGGCAATCTTAAAAACACCATACCGGTTTCCGTATCCTCAACAATTTCTTCTGGTATGTAAATTGACGAACCAATACCAACACGCAAATTCTGCAAATGAGCGCGTTCAATAACTGAGCGCGGACCAATAATCCAACCATCTGAAGTCAACACAATTCCATTTGCAAAAGCATCGCGAGAAAAATATCTGTCACCAACACCACTTACACCATCAACAAAAAAATCTACTCGGGCACTATCAACTTTTTCAGCAATTACAAGAGCTAATGACTCAGCTGTATTTTGTGCCGCATTACGTTCTATTAAAATATTCGGATTATTACTGACACTCAAACCGTTTTGATACCCCAACAAAATACTCCAGGCGGCAATTGATCCCAAAGCACCAGAAACAAACCCCACCACAACAATGAGGAAAAGTGTTTTTAAAAATCCTGGAGTTATTTTTTTCATAAATAAACAATAATTAAAGATGATTCATGGAAGATCACTCACCCCCGTAGGAATATTCGTTATAACAGTTCGGGACGGTGAATTTGTTTTGGATTTGTGATTTGTAGTTTTGAAATTGTTTGGTGCTTGGTGCCTGGAATTTGGAATTTATATATCCTCATGGCGGGGTACAAGACCCCGCCCTACGTATTTTTGAGTTTAAAATTTTGAATTTATAATTTTGAAATTGTTTGGTATTTGGTGTTTGGAATTTTTATGGCTTACAGCTTTTGGCTTATGGCTCTACTCCCCGCTACCCACTACCTACTATCTACTAACTACTACTCTGACTACACCCACCGCGCCGTCAAAATTATAATGATAAAAAGCACTGCACCGACCAAAGCATATCGACCAATCGTCCGCCGCACCCGCAACCCACTTTCAAGTACACTTAATAGGCCGATAACAATATACCACGCAAGCGCAATAAGCGCACCCCCCACCTGAAAACTGGATGGTAAATATAAAATTACCCAAAACAGTTCTCCAAAAAGAAGTCCGAGTAAAAACGTCTCGCTCTTGGGACGATTATTTTTACCCTGAGCCCAGCCACCGGAAGCAACCAATAACATTATCAATATAACAAATCCGGGCACCAAACTCCAGATCGGCAAACCAATAAAAATACGCAAACCAATCAAATCAGCGGATAAAAAGAAAATGGTAAAAATTCGAAGCAATGAAACCGAAACACCAAGTGCATATGATGGTACTTGAGCGGTATTATAAAACCAGCGATATAACTGTTCGGCAAAAAAGGTAACAAGTAGTGCAACAACAAAAGCGGTTAAAAATCTTGATGCTGTGTCTTCAATAAAAAGAAAAAAACCAATTCCTGAAGCAGTAAACAAAATCAAAGTTGTAACCGCTCCAGCAAAATCTTTCCCGCGCACTCTCCGACTAAAAAGTTCAAAAATACCATAAATCATGACTATAAAAAAAACACTGCTTATATAAACAAATTTCACAGGATCAATCGCAATTAAAACAAAGGCAACTAAAGTTGCCACTCCAAGCAAAGATGGAATTAATCGAAAAAGAAATCGCATATTTATTGCATTGCATTAAATTCTTTCATATCAACTTCAACACCAATTTTCACCGCACCGGCTTCTAGATTTACAGATTTTAAAACAAAAGCGGCTGGAATATTTTTCATCGCGCTATTAACCGCATTATTAAGCAACCATTCTGGCAAAGCCGGATGAATTTTAAGACTGCCAAGCTCTAAATCAACAACATCAATAAATAATTTCTGATCATCCATTTTTGGAACAACATGAGCTAAAATATTTAATGGCTTATTTCCTTTTTTTCCAAGCAAATACCATTCAAGCGAATTATCAAGCATGGCGACTTGTAAAAAATCAACCTCAATACTCTGCTCCTTGAAAAAATCTTTTGCCGCTTCTTGCAACAAACCGGTTGCCTCTTCTTCTTGAATTGCTATTGTTAAAATATTTCCTGAAACATTTCCCAACGACTGAGCAATAATATTTTCAAAATTAACATTTTGTTTTGCCACAACCACTCGCGTCGGCTTTGATGGTTTATATGACGAAGAAAAAATAGGAATATCTACGAGCCCAGTCTTGGCCGCAGTATGTGCCACAAAAAGACCAAAAGCGAACAAAAACAAAATAAGGAAGGTGAAACATGTGCAACACCCACCCCATTTTCCACGAAATGCCTGCCGCCGCATTTCTTCACGCACTTCTTTTTTTAAATCTTCCCGCAGTTGCAAGTCGTGCTCGTTTTGCGGAGCGCCGGCTTCTGCGTTTTCAAGTCGAACCATAATATTATAAAAAGTAAAATCACAAATTCCAATATCCAAACTCCAAACAAATAACAAATACTAATGACCAAAATAACAAACATCTCGCAGAGATCCCTCACCCTCGCGAGGATATTCGTTACAACGGTTCGGGACGACAATCTTGTTTTGGATTTGTGATTTAGAATTTTGAAATTGTTTGGAGTTTGGTGCTTGTGATTTGGAATTTCTATTATTATCCACCCGCTCCATCTCCATTCCCAAACAAATCACCAACCACAACCGACAAAGCCGTGGTAACAGGAATTGCCAAAAGCGCGCCCATCACTCCGGCTAACTGAAATCCAATGAGCAATGAAAGAATACTGACTAATGGATTCATACCAACTGCATGTTGCATCACTTTTGGAACAATCACATTATTTTCCAGCTGTTGAATTGCAAAATATAAAACCAAAACAAACAAGGCTTTAAGCGGCGACTGCGTAGCGGCAATTAAAACTGCTGGAATCGCGGAAATAACCGGTCCGGCATAAGGAACTAATTCCGCCAATCCGGCAATAATTCCCAATATCAAAGCATAATCAACTCCTAGTATTAACAAACCAACATAAGAAAATAATCCAACAATAACCATCAAAATAATTTCTCCGCGCAACCACAAACCAATCTTTTTTTGAATTCGATCAAACAAACCGAACAAATACGGCTGAATATGCGAGGGAAGCGCCGCGTGAAGCAGTCGGCGCACCGCATCTTCTTCCACCACAAGATAAAAAGTTAAAACCATAACAACCACTAAGCTTGCAATTCCGCCAAAGAAACCCTTGATTGTTCCAAGCACTCCTGACACAGTCTGCGCAATCCCCTGTTCCAAAGATTCCAGTCCGCGCTGAATGCTTTCTTGAATTCCATATTGTACAGATAGCTGTTTAACGCTAACTAAAGTATTAGCCGCATTTTCCCAAATTCCAGAAAAATTCTTTATCAATCCGCCAAGTTCGCTTAAAAGCGGCGGAATGATCAAAAGCGCGGATGTAATCACAATCCCAAACAGAACTACATATATAATAAGCACGCCGATTCCGCGCGGTATTTTTTTCTTATGAAGCATGGCGGCAAAAGGATCAATAAGAGCCGCCAAAATTATTGCCACAAAAGCCATAGAAACTACTGAACGAATTTGATAAACGAGATAAATACCAAAAAGAACGAGCACTATCTTAATTATAGTGAACGCTGATATTTCTAACTCTGTTTTCTTACTGTGGCTATCTGGACTAATGATATGTCTTTTTTCCATATTGTCTTCTTATATTATTATAGCACTTTGCCAAAAACGAGTACAGTATTGACAAAAAACCCTGTTTATGATATATTATTTTAATCTACAAAAGCAAAAAACAACCAGAAAGGAGTTTACAGTGGAAAACTTAAAAAAAGATCTGTTTGAGACTGAGGAAGAAGCAGTTGGTGTTGGATCGCTGTTTTTTACCGAAAAAGGCGTCTGGTATAAAGACAAGAGAATTGACGATCCAGTATTACAAGTCTTTTTGTTCGGTCTCATGATGCTAGTAATGATCTTGGCAGGATTTTTCATGGTAGTCTTGTTCCCTATTCATTGGCTTTTGCTCAAATATCGCGGAAAAGGCCTATGGTTGGCAAAAAAAACAAAAATTTTGGGGCTTATTCACAACAACGTCAATACGCAAGATAATGACTAAACTTCTCTACTCCATTCCATGGCAATCGCGCCATGGTTTTCTTTTTTCCAACTTCCATATATAATAGATTTGTAATCGAACAATGTTTTCTGATAAATTCTAACCAGCCTGTGGCGGGGTACAAGACCCAGCCCTACACGGTATTTGTTCGTATTGTTCGTAGTTCGTATAAACTATGCCAGATCTAGCCTATAACAAAATCGCCAAACGGGATTACGAACTCAAAGATATTTATGAGGCTGGTTTGGTATTGACTGGGCAAGAAGTTAAATCAATACGATCCGGACAAATGAAATTACAAGGTTCATATATTACTGTTGTACGAGGCGAAATATGGTTAATCGGAGCGCATATTCCAAAATGGAAAGCGGCTGGTATGCTCAAAGATTTTGATCCCGACCGTTCACGAAAACTTTTATTACACAAGCGCGAAATCAGCCACTTATTTGGAAAATCCAGTGAAAAAGGCTTGACAATCGTACCAATCCGTGTTTATAATAAGAAGAACTTGATTAAGTTGGAGTTTGGAATTGGTCGTGGAAGAAAAGAATACGAGAAGCGCGAAATAAAAAAGAAGCGCGATGTGGAACGGGATATTCGTGAGAGGATGAAGCGCGAGATGTAAAATTCCAAACGACTTCCGTAGGAAGTCGTCCTGAACCGTTGTAACGAATATTCCTACGAGGGTGAAGGATCTCTGCGGCTTACCAAACTCCAAACAATTTCAAAAACACAAATTACAAATTCAAAACAAATTCTAAGTAATGTCCAAAACCCATTCTTAAAATCTTAAGAATTTAAGATAAGATAAAAACTAATTTTAAATCTTTATTCTCGAATTCTCGAGAATTCGAGAATAAAGTTTTGAACATTTGATCATTTGAATTTGGGATTTTTTTGGAATTTGGAGTTTGGAATTTGTTATTTTACCGTAACACCCCATGGGGATGCCGGGTATCGATAGGAGTTCTTTTCTATGTGCGCAAGTCGAGCAACTTTGTCATCTCGTAAAACCGCCGAAGAAACGAATACATGCAAACGTATTCTCCAAAGTAAAGAACGCTTTCCGCGTTCCAAGCTTTGCAATGGCAGCTGTCTAAACACAGCCGCTCATCAGCCTTCCAACTCCTCTAGGAAGATCACTGGTGTAATTTTGAGGATGGATGTTTGACGGACGCTCTGCGTCAAGCATTGAGAGCGCCAGCGCGCGATGTATAAAAATCTTGTTACGTTTATATTTTATACACCGTAACCATGAACGCAACTACACTTGTAGAACCACTTAGAATCGACTTACTAGACGCGGGTTCAACTCCCGCCGTCTCCACCTAAAAATCCCAGCGCAGGCTGAGATTTTTAGTTTTACACCGTCAGTGATCTCACATCTTAAACCCTACTTCATCCCCAAACTCCTCAATCTGAAATCTACAATCTGCAATCAAAAATCTCGCAAGACTTGACATTTATCAAATTTTCTGCTAATGTAATCTTATATTTAAACCAGAAGTCCAAGTTTAAATTCCAACCCAAAGAAAGGAAGGTTGAAATGGCAAATAAAAATGGTCCTTATGTTGGCGTTACCGGTTTTATGTCTTGCAACGAAGTCCGCGAAGCTCTCACCATGGTTCCAAAAAAATCAGTGCGTCGCCTCATGGTTGGAATTCTTATGAGCTCCAAAACACTTGCCGGACAAACAAACAAGTGGCCAGGTCGTTATCCAAAAAAGGAAGCAGTAGCTGGCATCTTTGCTGATGATGAACGCGCACTAAACCTTGTTCATTACAATACAGATAATCCGGAAACATTGTTTGCCCAACTTACAGAAATTACAGAACTTGCCGGACCACATCTTGATGGATTTCAACTAAACATTGCTTGGCCACCAATCGCACAAGTTCAAAAATATCGAAAAACAAATCCGGAAAAATTTCTTCTGCTTCAAATCGGTGGCAAAGCCATGGCTGTGGCCGGGTCAGCAAAACATTTTGCCGAACTTGTTGGTGAATATCTTCCAACAATTGATGCAATCCTTATTGATCCAAGCGGTGGCAAAGGTCAACCTCTTGATCCTATCAAAGGAACTGAGTATCTTTCCTCCCTTCACAATTATCCGAAACTTGGTCTTGGTATTGCCGGGGGTCTGGGATCGCGTTCACTTTATCTGATTGACCCGCTAGTCAGAATGTTTCCTAATCTAAGCATTGATGCTGAGGGGCAACTGCGCACGCGACCACCGGAAGATAAATTGTGTATTTATACAATGAAAAATTATCTCGAAGATGCTTTTCCGATTTTGGCCGGACAAAAGTAGAATTTTATACTGACCACTACAAATAAACCTCAAACGTGTACAGAGAAATCTGTACACTTTTTTATTCCGGAGGTTTAACATCTATTGACTACGCGGATCTCGCTTGTAAAAGTATCCCATACTTGATATGCTTTTATTATACGAATAGCGCGCTATGTGAAACGTCCACTCAAGCCTTCAGCTCGTTTGGCCACTTCGCATAGCCCACGCTTATTGTGCGCAATAGCCAAAAATTTCCTTGTTGTTTTAAAAAAAATAATAATCTACCCTCTCCCACCAATATTTTAAATTAAACCCAATGCCCAACTGATACTTAAAAAAATCTATGCTAGAAAAAAGAAACCCAAAACCAGAAACATTAGAATTAAGAGAAAAAACCATAATAAGACCAAAAGATGTTCAGTTTGAATTAGTTTTTCGAGAAGACAATGATCTGAACAAAAATAGGATAGAATTTGAACCAGTGGGAGAATTTCATTACTTTTCAGGAAGTAATAGGCCAATTGCTCCAACGTATAAATTATATTTACCTGAAAGATACAAGGGCAAGGAAAACATGGAAATTGTGTTTGAAGAAATGAGTAGATATTTAGCCGGCCAATTTGCAGGATGGTTGGCACCTGAAACAGAGGAAGATTTTTCAGTTTGTCTTTTCGGAGGATATGACACAAGAATAAGGATGAAAACTTATAATAGTTTTTTTCCCCGCTTAAGGTATTCCATGGAGAAAAAAGGAATTTCTATATCCGAAAATAATTGGGATGCGATTTTAAAATATATGGATGGATTAATGATTGATATAAAAAATCTTTTCCCATCGGACGATTTACCTTTTAATGAGAAAAGTTATGAAGATTTTTGGCAATACGAGGTTTTTGGAGTTTCCCCTCCAAAACCCCCTAGTTGCAGTAAAGAAAGTTTTTTACCGCCTACTATACGAATAAAAATTGATGATGACCTATTCAGATTAACTACAGAGAATAGAAAAATTATAGATGATTTGATGCTTTCTGGAGAAAAATGGAAGCCAGCATCAGAAATACAAAAAGGGGAACCAATTCAACTTAAAGAACGCTATCAATGCATTTACGGAGTTGGTTCCGCTGGTCAAACCATGGAGTCAATGTCTTATTATCCAGAAATAGGCAACACCCCATCTGACGTAATTGAAATTAATCCCAATGGCATAATCTATGAACACACGGCAAGTGCTACCCCCGAGATCCCTTCCCAAGGATGGAGAGTTATATTTCCGCAAGGTACTCCAAGTGATACAGCAGCTATATTTATGCATGTTTTGCGGGAATGGGACGGATTGCGAGTTTTGGATGAGCTTACTGTTACGGAAAGTGGACGTGTTGAAGTTGCGTTTATGTCAGGTGAGATAAACTTTCCTCCAGAGAATTATAAAAAATTTAAAGAATGGGTAAAAGGGAAAAAAGTCAAATCAACTGAACCAACTCATGAAATTAATAGTAATTTTCCCGGAGAAAAGCCTTCTTAAATGTAAAAAAACGGGTGAAAATTTCTGACCATAGACATCAAGCGTGTACAGATTTCTCTGTACACGTTTTTTATTCCGGAGGTTTAACCTCCAAAGGTTAAACCTCCGGAATGAACTAGACATTTTTTCGCTAATATTATATAATCACGATAGTAAATATATTTCCAACTTATGCGTATTTCTAGACACAAACGAAGATTTGGGGCTAAGGCAGAAGAACCGCGGTATAATGCCAACCTCCAAATAAAATCACCTGAAGTCCAGGTTATTGATGAAACCAATGTAAATCTTGGACCAATGCCATTATCAAAAGCGCTTCAAATTGCCGAGGAACGCGAATATGATCTTGTTGAAGTTCAGCCAAAAGCCCAACCGCCTTTGTGCAAACTTTTGAATCTTGGTCAATTCCGATACGAGCAGGAAAAAATGGCGAGAAAGAAAAAAGCACAAGCACAAAAAATATTGGTTAAAGGCGTACGCTTATCCCTTCGAATTGGCGAGCATGACCTTGAAGTACGACGTAAAAAATCTCAAGATTTCCTTAAAGATGGGAACAAAGTGCAGATTGAGCTTATCTTGCGTGGTCGTGAACGCAATCAAATGGACTTGGCGCGCAAATTAATGGAAGAATTCGCAAAATCGCTAAATACAGAGGAAATAAAAATTAAAATCGAGCAACCGTTACAAAAACAGGGTGGCCGCTTGACAATGATAGTGGTTAAGGAGTAGAATGATGTCTATATTCACTATGAAACCATGAACGATACTGTAATCGTTACGAAACTGCGAATTGGCCACGAACCAACGAATAAGATGGTGGGTCGTACATTCGTAAATTCGTAGGTGTTCGTAGGTTCGTAACGAAATATTTTCACAATCTCTATGAAACAAAAAACTCACAAAGCAACTGCGAAAAGATTTCAGATTACCAAAAAGAAAAAACTGCTCAAGCGTTATGCCGGGCAGAATCATTTTAATTCTCGCGACACTGGTTCACAAACAAGAAAAAAACGCCGCGATGTTACTATGGGAAAAGCTAACGAAAAAACTATTAAACATTTGATTAACTCATAGCTTGCAGCTTCTTATCTTTTTTTAAAAAGCTAAGAAGCTAAGAAGCTAAAAAGCTAAATATGCCACGAGTGAAACGAGGAACCATGCATGCCAAGCGCCGGAAGAATCTATTAAAGAAAACCAAAGGGTTTAAATGGGGCCGAAAATCAAAAATTAAATTAGCAAAAACTGCGGCTGCTAAAGCCGGAAAGTACGCTTACCGAGATCGCCGAACTAAAAAAAGAGCGGCGCGCGGTTTGTGGATTTTAAAAATTAACGCGGCTTTGCGCGCACAGGGTACGACTTACAGCCGATTCATTGACGATTTAAAAA
>Ga0209212_1008514_pt1 | contig 10995 bp, 9 predicted proteins | sample RifGroC2_FD_183996 | JGI IMG/M metagenome (GOLD analysis project Ga0209212, IMG submission 183996) | Groundwater microbial communities from Rifle, Colorado, USA - Groundwater C2 (SPAdes) (version 2) | ecosystem: Environmental > Aquatic > Deep subsurface > Groundwater | place: Rifle, Colorado... | reverse complement strand
GATGGTACTGCACGGGTAACTGTGTGGGAGAGTAGGTCGCCGCAGGGAATTTAATGGAAAAAGCCCCACCAGGGAAACCTGGTGGGGCTTTTTCGCGTCCTGTCAGAGCATCCCTCCGCTTGCTAATAACAGAAAGAGCCGGCGTCTATTCTGCCAGCTCCCCTAGAGTTTCACCTCTTTAGTGTTATTTTAGCTAGTGCTTCTGGTGAAACATCTTACTACTTCTACACGCGTTCTTGCTTTACCATCTAGCATGAGCGTGGGAGCAGAAACACCGATTCTCGTTTTCACCTTCCTTTATCTATAAGATAGATCACCGCAAAGATTATTGCAAATGACCCCCCTCTGCATAGCAGCGGAAAACCGCTGCTATGCAGGTATTTTTAAAATGCACCAATTTTTTGTTTTTTAGTTTCGGGACGGACCGCATATCTTCTGAGACTCTGGCTTGCACTAGCACCTCATGATTACAGTGGCGCCTCATTCGTGCGGGAGTAGGTTCCCATCAGTTCTGTCGTTGCCAGAATGTGCTGCTCCATGGCCGACTCCAGCATCTGCTTGTCTGCCTCAGAGGGAAGTTTCAATTTGATGTTCAAAGCGAACAAGCGAAAGAAGTATCGATGGGTACCGGATGGGGGACAGGGACCATCATAACCGGTTTCACCTCCTGTGTTGAACCCTTCCTCTGCACCCATCGGTACCGTGTGCTCTCGGATCTCTTTGGTCTCGGGCGGTATGTTCCACATCACCCAATGGATCCAGAGCCCCGCTGGCGCGTCCGGATCCTCCATTACCAACGCCAGGGATTTTGCCTGAGGTGGGGCACCGTGGATCACGAGGTGAGGGTTTATGTTTTCACCGTCGCAGGTGTACTTGGAAGGGATCAGTGCGCCGTTGTTGAAGGCGGGGCTTGTCAGTCTAAATTCCATGTTAGCCTCCGGTGGATCTGGAATGGTTGAATCTTAAAAGGATACAAATTTAGCGTGGGGCGTCAAGCTGGTGAATGTCGTACGCATCTGTGGCATTACTTAAAACTGCAGAGCTGTCGCAGCGGTGCAGCCGGGGCTCATTTTAATGGCTAAAACTATCGCCCTGTTGCAATCGCATCTCTATCGGTTAAAATTTGCAAATTGTAATTATCGTTCCCTAGTCTATCCGGCGCTGCTTCAAGTACTTTGGCCAAGACCTTCCCATTCTCACTTCGGTAAGACGCAGCAATCAATCCTGGTCATAACGGGATCCCCAGCGTCGATAGCTGCTGCAAATCCAGGAGGTTTAAGGTGAATATCCATTCGTGGTGTCTGATCTCCCTGTTGCTGGTTTCCTCCGGTTGCGCAACAAGAGGCTATGTCCAAAATCAGATCGATCCTGTTGCCTGCAAGGTGGATATTGTTGTGACAAAGACAACTTCTTTGGAGGAGAGGGCGAACACACTGGAGTCAAGGGTGGGAGCCCTGGAAAACCTGGTGAACCAAGCGCAACTGGCAAATAAGGCAATGCTTGATGAAGCAACTGCAAAAGCAATGGAGAGCGCGCAGAGGGCAGAAGCTGCTGCTACAGCCGCGGACCTTGCAGCACAAAGAACTGAGAAGATGTTCGAATTGGGCCAGAAGAAGTAGCTCCTGAAAGGGGCCGCCCCGCACTCAGTACAGTGACGTCATGGGCTATCGTGTGAATCAAATACCGCGTCTGGCCGCAAATGTAATGATCTTTCTGGTCATTACTGCTGTTACCCCGCCAGTAACCCTCGCTGCTACTGTTCCCCATGTCGATGGTTTCATCGGAAAAATTCAACAGTATAAGATCCGAAATAACGAATCGTTGATCGAAATCGCCAGGAGATTCGACTTGGGGTATAACGCCATTGTTGCTGCCAATTCGGGCGTTGATCCTTTTATTCCAAAACCGGGCACCATCATTACCATTCCGACCGCCTGGATTCCGCCCACTACCTCAGTGCGTCCTGCCATAATCGTTAATATCCCCGAATTCCGCTTGTACTATTTCCCAACGGAAGTGCCCGTCGCTGTCGTCACGTTTCCTTTAGGTATCGGAGACGAGGGGAGAGAAACACCGACCGGTACTTATGCTGTAATAGAGAAGATCGCGAATCCCGCCTGGTATGTTCCAAGATCCATACGCGAAAATACACGCGGCTTCCCGAGAGTCGTTCCTCCAGGGCCTAAGAACCCCATGGGAAGCCACGCACTCAGGCTTTCCCGCAATAACATCCTGATACATGGAACCAACAGGCCATGGGGCATCGGTAGAAGATCAAGCCATGGTTGCCTGCGTCTCTACCCTGAGGACATAGTCCGGCTTTTCAAACTCGTTGAGACAGGAATTCAGGTCGTCATCGTCAATCAGCCGCTCAAGATCAGCGAACGAGGGAATAGCGTTTTTATAGAAGTTCATGGCTTCGAAGATGGGGAGCCGAGTGTAGGAAAAGCAATGCATATGCTTGCCGATCGGAACCTGCTCGGCAGGACGGACTTCGCCAAGCTTATACGGGCAATCAAGGAAAAGAAAGGGATGCCGGTGGAGATAACTGTCGAGTGGTGAGGTTATTTATGAATCAAGTACTTGTCTGATCTTTGTCAACAGCAGTGAGGGGGGGACCGGCTTGGTGAGAATCTCGGCCTTCTCTGTGAGGATGTTCTCCTTCCTGATAATCTCATCGGTGTAGCCGCTGGTAAAAAGAACCTTAGTGCCTGGACGAATCTGTTGTATCTCCTCGAAGACTTGCCAGCCGTTCTTGCGGGGCATGATGACATCGAGGAAGACCATGGCTATCTGATCATGGTGCTGTTGGAACTTCGCGACTGCATCGTCACCTGCAATTGCCACGATAGTTTTATACCCGTATGCCTCCAGTATTTCGACGACGATTTTTCGTACGTTCTCGTCGTCCTCGGCCACCAATATGGTTTCCGTCCCACGTGGAAACAACTGCGCCGTCTCTTCGGCCGAGGTCTGGGCAGCGCTGGTAAGCGGAAGGTAGATCTTGAACGTCGTGCCGTAACCCAACTCACTGTAGACCTTTATGTAACCGTTATGCTGTTTAACAATCCCGTAAACGATCGAAAGTCCGAGCCCGGTCCCCTTGCCTTGGGTCTTGGTGGTGAAAAATGGCTCGAAAATCCTTTTCAGGATCTCTTTAGGGATGCCGCTGCCGTTATCTGAAAAGGCGATGGTTGCGTAGTTTCCAGGGAGGATGCCGGCAACTGCTGCCACCTCTGCGTCTACCTGCTCTGAGCCTGTGCTGATGGTTATGCGTCCATTCTCGACAACGGCGTCATGGGCGTTGACAGCAAGATTCATCAATACCTGCTCCAGTTGGCCGGCGTCGGCAAGCACTGTGAGCTTCTCTTGCGAGGTCGAGATGATCAGTTCGTGTCTTTCCCCAATCACCATGAGTAGCAGCTTCTTGATGTTCTGCACTACGCTGTTCAGGTCTATCGGTATAAGGGTGATGGCGTGCTTTCTGCTGAAAGCAAGCAAGCCGCGAGTAAGACCCGCTGCTCGTTCAGAGGCATCGAGCAACTGCTGAAGGTAGGTCATCAACGCGTGGTCACGGGTGATCTGCATCTGCATCAGTGCCGCGTTGCCTATGATCACGGTGAGGATGTTGTTGAAATCATGTGCAATGCCGCCTGCCAGCGCACCGATTGACTCCATTTTCTGTGATTGGTGCAGTTGCTCTTCAAGTTTTTGCCGCTCGGTTATGTCCTCGACAACTCCTATGAGATAGGCCGGTATCCCCTGCTCGCTCTTCACAAGCGATAGTGTCAGTATCGTCCAGACGGACGAACCGTCGGGGCGGCGATAGCGTTGTTCTGCAGTATAGACGGGGATCACCCCCTGTAGCAAAAGTCGAAAATGCTCTTGGAAAGCGTTGAGGTCGTCTGGATGGGTGATCTCCTGTATTGTCCTTTGCCCCATCTGGTCTGCAGGACAACCGGCGATGTCGCAGAAGCGTTGGTTGACCCTGATAAGCCTGCCGTCCGGCGCCATATGCGCAATGCCAATCGGGGCCTGCTCAAAGGTGCTCCTGAAGCGAAGCTCACTCTGCTCGAGGGTAGCCGCTTTACGGCTGAGGTTTCGTGCCGCCAAAAAGATCCCGGAAAGTCCTATCACCCAAAAGAGAGTGTGCCCGATGGCGCTTGACCTGATGGTGGCTCTCATCGCGTTCAGGACCGGCGCAATCGGAACGGAGACGCTGATGGCACCCCTTATGGCACCCTTTGATTCTAGTGACGAATGATGACACTCGATGCAGCTGGTCTGCCTCACCATCGGCCGAATAAGTCGCATATACGGTTGCCCGTTGATGTTTTGTATTTCGCTTACCTCGCGGACCCCGCGCTGAAAAGCCTGCAGAGCCTTAGCTTCCCATGGGTCCGGTGCGTTCTCGGGGCGCAGAGGAATTAGGCTGGTGATGCGCCCTTGGCTGAGTTCTGGCTGTGCTCGTGCGATCTTGAAGACCTGCCGGAGCATGTTTGAGGGGGTAATTAGAGTCAGGCGCTTCCCTGAAGGGGTGCTGATGTCGCGATCCGGTTTGTTCGCCAGGAACGGGTTGGGAGGGTTGTTCTCTGTGATCGGTGCATAGACGCCGCCATAGCCTTCAGCCCAGCCACGATAAAGCAGATCCTTGGCCAGCGCGGCTCTTGCCTCGGCAAGTCCTATTGAGACAGTCTCCGCTTGCTGTTGTCTGTATCCTAGGGCGAAAGACGCTGCTATAAGCATGGTCCATAGTGCGGCAAGCCAAAGCGAGTACGTTCGCAGGTGTCCTCCCTGCGGTTTCCGGTTTTGGTATGGTCGCCCGCTACCGTTCATGACACTCCTTGCGGACGTGATTGGCGTGGTCTAATTTGACGATGGACAATTATACCACAGAGGTTTTCAGCGGCCGGACAGAACGCCACTCCGCGTGTCGCAATACTTGCTGGCGGTGAAGAGAGGTGTATGTTGGCAGAGGGAGGGGGGGAGGGGGCGATAGCGCCTGGCTACGAGAGGCCGAGGCGCTAACAAGAGGGGAAACTACCGGTACTAGCTCACTTCTTTTGCTTTAGCGGGCTATCCTTCCAGAATATGCCGAGCACAGTCTGCTCATCGGCAGTCAGCTTTACGCCTTTTTGCTCCATCCGTTGCTGTATCTTTTGCATATCCTTTCCCGCGGCCAAAGCTTCCTCGATACGTTTTCCGCTGTGGCATGAGACACACTTATTGTCGATAACAAGATGCGCATCTTTGAAAACGCCTCCGGTAACACCTCCCAGTTTGGTGCCCGACGGCGGGACTTCCTGTGCAGCGCGGAGCGTCGTCACGGAAAAGAGTGTCAGTGCCATGGTTACTATTAGACTTAGTCTCATCTCTGCTCCTTTTGTGTTACCTCAGATCAGTTTTGTCAGGATTAGATATAGCATAATTTTTTTTGATTACTGCGCGATTAGTAAAATTTGCGCTTCTTGACAGGAAAAGACAGAGCGATATTATCGTTTGAGTCTTTGCTTTCCTTAGCAAAACATAATGTTTCTGGACGGTTTCCCCGTTTCCGAGGAATTGGTGGAAATTCACACCCAAGACACGCCACTGCTAAAGCCTCTCTATTTGATTCGTGTATGGATAGTGCAAGACGTGGTAAAATCAGCTTGTCTATTAGCAGAGGCCATTGGCAGCAATAGGCAATGCACGATGCTTTAAGCTGCCGAAGCCAGAGGAGAGACGGGCAATGGTCAAACTGAAACGGATATTACTGGTTGAGGACAATGCCAACGACGCCGAGCTAACCATGGAGGCGCTGTCCGAGCATAATCTGGCCAACGAGGTAGATGTAGCCCGCGATGGTGCTGAAGCACTTGATTACGTGTACCAAAAGGGGAAGTATGCCGGGTGCGAGGCGGGAAACCTGGCGGTGATTCTTCTGGATTTGAAGCTGCCGAAAGTGGACGGGCTGGAGGTGCTGAGGATCATAAAAGGTGATGAGACGCTGAAGTGTATTCCGGTCGTGGTGCTCACTTCTTCGCGGGAGGAAAGAGACGTCGTTGAAAGCTACCGTTTGGGGGTGAACGCCTACGTTGTCAAACCGGTCAATTTCACGGAGTTCATCAACGCGGTTAAGGAGATCGGCGCCTTTTGGGCGATCATCAATGAGCCGCCTCCGGTGCAGCATCGGGGGGGGGCGAAATGACGCAGCGCCTTCGCATACTGCATCTGGAAGACGACCCGATGGATGCCGAACTGGTGCTCATGGCGCTTTCGGCCGAGGGCCTCGATTGCGAGGTCCAGGTGGTGTCGAGGCGCGAAGAATTTGATTCCGCTCTTGAACGTGGCGGGATGGATCTGATTTTGGCCGATTTCGCCCTCCCGGCGTTCGATGGGATGAGCGCGTTGGCTATGGTCCGGCAAAAGCTTCCCGACCTCCCCTTTGTTTTTGTCTCTGGCAAGTTGGGTGAAGAAGCGGCGATCGAGTCGCTAAAAAGCGGTGCTACAGATTACGTGTTGAAAAGCAGGCTGTCGCGGCTGGGTCCCGCGGTGCAGAGGGCACTGACCGAGGCGAAGGAGCGCGCCAAACAGAGGCGCACCGAAAAGGAACTCGAGACCGCGTACGGCGAGATAGAGAAGAGAGCGGAAGACTATCGAAACCTCTTCAACAGCATACGCGATGTCATCGTGGTGGCTGACGATAACCGCACTATCTTGCACGTGAACCAGCCGGCACTTCAGGAGGTTTTTGGTTACCAGACCGAGGATGTCGTGGAAAAAAGCAGCAGAATCCTCTATGCCAACGAGGAGGATTACCTGAAAACGGGGAGGGAAGTCTTCGACCTCCCCGAGCCGGTCAAGGGCAAACTCCTGGAGTTGCACTTCCGCAGGGAAAACGGCGAGATATTCATAGGCGAGCTGTACGCGATGAAACGACTGGATCGTTTCGGGGCTGTGACCGGCAATATCTCCATCTTCAGGGACATTAGCGAACGGAAGAAGGCTGAGGCAGACCTGAGAGAGAGCGAACTGCGACGCTACCAGCTGCAACTAGAGCTGGTCTATGCGGCGGAGATCCAGGCCAAGCTCCTGCCGCGCAGCTATCCGCAAATACCGGGATTTGACGTGGCTGCAAAATGCCTTCCCGCCAAGCAGGTAGGGGGTGACTTCTACGACTGGCAGCAGGTCTCCCCCACCGTTTTCGACCTCACCCTTGGCGATGTGATGGGGAAAGGAATGGCCGCCGCTATGCTCATGGCGACAGTCAGGGCAGCACTTCACGCGGTGACGCTTTACAACCGGCCCGCTCAGGCCGTGCACCTGGCCGAGAAGGCGCTGATTGATGACCTGGAGAACTCTGAGAGCTTCGTGACCCTGTTCCACGGGCAGCTCGATGCCTCCGATCGGACACTCTCTTTTGTTGATTGCGGTCACGGCTACGTCTTTATCAGACGTGCGAGCGGTGCCGTCGAAACCTTGACACCGCGAGGGCTTCCCCTGGGGGTGCAAAATGGAGAGGTGTATCAGGAAGGGACGATCCGATTTGAAAAGGGTGACGTGCTGGTTCTGTACAGCGACGGGTTGATAGATGCCGATCCGCAGTTGGAACTCACTCATCAGATACTTTCAGAGCAGATGGCGGGCCAGGAGAGCGCCCTGGAAATAGTCGACCGGCTCATCGCCCTGACCGGGCAGCCGGATCCGCAACCCGATGACATAACCGTGCTAGTGGCACGCTACACCGGCGATTAAAGGCATCCCCTCCACAAATCCTCTGTTACTCAACAAAAGCTACCACCTCCGTCGTTTTGCACCGCATATACCGTACCTTCCCTTCTATTTCGTTACTTGGCCAGTGCAGTCGACCTTGCTGCAAAGGCAGCGTCAAGCATGGCCGGCGCGGTCTGCCACCGGCGCCTGGCATGCATGATCACCAGGAGCACCTTCCTGTCCTCGCGCTCCGCGAGCGCCACCAGGCACTGCCCTGCGTTGGGCGTGGTGCCGGTCTTGATTCCAAGCGCTCCGGGGTAGTTCCCGATCAGTCTGTTTTTGTTTCTCAGGTAAAAGGTGCGACCCCCGTTGACCGTTTTGATGCGCATGCTGCGCCGCGCCACCATGTTCGCAAAGAGCGGGACGCTCATAGCCTTCTCGCTGAGGACCGCCAGGTCGTGCGCAGTCGAGTAGAGGCCTGCGCTGTCATGGCCGCAGGCGTTGCTGAATCGGGTGTTTTCCAATCCGAGGCTGCGCGCCCGGGCATTCATCAGCGCCACGAAATCTTTCTGGTTCCCTCCCGCGTGATCGGCCAAGGCGCGGCAGGCGTCGTTGGCTGAGGCCATGAGGGTGGCAGCGAGCAGATTCCTGACTGTCAGCCGTTCGCCACGCCTGAGGCCGATCCTGCTGCCGGTCTCGAGGGCAGCACCGCGACTCACCACCACAACCTCATCAAGATCGTCGCACCCTTCAATGACGATAAGTGCGGTCATGATCTTGGTGAGGCTCGCAGGAGCCCGGCGGGTGTGCGGGTTTCGTTCGCGGAAGGTCTGCCCGTTAACCCGCAACAGGTAGGAGGGGGGAGGATTGGAGAATGCGGATGCGGCAGCCTCCACGTTCTGGGCTGGGATGGCGGCGAGAAGTAATACCCCAAAGATGCAGTTGAATGTCGATGGGAGAATTTTCATCTGTATTTTATAGCACTGTTTCATTTGCCCGCAACGGATCGGTCCCTGCTGGCAAGCGGCAAGGGACGCCTCAAAAACAGATGCTTGTGACACACCTGCCCGAAGCATTGCTGGCCCGCCTAAGCAGAAGATGCCTATGTTTGTCATAGGTACGTTACAAAGCGGACGCCTGCACCTGCCGTACCTCACCTGCAATCTTGGATTTACAAAGGACGGCTCCTTAAGGTATCTTGGCTCACCCGTTTAATGCACTGTTGTGAGGACTACTTTGGCAACCAAGATAAAGATACTCCCTGAAAATCTGACCAATAAGATAGCTGCCGGCGAGGTTGTGGAGCGACCCGCGTCCGTGGCAAAGGAGCTGGTGGAGAACGCCCTTGACGCAGGCTCTAAAGAGGTGGTGGTCGAAATCGAGTCCGGCGGCAGGAGACTGATCAAGGTATCCGATACCGGCAGCGGGATGTCCCGTGAGGACGCGCTCCTCGCCCTCGAGCGCCACGCCACCAGCAAGATCGCCTGCGACGAGGACCTTTTTTCCCTCTCCACACTCGGTTTCCGCGGTGAGGCCCTTCCGTCTGTCGCGTCGGTTTCTCGTCTCACCATCTCTACCCGAACCTCCGACACGGTTGAGGGGACGGAGATCTACGCTGAGGGGGGGCGCATCAAGGAGGTAAAGGAATGCGGCATGGCGGCGGGGACCGTAATCGCCGTCCGGAACCTCTTCTTCAATACTCCCGCGCGGCTGAAGTTCATGAAGAGCCCGGAGACCGAGGGGGGGCATGTCGGGGAACTTCTGACGCGCCTTGCCATCTCCAGGCCTGATGTGCGTTTTTCCTACCTGAATGAGGGCAAGCTGGTGTTTCGTGCCTTGGATGCAGATCTCAAGGAGCGGGTGGCGACCATGCTCGGCCGGCCGATTGCTTCCTACCTCTACCCTGTCTCGTACCTGGAAGCGGGGGGGCTGAAGGTGACGGGGCTGGTGGCGGCTCCGGAGTGCAGCCGCAGTGCGGCCAGCCATCTCTACACCTATATAAATGGTCGATTCATCAAGGACAAGGTGGTGCAGCATGCCATCATGCAGGCGTACCGGAACTTCCTGGAGCGCGGACGCTATCCGGTTGTCGCAGTATTTATAGAGATTGCTCCAGGCGAGGTGGACGTAAATGTGCACCCGACGAAGCATGAGGTCCGGTTCCGTGAGCAGGGGAGGGTGCACGATGCCATCCAGAGCGCCGTGGAGTCGGTATTGAAGCAGACGCCGTGGCTGAAACGCGGCGAGCTGATGGGGGCGCCCCCCCAGCGGGCAAGTGGGGTGGCAGCCGGAGGCGGCCAGGTACGATCAGGGCAGCAGGTTGAGCCCGTGGAGCAGAAGCAGGTAAAGCTTGCCGAGCCTGCCGCGCCGACTGCCCATCCGGCAGATACCGGGCAAGCTCCGCAGCAGGGTGGCTCCTGTGTGAGTGCTGCAAGGGTCGCCGAGGTAAGGGAGTTGCTGGTCGATTACCAGCCACGGCCGCAGCCGCCGCTTCGCCCGCATTTTCAGCCTGCCGCCACGCCCAAGGGACCGGTCGCTGCAGTTTCGGTCAGTGCGCCTGCTGTTGCGGTCACGGAGGAGATCGAGGCCGCTTCGGTGCCTGAGGCCGCTTCATGCGGATACTTCAGCTCCCTCTCCGTGATAGGCCAGTTCAACGCCTCCTATATCCTCTGCCAAAAGGGGACCGATCTGGTGCTCATCGACCAGCACGCGGCCCACGAGCGGGTCGCCTTTGAAAAGTTGAAGGGTGAGCTGGCGGGGAGTGAGGTGGACAGCCAGGGGCTTCTTTTCCCCGAGACGATGGAATTCTCGTTCAGGGAGTCGGCCGTGCTGCAGGAGCATCTGGCTGAACTGGGTCTCCTTGGTTTTGCTTTCGAGGAGTTCGGTGGCAACACCTGGCTTTTGAAGAGCGTACCGCAGATACTGTCAAAGACCGAATACCCGCGCACTATTCGGGATATCCTGGAGGAGTTCGGAAGTCTGAGCAGGAGCCGGACCTTCACGGATATTCAGGAAGACATTCTGGCCCGGATTGCCTGTCACAGCGTGGTGCGCGGCCGGCGCACGCTCAGTGCGCAGGAGATAGCGGCGCTGTTCAGACAGATGGACGACACCGATTTTTCCAGCAACTGCCCGCACGGTAGACCGGTCATGCAGGCCATCACGCTTGCCGAAGTGGAGAAGATGTTCAAGAGAGGGTAGGCGCACTGGTAGTATTTTCCTCATCAGGCAATGTGGGCGGTGGGAGATGTAGGAGCGGCATTCCTGCCGCGATTACCGCCGCAGTTATCGCGGCAGGAA
>Ga0209212_1008513_pt1 | contig 10997 bp, 9 predicted proteins | sample RifGroC2_FD_183996 | JGI IMG/M metagenome (GOLD analysis project Ga0209212, IMG submission 183996) | Groundwater microbial communities from Rifle, Colorado, USA - Groundwater C2 (SPAdes) (version 2) | ecosystem: Environmental > Aquatic > Deep subsurface > Groundwater | place: Rifle, Colorado... | reverse complement strand
ACATCTCCATCACAGTTTTGTTTGGGTAGTTTTCAGTTTTTTCAGGTGTTTCGTCTATATTGTTTTTGAGCTTTGTTTTTAATGCTAAAAAAGCTTTCAGGTTTTTTTTGTGCATTTTGTGCTTTTTTGTGGCAATCAGGTTTGAGGTTTTACTCCCCCCGCAAGCTCTTCACCGGGTCGAGCTTGAAGACGGAGGTCATGGGCCCTAGGCTCCCCAGCAGTGCCAGGAACAGGCTGACCCCGAGGGAGACGAACACGAACCACGGTATGATCTCCGCCGACGCCGAGAAGACCGTCCTGGTGATGAACTGGGCTGTCAGGCTCCCGAAGAGATACCCCGCCAAACCGCCCAGGACCCCGAGAAGGGCCGCCTCGCCGCAGAAGATCAGCATGACCTCCCAGCGGGTCCCCCCCATCGCCTTCATGAGTCCGATCTCCTTCCCCCTCTCCAGCACCGTGGTGCTCATGGTGCCGGCCACGCTGGAGCCGGCGGAGACGAGCACGACAGCGGTGACGAGGAGCATGAGGAGCTTCACCTTGGCAAGGAGCCCCTCGGAGGTCCTGGCTATCTGGCGCACCTCCTTCACCTTGGCCGCCGGGTAGAGCGACTGCAGGCGCTCCGCGCTACGCTTCAGGCTCTCGCCTCCCGCGGTCACCATGAGCCGGACCAGGGAGAGCTGCCCCTCGAGCCCCAGGGCCCGCTGCAGCTCGGAGACTTCCAGGAAAAGGAGGCCGTCCTCTTCGCCGCCGGTCGCCACCGTGCCGGAGATCTTCAGCCGCAGCGTCTGCGCAGCGCCGGCAAGCTCCAGGGTGTCCCCGACCTTCAGCTTCAACTGCGCGGCCAGGTCGTTTCCTATCACGGCCTCTCCCGCCGCGGGCCAGGCGCCGTTCACCTGCCACCAGGGGAAGAGCCTCCGCACCTCGGCGAAGTTCACCCCTTCCACCATGACGTCGGCATCCTTCAACTGCAGCGCGCCGCGCAGGTGCACGGAACGGTCGATCTTGACCCCGCTCTTCGCCAGCGCTTCCTCGACCCGGCTCTGCTGCAGGTAGGCGGGCTCGGAGACGATCCCGAAGTTCAGCCCGCCGCTTCCCACGTCGAGCCTGGAGGACTCCGGAACCATGACCAGGTTGGCCCCGTACTTCCTGACCTCCTCGGCGACCCTCTTCCCCATGGAGACGGAGACGATGCCGAGGGCCGTGGCGAGGGAGGAGGCCATGGCGAGCACGGCGAGAAGGAGCAGCGTGCGGCCGGCACGGTGCCCGAGCGCCCTCATGAGCAATTTGATCAACCAGCGTCGCCTGTTCATATCATCCTTTCAAGACCCGCACCGGCTCTATCAGAAGTGCACGGCGCAGCGGCGCGACGCTCCCGGCCAGGGCCACGGCGAAGGCGGAGAGTATCGCGGTCGGGAAAAGCCACAGAGGCGAGGCGATGGTGGAATTGAAGACGGAACGGCTGATCAGCTCGGCCAGCTGGTCGCCGACCAGGTAGCCGACGATGCCGCCGGCCAGCGAGATGATCAGCGCCTCTCCGATGAAGATGGTGACGATCTGGAACCGGTCCGCGCCGATCGACTTCATCAGGGCGATCTCGGGGCTGCGCTCGGCCATAGATGCCATGAGGCTCGTGGAGACGGCGGTGGCCGAGGCGAGGAGCGCCAGGATGGTCAGAAGCAGCATCACCGAGTTCAGCTTCTGCAGCAGCGCCCCCTCGGCGCTGGCTATCTGCCAGACCGGCTTGGCGCGGCTCCCCGCCATGACCTCCTCCACGTTCTTGGCGACGGAGGTGACGTAGGCGGTGCAGTACCATTTCTCGTACTCGTCCTTGCTCATCTTGGCCGGGTCTTTCCTGCCGAAGTCGTCCATCGGCACGGTGAGCGCGCTGACCTGGACCCGGGAGATCTTCCCCTGCTTCTGCAGCAGTTCCTGCACGGTCACCAGCGGGGCGAAAAGCTGCTCCTCCTCGTAGCCGCCGGTGGTCACGATACCGCAGATCCGGAAACGCTGGGTCCGCCCCTTGGCGCTCACCTGAAGCTCCTGCCCGACGGATACGCCGAGGCGCTTGGCGAGCGAGGCGCCGGCGATAGCCTCGTCCGGTCCCTTCGGCCAGTCCCCCTGGACGTCCCACCACGGCGCGATCCCCCTGATCCCCTGCACGGAGCTTTCCTCGTCGGGTACCTCGAGCAGTTTCGAGAACCAGGTCCCGGCAACGACCCCGCGCTCCTTCTTCGCGCCCGCGGAAAACTCGGCCACGTCAAAGAGGTAGGGGGTGAAACCGGTTATGTTGTACTTCCAGAAGACGGTCTTGATTTTGGGGAGGTCGGCCTCGCGCAGGAAGCCCCCCCCCTCGACGGCGGCAGGCTCCACCAGGATGTTGGCCCCGTAGCTTCTCAGCTCCAGGGCCATCTTGTGCGAGACCTCGCCGGCGATGCCGAGAAAGGCGGTGGCCACGGCCGCTCCCATGGTGATGGAGAGAAAGACCAGCAGCACAGCCTTCGGTCTTTTCAGGAAGGAATTTTTGAGGATACGGATCAGCAAAGTCTCGACCTTCCGCGATCAGTTCGACGCGTCGAATGCTGCCTGCATCTCCGGGGGAAGCGACGCCTTCAGGGCCGCGACCTTCTTCTGCATGTTGCGCCAGGCGACGACGCCCCAGACCACAGCGGCGAACATCATCACGTGCTTCACCGCCAGCGCAGGGATCTGCAGCTTGTCCGCGGCGTTGGCCCACTCGAAGCTGGTGTAGAAGATGGTGCGGGGAACGCCTCCCAGGATCACCCACCAGAGGGCGAACTTGAACAGCTTGATCATGTGGCGGTTGGTCTTCAGGAAGAAGAGTTTCGATTCATTGGTGTTCATCGTTGCCTGTATGCGTATGATCGCGTGCAGTGCGAAGCCGCTTCCCACGAGGAGGCCGGTGGCCATGTCGTGGAAATAGTTGTTCATCATGATGGCGACGCCGAGTCCCGGGCTGATCTGCATGGCTATTTATCCTTCTTTGCCGCGACCGGCACGAAATGGGTGTTGTAGTGGGTGTACTGGTCGATGGAGCGCTGGTCCCACTCGAAGCGCGGCTCGATCACCATCTTGCCGGAGTGGTCGATGTAGCCGCACTTCTCCCCCACCTTGACCGGCGCGACCCCCTCGACGAAGATGGAGCCGCCGTCGAACTGCGGCTTGATCACCACCTTGCCGGTCTTGTCCATGTAACCTACCTTCTGCTCGACCATGACAGGTGCGAGCCCCTCTGTGAAGATGGTGGGGGACGGGTAGGTCTTGTCGATTATCTGCTTCCCGGTGCGGTCGATCAGCACCCACTTATCTTCTTTCCTGACGGCCGCAACGCCGTCGCTGAAGTTGGTCCCTTCGCCGTATACCGCCGGCACGACCATCTTGCCGGTCTGATCGATGAAGCCGATGAGGCCGAACTTGCCGTTGATCTTCACCATGGCGAGGCCGTCGCGGAACATGGCGGCCTGGTAATACTGGGCCGGGATCTTCACGGCGCCAGTCCTGTCGATGTAGCCGTACTTCCCACCCACCTTGACGGCGGCCAGCCCCTCCGAAAAGGGGTTTGCGTCCTCGAACTGCGGCTTGATGGCGAACTTCCCCTTGGTGTCGATATAGCCTACCTTGGCGTCCTGGCCGGTCGGCACCGCAACGGCCAGCCCGTCGGTGAAGGCGAAGGTGACGGCGTAATCGTCGTCGATCACCTTCTCGCCCGCCTGGTTGATGAATCCCCAGCGGTCGCCCGTCTTCACCGAGGCCTTGCCGTTCAGGAAGATGGATGCCTTGTCGAAGGTGGCGGGAATGGCCATGTTGCCGTTCACGTCGATGTAGCCGTCCTTGCCGTTGACGCGGACCGTGGCAAGCCCCTCCGAGAACATGGAGGCGGAGTCGAATTTGGCGGGGATGACCAGGGCGCCCCCCCTGTCGCAGAAGCCGTATTTACCGTTGAAATTGACCAGAATCCGGAGCGACTTGTCCAGCACGACCTGTTTTTCTTCCTTCTTGCAGGCGCCGCAGACGACGACCAGCGCCAGCAGCACTAAAGGCAAAATGCGTCTCATGTATCCGCTCTCCCGTTATCGACAATAGAGTTGAAAAGCTTGTTGAATTCGTCCTCTGCGAGGCTCTTGTAGTACTCCGAGCGTGCCGCCACCACGAGGGTGCGCCTCCCGTCCACGTCGCGCACGGCCCCCACCACCTCCCGGCGGTAGAAGAGCAGGCGCCAGATGACCCCGATGGTCGCCAGGGCGAATCCGAAATAAAGGATCGGAAGCCCGTGCTGCTTCACCACATGGAACCGCACCCAGTAAAGGAGGTCGCGCAGTTCCAGACGGTAACCGTCGAAGATGAGCGCCCCGTTGCGCGAGATCACCCCCTCGGTGACCTTCTTCCCCTCGTGCGCCACCGAAACCAGGAAAACCGGGTTGTTGAACTCCATGCTGCGGGTAGAGTGCTTCCCTTTTTTCAGCTCGTAGTCCGGGAAAAAGAGCGTGGTGAACTGGTATCCCGCCAGCCCGAACTTGTCCTGCTTCCCTTTCAGCACGTCGAGCTTCAGGTAGGCGCCGTCGATCTCCTTGCCGGAGGGGTCCTTCACCACGAACAGCGGGGCCATACCCAGGTGCTTGAAGACAAAGGAGCTTGCCCCCACGTTCCACGGCACGTTGATGTCGACGACATGGCTCTTGCCGGCGCTGTCGACCAGTTCCACGTCGATCCCGGTGGGGGTGTTGCGCACCACCCTCGGTGCGATCCTCTTCACTGTGAAGCTGACATCGGGCGGGGTCCCTACGGCCGGCATCTTCGGCATCGGGTCCTGCACGTAGCGGTTCAGCTCCCCCTGGAAGCTCTCGCTCTGGGCCAGGTCGAGGTAGCCTACGAACTCGGTGTAGACGCTGACCAGCCCCCCCAGGAGAATCAGGAAGAAGCTCAGGTGAAAAAGGGCAAAGGCGATAGGGGCGAGCCTGTTCTTGACGCCGTAGAAGCCGCCTGCATCGCCAAGGAGTGAATAGCCGTTCTTGGAGAGCGCGGCGAGCACGCCGTCGTTGCCCACCCGCTCGGGGAGGGGGTACGCGCCCTTGAACAGGTAGCCGGGCGCCTGCTCCGGGTCGACGATTGAGCCCGGCGTAAGGGTGATCTTCTTCTTTATCACCGGAATCCGCTGCCACAGCACCAGCGTGAGGTTGACGAAGAAAAAGGCCCAGAGCGTCACGGTCAGGGGCGCCGTGTACACGGTGGTGAGTCCCAGCGCGTCCAGGAAAGCCACCAGGTTCGGCGACTGCTCCTGCCATTGCAGGTAGATCGTCTTCAGGAGCCTTTTCTGCGGCACCCAGAGGCCAACGGCGAAGACGATGCCGAGGAGACTGATCAACAGAATGGTGAAGCGCAGGGAGCTCAGGTATTTCACGAGTTTCTTGAACATGCTTCTCTCTTAAGTTCTTAACGCACCTGGAACATGTGCAGACTTGTATCGACGACCAGGTTCACGCCGAAGAAGCAGATGATGACGGTGCTGAGCGCTGCGACGGCGAGCCAGGCGAGCTTCTTCTCACGCCAGCCGAAGGTGACCCTCAGGTGGATCGTGATGCCGTAGGTGAGCCAGGAGATGAGCGACCAGGTCTCGACCGGATCCCAGTTCCAGTAGCTTCCCCACAGGTCCTTGGCCCAGATGGCGCCGGCGCAGATCATGATGGTGTCCGTGATGAAACCGAAGACGACGTAGCGGAAGATGAGCTCGTCCAGGCGCCCGAGAGATGGGAAACGGTCGTACGACTCGTTGCGCACCGGGGCGGCCTCGTCCTTCTTCTTGAGCAGGAACAGGACCCCGGCCGCCATGGCGAGCGAGTAGGCGCCGAAGGCAAGCCAGGCGAAGTAGACGTGGATGTAGAGCCAGACCGTCTTGAGGCTCGCCGCCATCGGGGTGAGATCGGGGTTTTGCATGTAGCCGTACCCCATCATGACCACGACCAGCGGCCCGGTCGCGACGGCAAGGGCCTGGAGCTGCTTGTTGCGCCAGCCGACGAGCAGGGTGGCGCCGATGATGAACCACCCCCCCATCAGGGCGTACTCGTAGTGCCCGGACCAGGGAAGGTGACCGGTGGCGTTGAAGCGGGCGATGATGGCGGCCAGGTGCCCGGTGAAACCGGCGGCAAGGAGCACGAAGGTCTTGGGCATCACCCGGGGGTTCTTGAAAATGAAGGAGTAAAGGATGCCTCCGGTCGCCAGCGAATAGGCGACCAGCGCCACCCAGTAAAAAATTATCTCCCAATATGCCATCTTGAGCGCATCCTTTCTCTTTCGAGTCACTTCACGTTAAGTAGCTTATGCCACGGTAGAACACGAACATTCCCTCCCCCGGAGGGGGAGGGCAAGGGAGGGGGGCGCGCCGCTTACCGCTCCGCCGCGCCGGCGAGAAGGGTCAGCGCCTCCCTGTCCCCCGTCTTAACCAGGCACCCCTGCGGCGCCTCTTCCAGCCAGACCCGCCGCGACTTGACGGCGATCCTCAGCAAAAGCCCCAGGAGCGCGATGACACCGCCGACCGCCAGAAGAGGCATGTGCCTTCTGCGGATCACCCGGATCTCGGACCACTGTCCCATCTTCTCGCAGGTGAGTACCAGGTCGGCCTGCCCCACCAGGCGCTCCCCCTGGAAGATCAGCTCGGCGTCCATGACCCTCTTCCCGTCCCGCCTCATGATCACCTTCAGGCGGCTCTTCTCGGGCTGATAGTAGACGTCGCCGGCGAGGTTTGCCTGGACGAATGTGCCGAAAAAGCTGAACCCACCCAGCTTCTCCACCATCGGGTGCAGCTTGACAAACTGGCTGATGACCGTCTGCCCCTTATCCGTCTTGATCATGATCTGCGGCTCGAAGATGAGCTTCGCCATGATGATGTCGTAATCGCCGTAGGCGAAGGGCTCCCCCGGCTTCAAAAGCGCCTTGTACTCCTTGCCGTCCGGCGCGAGGAGCAGCGTCTCGGTGGCACCCTGCGGGAACTGTCCGTTGGGGGTCACCTGGCTCATGATCCTCATCTGCGGCAGCGACTCGGTGTCGGCGGCGAACGGCCCCCGGTTGAGCCGGCGGTAGTTTTCCAGCTTGCTCAGCTTCGTCGAGGTGCCGACGCCGTCGTACAGTGTGCCGGAGAACTGCCGCATGTTGTCCAGGGTGCCGAAGAAAAGTACCACCAAGAGGCCGCCATAGAGAAGCGTGGTCCCGAGATAGCCGAGGTCGCGTTTCTCGCAGTATGTGCCGCTGCCGTCAAACAAGTAACCCCGCGCCGCGAGGGTGGTCCGCGTCTCGGCGCACGACAGGGAAACGACCTGTCCCTCCTCGGTGGCGCCACCTTCCGCACCGTAGCGGATCCCTTTGCGCAGGCCGGCCAGGTAGCGGGCGAAGCGGCAGGCAATCAGCAGCGCCAGGAGGGCGTTGTTGTAGAGGAGCAGCCCGGGTCCCACCAGGGGGAGCTGCAGCCTCATGGAGATGGATAAGATGACGGTGACAGGAACGACCAGGAAGACAAGGAGGAACCAGGGGGATGACAGCACCAGCCTGGTGATTTTGGATTCAGCTTTCATGAGGGAATGTATTTCCTTTAGACACTGAAGTTCATTGCAGGGTGGGCACGCAGCAACTCCCGTTTATAACAAATATCAGGGTAAATAGAAAACAAAAAAGGCCGAAATAATGACTTGTTCGCCAGGCTCCCTTATAAGTAAAGGCCTGCAATATATTCAATAATATATTTAAAACTATCCCTCCAGTCACGTTTGATACAACATCCGGCATGACAGTTACCGGGCTGAAAGCAGCTGGCGGAGCCCTATTCCTTCTCGCTGTCTTTTTTCGCCGCGGCTCTGCGGGCGGCGCTGGACTGTTTGCGCTGCTGGGTCTCCAGCTCTTTGGCGGCGGCTTTCTCGCGCTCCTCGACCTGCTTCTGGGTGGCCAGCCTGTCCTCCTCGCCTCCGTTGATCTCGACGATGATCTCGGAATCCGTCTCGACGATCTTCGGCTCCCCTGCATGAACGGGGAGAGCCAGGAGGGAGAAAACCAGCAGACACAATGACGCTCTCATTGCCACTCCTTCAGGGTGCGACGGCTACTTCTTCGCCTTCTGGTCAGCTTTCGCGTTCTTCACCACGTCGTCCTTCTGGCTAAGGCCCACGAGTTCCATCTTCCCTTCCTTGGAACGGAGGAAACTCAGGCGAAGATTGCTCCTGACATTGTCGTAATCCACGCTGTACATGACCATCTGCCTTTTGTCGGCGCCGGTCTCGAGTGCCACTTCCTTCGAGCCCTGCAGCGCGCCGGTCTTCTTCTTGGTCTGCTCCATCATGGCTATGAACTGCGGTTCGGTGCCCAGTTGGCGGAAAGCGGGTGAGGCTTGCTTGTAGATGGCGAGAAATTCGCCGCCCTTCAGCTGTGCCAGAACCTTTGCGCCTTCGGCCTTGGCATCCGTCTTGTCCTTCTCCGGCACGGCCGGAATCGCGCCAGGAGCAGCAGCAGCGCTCTTCGCGTCAGGGGCCGAAGCGGCGGGCTTTTCGCTCTTCGAACCGCAGCCTGCGGATAGGGAGAGCGCCAGAAGGAGAACGGAGGTTTTTGCCAAGCGGGCGGTTTTCATATCTTGACTCCAAGTCTAAGTATTAATAATAGGTTCGGCGAACAAGGATTAGGTATATCAGATAAAAATCAAGGCCGTCAACGCTTTTATCGGCAGATCAGCGTCCGGTGACGGGCCGAAAAAAAGCCGGCGCCATGGCGCCGGCCTCAATGCATTGCAAGGATGGAGAGGGGGAGGTCCCCCTCTCCGGGAAAGAACTACTAGTAGGTAACCGGACGGAGAACCTTCCTGGTTACACCTGCACCGCCGGTAGGCACGGTGCCGCCGGTCGGATCGATCCAGCCGGTGTTCGCCCCGCTCTTGACACCCTGTACGGTGCCGGTTGCGAAGGCCTTACCGTGGGCATTGCCGCGGTGATCGTCGCAGCCACCCCAGGTACCGAAGATGTGGGTGTCTGCTGCCGGCTGATCAACGGTCTGCTCGAAGGCAGGAGACACGCTGTACGGAGCATTCGCACCATCATCGGGACCATCTTCAGGAACGATGGTGTAGCAGCCGCCGTTGTCGACAACTGTGGTCTTGCCAGCGTCGTACTTGGTGCCGACAGAATAGACTTCCCAGTTGAGGTCGGAGACAGTACCGACGCCTGCTGCGGAGCCCGGAACGAACATGGTGTTGCCGAGGCCCGGGAGGAAGCGGTAAGCGCCCTGCAGAGCGCCGTTGGCGTCGGTGTAGGACTGGACCTTGGCGCCGTGGATACCGCCGAACAGGTTGTTCGGGCCGGCATTGTGGCAGTTAGCGCACTGCATACCGAAGAGGTTGGAGAAGTCGGTATCGCTGGTGCTGGTGGTGCCGATCACGATGCCGTCCCTCTGGCCGAGGCCGAGACGGAAGGCGTAAGGCTCGTGGGTGTCGTTCACGCTGGTGGTGTACCCGGCGAAGGTAATGGTGTTGATCGGGCCGTTGCAGCGGTTCTGGTTGGCGTACTCGCCAGCGTGGTTGGTGCCGGTTGCGCCGGTGCCGGCGCCGATGGAGCCGTAGTTCTGGTAGGAGTGGCAGTTGAAGCAGACCAGCAGCGGCGAACCTTCGTTGGTGAAGTAGTTGACGCCGGAAGCGGAAGAGTAGGTCTGGCCTACGTGACGCTCGTCGGTGCCGATGCTGTTACGCAGCAGGTACTCGTTGGCGGAGCCGTGAGCGCCGATGACTGCAGCGTTCTTCGGCAGCACGCCGACGTCTGCCTGACGGTACTGGCCGACGGTGTGGCAGTCGCCGCAGTGGAGGACGGAGTCGTCACCCAGGGTCTTGTCGGTGGTGCTCGGTGCCGGGGAGAGGGTCTCGTAGGCTTCTACGAACTTGCTGACGTTGTAAGGAGCGTTGTGGCCGGTGCCGGCAGTGGTCTTTTTGGCCTTGGAGTCGTAGATGGTGGAACGCTTGCCCGGGAGAGTTGCCGAAGAGTTGGCGGTGAAAGCAGCCACGTTGGCAATCTGACGCGGACCAGCAACCCTGGTACGGCCGGTGTACTTCTGGCCGCGAACTGCGTGGTGCGACGGGTTGGTGGTGGCGAACTGCCCTTTGGCATCGACAACGGCCGGACGCTGCATCTTGTCGTAGCGGTTGGAGATGGTGTCGCCGAAGGGGTTGCTTGCGGATGCGGATTTGCCGGCAGCTGCAAGGCCGTTGGCGTTGATGAATGCCTGGATGGCGGTGCTCATGGTCGAGGTAGCGCCGTTGTCGTCATGGCAGCTCATGCAGAAGTTGTCCATCCCGCTGTGGTCCGGAGCAGCCGGATTCCAGGCGAAATCTGCATCGGTGTCGGCGTTACGAAGATGGGTGCTGTTGCTGGACATGTGGTACGTGGGGTCGACTGCGATTGCGTTGCCGACAACTTTACCTTCAAGGTGGCAGGCCGCGCAATGTGCGTCGTTCAGTGCTACGCCGGTTACGTGATGCGACCACTTGGCGAATTCGGTGGTGATTGCGCGTACGCCGTCGTTGTCGCCGTAGGTGCCCGGGTGTTTGATTGCGACGTCATGGCAAACGATGCAGCTCGTCTGATCGATGGTCGGACCGGCAACGGGGAAGCTGTGAGCCTGGGCGTTGCTGTGGCAGTCGGAGCATTTGATGATGGTGTGAGCCTGGTCAGAGTGGCAGCCCTGGCAAGTTGCCTGTTTGCCACCAATCTGGAACGCGGTGGTAGCAGCAGCGGCGACCAGGAGCGGATCCCTGTTGGTGTGGCAGCTGGTGCAGACGTTGTTGGCAACGGTTTCCGCGCTGAGGACGGTGATGTTGAGGCTTTTGGCATCGGATCCAGCCGGAGTCGATACCGAGGTGACGGTTACCTGAACAGTGCAGCTTGCCGCGGGGCTGATGTTTACCGTGGAAGTGGTAGCACCGTCAGCACCGCAACCGGTCCAGGCGTAGGTGATTTTCGGAT
>Ga0209212_1008512_pt1 | contig 11000 bp, 10 predicted proteins | sample RifGroC2_FD_183996 | JGI IMG/M metagenome (GOLD analysis project Ga0209212, IMG submission 183996) | Groundwater microbial communities from Rifle, Colorado, USA - Groundwater C2 (SPAdes) (version 2) | ecosystem: Environmental > Aquatic > Deep subsurface > Groundwater | place: Rifle, Colorado... | reverse complement strand
TTGGAAAGCTCCGGCAAGATATGCGAAAACCCTCTGGCCAGCATCGTTTTGCCGGTTCCCGGCGGCCCCGAAAGCGCGATGTTGTGCCCGCCGGCCGCCGCGATTTCCAGCCCGCGTTTTGCGCTTTCTTGCCCTTTAATATCGGAAAAATCTATGTCATGAGTCTTGTCTTTACGGATTATTTCCGTCGCTTTTTGCGGCAAAATCTTCGGGCGCTCTTTTTCAAGTGGATTGCCTTTTTTGTCATATTTTATTTTATAAATATGGTCCACGACCTCTTTCAGCGTCTTCGCTCCGTAAATCGCAATTCCTCTCACCAGAGCCGCTTCCGCGGCATTGGCAATCGGCACAAATATTTCCTTATAACCCAGGCGCATTGCCTGTTCGGTCAGAGGCAGGACTCCCTTGATAGGCTGGAGTTCCCCGTTCAGGGACAATTCCCCGAGAAATATTTTTCCCTTGGGGTCAAAATCTATTTCTCCGGCCGAAAGCAGATAGGCCAGAGCAATCGCCAAATCAAAATACGGGCCTTCCTTTTTAAGGTCGGCCGGCGATAATGATATGACTATCTTTTGATTTTGATTTTTAGGAGAAGGAAAGCCGGAGTTCTTCAAAGCCGAGCTCATGCGGTCTTTTGATTCATCAACCGCCTTGTCGGGAAGCCCGACAAGAGTAAAAGAGTGCAGGGTGTTTTTCGTAATATCAATTTCCACCGTAACAATCTTACCCTTCAACAGATGCGTCTGTGCGGAATATACTCGGGAGAAGCTCATATTAATTTTCCAGGTGATTCTTGCAGGTTTGGGCCGCCGGATTGGCTTCCAACCGCGCATTTTCAATGTCTTTTTTGCAGACTTCGCACTTGCCGAAAGATTCCCTGTTCAGTCCCTTCAGCGCTTTCAAAATATTATTCAGCCTCGGTTCCAGGGTCCTCATCATAGAGCTTCTGGCCTCAAAATCCTCAAACCGGTCCGCTTTGTCATTCTCGTCCGACTCCGGAGAATCCAATTCTTCCGGAGTTGCTTCCCACTCGTTCGTTTCTGCGTTCAGCTTACCCATATCTTTCATCTGTTCCAAGAGAACATCCCGCTCTTGTTCCAGTTTTTCTTTGATTTTTTTCTTGTCCATCCCGTTAGAAGTAGGAAATCTTTAGATTTCCGTAGTTATCTATATTAATAACGACTATGTAAAAAGTTGTGTTTCGCAAATCCCGCAATCTTTCCTAACTGAATGACTTCTAACGGGATCCAACATCAGTAAATAATAGCACGTTGTGGTAGAATAACAATATGAAATGCGATATTAAAGATACAAGCCTGGCCCAAAAAGGAATGGTAAAAATTGAATGGGCCGAAAGGGATATGCCGGTGCTTTCCGGTATCGCTTCCAATTTTAAAAAAACAAAACCATTTAAAAATATCACTATCGGGGCTTGCCTGCATGTGACAGCCGAAACAGCCAATTTAATGATTGCGCTCAAAAATGGCGGCGCCAAAGTGGGACTTTGCGCTTCCAATCCGCTTTCAACCCAGGACGATGTCGCGGCGGCACTGGTAAAAAACTTCCAGATTCCCGTTTTTGCCAAAAAAGGAGAAAATCAAAAAGAATACTTCGCACATTTGCATAGCGTGCTTGATATGAAACCGAATATCACGATGGACGACGGGGCTGACCTGGTTTCAGAATTGCATTCCGGAAGACTGAATCAAGCAAAAAAAATACTCGGCGGGACGGAAGAGACTACGACCGGAGTCTCCCGCTTGAAATCAATGGCGCAGGAAGGAACATTGCTTTTCCCTGTCATCGCGGTGAATGATTCCATGACCAAGCATTTTTTTGACAACCGTTACGGCACGGGGCAATCGACGATGGACGGCATCATCCGCGCCACCAATAAATTAATTGCCGGTTCTGTTTTTGTTATCGCCGGCTATGGATGGTGCGGGAAAGGACTCGCAATGCGGGCCCGAGGTATGGGAGCGAATGTCATAATCACGGAAATTGACCCGGTTAAGGCCATTGAGGCGCTGATGGACGGATTCCGGGTTATGCCAATGACGCAGGCAGCTAAAGAAGCCGACTTTATCTGCACCGTTACCGGCAACATAAATGTGGTCGGGCTGGAAGCGTTCAAGGTCATTAAAGACGGCTGCGTAATTTCAAATTCCGGGCATTTTGACGTGGAAATTGACCTGGTGGCGCTCCGAAAAATCACAAAAAAGAGAAAAGTTTTGCGGGATTTTGTGGAAAGCTATAAACTAAAAAATGGAAAAACTATATTTGTCCTGGCTGGTGGGCGGCTGGTCAATCTGGGCAGCGCCGAAGGGCATCCGGCATCGGTTATGGATATGAGTTTCGCCAATCAGATACTGGCGGTGGAATTTATTCTTAGAAACGGAAAGAAACTTTCCAATTCGGTCCACGTTTTGCCTGAAATTCTGGATAGAAAAATCGCGACTTTGAAATTGCGCAGCTTGGGAACAAAAATAGACACTCTTTCCGAACGCCAGAAAAAATATATGGCTGGCTGGCGTGAAGGAACCCGCTGAGGTAAACTTTTTGAAGGGGTTTCGAGGCTGTCGAGCCGAGAACTTCAAAATTTTTTAAGCTTCAAAAAATTTGTACCGGAAAAAAGTTATGCCTCAGCGGGTTTATAATTTATGAAAATTGCAATTACCGGAGCCCAAGGAGTTGGTAAAACTACTTTGGCTCAACAAATCAATAAGGATTATCCGGATTTAAAAATTTTACCCGAAGCGGCGCGGCTGGCGCAAGCAATAGGGTATAATCTTGACCAAACTGCGACAACAGAGACAGAGCTTTGGCTAATCGCGAAGCAAATTGAGTTAGAAAGCATGGAAGACAAGTGGGTGGCTGACCGCTGTGGCATAGATTTGCTTGCGTATATACATCATTTGTTTTCCGATGAATCGTCTTTGATTGAATTTGCCACCAAAACATTGGTGCCAAGGTTTAGTAATTATGATTTGGTTTTGTATTTACCCAGTGGACAATTTGCGATTGAAGATGATGGTGTGCGGGTAATTGATATGAAATTTCAACAAGCCATAGACCGGCGAGTTAAAAATGTTTTAGAAAAACATAAAATTCCATTTGTTGAGATAGTTGGTTCACCTGAAGAACGATTGGCGAAAGTTAAAAATTTGTTTAAAAATTACTGAATTTTTGTGATATAATAGATTTCATATTATGTTCTACAAGCACAACAACAACTACACGGTTGAGAGCGTCACTTCCGGGCATCCGGACAAAATCTGCGACCAGATTTCGGACGCCATTTTAGATGCATATATAACTCTAGACCTCAAGAGCCGGGTTGCCGTTGAAACCTTTGGCGGGCACGGCAAGCTGGTAATCGGCGGAGAAGTGACATCCAAAGGAAAAGTCGATTATGTTAAAATCGCGCGGGAAGTTTACAAAGAAATCGGTTATAACGATGAGCTGGAAATATCCGCGCACATCGTAACTCAGTCTCCGGATATAGCTATGGGAGTAGATACCGGCGGAGCGGGCGACCAGGGCATAATGTATGGATATGCTACGGACGAGGTGCCTGAGTTTTTGCCGAAAGGAATCGTGCTGGCGCATAAATTGGCAAAAAGACTGGAACGGGCTAGAAAAAATACAAATGAAAGTGAAAGGATAAAATGGCTCCGGCCTGATGGTAAGACGCAAGTCACTTATGCTAATGGAAAACTGCAAACCGTCTTGGTGAGCGCGCAACATTCCCCGGATGTCAAATTGGAAGAAATAAAAAAGGAAATTACCGAAAAAATAATCAATCCCCTGCTTTCCGAAGAGGAGAAGAAAACAGTAAAAATTTTGGTTAATCCGACGGGGCAATTCATTCAGGGCGGTTTTGAAGCAGACACCGGGCTGACGGGACGCAAACTGATGGTGGACACTTACGGCGGAATCATCCCGCACGGCGGCGGATGTTTCTCCGGCAAAGATGCGACAAAAGTGGACCGCTCCGGCGCTTATATGGCGCGCTTTGTGGCTAAAAATTTAGTCGCGTCCGGATATGGCAAAGAAGTGCTAGTCTCCGTCGCTTATGCTATCGGCATGGCTGAGCCTTTGATGATTGAAGCAATCAATGAAAAAGGCGAGGACTTGGCGGAAATTGTCCGGAAGAATTTTGATTTCAAGCCGCTGGCCATTATCAAGCGCCTGGACCTCCGCACTCCGATTTTCCGCAAGACCGCCACCTACGGCCATTTCGGCAGAAAAAATATGCCGTGGGAGAGAATTGAAAAAATAAATTAATATAAATTTTTCAAAAAAAATTGCGGATATCCGTGTTTAATTTGGGTATTTTCAACATCTTTGATTCCGAGGTTTTCCAAGAAATCTATGCATGCCTTTTTCGCCTCTTTCTCGTCTTTAAAGTTTCCCTTTGCTTCCGCTTCTACGAATGTTCCCGCTCCTTTTACATCATCAAGCGCAACCTCAATTCCTCCACACATCCAATATTCCCTGTATTTTTCTACAGTTATAACTTTTTTAAAATCCAAGAATCCCAAAATTTTCTTTAACTCTTCGGCATTAGAAATTTCTGTTTCATATTCTTCGGCATAATCATAATCCCCATCTGCTCTCATATTTACTGACTTGGTGTATTCAAAAACAACTTTATCGGGATTTGTTCTTATTCTTAAATGTTCTATCGGCTGGGGTTTATTGGCAAAAAAATCTCTATGACAGGGAACATAATAATCGTCAATTTGCTTTATCGCCTTCACCAACTTCCCCATTTTTGAGACCTTTTCCTTGATTTCTTCAAAATTATCCACTTTCACTTTTATTTCAACCTCAATATTCATTTCGTTATAATATCAAAAAATTATGAGAATTACTATTTTGGAGTATAATTATTTCTATGAACTGGTTTTTTATTGCAATACTTGCGCCGTTTTTTTGGAGTATTAATACTCATTTTGACAAGTTTATACTTTCAAAATACAGTAAAGGCAGAGGAGTGGGGTCAGTTTTCTTATTTTCCACGTTTTTTTCCGTATTTTTTTCCGCGGCAATTTTCATTTTTAAACACAGTGAAATAATTTCATATTCTAATTTTCAAAACTTCTTATTTTTTTTAATTCCCGGTTTTTTAAACGCTTTTGGTTTTTATTTTTACCTTCAATCTTTAAAGACGGAAGAGTCTTCCGTTGTCGTGGCGCTTTTCCAATTGTCTCCGGTTTTTGCTTATCTTCTGGGTTATGTTTTTTTGGGCGAAATTTTAACCTTAAACCAGATTCTGGCGTCTCTTGTTATTTTAATCGGAGCTGGCATATTGTCTTTTGACCTTGAAGAAATAGAGGGCAAAATTCCGGTAAAATGGAAAATGGCCTGCTTTATTATGCTGGCTGCTTTGTTTTTTGCTCTTAATGATGTTTTATTCAAAAAATTCACTATATATCAAGGATCTTTCATCACTTCTCTTTTCTGGCAGCATATTGGCATTTTCATCGTAGGGCTGTCTTTTTTCCTGTTTCTAAAAAATTTCAGAGAAGATTTTTTCTCATTGATAAAAAACAACCGCGCAAAAATCTTTATATTGAACGGTTTTAGCGAATTCTTTTACGCTTTAGGTGGTCTTTTGAGCAATTTGGCCACCTTATTTGCCCCAGTTGTTCTTGTTTTGGTTGTTAATACTTATCAGACGGTGTTTACTTTCATCATAGGTATATCGTTAACATTGCTTTTACCCAATATCATTACTGAAAAAATATCAAAACGCCATTTAATCCAGAGAATCTCGGCAATTGTAATTATTCTTCTAGGAAGTTATTTCCTTTACTTAAGCTAATTTTTTAATTATAATGTAACTATGGACAGAGATACAAAAATTTTAGTTGTTATTATGGTTGTTTTACTAATCACCTCGATTTCATTTGCCTATTATCGTTTTTTTATTACCAAGGACTATGAAATAGTGATTCCTGAGGATACACAAGAACAAGAAGAGGATTTAGGCCAATAAAATAAATTTTATGAAATATACTTTTTCCTGGTTAACCAAAAAAATTCATAAAAGAAAGGTCCCGAACGGATTTGGTCTTTTTTCCACAAAAAAAATAAAAAAAGGGGAAAGGGTTATCGTTTTTGGCGGTTATGTCATGACTCCCCAACAATTTGACGCCCTTTCTGAAAAATTAAAATCTTATCCCTTTCAAATAGCCGATGATTTATATTTCGGTCTCTCAAAAATTTCTGAGATAGAAGAAGCGGATTATTTAAATCATAGCTGTAATCCAAATTGCGGATTTGGCGGTGAAATTACGATTGTTGCCATGAAAAACATAAAAAAGGGAGAAGAAATAACCATAGATTATGCAATGAGCATTAGCTCAAGAAAAATTGGCTCCATGAGTTGTTCTTGCGGATCTAAACTATGTCGCAAAATGATTACTGCGGATGACTGGAAGATAAAAGATTTACAGAGACGTTATAAGGGTTTTTTCGAGCCTTTTTTAGAAAAAAAGATTAATAGTAAAACTTAAAAAAATTATGCCATTATGCCCATGGGAACCAGCTCAATACCTCTTCTTCTCTAGTAATGTCCCTCCTTTGTTTTATTATTCTCACGGTATTTCCGTAATTTTTGCCCTCGTATTCGGGCTAATTCTTTTTTTAAAAGCTAAAAAAGCATCATCAGCTAAGCTGCTTTTTATCATAACCTTGTTATTTTCTTCCTGGGTCCTGTTAGACTTATATATCTGGGCAAGCAATGATCCTTCTAGTATTTTATTCTTCTGGTCTATTATAATCCTTATCGAAGTTCTTATTTATATTTTTTCAATTTATTTTATCGATGTTTTTAATGAAAAAAAAGATGTTTCTTTCAAGAAAAAGCTGTTAATGTCCATTCTTATCTTGCCTATTGTAATAGGCCTACCGACTTATTTAAATCTTGCAGGTATTGAAATGAGTTTTTGTGTTGCTTTGGAAGGAGTTATCGCAAAATATTATGTATACGCGGTAGAAATCTTTTCTATTATGTGGATACTTTTTTATAGTTTCAGATTTTATGGGAAAACCGTTGATCCGAGTACAAAAAAACAAATAATTTTTTCAACAACCGGTATTCTCTTTTTCCTTTTAGCGCTTTCTTCGGGTAATCTAATAGGTAGCCTGACTGAACAATGGCAATATTCGCAATATGGCCTATTCGCAATGCCGATTTTTATCGGTATTCTGGCGTATTTGGTTGTTAAATATAATGCTTTTAATATAAAACTTATCGCGACTCAGGTGCTTGTCTGGGGACTGGCGATACTTATCGGCTCGCAATTCTTCTTTATTAAAGTTCCCATTAATATGGTTCTAAACGGCGTCACGTTTGTCGCTTCAATAATTTTTGGTTATTTCTTGATTAAATCCGTTAAAAAAGAGATAGAACAGAAGGAAGAACTGGCGAAACTTAATATTGACCTGGAGGCTTTAATCAAGCAAAGAGAGAGCTTGACGCATCTGATTACCCACAAGGTCAAGGGCTCGTTTACTCATTCCAAATATATTTTTGCCGGCATTTTGGACGGAACTTTCGGCATCATTTCTCCGGAACTTCAAAAAATGGCCGAAAAAGGCATTGAGTCGGATGATGTGGGCATAAATACGGTTGATTTGATTTTGAACGCCGCCAATATGCAGAAAGGGCTGATAAAATATGACATGAAAAAAACGGACTTCAAAGAAGTGGTCTTGAAAGTTTTTTCGGAAAAAAAGGTTCCCGCAGAGACCAAGGGACTGCAAATAGAAAAAAATATAAAAGAAGACGATTATTCCGTATTGGGCGATTCTTTCTGGCTCAAAGAAGCGGTTAATAATTTGGTGGATAATTCCATGAAATACACCAAGGAAGGAAAAATTACGGTGAAATTGGAAAAAAAGGATGGAAAAATATTATTATTTGTCCAAGATACGGGGATGGGAATAACCGAAGAAGACAAGAAAAATCTATTTACAGAAGGCGGACGAGGCAGAGATTCGGTCAAAATAAATGTAGACAGCACCGGTTATGGCCTTTATACGGTAAAACTGATTATAGAAGCGCACAAAGGACGTGTCTGGGCAGAATCAGCTGGTCCAGGCAAAGGGTCTACTTTCTTTGTGGAACTGCCGGCAGTGTAATACCCCTACCCTCAAATTTGGGTCCCTATCCCAAACTTGCCCCCTATGTATGGGGAGGAGAAAGGAGGGGGTAATATTTACTGTTTCTTTCCTCCGGAAGCCAGGCGAAGCATGATTTCGCGGGCAGCGTTTTGCGTACCGGCAATAACAACGGAATTGTCATCTGCAAAAACATACATAACGACCAATTTACCCATTTTGTCATAAAGCATCCGCGCATTTTTATTTTCCACAATGCCGTCTTCAAAATTTTTCGTGAGGAGATAATTTGTGTCGCTGGAAATATCAATTCTCAAGAATTTATGCAGGTCGGCAAACATTTTTTTCTCCCAAGCGCGCATAGAATCAAAAATATCGGCGGTAGAACGGACTTTGAGCAGGATAAAAAAATCCTTATTTCCCGGTAAATTGGAATCTGCCTCATTGTTTACCGCTCCCATTGAAAAATTATCATTGACAAAAAGCGTATTATCGCCGGGGACAAAACTGCTTTTCATTAAAACAATGAATCTTCTGAGCCCTATGATTTGCTTATTTTCGGTAAGATAGATTCCTTCTACGCCCCCATTTTTTAATTCGGCAACGTCAATTTGATTTAAAACAGTCTGCGATATTTCATCTTTATTTAAAGAAGAAACTTCTAAAAAAGCGCTTTGGTCGTTAAAGATAATGGGAACGAACTGCTTTTCTATCGGAACCGTATTGATATTTTTTTTAAAAAAGAAAAAAGACAAAGTTGCCAAAGCCAGTATTGTAAGCACAAGACTGAAGAGCATAAACAATCTATTTTTCTTCGATTCGGGAGACAAATTTCTTTTTTCGGCTTCATGCTCTTCTTCCCCGTGAATTATTTTCTTAACCAGGCCTCCGGTGTCATTTTCAATAACCTTCGCCATATCGTCGGCATAAGTTTTAACAATTTTATTTTCTCCGCCTGCATCGCCATGTGAAGCATCGCGGGCAGGTGTTTTTTCATCTTTTTCCATTAAAAAAATTCTTGTCAGCTTCGCGGATTGATAAGCTGATTTTGCCCCTTTCTTCGTCAATTTTTATGACCTTGACCGGCACAATCATGCCTTCTTTTATTATATCGCTAACTCTCTCTACACGGAATGGCGCCATTTCGGAAATATGCACCATGCCGTCCGTGAAAGGATTAAGGGCCACAAATGCCCCGAAATCGGCGATTTTCACAACTTCTCCCTTTAATATTTCCCCAACCTTGAATTCATGAGTCATCTCCTCCACTATTGCCTTGGCTTTTTCGGCTGAATCATCCTTTCCGGTCAGATAAACTGTCCCGTCATCCTCGATGGTTATCTCGGCGCCGGTTTTTTCCTTTATTTCTTTAATTGTTTTTCCCCCGCCGCCAATCACTAAACCGATTTTATCCGGATTAATTTTAATAATTAAAATTTTCGGCGCATTTGGAGAAATTTTCGAGCGCGGTTTTGAAATTTCTTTTTCAATCCTGTCTATAATTTGCGCTCTGGCTTCCTTAGACTGCCGCATTGCTTCGCCTAATATTTTTACCGGCACACCCTCCACTTTGACGTCTAACTGAATAGCCGTAACCCCTTCCCTGGTGCCGGCAATCTTGAAATCCATATCGCCGTGATGGTCTTCAGGGCCTTGAATGTCCGTCAGGATTTTATATCTAGTGCCACTCTCATACATTAATCCAATTGCCACTCCGGCCACCGGCGCTTTAATTGGCACTCCGCCATCCATTAGCGCGAGAGTTGAAGCGCAAATTGAAGCCTGGGAAGTAGAACCGTTTGAAGCCATTGACTCGGAAACAATCCGCATCGTGTATGGAAATTCCACCACGGAGGGCAATACCATTGCAAGCGCTTTTTCCGCCAGCGCCCCGTGACCGACTTCCCGGCGGTTGGTAAAGCCGGCTCTGCCCACTTCTCCCGCCGAGTAAGGCGGAAAATTATAATGATGCATAAATCTTTTTTCCACTTTTAGCTGCAGGCCGTCGACCAAATTTCTGTCTTCCGGGCCGCCCAAGGTAAGCACCGAAAGAACATGGGTGCCTCCGCGGTAAAAAATTCCCGAACCGTGGAGCATGCTGGAAAGTTTTCCGGCTTGCGCATACAAATCACGGACCTCATCCATCGCCCTGCCATCAGCGCGCTTGTTTTCTTTTATCGCCTTTTCGTGCAAGATGTCATTTTCAGTGTCATCAAATAAATTATCCTCCAGGAAAAAATCTTCCCGGTCTTCATATTTTTCTCGAACCAGGTTGTTCCAGCTGGTGTGCAAGTCATCTATTTTCTTTTTTCCCGCCTCTGCGTGGCCATAGCCCGCTTCGGCGAGGCGAAGGCCCGCTCCGCCGAAAATAGCGTCTTCCATCTTGGGCAAGATTTCTTTATTAAATAAAATTACAGATTCTTTATTTATTTCTTCTTTTTCTATAATTCTTTTTTCTTTGCCTATTTCGGCAGTTATCTTTTTCTGAAAATCCTCCAATTTACTTATTTCTTCGCTGGCTTTTCCAAGCGCTTCTTCCAGCTCTTCTTCCTTGTTCTGGTGGGCGGAAGCCTCAATCATATTTATGTGCCCGTTTTTCCCGCAAACCATCAGGTCAAATTTATACAATGAATCATCTAGGCGCAATTTCTGCGAAGGGTTGATTTTCAGATTCTCGTCATCGTATTTGCCAATGCGCACGCAGCCGATAGGGCCATTCCAGGGAATATTGGAGACAGAAAGCGCAAGTGAAGCGGCATTGACCGCCAAAACAGCCGGATCATTGTCATCTACTGAGAGGACTGTCACGATAACTTGCACGGCATGGCGGATTGATTGGTTAAATAAGGGGCGAAGTGTGCGGTCTA
>Ga0209212_1008511_pt1 | contig 11001 bp, 12 predicted proteins | sample RifGroC2_FD_183996 | JGI IMG/M metagenome (GOLD analysis project Ga0209212, IMG submission 183996) | Groundwater microbial communities from Rifle, Colorado, USA - Groundwater C2 (SPAdes) (version 2) | ecosystem: Environmental > Aquatic > Deep subsurface > Groundwater | place: Rifle, Colorado... | reverse complement strand
AGCCTCGACCTTCATCAGTGTCGATCCGTCGGGCATCTTCAGCAAATTCACCACGCTTCCCATACAGATTTACCAATGGTCGGCACGTCCTCAGGGTGCGTACCGGAATATCGCTGCGGCCGCAATAGTCTCGTTGTTGATCCTGTTGCTGCTGATGAACAGCGCTGCCATCTATACCCGAGACAAAATCACAAAGAAGAAGAGGCTTGAAGCATGAACAGCTTGTCATTGGCCCAGGTATTGCAACCTGGCATGGAGCAGAGCGAAACCGAGGTGAAGAAGACTGTACTCAAGTTGGAGCACGTCAATATCCATTACGGTTCGTTCCAAGCGGTGAAGGACGCGTCGTTCGAAATCTATGAGAAGCACGTTACGGCGTTCATAGGTCCCTCGGGCTGTGGAAAAAGTACGGTGTTGCGGAGCATCAACCGGATGAACGATATGATCCGTGGTTCCTGGATAGACGGCAAGATATTGTTCAATGGACATGATCTGTACGATGACCAGGTCGACCCCGTCCTGATCCGACGCAGGATCGGCATGGTGTTCCAGAAGCCCAACCCCTTTCCGAAGAGCATTTACGAGAACATAGCGTGGGGTGCCCGGATCAATGGGTTCAAGGGCGATTACGACGAGTTGGTCGAACAGAGCCTGCGACAGGCGGCGCTGTGGGAAGAGGTGAAGGACAAGTTGAAGCAGAATGCCCTGCGACTCAGTGGGGGCCAGCAGCAGCGTTTGTGCATCGCCCGGACCATCGCGGTCCAACCGGAGGTGATCCTCATGGACGAGCCGGCTTCGGCGCTCGACCCGATCGCGACCGGACGTATCGAGGAACTGATCCTCGAGCTGAAGAACAACTACACGATCGTGATTGTGACGCACAACATGGGGCAGGCCTCGCGGGTGTCCGACCATACGGCATTCTTCATGGTCGACGACAAGCGCACCGGGTATCTGCAGGAGTATGCCGAGACGGAACAGTTGTTCCTCAATCCGCAGCACAAGAAGACGGAAGAGTATATTTCGGGAAAATTCGGTTGAACCGTATCAGGAAGAGGTGAAGAAATGGATATGAAAAAGGCAAGCAATTTGGATGATAAGATGCGGTTCTACCAAGAGATGTTGATCCAGATGGTCAACCGTGTCGAAGAGGCGATCTATCAGGCGCAACATGCCTTCCGCAACCACGATATCGACTTGGCACGCAAGGTGATGGCCAACGATTGGTTCATCGACCAGTTGCAGGATATGGTGGAGAACGACGGGGTGCGGCTGTTGATCTCGGAGGCTCCCTACGGGCATTACATGCGCCATATCATAGCTGGCATGAAGATCGTGTCGAGTCTGGAGCGGATGGGTGACCATGCGTCCCACTTGGCGAAGATGTCGACCGCACAGGAATATGAGAAGTGCGTGCCCTTTGTGGAGCGCATCAGTGAGATGGCGCTGTTGGGGGCGACGATGACGCGCAAGGCTGTCGAGGCGTTCATGGATGTGAAGGCTGAGAAGGCGATCGAGGTTGCGGCGATGGACGACAAGATGGATGCGATGCGCGATGCGATCAACGCCGACTTGTTCGCCATGCAACCGACCAGCTCGGGGGAAATGGAACGGGTGTTGAACCTCTTCTATTTGACCAAGGAGATGGAGCGGTTGGGAGACCATGTCACCACGATCTGCCGGTGGATCGTCTACATGGACAAGGGGCAACGGCCCCGATTGAACGGGAGTACCAGGTACCAATTGTAATAATTGTATACAAAAGACAAAGCAAGTACCCCGTATTCGCCTTCAGATGGTGATGCGGGGTATTGTTTTTGCCAAACTGTATGCAAAATTAAAAAGTGGAACCAGGTACCATGGCGCTACGCGGCATCCGTATCGTGAAGGTGCTGCCCTTGCCGAGCTCGCTGTCCACCGTGACCGAACCACCATGGACGCCCACGATGTGCTTGACGATCGATAGTCCCAGACCCGTTCCTCCCTGGCTGCGGCTGCGTGCCGCATCGACCCGGTAGAACCGCTCGAATATGCGCTCCTGAGCATCCTTGGGTATTCCCGGGCCACTATCGCTGACGGTGAAGACCACATCGGTTTCGTCTATGGTCGCCCCTATGCCGATCGTGGTTTCGGGCCCCGAGTAGGTGATCGCATTGACAACAAGATTGGACAACGCTTGCACGATGAGCATGCCGTTGGCGAGGATCTCCAGGTTCTCCGGGTTTTCCACCGCGACTTCCAGCCGGCTGTGTTTCTGCTCGGCCTTGAAGCGGCAGGCTTCGACTGTCTCCTCCATGATCTGCCCGACGGCGGTCCAGGTGCGTGTCGGTGCCGTGTTCTGTTGTTCCAGCGATGAAAGCAACAGCAGGTCCTCGACAATACGCTGCATATGCGTTGCCTGGCGGTTGATGATCGAAAGGAAGTGGGTCCGGTCCTCCGGATTGTCCTGGGCTCCCTCGATGAGCGCCTGGGAGAACCCGGCGATGGCGGTGATCGGCGTTTTCAACTCGTGGGACACGTTTGCCACGAAATCCTTGCGTATCTGCTCCAACCGTTTCAGCTCGGTCATGTCGTTCACCGTCAGCACCACACCGGTAACCTGTCCGTCGGTCCAGACCGGCACGGCAAGCAACCTGAGGATCCTGGTCTTGCTCCGTCCCACAAGCAAGGCGGTCTCGCCGAACAGGTGGCCATGGTGGGCCAAGGTCACCTCGTGGTTCTTGCCGTCGAGGAGTGTATCGTTGCAAGCCGCCACGATCTCGGTTGATCTGATCGCCTGTACCAACCTGATACCCTCGATCGACTGGGCATGGTCGGATGTCTGCAGCAACAAATGCTTCGCCGCCTGGTTGGCGACCTTGATGACCAGCGAGGAGTCGACCAGCAGGATGCCTTCGGTCATGCTGTCCAGGATAGCCTGGACCTGTTGTCGGCTCGATTCGACCTCGTCGATGGTGTTGCGCAAACGGGTGGCCATGTCCTGCATGGTGGTGGCGAGTTCGGAAATCTCACTGGGTCCGTCGAGGTGCATGCGGGCATCCAATTCCCCGTTCGCATAGCGTGCGGCGGTCTCCTTGATCCGATTCAACGGGCGGGTGATCATGCCGATGCTTATCGCGGTAATGGCTGTGACCAGGAGGACAAGGATTCCCAGACCACCGAGGAACAGGTTCTGATAGCTCTTCTGGTAGCCGGTGAGTTGGTTGAGTGTAGTCGAGAGACGCAGCACGGCGATATCGGGATCCTCGTCGATGCGGATGGCGTGGTAGAGGACAGGCAACCGTTGGGTCGCGCTGCGCCGTTCGCTGACCGCGTTTCCCGTATCCAGCGCCTGCTGGACCTCCTCGCGGTAGAGGTGGTTGTCCATATCCGCTTCCCGGTAGTCGGAATCATAGAGGACCCATCCGTCCTTGCCGACAATGGTTATGCGCAGCGAGGTTGCCCGGGCATAGGCATCGAAACGGTCCGGTTCGATGGTATAGGTGTCGTTTTCCAGCAATGTCTTGAGGTAGGTCGCGTTGTTGGCCAGTTGGGTATAGGTGGTCTCCCTCAGGGTATTCGAGAAGGCCCTGTTCGCGATGAGGAAGCTCCCGCCCAGTGCCAGGGCAAGCACGAAGAGGGTGAGGATGACCAGCCGTTGGCGAATGCTTTTGCCGATCATGGTTTGTCCTGGTAGGAGTATCCGATTCCCCAGACTGTCTTGATGGCGTTGCCACCATCGCCCATCTTGCGACGGAGGCTGGCGATCTGGACATCGATGGACCGTTCGGTCACCGGATAATCGCTTCCACGCATGCCGGTGATGATCTGGTTGCGGGTATAGACCCGTCCCGGAGAGGCTGCGAGCATGGCCAGCAACGAGAATTCGCTGGCGGTGAGGTTCATCTCCTGGTCCTTCCAGAATGCTTCATGGCGGTCCTGGTCCATCGTCAATTCCCCGACAGCGATATGCCGATCGGGTTCGCTCGTGTCACCTGGGGAAGGGGAGGTCGCCCTGCGCAACAATGCCTTCACATTGGCAACCAGGACCTTCGGACTGAAAGGTTTGGGCAGGTAGTTGTCGGCGCCTAGTTCCAGTCCGGTGATCACATCGGTCTCATCGGTCCGTGCCGATACGATGATGATGGGAAGTTCCGTCTTGCCCCAGGTGAACCTGACGGTCTTCAACACATCCATGCCGCTGACACCGGGAAGCATGAGGTCGAGCAATACCAGGTCGGGGTGGTCCCGTTCGATGATCTGCAACGCTTCGCGACCGGATGCGGCCTTCAGCGTCGCAAAACCTTCCTTCTGCAGGTGGTAGCAGATCAGTTCCTGGATATCGGGCTCGTCTTCCACCACAAGTATCGTTTTTTCCTCTGACATGACACCAGCTTATCAAAATCGCGGAGGTTTTAACAGAAAATTGTGTATTGCCCCAGGTGTATTCATACATTTTTCACAATTGGTTGCACAAATGGTGGTCGGCTCCGCTCTTCCATCCCTGTCCCACAACCGATCCCAACGAACGGTAGGTGTTCTCGAGGCCGCAAAAGAGGAGGGGGTCGGCCTTCATGCAATCTATTGTCCTATCGGGGCCCAGCAGGTTCTCATCCATATGCACTTCCTCGACCGAGGCGAACATGACGGTATCCATTGCGAATTCCCGGTGTTTGCCGATGCATCTGCAGGTGCAGGTGATCGGACAATCGACAATCATGGGGGCGTTCTCCAGGGTGCCGGAGAATGTGGCGAAGATACCACTCTTGTCGGTGTCCTTGCCGCTATACATGCCGCACCAGTCGGTCGGGACCACCTGGCCGGTACGGGGGATGTTGATGCTGAACACACCGTGCTCGCGTATGCCCCGATAGGTGTGGTGGTGTTTGTTCAGGCTGATGCAGACGATCGGTGGGTCCACATTCACTCCGCTGACGAAGGCGGCGGGGAGGAAATTCGGTTTTCCATCCACCATCGCACCCACCAGGACGATAGGCGCGACCGGTAGGGGAATAAAGGCTCCGACAGGTATTTTTCTCACGTGTTTTTTATGCTCCTTCAGTGCAATTTCTCTACTGGTGAGTATCGGGTTGAAGATAATTCTTTGTCAAATATATTTTTAAAATAAATGTATGAAATCCCAGCCACTTGGTATGATATACGTTAAATTTTTATCGATAAATTTGTATTGCTACTGTACCATGTTTTGGATGTGTGCTAATATATCGTTAATGTGAATAACACAAGGATCTATCATCAGATGGGCCATGAGAGGAGGTCAAGGTCATGCCTTTCGTCATATATTCAGAAAGGATGGAGCAAGAATCCGCCAAGCAATATGCGTACCGTATCCTAAGACGGAATATCCTATTGTTGGATATGGTTCCGGGCGAGGCGATTGTTGAGAAGGACATATCCACTAAGCTCAAGCTGAGTAGGACTCCGGTTCGCGAGGCGCTGTTGGACTTGTGCCGGGAACGGCTCATCGATATCTATCCGCAACGGGGTACCAGGGTAGCGCTTATGGACGCCCGATTGGTGGACCAGGGGCGGTTCCTTCGGGAGACGGTGGAGTTGGCCCTCTTGGAGTTGGCATGCAAATCCTTTTCTGCAGAACAGGTGGCGGAGCTTGAACAGAACTTGGATGAACAGGAGCACGAAGCGAAAAAACCTGATTTGATCAGTTTTTTCCTGAAGGACAACGAGTTCCACCGTATCCTGTTCACCGCTTGCGGAAAAGAGACGGTATTCGATGCGATCGGATTCTATTTTCCCCATTTTACGCGGGAACGCATGTTGCGCCTGCAAATGTTCAACCCCGACGAGCTGCTCTGCGACCATCGGCATATCCTCGATGCGATCAAGTCAGGGGATTGCCGCACGGCAAAGTTCCACCTGTCCCAACATCTGGACCACGTCATGTGTGATCAGAAGCTGTTGATCGAAGGATTTCCCGAATACTTCAAATCCACACCATAGTTCCGTCTCCCCATTGTTTGTGATACGATGGGGGAAGGACACACCTATGGATATCGTAACGACCGAAACCATTCTTGAAAGCATCAACGACGGCGTATTCACCATCGACAACGATTGGCGGATCACCTCGTTCAACCGTGCGGCCGAGCAGATCACCGGTATTTCACGTACCGACGCCATCGGTTTGCGCTGTTCGGAGGTATTCAAGTCGAACATGTGCGAGGGCCGTTGTCCCCTAGCCGAAACATTCTCCACCGGAAATACGGTCATAAACCAGAGCGGGTATATCGTGAATCTTGCCGGCAAGCGGGTTCCGGTGAGCGTCTCAACCGCTTTGCTCAAGGATTCCGAGGGGAAGGTGATCGGTGGCGCCGAGACTTTCCGCGATCTGAGCGAGCTCGAGCAATTGCGCAAATTGCGCGCACGCGAGCGCTTCGGTACCATCGTGAGCAACAGCGAATCCATGCGCAAGGTTCTCTCCATGGTCCCGGCGGTTGCACAGAGCACATCTACGGTGTTGGTGCTTGGGGAATCGGGTACGGGCAAGGAGGTCCTCGCACGTGCCATCCATGGCTGCAGCACCCAAAAGCACGGTCCGTTCATAGCGGTCAACTGCGGGGCGTTGCCCGACACCCTGCTCGAATCGGAATTGTTCGGATACCGCAAGGGCGCCTTCACCGGTGCCGACAGGGACAAGCCGGGACGGTTCGCGTTGGCGCGGGGCGGAACGCTGTTCCTCGATGAGATCGGCGATATCTCGCAGGCCATGCAGGTCAAGTTGCTGCGGGTCCTGCAAGAACGGCAGTTCGAGCCGTTGGGTGGTCGTGAGACGGAGAAGACCGATGCCCGTATCGTCTGTGCGACAAACCGGAACCTCGAGGAACTGGTGGCACAAGGCAAGTTCAGGCAAGACCTCTATTACCGAATCCATATCATTGCCATGACGATTCCACCGCTACGCGAGCGTAGGGAGGATATCCCGTTGCTCGCCGACCAGTTCCTGCAGCGGTTCTCCGTGTTGAACAACAAGAACCTCGAGCGGTTCTCGGCGGAGGCCTATGGTCGCTTCTACGCCTATGGGTGGCCGGGGAATATCAGGGAATTGGAGAATGCCGTAGAGCGTGCGGTGGTGTTGTGCCAGGGCGACGAGATAACCCTGGACGATCTGCCGGCCGAGATTTCCCGATCCCACTCTGATCCATTGCAGACCGGGGGACAATCGCCGAAGCGGGACGATAGAACGGATGCGCGAACCGATGTCCACAGTGCCAAGGAAGAAGTTGAACGGCAGTGTATTGTCGCTGCCTTGGAGCGCCACGGCATGCGGGTTTCCGAAGCAGCGCAGGAATTGGGGATGCACAGGTCAACCCTCTACCGCAAGATCCAGGCACTTTCCATCGGGCTCGAGTAGTCGCATCGTGTCGCGGGTTGTCGCAAGATAGCGACAAAAAGGTGTGCACAATCGTCGCATAAATGCGACAATTTGGCGCGACAGCACCTATCGCATGAGCAGTCCAACCAAAGGCCGTTGCACCAATTCACCATTCCAAACCTCTTTGAAGCATAGAGATAATAGAATCAAACAAGCAATATCATTCCGGTTCATCAATACTTGGCATGCATGATGCATCTCAGTAGGCATGAAACTCGCGATAACCGTATGGAACGGTAGGATAGCCCCCTTGTTCGATGTAGCGCATCATGTGCTGATCGTCGAGACCGAAGGCTTCGGAAACCCCATACTCCAGCTGACCACCATCGAAATGCATGCCGAGTTGCCGGGGCAGAAGGTTGAAACCTTGGTCGCGATGGATGTACAGGCGGTCGTCTGTGGAGCGATTTCCCGCGAGTATGAAGAGGCGGTCCTACAAGCCGGGATGGAACTGGATGCGTTCGTCGCAGGGGATGTCGATGATGTCCTTGCGGCATGGCAATCGGGAACCATGCGGCAACAGGGATATTCGATGCCAGGATGTCCGTGTCCGTTGCATCGTCGGATGCGTCGGGGGATGGGAGTCCGCCATGGGTATGGAAGGCACCGGTTGGACCGGTGATCGCATAGGGATATACCGAAGCAGGTATAACAGATAGGAGGCAAGATATGCCACGTGGAGATGGAACTGGAAGAAATGGTGGTGGACCCATGACCGGAAGGGGTATGGGATACTGCGCAGGGTTCGACCTGCCGGGTTATATGAACGGTCGGACTCGATTTTTGGGAAGGGGGCGCGGATTCGGTCGCGGCTTCGGCTACGGCATGGACTACCGCGGTGGACGTTTCGTCGGGTACGATCCTGACATCCCGATGTACAGCAGGAATGTACATACCGATGCACTGGAACTGCATGCCCAACGGCTCGAAGAGGAACTTGCAGCGGTCAAGGACCGTTTGGCGGCGTTGTCAAAGGAATCCGATGCAAATAAGGGGGATGAAGCATGAAAGTAGCATTCACCGCCTCGGGCGATACCTTGGAGTCGGCGTTCGATTCACGTTTTGGACGTGCCGAGAAATTCATCATATATGATATGGAAAACGGAACCTTTGCGGTGATCGACAATGGTCAGAACTTCCAGGCCGCCCAAGGGGCGGGAATCCAGAGTGCGCAGCATGTGGTCGCATCGGGTGCTCAAGCGTTGGTGACGGGACATCTAGGCCCTAAAGCCGCGAAAGTGATCTTTGCGGCGGGAATCGCAGCCTATCATGCCGATGCCAAGACCGTGGGCGAAGCAGTGTCCATGTACAAGTCCAAGGCACTGAAACCGATGCGTGATGCCGATGTGGAAGGCCACTGGGTATGAAGGTAGCGATAGCCTCGGGCAAGGGCGGGACAGGGAAGACCTTTGTTACGGTCAACCTGGCCCGTTCCCATATGCACCCGCTCGTAGTACTCGATTGCGATGTCGAGGAGCCCAACAGCAACCTGTTTCTCACCGGTGAACTGGTAGCACGGCACCGCTATTCGATCATGGTTCCCCAAGTCGATGGGGACGCATGCAACGGATGCAGGATCTGCGCGGACACGTGCGAATTCAATGCGATCGCAGTGATTGCGGGCAAACCCTTGATATTCGAGGACCTCTGCCATTCGTGTGGTGGCTGTGCGGTCTTCTGCCCGCAAGAAGCCATGACCGAAGTTCCCCACGAAATCGGCACGATAACCATTCGCCAAGCGGGAACGGTCAGGCTGGTCGAAGGACTGCTCGATGTGGGAAAAGCCCTGGCGGTGCCACTTATCCGTGCGGTAAAGAACTATGAGAAGTCCACAGAGGGAAGGACTATCCTACTGGATGCCCCTCCCGGAACCAGCTGTCCCATGGTATGGACCATCGGCGATTGCGATGCCGTGGTACTGGTTGCCGAACCAACCGCCTTTGGGCTCCACGACCTGCAACTGGCGGTCGATACGGTCCGGGAGGTCGGTATTCCCTTTGGGGTGGTCATCAACAAGGACGGTCTGGGTGATGCCAGGGTCGCCGAATATTGCCAGGAGGCGGGAATACCTATCCTGGGAAAGATTCCGCATGACCGGCAGATCGCCCAGGCGTATGCCAATGGAGATATGGTTGTCGATTCCTTGCCACAGTATCGCCGGCTATTCGTCCAACTGTGGGCAAGCATAGAGCACTTGGTGTTCTCGAAAGGTGGTTCCCATGGTTGATGCCGAGAATTTGAACATCAAGGAATTGGTGGTCCTCAGTGGTAAGGGTGGAACTGGCAAGACCAGCTTCACGGCGTCCTTCGCAGCGTTGGCCGACCGTATGGTCTTGGCCGACTGCGATGTCGATGCGGCGGACCTGCATCTGGTTACCAATCCGCACGTTGTCCAGTCGCATGAATTTTTCGCCGGTAAAGAGGCTATTGTCGATCGCTCCCGATGCGACGGATGTGGTCTCTGTGCCGAAGCCTGTCGGTTCGAGGCATTCGAAGCCCTCGACGACGGTACCTACAGGATCCGCCCGATCCATTGCGAGGGGTGCGGAGTGTGTGTGCGACTGTGTCCCGAGCAGGCGATCCGATTCGAGGACCGCAATTGCGGTCAGTGGATGATCAGCGATACACGCTTTGGACCGATGGTTCATGCCCGTTTGCATGCGGCAGGGGAGAATTCGGGAAAATTGGTTACCCTGGTACGTAAGGAAGCCCGTCGGTTGGCGGTCGAGCAACAGCGGGATCTGATCCTGGTCGACGGACCCCCGGGAATCGGATGTCCGGTGATCAGCAGTGTCACCGGCGCGAAAGCGGTGCTGTTGGTCACCGAACCGAGTGTCTCGGGCGTGCATGACCTGAAGCGGGTGGTGTCGTTGGCGAACAGCTTCGACGTCAAGGTGTTCGTATGTGTGAACAAGGCAGACATCGACATGCGCATGACGGAATCGATCCGTCGGCAGGTCATTGAACAAGGAAATCATTTTGTGGGAACGGTTCCCTACGATGAACAGATGGTGCAGGCGCAGTTGCATGCGCTCAGTGCCATCGAGTACATCAAGGGGGAGACCCGTGACCGCATAGAGAATATATGGGAGAATATATGGACAGCAATGTGAAAGAAGAAAAGCGGCTCCTTCCGGCGAATTTCGGTCCGCTGCGAAATGCCGACGGCAATGCCAGGTTGACCGGGCCCTGTGGTGATACCGTGGAATTCTGGTTGACGGGAGACATGGACGGGATCGGGGAGGCTGCATTCACCACCGACGGGTGCGAGTATTCGATGCAAGCCGCTTCGATGGTAGCCTTCATGGTCGAAGGCATGCCCTTGGGCGATGCCAAGGCGCTGGCCGAGGACGATGTCCTGTCTGCACTGGGATCGTTTCCCGAGGCATCCAAGCACTGTGTGACCTTGTCGTTGCAAGTCATGCATGCCGCGCTTGTCGCCCTTGAGGTGAAAGCTGCGAAGGCGGTCGAACGGCGGATTGTGGATGGGTCCTCCAAATCCAAGCAGGACAATACACCGGCCGGGAAACGCCGGACCATCATGGTGATGAGTGGCAAGGGGGGCGTCGGCAAGAGCACGGTTGCGGTCAATCTGGCAATCTCGTTGGCGG